>JAAIGE0100434679.1_pt1 | contig 86506 bp, 84 predicted proteins | sample 6487951 | NCBI WGS metagenome assembly JAAIGE01 (sample SAMN13974128, study PRJNA590717) | phyllosphere metagenome | biome: tomato field; feature: multiple bacterial spot infested tomato fields; material: tomato leaves; isolation source: leaves from tomato fields | host: Solanum lycopersicum ...
AAACGTTAACTCTTCAACAGGCGATCGAACATGTCGCCCAGACCCATCCCGATCTTCGCTTGGTAGACGGCCAGCGTGGTTTGACGGGGCGCTTAAGATCAAAAGCAGATCAAGAGCAAGAGCAAGAGCAAGAGCGGCTCGCTTCGCATCGTGGTTACCGTCGGCTGCTACGGTCTGCAAAGTTGTGTAGATACCTATGCTGCGATGCAGGCACCAGGTATGTCTGTCACACCGCGGCGCTGCAATCGCAGGCAAGCCAGCTCCCACATTGACCGTGTCGGCCTTCAATCAATGAGTGCCAGCAAGTCGGTGATCCCCACATCTACACCCGCCTGGCTCAGCAGTGTCGTCACCTGGCCGCGGTGGTGGGTCTGGTGGTTGAAAAAGTGCACCAGCAGGCCGAAGAAGGGCTTCTCGGCGGCCAGGCCGCGCATGTTGTGATAGCGCAGGCGTTGGTCGAGGTGGGACTCGTGCAGGCTGTTGGCCCAATCGATGATCAGTTGATCCAGCCAGGCGCGATGGGCCGATAATTCAGCGAGGCTGGCGAAAGCCAATTGCTTGAGGTCGCCGGGCGTGGCGATGCCATTGAGTGGCGCCAAGGCCGCAAAGTGGGCCGGGTGTTCGGCAAAGCGTTTGAGCCAGACGGTGTCGCCCAGCATCAGGTGGTTCAAGGTGCCGAGGATCGAGCCGAAAAACGCCTGGCGGTCCAGGGTCAATTGTGCGTGCGTCAGGGTGTTGGCGGCGTCGTAGACCTTGCGGTTCATCCATTGGTTGTAGGTGGCCATCAACGCAATATGTTCGATGCGATTCACCGCTGTTCTCCCTTGTCGGCGTGATGGCGTCATCATAAAGCTTGCCCGCCCGACGGTCATGGTGTTCCATCAGGGGAGGACTATGTTTGATCAACGCCACTATTGCGCCCCGGAGGGCGACACCATGAATACCAGCGATCTACTGGAACAACTGTTGCGTGCAGGGCAGCAAGGCGGCGGGGCTTCGGGCGGCGGCCTGGGCGGGTTGCTCGGAGGGTTGTTGAAGGGCGCCGGCACCGGCAATGCGTCTTCGGCGGGCGGCGGTTTGGGTGGTTTACTAGGTGGCCTGGGTGGCTTGTTGGGCGGCGCGCCGGCAGGTGGTACTGCCCAGACGCGTAGCGGCGGTGGGATGAACTACGCGGCGCTGGCATCCCTGGGCATGGCGGCGTTCCAAGCGTACCAAGCTTGGCAACGCCAACAGGCCTCGGCACCGCAGCAAGCTATCCAGACCGTTGACCAGCTTGAAGGGCCTGAAGCCGAAGCCCATAGCCACGGCTTACTGCGGGCGATGATCGCGGCGGCCAAGGCGGATGGCAGGATCGATGAGCAAGAGAAGGAGATGATTTCTGCCGAGATCGGCCGTCATACCGACGACCCACAATTGCAGCAGTGGCTCGACGCCGAAGTCGCCAAGCCCCTGGATGCCTCCGATTTTGCCGAGTATGCCAATGACCCGGCAATCGCTGCGGAGATTTACCTGGCGAGCGTGATGCTGGTCGATGACCAACAGGACGCCGAGCGCAATTACCTCGACGACCTGGCCGGTCAGTTGCAAATCGACCCGCAATTGCAGGTGCATCTGGAGCAGCAGGCCAAAGCCTAGAACCTCAGCGTCGCCCCAGTGGTCAGCCACTGGGCGCGATCGCCAATCAGGCTGCGCCCGACCAGCACGTCCACGTCGACAAATTCGCCGATGTGCAAACGCGGCCCAGCCTGCCAGGCCTGTTCGCCGCCTTCCTGGCCATAGCGCTCGCCAATCAGTGTGAGCGCGTCTGCCAACTGATATTCGAACCCTGTGCCCCAGGTCAGTCGGTGTTGTTGATCACCGTCGTTGTAGGCGTGGCTCCAGCCCGCGTTCAGGTTCAGCCGCAGGGGCGCCAAGGGTTGCCATGTGAGTGGGATGTTCAGGTCTGCGCCATCAAACCCGTGATGGCGATCCAGCGCGACATGCGCCCCGACAGCAACCGCCAGTTCCAAGCCCAAGTCTTGCCGTGACAGCACCTGCACCTTGGCTTGCGGGCTGATCTGCGTCTCGCCTTTGCCTGCATCCGTGGCCCGTGACAACGCGGCGCCCCATTGCACGGCAGGCATGGCGCTGAACGTGCAGGCGGGCGATACGTTGCTGTTGTGGGTACTGCCCGCGTGCCGCTGGGCGCTGTACCAGGCGTCGATGTTGCATTCCCCCGGCGCGTTGATCGCACCGTCATCCACCACATAAGCGCCGCCTGCGGCTTGCGCTTTTGAAATCAACGCGACGACAAAGACCAGGCCCAGCGTTATGCCGATAAAGATCAAGTTGCGCTGCAATGCACGGCGCTTTGCTGGCGGCAGTAACAGCAGGGTGTGGCGAGCGTGGCGTGCGCGATATTTGGTAAACCCGTCGCGGCGCGCCGGCGTGTATTTTTTGTGCATGATGCACCTCGCTTGAATTCAGCTTTCTACGGTCAGCACCGAAATGCCGCTGGCTTTGGCCTGGCAGACCAGCTCCGAGGTATCGTCACCACCCGGCAGGGCGATGATCAGGTCGGGACGGCTGTCGGCCAGCATGAAATGGTTGCGCTGGCGTTCGGCCTGTTTGCCGTGGCGCTGCCAATTGGGTGGGTAACGCACCACGTCGATACCGATTTCTCGTGCCCATTCCTCAATCTCACTGCCCAGGAACTGGTTGCCGCCGTGGATCAGCACCTGCACCGGGCGCAGGCGGTGGTAAGCGTCCAGCACGTGGCGGGACTTTTTGGTGTCGGCGTAATGACGACCTGCACAGATCAACACGCGCATGAGTAAATCCTTGTATTGCACGCAGGCGACCGGGCGGCCGCCTGCGTTTGAACGGCGGGGAGGGTCAGTACCACTGCTTGAAGCGGCGGATGTAGATCGTTTTCATCAGTTGGGCGACGCAGCAGTAAGCCAGCAAGGTGCCCACCAGCCATGGGAAGTACGCCAGCGGCAGCGGTTGCAGGCCCACCAGGGTGCCCAGCGGTGAGAACGGCACGTAGATGCCCAGGGCGATCACGATGCAGGTCATCATCAACACCGGCCAGGCAGCCGTGCTCTGGAAGAACGGGATCTTGCGGGTGCGCAGCATATGCACCACCAGGGTTTGCGAAAGCAGCCCCTCGATAAACCAGCCGGACTGGAACAGCGTCTGCATTTCCACACTGTTGGCCGCGAACACGTACCACATCAGCGCAAAGGTGGTGATGTCGAAGATCGACGAGGTCGGCCCGATCCAGATCATGAAGCGGCCAATGTTTTTCGCATCCCACTTGCGCGGTTTGGCCAGGTATTCCTTGTCCATCTTGTCCCACGGCAGGGCCAGCTGGGAGATGTCGTACATCAGGTTTTGCAGCAGCAGGTGGATCGCCAGCATCGGCATGAACGGAATGAACGCACTGGCCACCAGTACCGAAAACACGTTGCCGAAGTTGGAGCTGGCGGTCATGTTCAGGTACTTCATGATGTTGCCGAAGGTTTCGCGGCCCTTGAGCACACCTTCTTCCAGCACCATCAGGCTCTTTTCCAGCAGGATGATGTCGGCCGATTCCTTGGCAATGTCGGTGCCGCTGTCTACCGAAATACCCACATCGGCATCGCGCAGCGCCGGCGCATCGTTGATACCGTCACCGAGGAAGCCGACGGTGTGGCCGTTGGCTTGCAGAGCCTTGAGCACGCGGGATTTTTGCAGCGGCGTGAGCTTGGCGAACACCGTGCGTTCTTCCACGCGACGCAGCAGGGTGGCGTCGTCCATGGCTTCGATTTCCACGCCCAGCAGCGGCTGGCCGGGTTCCAGGCCAACCTGGCGGCAGATCTTGCTGGTGACCACGGCGTTGTCACCGGTCAACACTTTGATCGCCACGCCAATCTGTTGCAGCGCCGCAATGGCTGGGCCTGCGGTTTCCTTCGGTGGGTCCAGGAAGGTCAGGAAGCCCTGGATCACCAGGTTGCGCTCATCGCTAGTGGTGTACTGCTGGCGTGCCAGTGCTTTGGGGATATTGCGGGTCGCCACTACGAGTACGCGGAAACCGTCTTCGTTGTAGTCATTGGCGAGTGCCAGCAGGGCGTCACGACGGCGGTCATCCAGGGGCAAGGCTTCGCCGGCCTCCATGACATGGGTAGAAATGCTCAGCATCTCTTCCACCGCGCCCTTGCACACCAGCAACTGGTCACCGGCGGCATCCTTGACCACGATCGACAGGCGGCGGCGTACAAAGTCGAACGGCAATTCATCGACCTTGCTGTAGGCAAACGGCACCTGGAACTTGGGGTTCTGTTCCGAGAACTGCACCACTGCCTGGTCCATCAGGTTTTTCATGCCGCTCTGGTGAAAGCTGTTGAGCCAGGCCAGGGACAGCACGGCGTCATCGCGCTGGCCGAAGGCATTGACGTGATGCTCGAGGATGATCTTGTCCTGGGTGAGGGTGCCGGTCTTGTCGGTGCACAGCACGTCCATCGAACCGAAGTTCTGGATCGCATTGAGGCGCTTGACCACCACTTTGCGCTTGGCCATCGCCGTAGCACCCTTGGCCAGGTTGGCGCTGACGATCATCGGCAGCATTTCCGGGGTAAGGCCGACGGCTACCGCCAGGGCAAACAGGAAGGCATCGCCCCAATCGCCCTTGGAGAAGCCATTGAGGAAGAACACGATGGGCACCATCACCAGCATGAAGCGGATCAGCAACCAACTGACACTGTTCACGCCCCGGTCGAAGGCGGTTTGCACTCGCGAGCCGACAATCGCCTTGGCCAGGGAACCGAAGTAAGTACGCGGCCCCGTTGCCACCACCACTGCTTTGGCGCGACCGCTGACCACGTTGGTGCCCATGAAGCAAATGTTCGGCAAGTCCAGCAGGTTGCCCTGGTCGGCGGCGAGGGTGGAGGCGGATTTTTGCGTGACATCGCCTAGGGTGTCGTACTTCTCCACCGGCAAGGCTTCACCGGTCAGCACGGCCTGGCTGATAAACAGGTCGCGGGACTCGATCAGGCGGATATCGGCGGGGATCATGTCGCCGGCGGACAATTGCACGATATCGCCGGCCACCAGGTCACGCATCGGTACTTCACGCAAGGTGGGCTGGGCGCCAACCTGCTCGCGGCGCAGCACGGTGGCGGTGGTGCGTACCATAGCCTTGAGGGCCTCGGCGGATTTGGCCGAGCGGTGTTCCTGCCAGAAACGCAGCAGGCTGCTGAGCAACACCATGGTCATGATGATGACGACCTTGGTTGGGTCGGCTTCTTCGCCTTCCTGCATCGGCAGCCAGCAGTCAGTCACAAAGCTGATACCGCCCAGGGTCAACAGCACGTAGATGAACGGGTTGTTCAATGCCTGCAGGAACTGGATGATCGCGTGCGGCGGCTTGTCATGGGCGACTTCGTTATAGCCTTCCCGTTGCAGGCGCGCCGAGGCGTCCAGTTCGGTCAGGCCGTCCTGGGTGGCCCGTACATTGGCGAGGGTGGCCGCCAGGCCATTGTGGGCTTCACGGGCGGCACGCATCGACAGCTTAGTGTCGGGGGTTGTGCCATTTTTCTTGTGCAGAGGCGTATTTTTTACGGCGCTCATTGTCTGTACTCCTGTCGCCAATTCTCGACAAAACATACCCGGTACTTACCTGCAGACAGGCGAGCGAAAGCATGCCGAGCCGCAAACTTCGCGATCGGTTTAAATAAGGTGTTCACATAACTTCTGAAGGGCCCGCTAACGGCGCGTTAATTAACTAACGTGCAGCGGGCTACTACTGGATCTGTTCATAACGAACTCCAGGGTCATCAATAAGAAAGTTGTTGTTTTCAGCCAGGTCAGGCGGCGCGAGCGCTCAGGTAAAGACCGAGCATCAAGCGCGCTTGCGCCAGGCTGGAAACCTTGGGTCTCTGTGGGTCTAGAGGGTCGGCGTGATCCCAGTGCTGCACTAGGTGGCCGCTTTCAGGGCTGATACGCCAGTGCGCCAGCGGCGGGGCCGGGCGCACTTGAGGGGAGGGTATGGCAAAGGTCGAGCGGGTTGGCGAAAAGCCCACGGGTGCTCGGCACAGCTTGGCGCGCAGGGCGGCCACCAGTGTGCGTGTATCGGGCAAAACAAGGAGTTGGAAGGTCATAACACACCTCGGGACCGGACGGGCGACCGGTGAGGCAGTTACGGTGGAGCATCAAGCTCTAGCGCAGCTTACCGGACCTGGAACGCGAGTCCTGTCATATTCTGGGTTTGGCGCCCGATGCCCGCAGAGGCGGTGCTCGGACAGCGACTAGATACTGTGTCCATTGGCTTCTTTTGTGAGGTTTAAAAAAGGCCCCAGTTGCGGGCACGGGCAATCTACTCAGGGCGCCAGTGAATGTCAACGTATGATTAATTAAATTATCCGGTGTTCAGAGTTTGTTCAGACAAAAGGTAAGCGCAAGTTACTCGCTGGATAACTTCATATACCGTGCGCGGCGAGTAGTGCCAAGTAGATCAATACTAAACCGCAGGCCGCATAACTGACGCGCTGCCATGTCGGGGAGGCGTTCTTGCGTAGCAGGTTTACCAAGGCGGCAGTGAGAAAACACGAGAGCACCGACGCCAGCATGAAGCCGGCAAAAAACATCAGCGTTTGCCCGTGGCTGGGGGTGGTGCCGACAATCCCCGACAGTGCGCTGCCCAGGGCGCCCCAGTAGACAATATTCTTCGGGTTGGCCAGGGAGATCGCCGCGCCCACCGCCAACGCATTTTTGCCTGAGCTGGCAGGGGCGTCGTCGGTTGCGGGCAACTGCCAGGCATCAATCAGGCTGCGGATGCCCAACCAGGCCAGGTACAGCGCGCAGATGATTGTGAGTGGTACCCGCACTGCATCATGCTGGATCAGCAGTGCGATACCGGTGAGGCCAATCACGGCCCAGACGGCGTCGCCCACCAGCGAGCCGAACTGCACCAGCAAGGCCGGTGTGAAGCCATGGAGCAAGCCGCGGCGCAGGGTCTCTGCCAGTACGGCGCCGGGGGAAAGGCAAAATACGAAGCCGAATACCAGCGCATAAACAAAGATCGACAGCATGCTCAGCTCCTTTCGAGAAAGTGCCAGAGCATACGTCAGTCCGGGAGGGGGATACCACGTCCTCTGTAGGAAGGCCCGCGAAGGCGGTGTGTCAGCCACTGAATCTTTAACTGAACCACCGCTTTCGCAGGCAAGCCAGCTCCCACATTGGTCATGCATTGCCCACAGAATCAGCGCCCCCTGTAGGAGCGAGCTTGCTCGCGAAAAGCGTCAACGATGACGCGTGTTTTCTGGATGAGCGCGGTGTCTATGGGTTTTTCGCGAGCAAGCTCGCTCCTACAAAGGCTGTGGAGTTGAGGCAATGCGGTCGACTTCAGCCTTCAATTCATCCGACGATAAACTCGCAAAGGGCAGCGCAAAAAACGCCTCGCAGCGTGCAGCGATAATGTCGAGGGTGGCGTTGAATGCAGCCTCTACCTGCGCCTCGTTACCCTGCACCTCGGAAGGGTCTTCCAAGCCCCAATGCGTCTTCACCGCTGGGCCGAAATACACCGGGCACGCTTCACCGGCTGCTTTATCGCACACGGTGATGACCACATCCGGTGGGCTGTCTTTAAAGGCGTCATTGCCTTTGCTGTACAGGCCGTCAGTGCTGATGCCCGCCGCCCGCAACGTGGTCAGGCTGCGAGGCAGGACCTGACCCTTGGGGAAGCTGCCAGAGCTGATAGCCTTGAAGCCCGACGGTGCCAAGTGGTTGAACATCGCTTCAGACAGGATGCTGCGGCAACTGTTGGCGGTACACATGAACAGGACTCTCATGGGGCGCTCCTTTAGAGGCTCAAGCGCAAAGCGAGGGCAGCGAGGGTGATCAGCAGCACGGGCAAGGTCAGCACGATCCCGACCTTGAAGTAGTAACCCCAGGTGATGGTGATGCCTTTGCGCGCCAGGATGTGCAGCCACAGCAAAGTGGCCAGGCTGCCGATAGGCGTGATTTTCGGGCCCAGGTCGCTGCCGATCACATTGGCGTAGATCATCGCGTCCTTGACCACGCCCACGGCCTGGCTGGACTCGATGGACAACGCGCCAATCAGCACAGTCGGCAGGTTATTCATGGCCGAGGAGAGCAGCGCCGTCAGCACCCCGGTGCCCATGGCCGCGCCCCACACGCCGTAGGTGGCGAAGGTGTCGAGCCAGGTCGCCAGGTAATCGGTCAGGCCGGCGTTACGCAGGCCATACACCACCAGGTACATGCCCAGGGAAAAAATCACGATCTGCCACGGGGCTTCCTTAAGCACTTTGCGCGTGGAAATCTGATGACCTTTGGCAGCAATTACCAGCAGCAGCACCGCACAGGCCGCCGAAATCGCACTGATGGGTATGCCCAGCGGTTCCAGGGCAAAACAACCGACCAGCAGAATACCCAGCACCCACCAGCCGGCGCGAAAGGTCGCACGGTCATGGATGGCACTGGCGGGGTCGTCCAGGTCGGCCGGGTCGTAGGTCTGCGGAATATCCCGGCGGAAAAACCACAGCAGCACCGCGAGTGTGGCGGCGACACTGACCAGGTTCACCGGCACCATCACCGCGGCGTATTCATTGAAGCCAATCTTGAAATAGTCCGCCGAAACGATGTTCACCAGGTTCGACACCACCAGCGGCAGGCTCGCGGTGTCGGCGATAAACCCTGCGCCCATGACGAAGGCCAGGGTCGCCGCCGGGGAGAATCGCAAGGCCAGCAGCATCGACATCACGATAGGCGTCAGGATCAACGCCGCACCGTCATTGGCAAACAGCGCCGATACCAGCGCACCGAGCAGCACCATATAAGCAAACAACCGCCGCCCGCGGCCACGGCCCCAGCGCGCCACATGCAGGGCCGTCCAGGCGAAAAAGCCGGCCTCGTCCAGCAACAAGCTAATGATGATCAGCGCGACAAAGGTACCGGTGGCGTTCCAGATGATGTGCCACACCACCGGAATGTCCGCCAGGCTGATCACCCCACACGTCAGCGCCAGGATCGCGCCCAGGGTGGCACTCCAGCCGACGCCCAGGCCCTTGGGTTGCCAGATGACCAGCACGATGGTGACGAGGAAAATCGCAATTGCGACAAGCATGAATAAAAGCTCCGATGGCTCACCAGCAAGGCTGGCCCGTTGTGGTCTGTCGCCCATTGCATTCAGACGCAGTGCGTCTATACGTATTTCTGTATGTCCCGGTCAAATCTTGTTTCAGTTGATATGGATCAAACGCCTGTAAAACCACCACAACTGTTTGAAATTAAAATGAAACACAAATGTCCTAACGTGCCTGCCCATTGCTGATGAAGGAAGACCCCGCGTGACCCGAGCCACCCGCAACCTGCGCAAGACCCTGGATTCCGTCGCGGAAAATAACGAAACCGCGGCGTTCGACCTGATGCGCGCCGTGGAAAAACTCGGCGATGAAGTGCTGCGCCAGCGCCTGCTCAATACCATCCACCGACTGAACCAGGATGCCTACGAATTGCGCGAAGCGCGGGATTCGGTAGAGCAGGTGTCGGTAAAGCTCGCCTGAGCAAGATCGTTCAAGACACGCCTTCGTTGGTGCTGGCATGCTTGTCGACTGTCTGTCGATGAGCCGTTTCCATGCCCACTGCATTACCTCATTACGCCTTCACCCGCGGCGCCATCGCCGTCATTCCCTTGTCCCTGGCCTGTGCGCCCTGGGGGTTGCTGGCCGGCTCCATGGCCATCGACGCGCAATTTACCCCGCTGCAAGCCCAAGGCTTGTCCGCCATTGTGTTTGCCGGTGCCGCACAATTGGTAGCCATTGGCATGGTCAAGAGCGGTGCCAGCCTGATTTCCATTGTGCTGACCACCTTGCTGCTGACCTCCCAGCATCTGCTCTATGGCATGCACATGCGTCCTACCCTGTCTTCGCTGAACACCCGCTGGCGCATGAGCCTGGGGTTTTTGTTGACCGATGAGTTCTTCGCCCTGGTCAACCACTATGACCGCCAGACCTTCAATCGCTGGTACGCCCTGGGCGTCGGCCTGACGTTTTACCTGATCTGGAACCTCTTCACCCTCGCCGGCATCGTGCTGGGCAAGAGCATTCCCGGCCTTGATCAATTGGGGCTGGAGTTCTCGATTGCCGCCACCTTTATCGCGTTGATCACCCCGGTGGTGCGCGATGTGCCCACGGTGGTATGCGTGGCGGTCGCGTTGCTGAGCTCGGTCTGGTTGAGTTATTTGCACTGGGAGTCGGCGGTGGTGGTCTCGGGTGTGTTGGGGATGAGCGCGGGGTTTGCCTGCAAGCGGCTGGGAGTGGGGCAACGATGATTTACCTGATGATTGTGGCCATGGGCCTGGTGGTGTTCTTCAACCGTTACCTGTTTATCGAGCCACGACTGCCGGTGCGGCTCAATCGCGGCGCGCGTGAATTTCTGGGCTTCGCCGTACCAGGCATGCTCACGGCGATCTGCGGGCCGATTATTTTCCTGGCGGACCATCAGCTCAACCTGAGCCCGACCAATCCTTACCTGCTGGCCGGTATTTGCGCCGTGGCGTTGATGTACTGGACACGCAGCGTATTGACCACTGTGCTATTGAGCATGGCGCTGTTCTATCTGCTGCGTTGGTGGCTCTGATACCCGGGCAAAAAAAAGCCCGCGGGGTGGCGGGCAGAAGGGAGACTTCTAAAAAATGAGCCTGCCAACTATAGGCGGCGTGTTGACTCTTCACAGTGAAACAAAGTTCATGGGCGCGTCAGTTGGCCTCGGCACAGTGGTAGAGTCACGGTTTTTCCAAGGAAGCAATGCCATGCACAAAGTGGTAATGGGCGCATTGATACTGGCGGCACTGGCCGGTTGCGCCGGTTCGAAGATGAAAGAGGCGCGCGCAGGCAGCCCTTACAAAACCCTGGCGTCAGACAAGGCCACCCTGGTAGTTGCCCAGTGCATCCAGTTTGGCTGGCAGGATGAAAGCGTGTTCGGCGTCGATGCCGGCGGCTTCAAGGAAGCGACCGAGGCGGGTGGCTTCACGGTGTACACCACCGGTGGCGATTACTTTGTCGATGTACTCAGCTCCGGCGCGGGTTCCAAGGTCAACTACTATGCCGCACAGGACAATATGCCAGCCAAGCGTCGCTTGGCAGCACTGGCCACTTGTCTGTAAGTCGGTTGCCTTAGTCATATTCCGAAACGCCTGGCGGGACAGCCGCCGGGCATTGGCTTATGATTCACTCGCTCGTTCGACGTGATGGCTCTTTACCGGTACACGGATGTCGAGGCTTAAACGTCGAACGAGCTCCTCCACTCCATCCTCAACGGGGCATGAAACCCAAGTGCCAGCGTCGCGGAATCAACAGTGTCACCACCCCCAAGGCCCCGGCCAACGCACCACTGACCCACAGTGCACGCAGGCCCATTTGCTGTTCCAGCAGGGCGCCGATCACCGCGCCGATAAACATCCCGGCCCACGGAATCAGTTGCACGCGCCAACCATTGCGGCGCTCGCCCATTAACCAGCGGCCCAGCCCGCGACCAAAACGTGACAGCGCCCCGGTGACGTAGGTCAGCCCCACCGGTAATCCGTTCACCTCCTCGACGGCCGCGTTGAGCATGCCCATGGCAATAATGGCCGCGAGCAACGCAGGCAAGGTGTCGGTGGCAGGCCACAACGCCGCAGCGCAGAGCAAGGCGCCGATGCACAGCAATAAGGGCAACGCGTGGCGCTTGCTGAAACGGCTGACCAATACGCCCAAGGCATTGCCGACCACGAAGGTAGCGACCAACAACACCAGCCGCCCGGTGAGCCCCAGGTCGCCCGCGCTGATGGCCACCGCCAGGCGCGTGGTGTTACCGCTCATGAACGAGACGAAATCGCCGCTGGCCATAAAACCGATGGCATCGGTCATGCCCGCCAGCACCGACAGGCAGGCCACCAGCATCAAGCCCACGCGCCCACGCCAGCGCTGTCGATGGGCGAGCGTGGCATTGGCGTAAGGCTTGCGGGACGAAGGTAGCATGGGGCCGGTTTCCTGGGTGAGATTATCCGGCCACTACCGTAGGACGCTTTGCCTGTCCGCGCAATGACCTCAGATACGCTCCAGTTGCCAGCCGGTGGCGTGCCACGTCAGATGGTGAGTCGGCTCGATCGCCTGCAAGAATGCCTCGTCGTGGGACACGGCCAGCAGCGCGCCGGTAAAGCCCTTCAAGGCCTGCTCGAACGCCAGTACCGATTCCAGATCCAGGTGATTGGTGGGTTCATCCAACAGGAGCAACTGCGCCGGAGCTTCACGCCACAAGGCTACCGCCATCGCGGCTTTCAAACGCTCGCCGCCGCTGAGTTGCCCTGCCGGCTGCGTGACCCGCAGCGCGTCCAGCTGCAACAACGCCAGACGTGTGCGCAGCTCGGCTTCGGCCAATGGCGTATCGAGCAAGTTAAGTTGCTCGACAAGGCTGCGTCGGTCGTCCAGCAGCGCCAGGTGCTGATCGATATAGGCGCTGGGCACCGCGACGTTGCACTCGCCACTGACCGCCCGCCAGTGGCCGGCGAGCAGTTTGAGCAAGGTCGATTTGCCGCAACCGTTCGGCCCACGCACGGCAACGCGAACCGGGCCTGTCAGGTTGAGCGTCAGGTAACTGGCGGGTGCCAGGGGATCAAGCCAGGGTAATTGCGCCTGTTCCAGCACCAGCAATTGGCGGCCGTTCGGGACGGTTGAGCCTGGTAATGCGAGCAGTGTGGGCGTCTCATCCACCACGCGCTCGTAAGCTTGGCGCACTTGGGCGTCGAGTTGGTTTTTGTGATCGTGATGGGCACTGCGTACCGTGCTGACAATCTCCTTGGCTGCGCTTTTCCAGCGGGCCTTGGTAAAACGGTCGACGTTGGCGGTCTCGGCCTGTTTACGTGCGCGTGCGGCGTGGCGCTGCAGGTCGTCGTGATCTTTTTGCAGGCGCCGACGTTCGCGGCTGCGGGCCAGACGCGCCTGCTCCCACGCGGCAATCGCGGCCTGCTGGTGAGTATCGCGTTGCTGGCGATAGGCATCGTAGTTGCCGCCGTAGGCCTGAATGCCCAGGGGCGACAGCTCAATGATGCGGCCCATGACGTTGAGCAACTGTCGATCATGGCTGACCACCACAAGGCCACCGCGCCAATCGCGCAACACACGCAACAGCCAATCGCGCCCCGCAGCATCAAGGTGGTTGCTGGGTTCATCCAGAATCAGTAACTGCGGCGCCGCCAACAACGCCCCGATCAGCGCGACCCTGGCGAGTTGGCCGCCGCTGAGTTGATCGGCCGGGGTACTGGCGCTGAGGGTCGGCAAACCCGCTGCATCCAGCGCCTGGCGCAGGCGTTCGGCGAGGTCCCAGCGGTCGTCGATCAGCTCCAGGTCACCGAGACGTGCATCGCCCTGGGCCATGCGCTCAAGGGCAGCCAGGGCCGCGGCAGTTGCGGTGATATCGGCGATGGTTTGCCCTGGTTGAACGGCGACAGCCTGGGGCACATAGGCAACATTGGCGGTTTTTTTCAGGGTGCCGGAGGAGGGCAGCAGCACGCCGGCCATCAACTTCGCCAGGATACTTTTGCCCCGTCCATTGCGCCCCACGATACCGGTAGGCGTTTGGTCAATGGACAGGTTCACGTCCGCCAGCAAGGTTTCGCCATTGGCGAACTGGAAAGACAGGTGGTGCAGGGAAACAAGCGCGGGCAGCCGTTTGACGTCAGTCATCAGCACCTCCAAAAAAATGTCGAACAGGCCAACAAGCGCGCCAGGCGGCTCGTTGCAGATACATTTTGGAAGGCTTAGATGTTCACGTCGGCGGTCATCCCGTGAGTCAGAAGGGAGGCAGAGCCTAACCCACCTTAACTTTTCGCGGCAAGTCTTCGGCGAGTTTTTCCAGGAACATCGCCAGCGCGACTTCTTCGGCTTTCAGGCCTTTGCGCACTCGCGGCTTGGGCAGCTTCGACAATTGGCCGAGGCTGAAATGTTCAAGCACCGCCGGGTGGATATAGCACTTGCGACACACCGCTGGCGTGTTGCCCAACTGCCGGGCGACATCCTTGACCATCGCCACCACATGCCGCTTGGCGTCGGATTCGGGCTGCCACGCTAACTCGCGCAACACCGCCAGCGCCATCGCCGTGCCGGCCCAGGTGCGGTAGTCCTTGGCGGTAAAATCTTCGCCGGTAAGATGGTGCAGGTAGTCGTTGACGTCCTGGGAGCTGACGGTATGCCGCTCACCGTCTTCATCCAGGTACTGGAACAGGTTCTGCCCCGGCAATTCCATGCAGCGCTTGACCACCCGGGCCAGGCGTCGATCCTTGACGCTGACTTGGTGCTCCACGCCACTCTTGCCACGAAACTGAAACTGGATCTCGCTGCCTTTGATGTCCACATGGCGGTTGCGCAGGGTGGTCAGGCCGTAGGATTTGTTTTCGCGGGCATATTGGGTATTACCGACGCGGATCAGCGTGGCGTCCAGCAACATCACCACTGTGGCCAACACCTTTTCGCGGGTAAACCCCGGCTCGGCGATTTGCGCTTCCAACTGTTTGCGCAATTTGGGCAAGGCGGCGCCAAAGGCCTGCAAGCGCGAATACTTGTCGCTGTCGCGCACTTCGCGCCAGCGTGGGTGGTAACGGTACTGCTTGCGGCCACGGGCGTCGCGGCCGGTGGCTTGCAGGTGGCCGCGAGGGTCGGCGCAGATCCACACATCGGTGTAGGCGGGTGGCACCGCCAAGGCGTTCAGGCGTTTGATTTCATCGGCATCGGTAATGCGCTCGCCCTTGGCGTTCAGATACTGGAACTTGCCTCGCACTTTTTTACGGCGGATGCCGGGCTGGGTGTCATCCACATAATGCAGGTCGCGGGGCAGGTCGGCGGGTAACGAAGAGTCAGGCATGGGGCGGGTTCCTTGGCAACAAATCAGGCCGGTATGTCTGATTGACCGCAGCGCCCTGCGGTCGTGCCAAATGCTTAAGCCAGTACCGCCACTGCCTTGATTTGCGCCCACAGCGTCTGGCCCGGATGCAGTTGCAACTGGTCGCGGGAGAAGCGCGTGATGCGCGCCAGTAACGGCGTGCCGCCAGCGTCCAGACGCACCAGTACATGGGCACTGTTATCCGCGCCGATGGTTTGAGTGACGGTCACCGGCAAGCGGTTGAGGATGCTGCTGTGTTCTTCGGCCTGCAGGCTCAGGCTCACATCCCGCGCCTGGACCTTGACCCGCAGCGGTTTGCCCACCGCCAGCGGGGCGTGGGCCACGCGCATCTGCAACGGGCAATCGGGCAACTGCAGGGTGAGCAACTGATAATGCGCGTCGTAGGCAACGACGCTGCCGGCGATCACCACGCCGGCATCGTCGCCCAGCGCCAGGGGCAGGTCGAGACGCGCCAGGGTTTCGCCGATAGGGCCGCTGGCCAGGGCCTTGCCGTCGCTGAGCAAGACGATATGGTCAGCCAGGCGCGCCACTTCGTCCTGGGCGTGGCTGACGTAGAGCACCGGGATGTCCAGCTCGTCGTGCAGGCGTTCCAGGTAAGGCAATATCTCGCTTTTGCGTTGGCTGTCCAGGGCCGCCAGCGGTTCATCCATCAATAACAGCTTGGGGCTGGTGAGCAAGGCGCGGGCGATGCCGATGCGCTGGCGCTCGCCGCCGGACAAGTGTTGCGGGTGACGCTCAAGCAAGTGCCCGATGCCCAACAGTTCGGTGGCCTGGGCCATGTCCACGCGCCGCTGCGGGAGTGAAATTCGTTTGAGGCCGAACTCCAGATTGGCGCGCACCGATAGGTGAGGAAACAGGCTCGCCTCCTGGAACACATAGCCAAGGGCGCGTTTATGCGGCGGCACAAACAGCCCTTTGCGGCTGTCTTGCCACACCTCGTCGTTGATTTGCACAAAACCGTGTTCGGCGCGTTCTAAACCTGCGATGCAGCGCAGGCAGGTGGTCTTGCCAGAGCCGGAATGCCCGTACAGCGCGCTCACGCCACGGCCGGGCAATTGCAGGTCCACATCCAGCGTGAAGGCGGAGTACTTCAGCTGCAGGCGTATATCCATCATTGCGATCAGCTCCAGCCCATCTTGGTTTTGCGGCTGGAATAGAGCGCCAGCAACACGAGAAAGGCGAACACCACCATCGCCCCGGCCAGCCAATGGGCCTGGGCATATTCCATGGCTTCGACGTGGTCGTAGATCTGCACCGAGACGACACGGGTCTTGTCCGGGATATTGCCGCCGATCATCAGCACCACGCCGAACTCACCGACGGTATGGGCAAAGCCCAGGATCGAGGCGGTGATAAACCCCGGGCGTGCCAGCGGCAGGATCACCGTAAAAAACGTGTCCCACGGGTTGGCGCGCAAGGTCGCGGCCACTTCCAGCGGGCGCGTGCCGATGGCCGAAAACGCGTTCTGCAGCGGCTGCACCACAAACGGCATGGAGTAGATCACCGAGCCGATCACCAGCCCGGCGAAACTGAAGGTGAGGGTGCCCAGGCCCAGCCACTGGGTGAACTGGCCTACGTAGCCGTTGGGCCCCATGGCCAACAGCAAGTAGAAGCCGATGACCGTTGGCGGCAACACCAACGGCAGCGCCACCACTGCGCCGATGGGGCCGCGCCACTTGGAACGGGTGCGCGACAGCCACAGGGCAATCGGTGTGCCGATGATCAACAGGATCAGGGTGGTCAGTGCGGCCAGCTTGATGGTCAACCAGATCGCAGAAAAATCAGCACTCGACAGGGGCATTTACAGCTCGTAACCGTAGGATTTGATAACGGCAGCCGCTTTCGGGCCTTTGAGGTAGTCCACCAGGGCTTTGGCGGCGGCATTGTCCTTGCCCTTGTTGAGGATCACGGCGTCCTGTTTGATCGGGTCATGCATGGCGGCCGGGACAATCCACGCCGAACCGCTGGTGACTTTGCCGTCCTTGTAGATCTGCGACAAGGCGACAAAACCCAGCTCGGCGTTGCCGGTGGAAACAAACTGATAAGCCTGGGTGATATTCTGGCCCTCGACGAGCTTGTCCCTGACCTTGTCAGTCAAGCCTTCTCTGGCCAGCACCTGGGTGGCGGCTAAGCCGTAGGGTGCAGCCTTGGGATTGGCGATGGATAAATGCTTGAACTCATTTTTCTTCAGCACCTCGCCCTTGGCATCCACATACCCGTCTTTGGCCGACCACAGCGCCAGGGTGCCGACCGCGTAGGTAAAGCGTGAGCCCTTGACGGTAGCGCCTTCGCTTTCGAGTTTTTGCGGGGTGGTGTCATCGGCGCTGAGGAACACTTCAAACGGCGCGCCATTTTTGATCTGGGTGTAGAACTGCCCGGTGGCACCGTAAGCCGCGACCAGTTTATGGCCGGTGTCTTTCTCGAAGTCGGCGGCAATCGCCTGGATCGGGGCGGTGAAGTTGGCGGCCACGGCCACCTGCACTTCATCGGCATGGGCCGTACCCAAGGCAAAGGCGGCAAGCAGGGGGGCCAGGCGTGAAACGCGGGTGATCATGAGGCAACTCCTTGAAGGTGTACGGCAGGCTTACCGCTATGTATGGGAATATATAGCGGTTGGCCATTGCCGGTACAGTGCCAAGTTGCTGCTCAGATCAGATGCGGGTGAGTTTGCTCAAGCTGTGCTCGGCTAATTCGCGTGTCAGGTCATAGGTGGACTGGTCTTTGCCCAGCCTCAGGGCCTGGCCTGCCCACAGGTTGCTGAAACCGGCTTCATCCTTGGCCTTGAGCGGCATTAACGCGCCACCGGCTTTAGGAAACGCCGGCGCCACCGGGTTGATGGCGCCGAGTTCACGCATCACCCGGTTGACGATGCCCCGCGCAGGGCGGCCGGTAAACAGGTTGGTCAGCGCGGTTTCGCTGGCCTGGGCATGGCGCAGCGCGTGGTGATGGGAAGCGCTTGCAGTGGCTTCGGGCGTGAACAGGTAGGCCGTGCCGATCTGCACCGCCGAAGCGCCGAGGGCAAAGGCGGCGACGATGCCACGCGCATCGCCGATTCCGCCCGCGGCAATCACCGGCACGCTGACCGCGTCGACGATCTGTGGCAACAGCGCCATCAAGCCGATCTGGCTGTTGAGGTCATCGCTGAGAAACAGGCCACGATGCCCACCGGCTTCAAGGCCCATGGCGATAATCGCGTCACAGCCGTGCTGTTCCAGCCACACGGCTTCCTCGACGGTGGTGGCCGATGACAGCACCTTGGCACCGGTGGCTTTTACTCGGTCGAGTAAGGATTTGTCTGGCAGGCCAAAGTGAAAACTCACCACTTCAGGCCGAAATTCTTCCACCACCTGGCAGGCTGCGTCATTGAACGGCGCGCGGTTGGACACCGGGGTTGGCGCATCGAAGTCGGCGCCCAGTTCGTGGTAGTAAGGTTGCAGCAAGGCCTTCCAAGCCTGGTCCCGCGCTTCATCGGCATCGGGCGGTTGATGGCAGAAGAAGTTGACGTTGAGCGGCGCGTTGCTGGCCTGGCGAATGAGAGCCAAGGCGTCGCGCAGTTGCTCCAGGCTCAAGGCTGCGGCAGGCATGGAGCCCAGGGCGCCGGCTTGCTGGGCGGCGATGACCATGGCGGTGGTGGTGGCGCCAGCCATCGGCGCCTGGATGATCGGCACCTCAATGCCCAACAGGTCAAGAATGCGGGTGTCTGGCCAGGTGCTCATGGGGTGCGTCTCCAGCGTTAGTCGGGCTTTTCGCTGTTTTAGCAGGGCAGTCGGCACCCGGCCAGTCTGTTTTATTCACTGGACGACAGCGGCATTTTGTGGGGCTGGGTTTCGCGCTCCAGTAACTGGCGCTTGCGCTCTACGCCCCAGCGATAGCCCGACAGCTCGCCATTACTGCGCACCACGCGATGACAGGGAATCGCCACCGCCAGGTGGTTGGCACCACAGGCCTGGGCCACGGCGCGAAAGGAGGTGGGCGCGCCGATACGCTCGGCAATCTGCGCATAGCTGGCGGTGCTGCCCGCAGGGATTTCCCGCAACGCCTGCCACACCCGTTCCTGAAAGGCCGTGCCGCGCAGGTCCAGGGGCAAATCCAGGCCCAGAGCAGGGGCCTCGACAAAGCCGACGACGTGGGCGACCAGTTGTTCGAAACCCTGATCCGCGCCGATCAACTCAGCCTTGGGAAACTGGTCTTGCAGGTCGCGCACCAGTTTGCCCGGATCATCGCCCAATAAAATCGCACACACGCCACGTTGGCTTTGCGCCACCAGAATCGCCCCCAGCGAGCATTGGCCAACGGCAAAGCGGATGGTGTTATTGGCGCCGCCGCCTTTATAGTCTCGCGGTTTCATGCCGAGCACTTGGTCGGCGGCTTCATAAAAGCGGCTATTGGAATTAAAGCCCGCGTCGTACAGGGTGTCTGTCACCGAATGCTGGCCCTTGAGGCCGTCGCGCACTCTGCGCGAACGCAGGGCGCTGGCGTAACCCTTGGGGGTCAACCCGGTATTGGCTTTGAATACGCGGTGGAAGTGAAACGGACTCAACCCGGCGCATCGGGCGAGCATGTCCAGGCTAGGCGGGTTTTCGGCCTGTTCGATTTGCCGGCAGGCCTCGGCCACTAACTGTCCATGGTGTGCGGCCAATTGGGTCTGGTCGCCAGCAGCGCGTTTGCTCGGGCGATAACCGGCGGCCTCGGCCTGCGCCGGCGTGTCGAAGAACTCGACATTTTCCGGGCGCGGTAAGCGCGAGGCGCTGCTGGGGCGGCAATAAACACCAGTGGTTTTCACGCCGTAGACAAATAGCGCGTCAGCCTTGGCATCACGGGCAATAATGGCAGCCCAGCGCGGATCGTGTTCGTTGTTCATGGCCTGCACTCTTGATGGTTCAGGAGCAGATTAAGCCTGCCGCTCGCGCCCGACACTCCGAAGCTTGCGGTCAAATTACCCAGCGGTGCGAAAGGTCAGGTTGATGCGCTGCGGGCCCATGATCGGATGCACGCCGTCCTTGATCGGCATCACGCCATGAAAGCGCAGGCGATCAACGCCGCCCCACACCACCACATCACCATGGAACAACGAGACCTTTTGGGTTTTGTCGCTGCGCGCATGCCCACCGAACAGGAAAATCGCCGGTAGCCCAAGGGACACCGAGACCACGGGCGCGCTGTAGCTGCGCTCGTTCTTGTCCTGGTGCAGGGACATTTTCGCCCCAGGTACGTAACGATTGATCAGGCAGGCATCGGGCAAAAAACCGTCGAAGCCCGCTTCAGTGGCCGCCGCCACCGCCAGTTGGCGCAGCGTGTCGGGCATGGCCGGCCAGGGTTGTTGGTTGCGCGGGTCGAGTGGGCTATAGCGATAGCCGCGGGTGTCGGTGGTCCAACCCAACTCGCCGCAACTGCTTAGCGCCGCCGACATGGTAAAACCGCCGGGGGTGACCATCTGCCGAAACGGTGATTGAGCCAGGACACGCCGCAGTTCAGGCAATAACCGCTCGATCCAGGGCAGGGCATAGCCCCTCAGTACGTAGGATTCTTCGCCAATTTGCTCGCGCCCGGCAGGCTGTTGCAGGGCATCATCGGCAAACAAATCGGCGGTAGGGCCCGGCATGGCTTACAGCGCCTTGCTCACGTTGATGTCGGTGATTTCGTCGCTGGCATCATGAATTTTCGCCAAGGCTTGCTTGGCTTCTTCGACGCTGTTGCTGTGCAGCTGGGCAAATTCAAAGCGGCGTTCGCCGTTGAGCTTGTACTTGATGACGTATTTGGTTGTGGTGGTCACAGCTTTTTTCCTGTCAGGTGTTCGGGTCAGCTCAGCTTGCTGCTGGTGCGACGAACGATACGGATCTTGTGGGACAACGCAGGCTTGCGGGTCACGCTGATGGCGCGACGGGTCACCACATCCAGGGTGATGTTCCAGAAGCCGGTGCTCGGTGCAGTGATCTTGGCCGGGAATTTATCAAATGCACCGCCATGGTAGGTATGGCGGCCGCCGTTTTTGAAGCTGCGAAAGTTCGCATCACTCATCAGGCGAATATTGCAGGTCTGCGAGCATTCGATGACGACAATGTCTCCCTCGTTGAGGTGCTCACGCTGGTGGATGAATTTCATGGGGTGTCTCCAGAAGGGCTTTTTCTGAAAAATCAGAACGATACGTAGGTTAAGATGGAGTTTATCAGCCCCAGCGCGTTTATTATCGGGCCGTCGTCGACGACTTCGACAATTTAAAACAGTTATTTACCGAGTTATCACAGATAAATCCTACGTTGGTGGGAGAAAATTACCATCCCCGCTGTCGTAGGGTCTTTATCGGAGGTTTTTGTATGAAGTGGAGTGTGTTGGTGCTGGCCTTGGCAATAGGTGGGTGTGCTTCGGTTGCAGATATCAAGCAGACCCCGCCAACATTGGTGGTCATCTCAGGGAAGAAGCCGCAGGAATATGCGGCGTGTGTGGTGCGCAAATTGGAGGCGACCCGTCGGCCGCCGCAGATCGAGCCCCATAAAGACGGCATTCAGGTGATCGTGCCGCAGAAATTCTCGGCAGACCCTTCGGCAATCTTTGAAATCGAAGACCGCTCCAGCGGTAGCAGCATCAAGCTTTATGAAAGCATGTCCAATGTGCCCATCCGCCCGGGCGACGTGAAGAAGGCAGGGGAAGAGTGCATTTCCGGTTGAGCCGCAGGCCCACCCCGCAAACCCGATAAAAAAAGCCATCACCCTGCAGGGACGGCCTGCATCCGTTAAACTGTCGGGCATTCACTACAAAGATGCCGCTCAAACCCTGGGTTTGAGCGGCATTTGTTTTTCTGGAAAGCCCGTTATGAAACGAGAACACGTCAAAGCCCGCCATGCCGAAGGGCAGATTTCGGCCACCCATGTCATCCAGAACCCCGCCGACTTGGGCGAGTGGATCGTATTTTTCAAGAAGAGCGGCGGGCGCAGCTACTTCCTGGTGGACGAGCAGGATGAGGTCGAATCATTCGCGCGCCTGGATGACCTGATCGAACTCCTGCGTGGCCTGGGGATCAAGTTCGCTGAAGTGCACCTGTAGCCGGTTTACTTGCAGACCACCACCACGCTACGGCCTTTGAAATTGCCCACGTCCTGGCCCAGGGTCTTGTCGCTTTCCTTGAGCGCCGGCGTACCGTTGGTGCCGACGATGCGGTAACCGGTGCCCGCGCAGGATGCGTCCGCTTTCTCGTAGCAACTGGCCCATGAATTGGCCTCGCCCGAGCAGTCGATGGTCAACCCTTGCTCGCCATTTTTCAGCAGGGTGTCGGAAGCGGTGGTGCAGCCGGCGAGTGCCAGTACCGCGGTCAGTGCCAGGATTTTGTTCATAAGGGATCTTCGTCGAGAGGAAATAGAGGGCGCTGACACTGTCGTGGGGCGTTGGCGGCGATTATAGCGAACTGCCATCGGGTGTGCAGTCGCAGGTTACCCGTACTGCGTTTGCACACCCTGTAAGTCAGTCTGTAACAGTCATGGCACGCCCATTACCAGCACGCCACTTCCGCTGATCGCCCCGGCAGCAGGGAAGACGCCCGCTCGTCGTACGAGCGAAAAGGTCACATCATCGCCTCCCATGCTGTTGGTGATGCGGGTCCGGAATGAACCGTTGACCCTCACCGCTGAGCCCGCACGCACGAGGGCGGTGCCCACGTTCGGGTTGCTCATCACCAATAGCCTGTCGTCGAACGATGTCGAAATGCCTTTGTAGGTGATGGTGATGTCGGTGTTGATCCCACCATTGGGGCATGAATAGGTGAGCCTGCGGTTGGCGCGAACCGAGGTGGTAAGGGGGTCGGTGCCGATCGCCCGCTGTTGCACATTGCCGAAGTTGATCTCGATGGGGTTGTTATTGTTGATGGTGCAGGTTGACGGCGAGATGCCGAAGTTGTTGGCGGCTTTGTACGTGAGGACGAGCCGCGTGCTTCCAAAGCTGTAATTATTCGTCTGGTGCAGATTCAGTGCGCCCAGAATGTCACCTATTACCACGCTGATCGGGTTGCTGGGGTCGTTGCGCAGCAGGATATAGGGGGTTACATAGATGGGATACGCCACAAAGTTGTTGGGCATGGTCGCGATCCGAATATTAAACGGCACCGGGGTGTTATAAAACGCGCCGTTTATGCGTAGACCGGTGCCTTGATTGTTGAATTTCGGCCCAGGCACCCAGGGGGCGCCAGCTTGCGCCGATGTCCCCCAAAAATCTATACGCGTAGGGTGGGCAGGTGAGGGCGTAAATCGGCATTCCAGCCACGCGCCTTCGAGAAGGATACGGGTGTTGTCCGAGCCGACACTCACGTTGACGGGGACCTCCAGGTTCAGGATCCCGCCGTCGCCAACATATTGCCAATTGCCGCCATTCACGCGGCAATCCGCTGCTCGCGCGGTCGTGGTCACACCCAGCAGGACGAGAAGCACTATTGCTCCATAGAGTCGTTTCATTTTGATCTCTCATTGCGCCTCTGTGCGAACGTCACTGCGAGTGACCATCCGGCAGAGAGTTAAGGTTTGCCCAGGCCGTTTTCAGGCCAGCAACGGCTACGGATAGTCCAACGTAAAAGTCGAGGTCACCCTGTACGCGCCTTGGCCGATGGTCTGGTCGCTGATGGCTTGCGGCTCGCCCTGCACAAAGGCTTTAAGCGCGATCACATTGCTGCCATCTATCAGTACCTGCGCATCGCTGGGCGAATTCAGCGGCAGTGGCTTGTTGCTCGGCGTCTCTATGCCCACCCCGATGCCTGAGGCGCCACTGCCGCCATCCAGCGCTAGCATGCCGGGCAACGCGGTGTTTTCCCTGCCGCCAAAGGTGATGCTGACCGTGGCGCCAATGGTGGTGTCGCAGTTCTCCAGGTGCAGCCTGAAGTCCTTGCCCTGTGAACGGGTGTTGATATACAGGTGCTTGCTGGTAACGTCCCAGAGTTCCAGGGTGACGGCCTCGTCGCCCGGCCGCAGGGTGCAGGCCTCCTGGACCAGGTTACCCTTGAAACTCAGGTTGTCCGCTGCTTGGGCGTCGGCGGCCAGGCTCAAGGCCAATACCAGCGCTGCACGGTGTAAATGTCCCATTGATTCGACTCCTACTGGTATTCGGCCAACAGCGTGGCCACCGCGCTAAACCTTGCGGGCGCCAGGGTTGCGCCGGGCTGTTTGACCGGCACCACTTCCAATACGGGCGGTGATGACAGGCTGATATCCAGTGGCGTATTGAGTGAAAAAGGCAGGTTGTTCTGGAAAACCCGAATACCCAGCGCCGGTACGCTTGTCTGTACTGCCGCACCGTCAAAGGTGGTTGCCGTGCCGTTGACACTCAACTTCAGCGCCCATGGCAGCGTGTCGGTGCCGCAGTTGATGGTGTAGCCCACGCCTTTTCGGTACTGCACACCGTCGACGCGCTTGATCCCGACATCGCCAAAATCCACCTCGATGGTGTTGCCCGCATCGATCGTGCACGGGGGAGGTTCGTTGAGCGTGCCGCTAAACGTCAGGTTGGCCGATGCAACGCTGCACAGGCCCAGGGAGCACAAGGCGAGCAACGCTCGCTGCGGCCAACAGATCATTGGTCATTCCTCTTCATTGATAATCGACCACGAGAGTGGCGGCCGCATCGAACGCGCCTCCGGTCAGCTTGCTGCCCGGGCGTTTGACGGGTACCGCCTGCACCACCGGCACGTTGGGATAGGTGAAGTTCACCACCGTGTTCAGCGGCCAATCGGCGCCATTGATGAACAGCTTTACCCCAAGATCAGGCTTGCGGGTGACCAGCACGCGGCTGTCGAATGCGGCACCCGTGCCCCGAAGTTGCAGGGTCAGCGCGTTGCTGAAAGGGGAGCTGCAGGTGACGGTGTACGGCACGCCACGGCGATAATTGACCCCGTCGACTCGCGAGGTCAGCAGGTCATTGCCAAAAGGCACGTCGAGCGTACTGCCGCTGTTGATGACACACGGCGGCGGCGCAATGATCACCGCGCGGATGGTCAGGTTGGTCTCGGCCTGCGCACCCAGGCTGAGCGCCCAGAGCAAACCGCTGCCCATTAACACGGCCCAGGGGCCGTATGACTTAGCCATTGTTCTGCCCTTACTCATAATTGAGCCTGAAATCCACCACGGCCCGGAATGCCCCGCTGGTCAATGGCGCAGCGGTGCGCGTAGGCCGAACGTTCCAGGTCTTGGTGTTACCGCCCAGGGGCAAGAACAGCGGTTCGCCGCGTTGGCCCAGTTGTACGTCCCGCCCCAGGGCGTCGGTCAGTTGCAGCCCCAGGCCGGTGATGCCTTGCACTTTGACCAGGCGCGAATCGTCGTCATCGGCAGGCGCGATAAAGGCCACCGACAGCACCGGTTGAAAGGCGCTCCAGGCCAGGTTGCCGGTGCGTTCACTGCGGATACTGCCGGCGGTGCGGTTGCACTCGGTAAAGCGCAACTGGAAGGCCACCTGGTTGGCCTGATCACCAGGCCGACGTAACTGGCTGGTGGAGACGTCGCCCAGTTCAATGGTCTGATGCAGCGAGGTCATTTCCAGGCTGCACGGGGTTTCGTGCATGGAGCCGGAAATATTCAGCACGCCATTCATGCCCTCGATATCCTCGGCCTGCGCGCTCCCTCCAAGGGCCAGTAACAGGCCGCCCAATGCCGTTATGTAATGAGACTTCATGGCTGACTCCAGCGACAGGCTTACTGTTTGGGCAGTGCTGCTTGCAGGTTGACCTTGCAAGTCTCGCCGCTGCAGGTGAAGGCCAGCAGCGGACGGCCGCCGTAATCATTGACGTAGGCCAAGTGAGGGGTAGGGCCCAGGGCCTTGGCGGTGGGGCCGAGGATCAGCGTGCCTTTGGGCGGCACCATCACCGGCTCGAAACCGGCCACGGTCTTGCCCTCTTTGGTGCTGCGCGCATCCACCAGGGTCACGTAGTAGGGCGTCGGGTTATTCACCCGGTAATGCTCGCCTTGCCGGGTCAGGGTCAGCTTTTCCTGCCAGGGGTTGGACAGGTCTTGCTGGCTGGGCGTAATGGCTTGAGGCCGGTAGAACAGTTTGATCCGGGTCTGCAGCGCGATTTGCAGGGTGTTGGCCTTATCGGTGCGTGGCGGAATTTCCCGCAGGTTGAAGTAGTAGACCGTCTCTCGATCCTGGGGCAACGACTTGGCCGCCGGCAGCGCCTGGACTTTTACCTGGCTCTGCTTGCCCGGTTCCAGGCGCTGCACCGGGGGCAGCACGATCAAGGGTGTGGTGAGTTTCTGGCCCTCTTCATTCTCGATCCAGCCTTGGGCCAGGTACGGCAATTGGGTGTTGTTATTGGTGATGTTCACGCTGGTGGCGTCCTTGCTGCCGTCGAAAATCACGCGGGTACGGTCCAGGCCAATTGCAGCGTGGCTGCTGTGGCTCATGGCGAGCGTCAGCAGGGTGAGGGTCGAGAGGGTGAAGCGTTTGTACAGGGTCATGAGGATGTGGTCTCCGTGACGGGGTGCTTGCCGGTCAGTTCTGCCGGCGCGGACAAGGGTTGATCGGTGGCTGCGACTCGGCAGTCCAGTTGCAGGGCGTTGCTCAGGCCGTCAGCGGGCAAGACGTCGGGAAGGGTGAGGGTGCAGCGCTCATTCCCGCCCCAACTGACGACCATCTGTTCACCGGCTTGAATGCCGCTGAGGTAGACATTGCCGCCGTCATTCACGATGCCGGTGTCCTGCTGCTTGGCGTTCTGGACCGTCGCACCGAAGGGCGGCGAGCTGCCATCGGGCAGGCGCAGCACCGCCATGGCTTTTTCACCGGCAATCACGTCCAGGGCGCGATAACCGATGGCGCCTTCGGTGAGGGTCAGTTGGGTGACAGATTGAGTGGCTTCGACATTGCTCGGCAGGCTCTCCAGATCGACGCTGGCTGCCGTACGCTGGTAGCTGCTCAGGTCGGCGATCACCGCTTTACCGAAGGCGTTGCTGCGGGTCGGCGAGCCGTAACCCCGCACCGGCACGTCAGGCACGCCGCTGGTATCCACCATCAAACGGGTGCCGCCCATGCTGTTGGTGCGATGCAGGGCTGCGCCGTGAGACGTGAGCGTGCCACCGCCGCGGGCTGACAGGCTGAGGCTGGTGCGACTGTCTTGTTGCCGGCTGGCGGCAAGTGTCAGGTCCGCTTGATCACCCATGTGGCTCAGATAGCCACTGGCCGAATTATCGCTGGCGGTCAATTGGTAGCTGTTGCGCTCATCGAGGCGGTCGCTGTAACGCGTGGAAAAGCCGTTCTTGCCTGCGGCCCGGCTGGCGTCCAGCGACAGCGTGCCGCTGCGTCCCAATGGCAGGCTGACCGTCAGCGCCATGCCGTTATCCTTGTAGTTGTAATCCAACGTGCGATAAACGTTGAGCGACAAACTCATGTTTTTGACGGTGCCCACATTGAAGTAGCGGGACACCGACAAGTTCCAGCGCTGGGTAGCCGGCCGCGACCAGTAAGTTTGTTTGTTATAACTGGCGTAGACCGTGGCGCCCAAGTCGCGAAATTGTTTGTTAACGGTCGCTGTATACAGCGCTTTGCTGCCACCAATAGGTTTGAATTCACCGGCATATTGACCGAATTCGTCGTATTGCCCGCGGCCCGCCAGTTCCCCGTTCCTGCCGTAATGACGAGCGTCTAAATATTCACTCATGCTCAAGAAGTTCTTATCGGAGAACCGATAACCGGCGAAGGTGATCTGGCTGTCGTATTGTTCAAAGTTCTTCGAATATTGCAGGCGGTAGGATTTACCCGAGAGCGTTTGATTCCACACCTCAGCCCGGGACTGGGTGACATCCAGGGATAACGCGCCCAATGCCAACAGGTCGCGGCCAGCGCCGATAGTGGCGGCCCGGTAGTTGTTGTCGGTGATGGCGCCGCCGAACAACGACCAGCCGTTGCTCACGCCCCAGGAGAACTCCCCCGTGCCAAAAAAGTTGCCGTCAGCGCCATATTGGAGATCCGAAGGCCGCCCGCTCGCCAGCTTGTATCGAACTTGCCCAGGGCGCGTCAGGTAAGGAACGCCTGCGGTGTTGAGCTTGAAGGTCTGTACCGAACCGTCTTGCTCCTCTACCCGCACATCCAGCGTACCGGTGACGGCATCATTGAGGTCCTGGATACGAAAGGGGCCGGCGGCCACCAGGGTTTCATACAGCACGCGCCCTTGCTGGCTGACGACCACCCTGGCGTTGGTCTTGGCCAACCCCACCACTTCAGGTGCGTAACCGCGCAGGTTGGGGGGCAGCTGACTTTCGTCTGACGTCAACGCGGCACCGGTAAAGCGGAAGCTGTCGAACAGGTCCGAATACAGGTAGTTTTCGCCAACCACCAGCCGCGCCCTCAAGGCAGGAATGGCGCGGTAAGCGTAGTAGCGGCTCCACTCCAGCTTCTGTTCCCCGGCGGAACGGTCCCTTGCGCTGTCGACACGGCCCTGCCAGTCGGCCCTCAGGCGCCAGGCCCCGGCATTGGCCCCCAGCGTTCCGTTGCCACTGAGGTGGTTGCGGGTGCGCTCGTTTTTCTGGGCGTTGGACTGCGCCGTCAGGTTGTAGTCGATCAACAGTCCCGGTACGCCTTCATCCCAGCGTGCAGGCGGATCCCAGTTGAGGGCGCTGTACTCAAGGTAGGCGTGGGGCAGGTTGATGCTCAATGTGGAGGTGGCCAGGTCTGCACTGACCTCGGCACCTGGCAAGCCTTGAAGGTCCAGGCACTCGTCGCCTTTCCACCCTGTGAGCCTGGCTGCTTCGATCGCCTTCAGGCCCAGTTGCGCCACGAGCTCTGCGGACAAGCAGGCCTGGCTACCCTTCGGGTCATCATCAGGGGGATAAAAAGCCACCGACTGCTCGGAAAGCGCCTGGCCGTTGATCTGCACAAGCATCGTGTAGGTGCCGGGCAGAATGAAACCGCTGCGCGAAAACCGCGACAAATCGATATTGGTGCGATCATTCAGGTCAAGAACGTCGGTATTGAATTCGATATCCCCGGCACCCAAGGCTGTGCCTGCCAGTGACATCAGCCCGCCAACCAACGTGGGGCGCAGCGTATGTTTGATCTTCGACGCATTCAGCATGAAAGCAACCCATCAATGTTCAAAAGTATTCCAACTTGAACCGCACGGCGACGCGGTGAGCGCCCGGCGCCAAGGGCAGCCCGTTGCCCACCAGCCGCAACGTGTAGTGAAGTGTCATGTCGCCTTCGGCCAAGGGATGCGGCGCCATCGGCTCGCCCGGCACGCTCTCCTGGCCGGCCGAATCCCAGATGTGAAAGGCAACACCCTGTGAATCGCCGAAGGCAGCAAAAGAGCGACCGTCGCGGTCGCGCGGGCCGTCGAACGTGACCCGCAAATGCTCCCAGTCCGGTAGCGTTGCACCCGGCCGTAAAGGGTCCGGGCGCGTCAATGAGCAGTTGACCAGGCGCAAATCAAAGGGGTGTGGCTCGCCCAACGCGTTTCGCAACAGCCTCCCAATGGGCTCGGCGGGCATCTCGATGGTTTGATCGGCACTGGTCAGTTCCAACCCGCACGCGGAGTCAACGACCCTGCCACCGAGCGTGATGACCCCTTCACCTTGCGCAGGCTCCTGCGCGAACACCCAAGGGCTGATGACCACCGCCAGTGACGAGCTCATCGCCAGACTTATGAGTTTTTTCACCGTTTTCTCCCACCCGTTCCCCCCGCCACCCTGAAGTGGCGGGGGGGCTACTTACTGATAAGCCAAGGTGAAATTGGTGACCGCGCTGAAGTCACCCGGCACGATGTCGCCGGTCGCCGCGCCTTGAACAAAGGCGCCGAATTCGAGCGTGTTGTCACCGGTGGAAATGGCCTGGGGCGTGGTTGCCACACCCAGTTGGATAGGGCTGCCGCCGTGGGTCATCATGATGCCGACGCGGCCTGCGGTACCGACGGTGCCGATTGCGCCAGGTACGTCAGTTGATGGCGCAGCCGTGAACGTCGTGGTCACGGTGTTATCAGTCAGATTCGTCAGGTCGCAACCTTCCAGTTCAATCAGCACACGGCGAGCTTCGGACTTACCGCCTGCCTGCAATTGATGCTTGGCGATGGCGCCCAGGTGAATGGTCTGATCTACCGATTCAGGCTTGATGGAGCAGGCACCCGAGTGGACCGATCCCAGAAAGGTAACCGTTCCATCTGCCGCCTGAGCGCCGGACATGGAGCCCGCGAACAGGCCGATGGTTAACAGTGCAGTTTTGAACGTAGTTTTCATTTGCAGATGCCCACATAAAAATGTCATGGAAGAGCCCCGCCACCCGTTGGCGTGGGGCTGACGTTTCACCTCAAGAGTGGCCGGCAGCAAACTCGGCTGATCGCCAATCGAGTACCAATCAGAAGTTAAAACTTTCCAATTAGTTGTATTGCCATTTGGGCGCACGGTTGAGGCGGAAGCAATTGTGTGATGGCGGCTTGAAAAAGTAAGTCGTCACATTCGCTTATTGATGTGGGCAGGCAGTATCGCGACTTATAGGAAGAATATGGCACTTTGCCAAAACTTTGATTTTGGCTGTAAGAAATGAACTACACGCTGCTAAATGAGAATAATTTAGTTGGGGTTATAGCTGTAAGAATGGGATGACATACAGTGAAAATCAATAGACATTAATGGCGCGAAACAACTAACCGGGTTACGAGCGCAGAGGCCGTGAGGCTGGCGGGTCAACAGCCACAAAAAAGCCCCGCTTAACGGGGCTTTCGCAGAGCAACGAGGCTTACTTGGTTTTCGGCCGCTTGCTCGATGCATGGCCTGCCTCATCCACAAACACCTCGGCTACGGCAATCGCCATGCTTTCGGTCTCGAATACGCCGGCAACGCTGTCGCCGTGAAAATTGATCAAGTGCCAGCCGTCTGCTCGCTTCGTGATCAGGTAGCCGTTTACACCTTTGGGTTCTGACATCTGTTGGCAATCTCGTGGTCTTGGTTCAAGGCGCTCATGATAACGCCAATTGCCGGGGCAGGGCGCAAGTTGTTGCAGGTCAGTGCCAGGGGGGCAAAAGCGTGCTAAAACCATTGCAGCCCTTTAAACAAGGGGCCAAGTCGGGTTCTGATCGACCGTTGGTGATGCGCTTTGCAGGATCAGCGGAACTTACGCCGACATTTTTTCTCTATGATGACATCGCAACGCCAGCAGGACCCATTGTAAGGTGACTGCGGCCTGATTAGACTGCGCCGAATTCCGTACGCACAGCCCTTTGTAAGGACTCATATGATCAAGAAATGCTTGTTCCCAGCAGCCGGTTACGGCACTCGCTTCTTGCCAGCGACCAAAGCCATGCCCAAAGAAATGCTGCCAGTGGTGAACAAGCCACTGATTCAGTACGGTGTGGAAGAGGCTCTGGATGCCGGTTTGAACGAGATCTCCATCGTCACGGGTCGTGGTAAGCGCGCGCTGGAAGACCACTTCGACATCAGCTATGAGCTGGAAAACCAGATCAAAGGCACTGACAAGGAAAAATACCTGGTCGGTATCCGTAAATTGCTCGACGAGTGCTCGTTCTCCTACACCCGTCAGACTCAAATGAAAGGCCTCGGCCACGCCATCCTTACCGGCCGCCCGCTGATCGGTGACGAACCGTTCGCCGTGGTCCTGGCGGATGACTTGTGCGTCAACCTGGAAGGCGACGGTGTGCTGACCCAGATGGTCAAGCTCTACCAGAAATACCGTTGCACCATCGTTGCGGTGATGGAAGTCAACCCTACCGAAACCAATAAGTACGGTGTTATCGCCGGTGACGATATTGGCGATGGCCTGATCCGCGTACGTGACATGGTCGAGAAACCAGCACCGGAAGATGCACCGTCGAACCTGGCGATCATCGGTCGTTACATCCTTACCCCGGACATCTTCAAGCTGATCGAAGAGACCGAGCCAGGCAAGGGCGGCGAGATCCAGATCACCGACGCTCTGCTCAAGCAAGCCAAAGACGGTTGCGTGATTGCCTACAAGTTCAAGGGCCAGCGTTTCGACTGCGGCGGTGCTGAGGGCTACATCGAAGCGACCAACTTCTGCTACGAGCATTTCTACAAGACGGGCAAGGCTTACTGATTCACGCTTGCCGGTACGTTTTAAGCGAAAGCCACCTTCGGGTGGCTTTTTCGTTTTTCAGCCCCATGTAAGTCGGTATGCTGGTGTCCTGCCGAGGAGAGTGAAATGGCCTACGATTTTGACCTGTATGTAATTGGCGCCGGTTCCGGCGGTGTTCGCGCGGCGCGCTTTGCCGCTGGCTTTGGCGCCAAGGTGGCTGTGGCGGAGAGCCGCTACCTGGGCGGCACCTGTGTGAACGTCGGCTGTGTGCCAAAGAAGCTGTTGGTGTACGGCGCGCATTTTGCCGAAGATTTTGAACAGGCCAGCGGCTTTGGCTGGTCCCTGGGCGAGGCGAACTTTGATTGGGCGACCTTGATCGCCAACAAGGATCGCGAGATCAACCGCCTCAACGGCATCTATCGCAACCTGTTGGTCAACAGCGGCGTGACATTGCACGAAGGGCACGCACGCCTGGTTGATGCCCATCAGGTGGAGATTAACGGTGAGCGCTTCACTGCCAAGCACATCCTGATCGCCACCGGTGGCTGGCCGCAGATCCCTGAGATTCCAGGGCGCGAGCACGCCATTGGTTCCAATGAGGCATTCTTCCTTAAAGAGCTACCCAAGCGCGTGCTGGTGGTGGGCGGCGGTTATATCGCCGTTGAGTTCGCCGGCATCTTCCACGGCCTGGGTGCGCAAACTTCATTGCTGTATCGCGGTGACCTGTTCTTGCGCGGCTTTGATGGTTCGGTGCGCAAACATCTGCAAGAAGAACTGACCAAGCGCGGCCTGGACTTGCAGTTCAATGCCGACATCGAACGTATCGACAAGCAAGCCGACGGCAGCCTCAAAGCCACCTTGAAGGATGGTCGCGTGCTGGAAGCCGATTGCGTGTTCTACGCCACCGGCCGCCGTCCGATGCTGGATAACCTGGGCCTGGAAAATACCGGGGTCAAACTGGACGAGCGCGGTTTCGTCGCGGTGGATGATCTCTACCAGACCGCCGAGCCGTCGATCCTGGCGATTGGCGATGTGATTGGTCGTGTGCAGCTGACGCCGGTGGCGCTGGCTGAAGGCATGGCCGTGGCGCGGCGGTTGTTCAAGCCCGAGCAATACCGCGCGGTGGATTACGCCAATATCGCGACGGCGGTGTTCAGCCTGCCAAACATTGGCACAGTCGGTCTGACGGAAGAGGATGCACGCAAGAACGGCCACAACGTGCAGGTCTTTGAAAGCCGTTTCCGGCCGATGAAGCTGACCCTCACCGATTGCCAGGAAAAGACCCTGATGAAGCTGGTGGTCGACGCCGACACCGACAAAGTGCTGGGTTGCCACATGGTCGGCCCAGATGCGGGTGAAATCGTGCAAGGGCTGGCGATCGCGCTCAAGGCGGGCGCGACCAAACAGCACTTCGACGAAACCATCGGCGTGCATCCTACGGCGGCGGAAGAATTCGTCACCATGCGCACGCCTGTGTCGGATTGATCAGGTTGGCTCTGCTGCCTCTGGCGCCGTTGCAACGACGGCCGCGAGGCGCAGGGCTTCGATGCTTGCCTGGGCCTTGACCAGGTCCAGCTCAAGCGCCTTGTTGTGCTGCTGGTGTTCCAGCAGTGCGGCTTGGCGTGATTGGCTGTCCTGCACGGCCACGCGTAGGCGTTCCTGGAGCAGGGTGCGCTCGCTGTCGATCTGACTCAGCTGCTCCTTGAGTTTGAGCTGTAGCGCCTGGTCCTGGCGAGTTTGCTCCTGCAGCGCATTCAATTCCTTGGCGGTCACTCGCTGCTCACTCAGCAGACGCTCGTTATCGCGATGCAGCTGGGTGATTTCATCCTGGCGCACCAGCGCGCTTTGCTGTGCCTGGCGCAATTCGGCCTGAACCTGCTGCAACTGGCCTTCATGGCGACGCTGTTCCTGCTCGCGCTGTTCCTTGATGGCATTGCGGTAATGCTCAAGCGCATCACGGGCGTGCAGGTGTTTTTCTTCCAGTGAGCGGATCTGCTCGTCTTTGTCGTTGAGCCTTAGCTCGTAGTCGCTGCACGCCTGGCTCAGCCCGGCGTTACGGGTTTGCTCGGTCTGCAGGCTGGTACTGGCGGTTTGCAGCGCCGCGCTTTCTTCGGCGAGGGCTGCGGCCTGGATATCAAATTGCTGTTTGAGCTGGGTGTGCGCTTCTTCCAGGGTTTCTACCTGGGCGAGCAGGGCGGCTTTGTGTTGCTCGAATTGCGCCAGGGCCAGGTCGATCGGCTCCTGGGCCTTCTCTTTCAGGCGTTGGGCCAGGCGTGCGACCAGTTCGCCCAGCTCATCGTCAATTGGCGCTTGGGTGATGGTCTGGCGCGTCTCGCTTTCGTCCAGCTCTTTCAAGTAGCGATGAATGGTGGTTTTCGAGCCGGTATTGCCCATTTCGATACGCACCGCATCGATGCTGGGGTTTTCGCCACGGGCGAGGATCGCCAGGCGTGCCGTTTGCACTACTGCTTTGTTTATGCCGCCGCGAGCCATGGAGTCTCCGTCGATTTAGTACTGTGGTACATGGTATGTATATACATACTATAACATGGTTAAAAACTCGTTGAAATTCATGATTTAACAGATGGGATATTGGCGTATTATCCCGTGTCACCTGTGTTTTCCTCCGCCATCCATCTGTCAGCAGTACGAATAGACGCCTATGAGCGACCTGGACCGATATCTCAACGCCGCCACCCGTGACAACACGCGCCGCAGCTACCGTGCGGCCATCGAGCATTTCGAAGTCAGTTGGGGAGGGTTCCTGCCGGCCACCAGCGACAGCGTGGCGCGTTACTTGGTGGCGCATGCGGGAGTGTTGGCAGTCAATACCTTGAAGCTGCGGCTCTCGGCCTTGGCGCAGTGGCATACCAGCCAAGGGTTTGCCGACCCGACGAAGGCGCCGGTGGTACGCAAGGTGCTCAAGGGCATCCGCGCCGTGCACCCGGTGCGGGAGCGGCAGGCCGAGCCTTTGCAACTCCAGCATTTGGAACAGGTGATCGCCGCCCTGGACATTGAAGCCAAACAGGCCAGCGAGCATCACGACCAACCGCGCTTGCTGCGGGCCAAGCGCGATGCTGCGCTGATTCTGCTGGGCTTCTGGCGCGGGTTTCGCAGTGATGAACTGTGCCGATTAAGCATTGAGCATGTGCAAGCCGTACCGGGCGCAGGCATCAGCCTGTACTTGCCGCGCAGCAAAAGTGATCGCGACAACCTCGGCAAGACTTACCAGACCCCGGCGTTGCTGCGGCTGTGCCCGGTGCAGGCTTATAGCGAGTGGCTCAGCGCCTCGGCCTTGGTGCGCGGGCCGGTATTTCGCGGCATTGACCGCTGGGGCAACCTGGGCGAGGAGGGCTTGCACCCCAACAGCGTGATCCCGTTATTGCGCCAGGCCCTTGAGCGCGCAGGCATTCCCGCCGAGCAATACACCAGCCACTCCCTGCGCCGGGGCTTTGCCACTTGGGCGCACCGCAGCGGCTGGGATTTGAAGTCGCTGATGAGTTACGTCGGCTGGAACGACATGAAATCCGCGATGCGCTATGTTGAAGCGACGCCGTTTCTGGGCATGACCCTGGCAACCCAACCGCTGATTTGAGATTTCTTCTATTAATACCGTCACCTGATAGAGAAAGCCAATCGTCAGCATCAGGTTTGCCAATGAGCCATCGACCGAAAGAGCCGGTAGGATTCATCTCATCAACTTCTTAACCCCTGACGGAGAGTCAACGATGCCTATCATCAACAGCCAAGTAAAACCGTTTAAAGCCACCGCTTTCAAAAACGGCAGCTTCGTCGATGTGACCGACGCTGACCTGAAAGGCAAGTGGTCGGTTGTATTCTTCTACCCAGCCGACTTCACCTTCGTTTGCCCAACCGAACTGGAAGACCTGGCTGACAACTACGCCGAATTCCAGAAGCTGGGCGTCGAAATCTACAGCGTTTCCACCGACACCCACTTTGCCCACGCTGCCTGGCACAACACTTCGCCAGCCATTGGCAAAATCCAGTACACCATGATCGGCGACCCAACCCTGACCATCTCCCGCAACTTCGACGTGCTGATCGAAGAAGCTGGCCTGGCAGACCGCGGCACCTTCGTGATCAACCCAGAAGGTCAGATCAAGATCGTTGAGCTGAACGACGGCGGTGTAGGCCGTGACGCTTCCGAGCTGCTGCGCAAAATCAAGGCCGCTCAGTACGTTGCTGCCCACCCAGGTGAAGTCTGCCCAGCCAAGTGGAAAGAAGGCGAGGCCACTCTGGCGCCGTCTCTGGACCTGGTCGGCAAGATCTAAGTCTGTGAACGCGTATCAAGGGCGGGTATCCGCACTTAAGTAAGCTGCATCCGCCCTCAAAACGCCCGGGCGAGATTCGCTCGGGCGTTTTTTTGTCTGCAATAAACCGAATGAACAGGAAATCGCCCGTATGTTGGATGCCAATCTTAAAGCTCAGTTGAAGTCATACCTGGAACGGGTCACCCAGCCGATCGAGATCGTCGCCTCCCTCGACGACGGTGCGAAATCCCAGGAAATGCTTGCTCTTTTGCAGGACGTAACCAGCCTCTCCACGCTGATTACCCTGAACACCGATGGCAATGATGCGCGCAAGCCATCGTTCTCCATCAACCGCCCGGGTGCCGATATCAGCCTGCGTTTCGCCGGCATCCCCATGGGCCATGAATTCACTTCGCTGGTGCTGGCCCTGCTGCAAGTCGGTGGCCACCCGTCGAAAGCCAGTGTCGAGGTGATTGAACAGATCCGCGCCCTCAAAGGCGAGTTCAGCTTCGAGACTTATTTCTCGCTGTCGTGCCAGAACTGCCCGGACGTGGTCCAGGCGCTGAACCTGATGGCGGTGCTGAACCCCAACATCCGCCATGTTGCGATTGATGGTGCACTGTTCCAGGCCGAAGTCGATGAGCGCCAGATCATGGCGGTGCCGAGCGTGTACTTGAACGGGGTCAACTTTGGCCAGGGCCGTATGGGCCTCGAAGAGATCCTCGCCAAGCTCGACACCAGCGGTATCGAGAAAGCCGCGGAGAAAATCAGCGCCAAGGACGCCTTCGACGTCCTGGTAGTTGGCGGTGGCCCCGCAGGGTCTTCGGCTGCCATCTACGCGGCACGTAAAGGTATTCGTACTGGTGTGGCGGCTGAACGCTTTGGAGGCCAGGTGCTGGACACGATGTCCATCGAGAACTTTATCTCGGTACAGGAAACCGAAGGGCCGAAACTGGCCAGCGCACTGGAAGCCCATGTGCGTCAGTACGACGTGGACATCATGAACCTGCAGCGCGCCAGCAGCCTGGTACCGGCAAAAAATGCCGGTGAGCTGCACGAAATTCGCTTCGAAAGCGGTGCCACCCTCAAGTCCAAGACCGTGATCCTGGCCACAGGCGCCCGCTGGAGAGAGATGGGCGTGCCCGGTGAGCAGGAATACAAAGCCCGTGGCGTGTGCTTCTGCCCGCACTGCGATGGCCCGCTGTTCAAAGGCAAGCGTGTGGCGGTGATCGGCGGCGGTAACTCCGGCGTGGAAGCGGCCATTGACCTGGCCGGTATCGTCAGCCATGTCACCTTGCTTGAATTCGACAGCAAGCTGCGCGCCGATGCTGTGTTGCAACGCAAGCTCTACAGCCTGCCGAACGTGGATGTGATCACCAGCGCATTGACCAGTGAAGTCAAAGGCGATGGCCAGAAAGTCACCGGCCTTGCCTACAAGGACCGTGACAGCGGTGAATTCAAGACCATCGACCTGGAAGGCATCTTTGTGCAGATTGGCTTGCTGCCCAACACCGACTGGCTCAAAGGCACCGTAGAGCTGTCGCCGCGTGGCGAGATCATTGTCGATGCCCGTGGCGAGACTTCACTGCCTGGTGTGTTCGCCGCCGGTGACGTAACCACCGTGCCGTACAAGCAGATCGTGATTGCAGTAGGCGAGGGCGCCAAGGCTTCGTTGAGCGCGTTCGATCACCTGATCCGTACCTCTGCTCCGGCATAAATGCTGAGCTGAAAATGAAAAACCCCATGAGCGATCATGGGGTTTTTCTCGTTCCCACGCTCCGCGTGGGAATGCATCCGGTGACGCTCCGCGTCACGCAGTGCTTATTACATCGGCGCCGGCTGGATGATCTCGACCCAATAAGCATCCGGGTCCTTGATGAACGCCAGGCTCTTCATGCGGCCATCCGTCAGGCGCTTCTGGAAGTCACAGCCCAAGGCTTCGAAGCGTTCGCACGCCGCGACAATGTCCGGCACCGAGATGCAGATATGGCCAAAGCCACGCGGGTCGGTGTTGCCGTTGTGGTAGGCAAAGTCGGCATCGTTTTCGGTGCCGTGGTTATGGGTCAGTTCGAGGATGCCCGGAATCGACTTCATCCACTGGGTACGCTCGGCGGCGTCGGCCGGGATCTGGGCCTTGTCCACCAGGGCCAGGAAGTACAGGCTGAATTCGGCTTCCGGGAAGTCACGTTTTTCGACCAGGGAGAAACCCAGGATACGCGTGTAGAAGTCCAGCGACTTGGTGATGTCCTTGACCCGCAACATGGTGTGGTTGAACACGAAGTTCGCCGTGGCGTTGTCGGGTTGGGCAGTGACGCCCGGGAAGGTGTTCAATTCGTGCAGGCTCATGGGCCCTCCAGAAAAAATGTGAGATGAGCGGTCCATTGGCTTGCGGCCTGCCTCCATGCAGGCGGGCCATGATACGCAAGGCGCACCGGCTGCGCCAAATGAAAAAGCGCGCTCAACCCTTGCGGTCAGCGCGCGCCGGGCCGCACACTTTGCCGCTGGAACCTTGGGTGTTTTTCGCAATGATCGAGTTTCGTAGGCCGCTGTTGAGTGCTGTGTGCGTGTTGTTGGGCAGCCCGTTTGTGCTGGCCGCCGAACCGGAGGTCCATTGGCCCAGCGGTTGGCAGGTCGAAGAAGTCGTGCCTGACGGCGAGCCCCCTGCCAAACCCCAAGCAGTGTCCCGGCAGCGAGCGATCAAGAATGATGAAAATGGTGCGACGTTGATGGTCATGGAGTTGACCGGAACGCCAATTGAGGCCGGTCATAAAGTTAATCTTGCTGGCGTGTTGCTGGAGATGCGCAAGTCGATCCAGAAAGACTTTGCCCGCGGCGGTTATCAAAGCGTGTGCAGCAAAATGCACTCCACGACATTGAGTCGGCTTGACGCGTTGGAAACTACCTGCGTGATTACCGAGAATGGTCGACACCTGTTGTCGCAAACATTAGTCGGTGCGCTGGATGTCGACAAAGCCTATGTTTTTTCATACGCCGGCCAGGCGCAAGCGTACGAGGCGAGCAAGGAGGAAGTCAGTTTGGTGCGTAACAGTTTGAAACTTTGACGCGCTCAAATTGAGCGAATTTGAACAACATGAACGCTGATTTAAGTTCGATTTCGAACCGTTAAAGCAAAAAAAGCCCCGCGTATGCGGGGCTGTTTTTTAGTACATGTTTCAGCCGCGAAGCCAGGAGTCTACAGTGGCAGCGCCGTACTCTTCTTTCCAGGCTTTAAGGCCGCGGTGGTTGCCACCTTTGGTCTCGATCAGCTCGCCGGTGTGCGGGTTGTGGTAAACCTTGACCACCCGTGCGCGGCGCTGTTTAGGCGCGGCAGCGGCCGGTGCGCCGCCTTTGCGTGGCGCTGGATCGAGGATAGCGATCACATCACGCAGGCTTTTGTCGTATTTGCCCATCAGCGTCTTGAGCTTTTCTTCGAATTCGATTTCTTTCTTCAGGCCAGCGTCGTTCTTCAAGGATTCCAGCTGTGCAAGCTGCTCTTGAAGGGCTTTTTCTGCTGCGCGAAATTCGGCGAGTCTGGACAAAATCTGTACTCCAATAATGTAGTTGCTGATATCAACTGCAGACAAAGCTATAAGCCAAGAACGTTAAGCCACGTCAACGAAAAAGACCCTTCTGCGAGTTCTGCACAGGCAGAAAAAATTGTAGTAGTTAATTCAGCCCGAGTAAATCATGTCTTTTAAAGAAAGACCAATCTTTCATCATCGGTCGCGCAAGGCTATTCCACGATGCCCAACGATTTAATGAATTCATCGCAGGGTAATGGTCGGCCAAACAGGTAACCCTGTAGGAAATCCACGCCTTGAGCCACGAGGTATTCACACTGCTGGGCTGTTTCTACGCCTTCGGCAACAATGCCTAGATCCAGCTTGACCGACAACTCTATGATGCTGTCCAGAATATGCCGAGACAGCGCATCCGCACCGATCATGGCGACAAAGCTTTGATCGATCTTCAAGTAGTCGACATTGAAGTTGCGCAAATAGCCCAAGCTGGAGTGGCCGGTGCCAAAATCATCAATGGCGATCATGACCCCCATTTGATGCAGCGCCTCGAACAGGCGGCGGGTGGTCTCGGTGGGTTCGATCAGCTCCCGCTCGGTCAACTCCAGCACCAGGGTGACCTGGCCGGGTGGGAACGCGGCGAGGAATTCCCGGCAGTCCTGCACCAGCGCCATGTCCTGGCAATGGCGCGCAGTGATATTCACGCCGATATGAAAGCCTGGGCTGAAGCGCGCGGCATGCGGCGCCAGTTGCGCGGCGGTCTGGCGCAGCAGGGCACGGGTCATTGGCACGATCAGGCCGGAGTCTTCGGCCAGGGGAATAAACAGGTCCGGGCGCACCAGGCCTTCTTTGGGATGCTTCCAACGCATCAGCACCTCACACCCGGCCCATTGGCGGGTGTCACCGCGTACCACCGGTTGGAAATAGGGGATGAACTCATTGGCCCCCAAGGCGCGTTGTAACTCGTGGGTTGGCGCTGACGAACGTTTTTGCAGCCAGTGAGCGAGCAGCCCCGCCAATATCCCGAAAAACACCACCAGGCTGAACAGGGCCGGATACCGCGCCTGCATATAGCGCCAGACTTCACCCTCGGGCATCCCGGCCTCGACACTGTATTGATAGCGCTCGGAAGCCAGGCGCTGTGGCGCCACGGCAAATGTCGGCAACGCGCCTTGATGCACTTTGCCGTCGGCACCCAGCCAGTTCGGGCCGACGTGCAATACCAAATACGCGTAACGGCTGATCAAGCGCAAGGCGTTGGTGAGGTGGTAACCGTCAACCGAGGCAAACGCACCTTGATCGCCTTGGACCAGGCGGTACACCAGCAGGGCGGTATCGGGTGTGACGGGGTTGCCTTTCATCAACCACAGGCGCCCATCCACGTAGTCGTCGGGGTTGACGGGCGATTGGTAGCGACCGCCAAACAACGAGCTGCAATAGATGTTTTTCTGCCAGGACAGCGTGGTGGCCCGCACAAACGGCCGACGCGTGACTTGTTCACGTAGCGCCAACTTGGTGGCGCTGTCACACGGCTTACCGGCCAGTGGCAGCAACGCCTGGGCAGCGATGGCGGTGTTGTCGAGCATCAAGTCGAACTGGCGCACCGCTTCTTGAGCGGTTTGCGCCGTGCTTTGTTCAAGGGTGCGCTCGGCTTGCCAATACAGAATCACAACCCCCAGCAAGATGGGCAACACGCCGCTGGTTGCACTGATGAAATAGCGTGCGGCTCGGCTTCGTGGGCCTTTGACGGTCAGGGGCATAGGGGCGGTCAGTCGCGAGAAAAAGAGTGAGATATGCCGATGATAGATGGCAATACGCAGGCCTGCTCAGTTGTTTTGAGCGGGTTGACCTAGCCGTTCGGTCAGTTGTGGCGGGGATTTCATCTAGGCAACATAAACATCGTTGCAAGAAGTAAGAGACTCAGGACCGTATCCCTCCAGCCTCTCTCAGTGCCGTGCTAGCCCAATTTTGGCGGGACGGTCGGCGCGTGCCTTTCGAATGTCGGCAGCCGCCTTGCAGCCTTTTAACGACTCCACAGGAATTTGCAGCAATGAAAAAAATCGCACTGGCCGTTGCCTGGTTGATGGCTAACAGCGTTGTCGCTCTACCGGCGTTCGCGGCGGACGGCACTATCACCCTGACCGGTGAGATCACTGGCACCACCTGCAGCATCAGTGGCGGGGCAGGCGCTGCACCTGGCGCCGGGCCGGACTTTGCCATTGCGCTGCACAAGGTCCAGGCCAGCGCACTCAAGGCAGCCGGGCAGACGGCAGGGGTAAAGCCATTTTTTATCCAAGTCGGCAGTTGCCCGAAGGACACGGTGGTCGCGGTGTTATTCGAGAGCAGCAGCCCGGCGATCAACCCGGCGACCGGCAACCTGGTCAATCAGGCACCGGCAACGCCGGAACCGGCAAAGTTCGTGGAAGTACAGATTGTGGATGGCGTCACCAACCAGCCCCTGGACCTGCGGCTGGGCCTGAGTTCGAGTACCGCGACGGTGCCAGACGGCGGCGCGGTGACGCTGCCATTTGCGGCTCAGTACTTCGCCACGGGGGCAGCGACCGCCGGCCCGATCAGCACGCAAGTGCTGTATTCCGTGACATTCCCCTGATCAAGGCCATGGTGCCTGGCAATGCGCCAGGCCCTGCCTTGAAGGATGGACTCATGCTTTCTCGCACATTACTGGCGAGCCTCACCTTTGCGCTCCTCGCCGGCTTACCGTCCACGGCCCACGCGGGTGTGGTGATCGATGGCACACGGCATATCTACCCCCAGCAGCGCCGTGAAATCACCCTGCGCCTGACCAACGACGATAAACGGGCACCGCGCCTGGTCCAGGTGTGGCTGGATCAAGGCGATGCCACTCCAGATCCCGCCCATAGCGACGTGCCGTTCAGCCTCTCGCCCCCGGTGTTTCGCCTGGATCCGGGTAGAAGCCAGGGGGTGCGGCTGGTCTACACCCAGGATCCGCTGCCGTCAGATCGAGAATCATTGTTCTGGCTCAATGCCTTGGAAATCCCCCCTAAAGTCAACGCGGCCGAGCTCGACGAGCAAATCCCTGAAGGAAACCACCTGCAGTTTGCTTTTCGTATCCGCACCAAAGTGTTTTTTCGCCCCCCTCATTTGCCTGGCAGTGCAGACCAGGCCCCCGCGCAACTGCGCTGGAGTCTGAGGCGCACCGAGCGCGCAGCCGTACTGCGCGTACACAACCCTACGGCCTTCCACGTGACCTTCAACGAGGTGGCACTGGCGCTGGGCCCTCGGCCTGACGCCCACCTGATACCGGTACAAGAAGGCATGGTGCCGCCAGGTGCCAGCCTCGAACTGCCTGTACGCGGCAGCCTGCCGACGATCCCCGCGGACGCCCAGGTGCATTTCAAATACATCAATGATTACGGCGCATTCTCCGCGCCGCAGCGAGCGCCCCTGAAGTTTTGATTATGTCTGTTTACCTGCCATTTACGCGGCATCCCGTGTTTGCCTGGCTGTTGTACAACTCGCGGCTGATGGTGTCGCTGGGTGTGTTCACGACCTTATGCTTGCCGGCCGAGGCCGCGCCACTGTTGTTTGATATCGAGGCGTTTACCACCGGCTTGTCCACTGCGGTGGATATTTCGCGTTTCAATACGGGCAATGCATTGGCGCCTGGCGTCTACCGTGTGGATGTGATGCTCAATGGCCAATCCGTGGGGCGCCGTGAAATCAGCTTTGTCTCCCGGAAGGGGCAGGATGATGTCCAGCCTTGCGTGAGCGCGCTGGAACTTGCCCAACTCGGAGTCGTGCTGCCACCTGACGAACGCAGCGCCGACACGCAGTGCCGTGAATTTACCCAATGGATCCCCCTGGCCAGCAGCCAACTCGACATTGAGACCCTGACGCTCGACGTCAGTATCCCGCAGGCTCACCTCAGCCGTGCCGCACGCGGTTACGTTGACCCGGCCCGCTGGGACAAGGGGCTTGACGTTGCGCTGCTCAATTACACCTTCAGCGCCGCAGCGGTGACTTCGGGGGCGGGGGAAGGTCGGGGTTACCTGGGCCTCAACGGCGGCGTCAACCTCGGCGACTGGCGCCTGCGCCACCAAGGCGGCCAGGCCTGGACTTCCCGTGGCGGTCTGTTGCCTTACCAACACACCGCCACGTACCTGCAACGGCCCTTGTCGGCCTGGCGTTCGCAACTGACCCTTGGCGACAGCTTCAGTAACGGCCTGGTCCTCGACGGCGTGCGAGTGCGGGGCATCACCCTGTCGACCGATGACCGCATGCTGGCGCCGTCGCAACAAGGCTATGCACCGCAGATACGCGGCATCGCCGACAGCAACGCCTCGGTAACGGTGCGCCAGAACGGCTACACGATCTACGAAACCCAGGTTGCCCCAGGGCCCTTTGTCATCGACGATCTTTACCCCACGGGCTACGGCGGCGACCTGAATGTCAGCGTCACCGAGGTGGACGGGCGCCGCACCACCTTTGTCGTGCCGTATTCAGTGGCCCCACAGTTATTGCGTCAGGGCGCCACCCACTACAGCACGACCTTGGGCCAGGTGCAGCAACGCGGAGTCAGCGGTGACAGCCCCCTGTTATTTCAGGGCACCTTGCAGCATGGCCTTACCGATGGCCTGAGCCTTTATGGCGGCAGCACGCTTTCCAAAGGTTACTTTCAGGGCAAGGCCGGGTTGGCGATGAGTACGCCCATCGGCGCATTTGCCCTGGACACCACGCATTCGCGCACCCGCATCGAGGGCAACGGGGTGGTTGGCGGACATAGTTGGGGCCTGGCCTACAACAAGAACCTGCCGTTTTCCGGAACCCATTTTGCGCTGGGCGCCTACCGCTTCTCCACGGCCGGCTACCTGAGCCTGCCGGATGCTTTGAATGTGCAGGAACTGGCGCGTCAGCAGGGGAACATCAAGGGCTATGCCCGGCAGAAAAGCCGGCTCGACCTGACGATCAGCCAGCAACTGGGGGAAGGCACCTTGAGCCTGTACGGCAGTTCGGTTGACTACTGGGCGAGCCGGCAAGGTCGCCAGACATCCTTCACCCTCAGCTATGGATCACGCTGGAAGCAGCTCAACTGGAACATTTCGGCGCAGCGCTCAAGGGTCAGCGACGCCGACCCACCCAGCGATCGTGACCACAGTGACGCGATCTTTTTCGGCCGCGCGTTGCAACCCGGTCGCGTCGATAATCGTCTGGCGCTGACCCTGTCGATGCCGCTGGGCCAGGGCACATCGGCGCCGACCCTGAGCAGCGCGTTGTCGCGCGACACCGGCGAGTCAAAGGGCAGTCAACAGCAAGTGGGTATCAATGGCTTGCTCGGCGAGGCGTCAGAGGGGCACTACGGCCTGGCCGGCAGCCAGGGCACGGGGAGCCAGGCCGGTTCCAGCTTCAATGCCTACGCCGGGTATCGCAGCAGCACGGCCAACCTGCGCGCCGGTTACGGCCAGAGTGGCAAAAACGCACAAGTGTCCATGAGCGCCGACGGCGGGCTGATTGCCCATGGCGGTGGCGTGACCCTCTCGCAAAGCCTCGGTGAAGCGTCGGCACTGGTGTATGCACCGGATGCCCAGGGCGCGCAGATCGGTGGGGGTGTACGCATCGACTCACACGGCTATGGCGTGTTGCCGAGCTTGCGGGCCTACCATCCCAATGACGTGGATATCGACCCCGAAGGCATGGCCATGGATGTGGAGCTCAAGGAATCGAATCGCTCGGTGGTACCGACAGGGGGCGCAGTGTCGCTGGTCAAGTTCGAGACCGTCAGTGGCCGTGCGGTGGTGATCAAGGCGACCCATCGCAACGGTCAGCCGCTGCCTTTTGCCGCTCAGGTGTTCGACGAGCAGGGCAGGGAAGTCGGGGTGATTGGGCAAGCCGGCAAGGCGTTTGTGCGCGGCGTGGCCGATCAGGGCACGCTGACCGTGCGTTGGACCGAGGCGGCAAGTGACCGCTGCTATATCCCATACCGTCTGCCACCGCGGCCACCGGGGCACCGCCAGGAAAATGCCGACCAACTGGTCAGCCGGTGCCACCCCAACACCGCCAACGAAGAGGTCAGCAGCCGATGATCAGCATCTGTACGCAACGTCTGGCAGGGCTTGTCATGGTGACCTGCATCGCCCTCGCCAGCGCGCCCCATGCCCAGGCCAAGGCGACGTGTACGCCCGCGCCGCCGACGGTGCTGTCGGTGCCGCGCATTACGGTGCCCGCCAACCCTGTGGTCGGCCAAGCCCTGGGCAACCCGGATGGCTACCCCGTCGAGGTAGCGCACGGATTGAGGTGCACCTATCCGCCCAACCTGATTGTTCGCTATTGGTCGTCCACGCGGATTGCTCGGGAGATTCCCTGGACGGGACGTAATTTCTTCCACTCAGGGGTCGTCATGCCGGTTCATCTGACCGGCGTGCAAGGTGTCGGGTTTGCGTTTATGGCGCAGGACCGTGACGTCGGGCCGATGCAAACCGTGACTACCGGAGTCACAGTGTTGCGTGGCCCGATCCATCCCGGTTTGCCTACGTGGGGCTTGCGCGGACGCTTGTTCTTGGTAGTAACCGGCCCGATCCAGGGCGGCACCATTGCGCCGCAGACCTTCGCGGGCTTGTACCTGTACACCAGCGAGACACACCACGCGTTCAACTTCGGCAGCATCGAAGTAGGCCCGCCGAGCAAGCCCACCTGCACGGTCTCCACGCCCTCCGTGGCAATCCCGCTGGGGGCGGTGGAGAGCAGGGCGTTCAAGGGCATTGGCAGCGTGGCCGGCAATGCCACCCGCACCATCACCTTGCAATGCGCTGGTGGCGGGGGCGCTGACAGCGATGTGCTGTTGACCTTGACCGACCAGACCCAACCGGCCAATCGCAGTGACCAACTGACATTGACCGCCAGTTCCACCGCCAAGGGCGTGGCGCTGCAACTGCTGTTTGGCAATCGCCTGATCAGCTACGGCCCCGACGCCGCCGCTATTGGCACGCCGAATCAATGGTTGGCAGGTAGCACCGGCAACGGCACCTTCCAGATTCCCTTGACCGCGCGCTACATACAAACCGGCGCCGCCGTCCGCCCGGGCACGGCCAACGGGTTGGCGACCTTCACTTTGGCCTATCGGTAGTCGGCGTGATGATCCGAGTCTTATTGAACTGCGTGTCCGGTCTGGCATTGGCGGCATCTATGGCGATAGCGCAGGCCGAAATCGTCATTGATCGCACCCGGCTCATTTACCCGGCCGCGGCACGGGGGGTAACCCTCAACCTGCGTAACGAGGCGGACAGCCCGAGGCTGGTGCAAGTCTGGATCGATGAAGGCGACCCCCAGGCTACGCCGGAACGCAGTGACGTGCCGTTTACCGTCACGCCACCGATCCTGAGAATGGAAGCGGGCAAATCGCACGCATTGCGGGTGATCTATCATCCGGTTCCGCAGACTGCCACGGCCGATCCCCAGGAAGTGGTGTATTGGCTGAATGTGCTGGGGATCCGGCCCACTGACGCGGCGAGCCATCAACTGCAATTGGCGTTTCGCACGCGCATCAAACTGTTCCTGCGCCCCAACGCGTTGCCAGGCAGGGTGGAAGATGCCGTGGCGGCGCTGCAATGGCAACTGGCAGACGACCGCGCGGTGCTGCGGGTGCGCAACCGGAGTGCCTTTCATATGACCTTGTCCAGCGTGGCGCTCAATCTTGAGGGCGTCGAATACCGCCATGAAAACCCACCGATGCTGGCTCCGCGCTCAACGGCCGAGTTGATCATGCCGGGTTGGGTTGTACCGTGGCGAGGTACGCCGACGCTGCGCTTCACCACATTGGATGACTATGGCGCGACGCAGGAGAGGACGCAGCGCATAGGCCGGTAACTAAGTAGGCGAGGGGTACAGCCCTTGTGCCAGCGCGATGAATGCCAGGGCAGCCGGGGAAGACTGACGCCGATCCAGCACCGCCAGCCCGATCCGACGCGGTACCCGCGGCGCCAATGGCAACGCCACATAACGCGAGTCGGCATGTTCCGGCAGTGAAGCCTGCGCAACCACACTCAGACCATCGCCCCGGCTGACCGCTTCCAACGTGCTGAGCAACTGCGCACAGCGGTACCGTACTTTGGGCTGCAACCGGGCCTGGCTGAACAAGCGCATCACCAACTCCGACGAGCCGGCTTCAGTCAGGATAAAGGGTTCATCGCAGAGTGCTTGCAGGGTCACGGCCTCACTGGCGGCCAACCGATGACCGGCCGGCAACAGCGCCACCAGTTGATCTTCCAGCAACGCGACCGTATCGAAACGTTCCTGCTCCAGCACCACAAAACCGATATCCACTCGGCGGTCATCCAGCCACTCAATGACCTGGCGATCAGGCCCTTCATCCACGTGCACTTCAATACCCGGATAAACCTGGCGAAAGCGGCTGAGGATAGGCGGCAACAACCGAATTGAGGCCGTCGGCCCGAACGAGCCGATACGCAGCGTGCCACGCTTCATGCCGCGCGCATCCGCCGCTTCCTGCGCCAAGGTGTTGGCCAGCCCCAGCATGGCGCGGGCCCGACCCAGCAGTTGCGCGCCGATCTCGCTCAGTTCCACCGCGCTCTGGTGACGGCGGAACAACTCCACCCCCAGTTCCCGCTCCAAGGCCTTGATCGCGTGGGACACCGCCGACTGGCTGATCCCCAGGCGATGGGCCGCGCTGGTGAAACCTTGCAGTTGGGCCACCACAGAAAAGATTTCCAGCTGGGTCAGGGTCATGAGTAAAGGCTCATTTTACGATGAGGAATGATTAGCGAAAGGATACGCGCATTCTTTCCTCACCCGAGCACCGCCTTATGCGTCATATCGCCGATGGCCTCACTTATCTGAAGCTTGCCGCCGTCACCATGATCTGGGGCGGCACCTTTGTCGCCGGGCGCTACCTGGCCGATCAGGTCCACCCGCTGCTGGCCGCCACCCTGCGTTTCACCCTGGCCAGCGCGGCCTTGCTGTTGTTCATGGCCGTCACGCGCACGCCGCTGGTACGCCCAAGTAGGCGCCAATGGGGCCAACTGGTGGTGTTGGGGTTCTTCGGGATTTTCTTTTACAACCTGTGCTTCTTTTACGGGCTGCAATACATCAATGCCTCACGCGCCTCGTTGATTGTCGCGTTGAACCCGGCGGTGATCGGTCTGGCGTCCTGGTGGCTGTTCAAGGAGCGCCTGGGCCGCATCAAATGTATCGGCATCGCGTTGTGCCTGGCAGGTGCGGCGACCGTCATCATCAGCCGCAACCCCCAGGCCCTGCAGGGCGCGACCTGGGCCGGCGACCTGCTGATCCTCGGTTGCGTCGCCGGATGGGGCGTTTACACGCTGTTCTCCCGTGGGCTCAATCAGAGCCTGGGGCCGTTGCAGACGGTGACATGGTCGGTGCTACTGGGCACGCTGATGCTAAGCGTGACGGCGCTGGGTTCACCGAGCGTGACCGTCGCAGGGCTGCACGCCATTGATCTGCCGCAACTGCTCAGCTTGATGTACCTGGGCGTGATGGGCTCGGCGCTGGCGTATATCGGCTACTACGATGGCATTCGTCGCATAGGCGCCACACGCTCCGGTGTGTTCATCGCGCTCAACCCGCTGACGGCGGTCGTTTGCGGTGCGGTGCTGCTGGACGAACCACTGACGATGCCGATGTTACTGGGCGGCGCGATCATCCTGCTGGGCATCTACCTGTGCAACAAACCCCTTGCGCGGGGCAGGGCAATGGGGATTTGATAAGAGTACGGACAAACCTGGTTACGCTGTGTAGAATCAGTTTACGCATACAAGAATATGGACTTGCGCTCACGCAAGCCTCGGCCGTCAGAGACTGATGACACCATGAAGCTACTTGGCTCCCCCCTCATCTTTGGTGACTTCCTCGCCCGCAGCGTGCGGGGCCTCTCTTGTGCGCCACCCTCCAGCCTCATCCTTGCTCGCAACTAATCAATTGCTACCTACAAGAATGATGAGGCACCGAACATGACCGACCAACTTGCAAACCCAATGGGCCTGATGGGCTTTGAATTCATCGAATTCGCCTCGCCCACCCCAGGCACCCTGGAGCCGATCTTCGAGATCATGGGCTTCACCAAAGTGGCCACCCACCGCTCCAAGAACGTGCACCTGTATCGCCAGGGCGAGATCAACCTGATCCTCAACAACGAACCCGACAGCCTCGCTTCCTACTTTGCGGCCGAGCACGGCCCGTCGGTGTGCGGCATGGCGTTTCGCGTCAAGGACTCGCAACAGGCCTACAAGCGTGCCCTGGAGCTGGGGGCCCAGCCGATCCACATCGACACTGGCCCGATGGAATTGAACCTGCCGGCAATCAAAGGCATTGGCGGTTCGCCGTTGTACCTGATCGACCGTTTCGGCGAAGGCAACTCGATCTACGACATTGACTTCGTGTACCTCGAAGGCGTTGATCGCAACCCGGTAGGCGCTGGCCTGAAGGTCATCGACCACCTGACCCACAACGTCTATCGCGGGCGCATGATCTATTGGGCCAACTTCTACGAGAAGCTGTTCAACTTCCGCGAAGCGCGTTATTTCGACATCAAAGGCGAGTACACCGGCCTGACCTCCAAGGCCATGAGTGCGCCGGACGGCAAGATCCGTATCCCGTTGAACGAAGAATCGTCCAAGGGCGCCGGGCAGATCGAAGAGTTCCTGATGCAGTTCAACGGCGAGGGCATCCAGCACGTCGCGTTCCTCACCGACGATCTGGTCCAGACCTGGGACGCGCTGAAGAAGATCGGCATGCGCTTCATGACCGCGCCGCCTGATACTTACTACGAAATGCTTGAAGGCCGCCTGCCGAACCACGGTGAGCCGGTGGACCAGTTGCAATCGCGTGGCATCCTGCTGGATGGCTCGTCGGTTGCCGGTGACAAGCGTCTACTGCTGCAGATCTTCTCGGAAACCCTGATGGGCCCAGTGTTCTTCGAATTCATCCAGCGCAAAGGCGACGATGGGTTTGGCGAGGGCAACTTCAAGGCGTTGTTCGAGTCGATCGAGCGCGACCAGGTGCGTCGTGGTGTACTGACCGCCGATTGATGACTGGCTAAAGCAAAAAAGCCCGGTTTTTACCGTTTTTGTAGGAGCGAGCTTGCTCGCGAAAAACTCACAGGCGCCGCGTTCATTCAGGATGCCCGCGTTATCGTTGACGTTTTTCGCGAGCAAGCTCGCTCCTACAAGCATTACGGTTTTTACCGGGTTTTTTTGTGCCTGATCCATCGTGTTGCAAATAGCCTGCGGTTTATTGGGAACAGATGTTTCTTGAGAGATCACTCAGAGGGCAGGACGCAGAAAAACCTGCGTTTCCACTATGAAGAGACCCTCTTATGAATGTGAATGCTCCTACCCCTCAACGCCCGATCGGCCCCTCTATATCAACGGAGCAGGCTGGGCCTGTGCGAAATGTTCCTTCAACCGGTCATGCAGACCCGGTCGATCAGGCGCGTAAACAGTTTCTCGATGACGGTGAAACCGAGTACTTGGGCGGCACACTCAGCGCCGAAGGGTATCAACTGACGAAGGCAGCTGTGTCACCCAACAAACCGGGAAGTCCAAAGGTGCAGGTTTCGACATTTGCCGTTGATGGCGTTCAGTCCAACGACATGATGGTGATCAAGCGCGTGTCGCGTACAGAAGAGGGGCCTAATCTCGTCCTGTATATGCCCGAAGATGACGTGACATCGTTTCATGAGTTCAAAAATGCAGAGGAGATGACTGCCTGGCTCAAGGGTGTGGCCAACGACCCGACCGAGCGCAAGCGATTTACCCAGCATTTTGCCAGTGATAAAGCGCCGAAGCAGGAGGACCGGGTTAACAAGAAGTTTGGCGAGTTCGCTGATGGCGACATCAATGCAGTCGTGGGCAGTTTTGGCGATGAGAAGGGTGATATTTTCGAACGGTTGAACAAAGATGCTTCGGTGCCACCCGCTCCGGTCGACGGTCTGGTGCGAACGCAGCTCTATAAACTTGCACCAGATGGCAAGGCGTTTTATGTCGGGTACCGGCCAGATGGGGAAGCCATCGTCTATAGCTACGACGCTTATGGAAATTTGCAAGGCGCAGGCCAAAAAAAGGACGCCAAGGCGCGCAGACATTATTTCGTTCAAAACGGGTTGACCGAAAATAAACCGCTTGAACCCATGACCTTCAATGAGTTCCGCAAAAAAATAGCCAGCGCCGCCCTGGACAATGTGGGTGCCAATAATCTAAACGGTCTTTACGACGAATTCCTGAAGCAACTCAGAAGCCCTGGGCATGGCCTTGCCACCGCGCTGAAAGCGCTGGGTGTTCCTGACGATGTGGCCCACTCCATCGAAACCATCGTGAAAGACCCGGTTAAAGGAACGTTGCTTGAGTTGAACCACGACAATCGTATCGGCAAGCTGTTTGGAGTCGATCAGGCCGAGATGGACGCCCAGCTGGAAAGCGCAGGCAGCCAAATCCAAAGCAATATTCCCTATTACGGTACGTGGCGAGACAGGTTGGAAAATACAGCCAACGTCATTGAACGAGTCGTCGGCACACCTGAAGTGCCGACGACCGAAGTCAGGGTCTGACTCAATCGACAAAGGGGTAGGGAAACCCCGCAATCGACATTCACGCTAAGCCGCCCATCAAGCCCGGCGCTGACGCACCAAGTGCTTGAACCCTTCATACACCAGCACCATCACCGCCAGCCAGATCGGGATATAGGTCAGCCATTGCCCACCCTGGATGCCTTCACCCAATAGCAACGCCACCGCCAGCAACAGCACCGGCTCCACGTAGCTCAGCAGCCCGAACAGGCTGAACGCCAGCAAGCGACTGGCAATGATATAGCTCACCAGCGCCGAGGCGCTGATAAGGCCCAGCATGGGAATCAATGCATAGAGCTTTGGGTGCCCATCCAGCACGGCAAAGCCTTGTTCGCCGCTTTGTACAAACCACCAGGCCACCGGCAGCATCAACGCCATATCCAGCCACAGCCCACCCAGATGGTCGGTGCTCAGGTACTTACGCACCACGAAGTACACCGGGTAGCCGATGATCACCACCAGTGTGGCCCAGGAAAAACCACCGGCCTGATACAGCTCGTTCAACACGCCAAGCGCCGCCAACACCACGGCGATCTGTTGCAGCCGTGAGAGGCGCTCGCCGTAGACCAGGCGCCCGGTGAGCACCATGGTCAACGGCAGCAGGAAATACCCCACCGACACGTCCAGGCTGCGCCCATTGAGCGGCGCCCACATGAACAGCCACAACTGCACGCCGAGCAGGGCAGAAGACACCAGCACGCCGCCAATCAGCCGTGGCTTAGCCGCCAGCCTGCGCAGCAGTTCCCACACCCTGCGCCACTCACCGCTGACAATCATGAACACCGTCATGCACGGTACGGTGAGCAACATGCGCCAGCCGAAAATTTCCAGGCCACTCAAGGGGGTAAGCAGCGATGTGAAGTAATACATCACCGCAAACAACACCGAGGCCAAGACCGATAACACCACACCTTTAGACACACTGTCCTCGCGAAAGCCGATTATTTCGTCGGCAGTCTACAGGCGCGCCAACCGACCGGATACAAAATGCCCGACATCGTTGAACCCCGGCGACGACGAATGCCCCGGCGTAACCAACGAATCAATGAACGCCTCGTCTTCGGCGCTGATCTTCACCGCCAGCGCGCCGGTGTAGGCGTCCCACTGCGCCTCGGTCCGTGGCCCGACGATCGCTGAGCTCACCGCCGCATTGTTCAGCACCCAGGCGATTGCGAACTCGACAATCCCTACGCCACGCCCTTGGGTGTATTGCTGGATCTGCTGGGCAATGCGCAGTGATTCAACCCGCCACTCGGTTTCCAGGATGCGCTTGTCCTGGCGCGCGGCACGGCTGCCGGGTTCAGGCGTGACGTCCGGTGCGTACTTGCCGCTGAGCACCCCTCGGGCCAGCGGGCTGTAAGGCACCACGCCCAGCCCATAAGCCGCTGCAGCGGTGATCTGTTCCACCTCGGCCTGGCGATTGACGATGTTGTACAACGGTTGGCTGATGATGGGTTTATCAACCCCCAGGCGTTCAGCCACGCGGATCACTTCTGCGATGCGCCACCCCCGGTAATTGGACAGGCCCCAGTAGCGGACCTTGCCCTGGCGGATCAGGTCACCGATGGCGGACACGGTCACCTCCAACGGCGTGTCGTGGTCTTCACGGTGCAGGTAGTAGATGTCCAGGTAGTCGGTGTCCAGGCGTGCCAGGCTGGCGTCCAGCGCAGTGAACATACGCTTGCGGCTCAAACCGCTGCGGTTGGGCACGCCATCGGCAGGGCCGAAGCCGACCTTGGAGGCCACCACCCAATCGTGGCGGTTACGTGCAATCGCCTCACCGACGATTTCCTCGGAGCGCCCGCTTGTGTACACATCAGCGGTGTCCATGAAATTGATGCCCTGGTCCCAGGCCTTGTCGATGATGCGCAGCGAATCTTCGGTGCTGGTCTGTTCGCCAAACATCATGGTGCCGAGGGTCAGAGCGCTGACCTTTAACCCGGAGTGGCCCAATGTGCGGTAAATCATGCAAAGCTCCTCATGGCAGGCAAAATGTAAGTGATGCAATACCAGACCCGAGCGCTCTGGAACAAGCCCTGGGCGCATTTCTTCATGTGCGTAGCAAAGTCAGGCAGCGCGCCTGTAAAAAACGGTGCAGCACTTTCACGCGTTCCGACACTTGCAGGCGGTGCGGGCACATCAGGTTGAACGGAGCGGGTTCGCCTTGCCAGTCGGGTAGCAGGGGTACCAACCGCCCAGCCTGGATATCACGGGCCACATCCAGGTTGGCCTTATAGGCAATGCCATGCCCAGCCAACGCCCAGCGGCGGACAATCTCGCCGTCATCGCTGAGGTAGTCACCGCTCACCTCGACTTCGTGAAGCAACGCCCCCTGGCGGAAATACCAGGTGCTATTGGCCTGGCCCCGGCGCATATAGCGCAGCGTACTGTGGTGGGCCAAGTCTTCGGGCTCAAGCGGTGTGCCGTGGCGCGCCAGGTACTCAGGGCTGGCGCAGGCAATGCGATGGTGATCGGGTACCACCGGCAGGGCCACGAGGCTGGAGTCCCTCGGCACGCCAAAGCGCAAGGCAATGTCGACGGTGTCGCGAAACAAGTCGGCATTGCTGTCGTTGAGCAACAGTTGCAAGCGGATATCAGGGTGCTCCAGCTTGAACTCGTCCAGCCAACCCAGCAGCACATTGCGGCCAAAGTCCGAGGGCGCGGCCAACTGCAATAAACCGCTGAGGCTCTGGCCTTGTTGCTTGATGGCGTGCTCGCCTTCCGACAACGCCTCCAGCGCCACCCGCACGCTGTCCAGGTAACGCCGGCCTTCTTCAGTCAGGCGCATGCTGCGCGTGGAGCGAGCGAGCAGGCGGATGCCGAGGCGGGTCTCAAGGCGCTTGAGCGCAATACTCGCCGCTGCTGGCGTGAGGCCCAGGCCACGGGCGGCGGCCGTCAGGCTGCCGGTGTCGGCGCTGCGCACGAAGACTTCAAGGTCGAGAATCGAGCTCATTGATAAAAATCCTTTAAAGATCTTGTCGTTTTACCCGGATTTTTCATCGATTACCAAGCTGGGAAGATGAACGCTCACTTTCTGACCCAGGTAGTTTTCTCATGACCTCTTCTCTGAGCGGCAAAACCATCATTGTTATCGGCGGCAGCAGCGGTATCGGCGCGGCAGTGGCCCAGGCAGCCTTGGCGCGCGGCGCGAAGGTGGTCGTGGCTGGGCGCCGCTTGGCGTCAAGTTCCGCCAACGGCCTGCGCAGCGAGCCAGTGGACGTCACCGACAGCGCCTCTTTAAAGCAACTGTTCGAAACCGTGGGGCGGTTTGACCATCTGGTCTACACCTCTGGGCCTTCAGTACGGGCCAAGGCTTTGATTGAAACAGACCTGGATGAAGCTCAGGACAACTTCGATGTGAAGCTCTGGGGCGCACTACGCGCCATTCAACACGCGCTGCCCTTTATGCATGAGCAGGGCAGCATCACCCTGACCTCGGGCCAACTGGGGCGAAAGTTGGCGGCAGGGCAGTTCATCAAGACGGGCATTAACGCCGCGACCGAGGCATTGGGCAAGCAACTGGCGAAAGAACTGGCGCCGCGTCGAGTCAATGTGATCAGCCCGGGGGTGATAGACACACCGGCCTACGCAGGGCTTGGCGAAGAGCAGCGCTTGGCGATGTTTGCCAAGGCGGGCCAGGGGTTGCCGGTTGGGCGGGTGGGGCAGGCGCAAGAAGTGGCGGCGGGGTATGTGCTGGCCATGGAAAATGGCTTTATGACCGGGGCAGTGGTTGATATCGATGGCGGTGGTCTGCTGTAGACAAAGAGATGGCTTGTCGATCTCTAGACGTAAGTGAGTGTCTGAACCATCAGCCTAGGCGCGTAAAATGGACTTGGATACTGTTAGAAATAACAGGTCAAAGGCACTTTCATTGGTCGCACGGTTGCGAGGGGAGCGTCGGCAGCGGGTGACATAGTGTCCATTGAAATAGGCTATTAAAAAGCATCTTTATACCTGTCAATGTTGACAGTTTCACTCACGCTTACAGGCCACTAACATCACGACGAACTCCTTTATCAACCGATTATTGGCGAGGCATGACTAACATGGATCAATCAGTGCGCGTCCCAATTTTACCCTTGTCAAAAGGTAGCTTCACCGCGACGCTGAATGGCTACCTCTCCCTCGATTATGTCGGAGATCCGACCCAGGAGCTGCGCCTTGATCAGCAGGTCTGGACCCTTATCAGTTACGGACGCCCTTCAACCGGCGGTAGTTTGATTGTGTTCACCATTAACGTCCCCAGCAGCCTGTGTGACGATGGTCAACCTCACACGTTCTCGATAGGCAGCCAAAACACCGCCATTTCGCTCTATACACAGCAGCTTAATTTCTCTGCCAAGACAGGCGAGATCACGGTGTCGCTTAAAGATAACCGGATGAGGGCGACGTTCAGTTTCAAAGCACAAGCAGACGCTCATGAAGTCGAGGTTTCCAATGGCATCTTTGAGGTCAGCAACGGGACCGGCTCTATCACAGCAGACTTTAGTGGCGCCGAGCCTCCGTATCCGACTTTTGAAGCCACAACGGTCGAGATAAATCATTTGGACCTGTTTCCGCTGCCCAAGGATGCTGACGCTATAAAAGGGCGCATTCACAACTATGACCCCATCCCGACTCAAGATGATCTCTTGTCTATTGTGGTCAACAAGGGAACGTCGCCAGGCACCTATAGGTTGGGTGGTGACGATCCTGCTGTAAGGGTGTTGTTCACGCAGTTCGCAAAACGTGCCTTATTAGAGGCACGCAGCGGTGAGGTGGTTTTAGAGCATGTACCTGAAACGGGACATGGCAAGGGGCAGTTCAAATGCGGATTCGACGATGAACTCAATAAATTTTCCGCTGTGGGCTCCTTTGATGTCCATCATCCGTAGGTATTGACCCAGTAGGCGCCCATCGGAGGTTATCCAGCACGATGGGCGCCTTGCCGGTGGCAGGCAAGGGCAAGCCTTATGTCCGCAAATTGGTACTCATGCCTTCAACGCACGAGTCATCCGCAACGCCAACACACTCCCACCCACAATCACGGCCGCCAGCAGGTACAACGCCACATCCGTGGACCCGGTGGCATCCTTCACAAAACCCACGATATACGGGCTGAGAAATCCCGCCATCTGCCCCATGGAGTTGATCAACGCCAAGCCACCCGCCGCCGCACCCGCGCTGAGCATCGCGGTGGGCACTGGCCAGAACATCGGCAGGCCGGTCAGTGCGCCCATGGTGGCGATGGTCAGGCCGAGAATGGCAATGGCCGGCGTGGTGGCGAAGTTCACTGCAATGACCAGGCCGAGGGCGCCCATCAACATTGGCACCACCAAATGCCAGCGGCGCTCCTTGCGCAAGTCGGCGGAGCGGCCCACCAGCAGCATGAACACCGCTGCCAGCAGATACGGAATAGCGCTGAGCCAGCCAATCACCAGGTTATCGCTGAAGCCCATGTTCTTGATGATCGACGGCAGCCAAAAGTTGATCGCATACACACCACTCTGGATGCAGAAGTAGATCAGGCCGAACGCCCAGATCGCCGGGTTCTTGAACACTTCGGCCAGGGAGTCGCTGGTGGTTTTGGGTTTGTTCGCCAGGTCCGTGGCTTGGTCGGCTTCCAGCACTGCACGCTCATGGGGCTTGAGCCACTTGGCGTTGGCGAAGCTGTCACTGAGCAAGAAATAGGCGAGGGCGCCGAGGATTACAGTCGGGATGCCTTGCAGTAGGAACATCCACTGCCAGCCCGCCAAGCCACCTTGGCCTGCGGCGAAGTGATTGAGAATCCAGCCGGAAAACGGGCTGCCGAGCAAGCCGGACACCGGAATGGCGGACATGAACAGCGCCATGATCCGACCGCGGCGAAAGGTCGGAAACCACTGCGAAAGGTACAACACCACCCCTGGAAAGAAGCCGGCTTCAGCGGCACCCGTAAGCAGGCGCAAGGTGTAGAAATGCGTGGGCGTGGTCACAAACAGCAGGCATGTGGAGAGCGTGCCCCACACGATCATCATCAACGCGATCCAGCGCCGTGGGCCGAAGCGGGTCAGCGCCAGGTTGCTCGGTACGCCGCACAGCACGTAGCCGATAAAGAAAATCCCGGCCCCCAGGCCGTACACGGTTTCACTGAATTTCAACGCATCGAGCATCTGCAACTTGGCAAAGCCAACGTTTACCCGGTCGAGGTAATTGAACAGGTAGCAGATAAAGATGAAGGGGATCAGGCGCAGGGTGATGCGCTTGTAGATGGCGTTTTTATCGTCATCGCTGGCCAGTGCGGCAGTGGCGCTCTGTGACATGGGATTCTCTCTTTATTATGATTTTTCGCGGTGCGAGGGTAACGTTGACCGCCCTGACAGTCTCGGTGACGTGACGGGCAACTGTCTTTGTGCTGGCGCACAGTCAAGCCATCTTTGCGCTGTGCCGGTGAACAACCTTTTTCAGGAAAATAGCCCCATGTTCGAGCTGGATCATGCCCTGGCGCAGGAGATTGTCGATCGCACCATGGCGATCCTGCCCCATAACGTCAATGTCATGGACAGCCAGGGCTTGATCCTGGGCAGCGGCGAGCCGGAGCGTATCAACACTCGCCATGAAGGTGCGCAACTGGTGTTGGCCAATGGGCGCGTGGTGGAAATCGACGGGCAGACCGCCAAGCATCTCAAGGGCGTACAGCCGGGCATCAACCTGCCGCTGCTGCACGATCAACGCCTGATCGGCGTGCTGGGCATCACCGGTGAGCCGGATGGGCTGCGCACCTATGCCGAACTGGTGCGCATGACCGCTGAAATGCTGGTCAGCCAACGCCACCAGCAAGCCGAGCAACAATGGCGGCGCCAGCGTTGCGATGATCTGCTGGCCCTGCTGTTGGCCGACAGCGGCGACTCCCCGCGCCTGGTGGACGAAGCCCAGCAACTGGGGCTCAAGCCACAACTGGCGCGCACGCCGTACCTGTTTGAACTGGGCCCGGGCCAAACGGCGGAGGCTTTGAGCGCCTGGCTCGCCAGCCGTTACCCGGACAGTTGGTGCGTCAGTTCTGCGCAGTTTTCCTTGCTGTGGTGCCGACCCGCCGCGGTGCAGGTCGATAATCCCCGCTTGCTGGAAAAGCTCGACGGCCTGGGCTGGAACATCCTGCGCGTGGCCATCGGCGGGCAAGCGGAAGGTTTGGCGGGGCTGCGCCGCTGTTACCGAAGGGTAGGGGACCTGCTTGCCTATGGCCGCGATATCCTGCCCCAATCACGCCTGTTGACCCTCAACCGTTACCGCCTGCCGGTGATGCTGTGGCGTCATCGCAACGACGACGCCCTGGATGAGCTGCTCAACCCGTTGCGCAAGGTGTTGGCCAAGGACAGCAACGGGCAACTGCTCGCCACGTTGCGCAGTTGGTGCGAACACGATGGGCAAAGCCAGGCCTGTGCCGACGCCTTGGGCATTCACCGCAACAGCCTGCGCTACCGCATGGAGCGCATCGCTGAACTCAGCGGCGTAGACCCGCTGACGCTCGATGGGATGCTTGCCTTGTACCTGGGCGTCCAACTGCTGCCCCAGAGCGAACGCTAAAATTCGTGTTATTAGCTGTTCTCCCAATGTCACGGCTTACGTTTTTCAAAACTGGCAATGAACTCATCGAGGATGCGCTTGTTTTCGGCAACCTCATCGGCACTGGGCCCGCGAATGTTGGCCCAAGGGTCCGGCTTGGGCACGACCGAGCCGTAGCGGATGCGTACGGATTTGAGGATGGCGTCCCACACGGCCATGGCTTCGTAGTCGGTGAGTGAGGGGTTGACGGGTTCTGGTGACGCGGGTTGTTGCCAGAGAGGCAGTTCGTAGCCTTTGTTGGCGAATTGGGGAAGGGTCCAGCGCACCAGGTCTTCGGGTTCGTTGGGATCAACGGGCTCTCCTTTCATGCCACCCGCCGACAAACGGATGCTCATGCCAGGCCGAGCCAGCGAAGGATTGTCCCGGTAGTTTTCGCTCACAAAGAGTATTTGACGGTGAGTGTCATCGCTGAAGCCGATGAGGGACTCTTCAGCTTGCATGCCGGCCAACGTAATTTTCCTTGCCCGCAAATTTTCGTAATCCCCTGCGAGAAAAATTTGCCCGTCTTTGGGAGTGCGCACGTGCAAGCGTTCTTCATCATCAGGCGACAGAGCGTTGATATAGATACTCAGCGAGACATCTGAGGCTGGTGGGCTAAAGTCGAAACTAGCGATCTCCTGATCGTGATGACTGCGAATGACAATGGAGTCCAGTGCAAAGCCTGCGCCTGCGGTTTCAGGGGTGACTTTGAAGATCTCTTTTGAAAGTTTTAACAGACGATCTTCAACAGGGGCGGTATTACCATTGAAGGAGTCAGCGCGGAGCATGACGTAAACGTCACCAATCAACAGATGGGACTCATGCACGAACCAGTCTGCAATTTCAACGCTCTCGTAGTACTGCAATAACCTATGTTGTGCCGTTACGACTTTCGCCGATACCAGCATCGACACATCGGAATGATTGTAGTTTTTTACGGAAGCAATCCGACTCGCTCGCTCGTACACAGCAGCATCAAACCGCTCTCGCGTCACTCCCTCTCCTAACACCCGCACTTCAACGGATGCATGATCGGCCCCCAGCCCGTAGTACAACTTCACATCCCCGCCCCCCGTCCAGCTGGCGGGCAAATCTATCAGCCCACGGCCCAGCGCCCAGGTGCGCATGTTGCTGGTCAATTCGTGCACGGTTTGTTTCTCCTGTTCACTGGGTTGTTTGAAGGTGGTGCACCCTGCAACCGATCCAAGTAGCAGGCATGTAAAAAAAACGGTCAGCCTGCGCATAGAGGCCTCTTGGCTTTCGCCGCAATCTTGATCAGGGAGTAGAGGGTGAATTGCTGAGTGAGCGGGTTGGCGTAGGACGCTTCATGGTCGAACCCTGGGGCCTGCACTTGCTGGCGGACAGAACCTTGGCGGACCTGCCTGATCGGCGCGCGGCCGGAGCTCACCGGTACGGTGCCGTCGCCAGCGCCGTCCTGCATACGGCAATGCAGTTCCCAATAGCTGGTCTGTACGGTCTTTACTGGCGCATTGGGGTCACCGCGTGGGGGCATTACACTTTCGGCTTGCCCGCCTACGTACAGCGGGCTTCGCCCGTCGTCACGCACCTCGGGCATTTGCAAGCTGGACACCGTGAAGGCGTCGGGGCTTGAAGCATAGGGGCCGTTGAGGCGAGACCCTCGGCGCATCTCCCAGGTGATGGTTTCGAAGCTGGGATATTTATCGTCGTTTCCATAGTAAACATAGGTTTGAGGGTGGTATGACCCTGCAATGCGTTGATGGAAGCTGCTCGCTTTCTTTATGTTTATCGCAAATGTCTCCCAAGTGATCGGATCCCCATCCTTCGGTGCCAACCACTCTTCACGCAACAATCCCCACCAACGGTCGCGGCGTAGATAAATCTCTTCATAAGGATCTTTTACCGGTTGACGCGGCATAGCCGGGGCTCCGCGCTCGTCAATCAGCCGCAGCCAGCCCGGGGCATAGTCCTGGGTGGGCAGCAATTGCAAGGCACCGGGTGCCTGCGCAAATACAGCGGTGACCTCCTGACCGGTGGGGCCAATGACCGCGCCGGCAATGGGGTCTTCGTCGCGCATGCCGACCTTGCAGCGACGGTAAGCGACCGGCGCCCCGATGGCGGGCATCACGCCGTGCACGACGCCGGCAATTTTGTCGGCCATACCCGGTAGCTGCGCGCATCGCCGTGCCACCAGCCCGCCCATGGAGTGGGTAACCAAAATCACCTGTTGGCAGTTGCGACCGTACTGCTGCATGAGTTCATCAATACGCTCAGCCAGCCTTGACGCGGCCTCCTCGTTGGAGTCCAGCCAGTTGTAACCACAGGCATGCACTGGCATGCGGTAGCCACCACGCGCCGCCAACTCGTGCGAAATAATCGACGGCAACTGCGCCGCCAGGTTAGCGCCCAACCCCGGCATGGCGATGGGCATTTCGGGTTTCAACTCGGTGACTTGAACCGGGCCGGGCTCGACACTGCGCGTATGCAGATGCTCAGGCCGAATGTCGAATTGCGGCCATTTATGCGGCATGAATTCGCTGTTAAGGGTGTCTTCCAGCCACAGAAGAAACGCGTGGTAGCTGGTTTCGCTGACTTCGCCCCAGCCCCGCTCTTCGTAGCGCTTGGTCAGAGCCAGGATGGTTTTTTTCCTGTCCGGCTCTGGCGGCACTATGACCGTGCCGACAGAGCGCTCCGGCACTGCGCCTTTGTTATCGACCTCTACCCTGGCGGGGTGCAATAGTTGCTGTCGTATACCCGCCTTTTTGTTTATCCAGTTCAGGGCCAACCACATATTCTTACCCATGAACCCCGCATCCAACCGCCAGACGGGAGCCGCCTTATTCTTTCCCTTTCCTTTCTCCGGTTTGCTCTTCAAATTCGACCCCATAATCCCCGGCACAAAAATCACCGGCAGCACCCCATCCGGCGGCAATATGCAATGCACCGGGTCGGTGATATGGCTGGGCGTGAGGGTCCAGGTATGTACCGGGTTGCCCCGGGCGTTATAAGAGAGCGGCGCTATGCGTGGCATTTGAGGGGTGTCGGCCATGAAGTTCTCCCTGAGTCGAGGGCGTTGTTGCGGGCCGGCGTGGAGCCCCCGAATTGATATTGTCTGGAATCTTCTGGGCCACACTCTATTAGCGTGCAATTGCGAGCCTCAAGGGAGCGTGCGCATTAAAGATGCGTCCTACACTGCTGCAAGTCGTTACTGACAGATAGATCAAACAAGCGGGCCCATAGGTTTGGCGTTTATTTATCGCGGCGTTTCACTTTGTGGGAATGAACAACAAACCCGCCCCACACTTGTGCATCGGCCCCGCGTCATTGCCCCAACCAACTGGCAGCATGGGCGTTATAAAAACCGGAGAAAGCCCATGAAAATCGTGATCGCCCCCGACTCGTTCAAAGACAGCCTGAGTGCCGCAGGCGTCGCCCAGGCGATTGCCGAGGGGTGGGCCCAGGTCTGGCCGGATGCGCACGTGCTTCAATGCCCGATGGCCGATGGCGGTGAAGGCACGGTGGATGCGGTACTCGCCGCGTGTAAGGGTGAACTGCGCAGGCAAACGGTCCGAGGCCCGCTGGGCGGGGCCGTCGAAGCGCGTTGGGGCTGGCTGGCCGACAGCCACACGGCGATGATCGAGATGGCCGAGGCCAGCGGCTTGCAACTTGTCGCGCCGGGGCAGCGCGACGCGTGTTCAAGTACGACCTACGGCACCGGTGAGTTGATCCGCGCCGCGCTGGATGCCGGGGCGCAGCGCATTATCCTGGCGATTGGCGGCAGTGCCACCAACGATGGCGGGGCGGGGGCGATGCAGGCCCTTGGCGTGCAGCTATTGGATAGTGAACGCCAGCCACTGCCGGCGGGTGGGTTGGCGTTGGCACGCCTGGCCCATATCAGCCTTGAACAACTGGACCCGCGCTTGGCACAGGTACGTTTTGAAATCGCCGCCGACGTCAACAACCCCCTGTGCGGCCCTCACGGAGCGTCTTCGATTTTTGGCCCGCAAAAAGGCGCGAGCCCCGAGCAAGTGGCACAACTGGACGCTGCCCTTGGCCACTTCGCCGACCATTGCGCCCAGGTGCTGCGCCAGGATGTGCGCGACGAACCCGGCAGCGGCGCCGCCGGTGGCCTGGGTTTTGCCGCCAAGGCGTTCCTCGGTGCACAGTTTCGTCCGGGGGTCGAGGTGGTGGCTGAACTGGTTGGCCTCGATGAAGCGGTGCGTGGCGCCGATCTGGTCATCACCGGCGAAGGCCGCTTCGACGCCCAGACCCTGCGTGGCAAAACCCCGTTTGGCGTAGCACGCATTGCTCAGCGACAGGGCGTGCCGGTGATCGTGATCGCGGGCACCTTGGGCGACGGCTACGAGCAGATGTACGCCCACGGTGTGGACGCAGCGTTCGCCTTGCCGTCGGGGCCGATGTCACTTGAGCAGGCCTGCCACGAGGCCCCGCGCCTGTTGCGCGAGCGGGCCTCGGACATTGCGCGGGTATGGCGCCTGGCAGCTACTCGCTGACCCCGCGCGCCAGCCGCTCCACCCACTGCTCTTGAAACCCCTGCAGCGCCGCACCGGGTTGCTGCAATTGCACAAACTCAAGCATCGGGTCTTGCGCCGCCGTGCGCACGCCGCTCAGTTCCTCCAGGGTCGCCAAGCCGCAGAACGGCACATAGGCTTCGCTGTAGCCGCCTTCGTGCACCAGCACCAGGCGACCGTGGCACAGGCGTTCGGCGGCCAGGCGCAGGGCGCGGGTCAGCAGCCGGAACGATTCGCTGTGCAGCAACATGCGCGCTAGCGGGTCGACGGCGTTGGCGTCATAACCGCAAGCAACGATGATCAACTCCGGTTCGAAGCGCTCCAGGGCGGGCACTACGATACGCTCCATGGCCTGTAGGTAGGTGGCGTGACCACTGCCTGGCGGCAACGGGATATTGATGTTGGCGCCCAGGCCGGCACCCCGGCCGCGATCCTGCTCGCCGCTGTAACCGGGCGGGTAGCAGCCGTCCTGATGCAGGGAAATCGTCAACACATCGGCGCGTTTTTCGAAGATCGACTGCGTGCCGTTGCCATGGTGCACATCCCAGTCGATCACGGCGACTTTGCCCAGCCCGTTGCGGGCCTTGGCGGCCTCGATGGCAATGGCAATGTTGGCGAGAAAGCAAAAGCCCATGGCACTGTCGGCCAGGCAGTGATGCCCGGGTGGCCGCGACAGCGAGTAGGCGTTGTGCGCCTGGCCCTTGAGCACCGCTTCCACGGCGGCCAGGGCCAAACCGGCGGACAGTTGCGCGATCTCATAGCTGCCGGGTCCTATCGGTGCCTGGGGGCCAAGCTCACCGCCGCCGGCATCGCTCAAGGCTTTGAAACGTTGCAGGTAAGCACGGCTGTGGACGCGCAGCAGGTCCTCTTCACTGGCGGGCGGCGCGCTATGCTGGTGCAGGTGGCGGCTGAGTCCGGAGACATCCAACAGGCTTTTCAAACGCCGCTTGGTCTCCGGTGACTCGGCATGCCCGCTGCCGGCTGGCGGCTGCACCCAGCCGCCCACGGGCAGGGTCAGCGCATGGGCGCCGGCGCTGTGCCAGAGGCTCATTTCGTCGAAAAAAAATGCGGTGGTCAGGTTCATACCGGTTCCAGTTCAGTGGGGGAGTGGGGACGGCTGGCGACGATCATTACCAGGGACAGCAAGGTGATAGCGGCAGCACCGAGCAGCAACAGGCTGAACCCGCCGCTGGCTTCGATCAGGCGGCCGGCGAGCGCCGGGCCGATGGCCAGGCCACCGCCGATGACCAGGTTGGAGGCGTTCATCAGCTTGCCGCTGTGATCGAGGTCGGCCAGGCAGGCCAGGATCAGCGGCAGGATGAAGGTCCAGGTAAACTTGAACAGCAGCGCGGCCAGGGCGAACCGCAGTAATGCAGGCTGGCCGAGCAACAGGAGCACCGCTGTTGCCATTGACGTGTAGCCCAGCAACAACAGCGCACCACGCGGCAGGCGAGCGCCGATCAGTGAGGCGCTTGCGGCCCCGGCAATGCCCATCACGGTGGCAATGGCGAGGATTTCGCCGCTGTGCTGCGCCGAAATCCCGGCACTGGCGCCCAAGGCACCGATAAAGGTCCATACGCCCCCGAGGCTGATGTAAAAGGCCAGGACCGCGCCAACCCCCAGGGCGGCTTTCCAGCGTGAGCCGGGCAATACCGGCTCGCGGTTGGCCGGCAACGCTGGGCTACCAGCGGGAAAAGCCCGCGCCAATGGCAGCAGCAGGGTCATCAACCCTGCCAGGATCAGATAGCAGGCATTCAAGCCAAACCGTTCGAACAAGCCAGGCAGCGCCACCAGGCCGAGGGCACCGACGACCAACTGCCCCATCACCCACAAGCCATACACCCGGCTGGGGTTGGCGGTGGTGGCGGCACTGGCCAGGCAAAGGATCATCAACGAGCCGCCGGCCAGGGCGCTGGCACCGCGCAACACCAGCAGCACGGCGTAGGTGTCGGCGAGCATCGACAGCAGGTTAGCGGCAATGAACAACAGCGCGGCGACCCGGGCGGCGGTGCGCCAGTCAACCCGCTTGAGCCACCACCAGGCGGGCAAGGTCGCCAGGCTCATGGCGCCCAGCTCCACGGAAAACAAGTCGCCAATGCGCGCAGGGCTCAGTTGCCACTGGCTGGCCAACTGCGCGGCCACGGCGGGAGCGGTCATCAGGATGGTCGGGGTGATGGCGGCAAACAGTACGATCGCCGCCAAGCGTGCCGTTATTGCAGGGGTGGAAATGGGCATTTTCAAGCTCCAGGAAAGGGGTCAGAACACGTGCACAAGGCGTAACAACGCCTCGGTGCCGGCGTAGCCATTGGAAGCCGCAACGTTTTGCGAAAGGCTGACCATCAGTTGGTTCTGCCGGTCGAGCCAATGCCCGAATTCGAAGCCGACTTGGGTATAGCGCTTGTGGGTGTCGTCGAGGCTGCGGTTGTTGAGGCGTAGCGCGCCACCGTCGGCCTGGATCAGGCGCAATGCGCCGTAAGTGGCGGCGCTGAAGTCATACGAGGCGAAGGCCTGTAAGCGATACAGCGGCGCTTGCTTGAGTTCGCTGCCGAAGTAATCGTCATTGCGGCCATAGAGCTGGGCTTCCAGGTTGGCTTCCAGTACCCATTTGTCGCCGATGCCGTGGGTGTAGTTGTAGACAAAGGTGGCGCCCCAGCGATTGGCACCGGGGGACACGTCCGGGTTTTGGCTGTGGTACTCACCCACCGGCACGGTGATCAGGCTCAACAGGCCGCTGTAGGTACGCGAGGCGGGGTCATTGACGAAAAACAGCGTGCCACCCACCTGTGGGTCGCCCAGGCCGCGCTCGCGGCTGCGCTGGTTGGCGCCGGGCAGGCGTGCGTTGATGTCGGCAAAGGGCAGGATGAATTGCGGCGTGCACAGCGTGCCGCAGGCGTCGGTGAAATACACCTGGCGGTAAGCCACGGCGTTGACCCGCAGGTCGGCCTTGCCGGTGCTGTCGGCGGGGCCATGGAAATCCCCGGCACGTGTGGCGGGCAGGTACAACACACCCAGGCTGGTACCCGGTGGGGCTGCGAAAAAGTCGCGGGCGTTGAGGTCGGCCGCCTGGCTGTCGAGGCTGAGCAGGGTGGCGCACAGCACTGTCAAGTTACGTAAGCATGTGGAAGTCATGAAGAAGCGTCTCGTGTGAGAAGGCCGAAAAAGGGCAACAGCAGCCCGTGACCGTTAAAAAACGACCGTGGTAAACCGTGGGAGAAACGGGCAGGGTCAGTCGGGCGGGGCGTGCACCAGGTGCGCTATGCGTGCTTTGTCCTTGACGCCGAGCTTGGTGTAGATGGCGCGAATATGGTGGCGCACGGTATTGGGTGAGAGGCCAAGGTCGCGGGCCACTTCCTTGTAGGTCTTGCCCTCGCCAAAGCCTTGGGCCACGTCGTTTTCCCGTGGGCTGAGCTGGGGCAGGGCGCGGTTGACGCGCGCGGCCAGCAGCAATTGGTCGCCCACGGGGGACACCTGGATATGGATGTGCTTACCGTCATGCCCGCGCTCGTCCAGGGGCACCGGCAGGGTGGGGCCACACCATTGCGGCCATTCGCTGAGCAGCAGGTCGACAAACCCGCGCTCGGCGCATTGCAATACTCCCCGTGGGTCGCACACCGCCAGGGCGAGATTGCGCGGGCTGGTCAGGGTTTCACGCATGGCCACCAAGGTGCGGATCTGGTTCGCCGAGACCGCCGCCACCAGATGCAGCATCAGGTTATTGAGCAACTGGCAATCCTGCGCGTTGAACGTGGGCGCGGAGGGCTGGCGGTAGAGCGTCAGGTGGTGGCTGAGGTGGGTTTGCGCGTCGATATGGATCACACAGAGCAATTCACCCAAGCCGTGGCGTTGCCCCAACCAGTTCAAGGCGCTGCCGCTGGCGGGGTCGCGCATATCGATGATCACTGCCTCGCCGGGCGAGGCATGCACCCGTGCGACGGTCACGTCCAGATGGCGGATCGACTGCCAGTCCGCCAGATAGTCGGGGGGCAACTGGTAGAGGAAGCTGTTGTGCTCGTGCGGCACCCCGTTGATGACCGCCGAGCGCCCCCACCAGGCGCTGTCGAAGGCCAGCAATTGGTTGAGGCGCGCCAGGGCATGGTGTTGAAAGTGTTCGATGTCCTGGTGTTGGGCCAGGCGTTGCAGGTCCAGGGTCAGGGTGCTGAAAGCCTGTAACAGGCTCGCGGGATCGAGACGGTTCATGGGTGTTCCTCTGTGGGACTTTTTTTGTTGTTCTCGTCACAGGGTGAAGGCCAAAGCGTCGGGTTGACGGGGCAGGGCCTGGGCTGAGTATCGGCGCTGCGCGCAGGGATCGCCATCGTTCAGATGCAGGATGGTGCTGGTTGGCCAGTGGGAAAACTCCGGCTCGTCAGATGGGCGACTTAACTTCTACACTGGTCAGCCACCTGTCTTTCATAGGATGAAAAGCAATGCACGTGCCTGAACCGTCTATCGTGATCCAGCGTTTTACCGAGGCCCACCTGGAGGGCGTCGCCGCGCTCTACAATGAACCGGCTGTTTGCCGTCAGGTGCTGCAAATGCCTTTTCAGTCGGTTGAGATGTGGCGCAAGCGACTGGTAATGGATAACGAGCGGCGCCTGCAACTGGTGGCGGTGCAGGGCACTGAGGTGATTGGTCAACTGGGGCTTGAGCAGTACTTGCGCGTACGCCAGAGCCACGTTGGCTCATTGGGTATGGGCGTGGCGACCGCGTGGCAGGGCAAGGGCGTCGGTTCGCGGCTGTTGGCGGCCGCGCTGGAGGTGGCCGACAACTGGATGAACCTGCGCCGTGTGGAACTGACGGTCTACGCCGACAACGAAGCCGCGCACAACCTGTACCGCAAGTTCGGCTTCGAAGTGGAAGGGCGGTTGCGCGACTATGCCCTGCGTGATGGTGTGTTTGTCGACACCTTCAGCATGGCGCGCCTGCGCACATCGGCTTGATCCTGTAAGCAAAGGGATCTACACAACTTCGATGAAAGCGGTGTGTCAGCCACTGACCCCTTGACTGAACCACCGCTTTCGCAGGCAAGCCAGCTCCCACACGGGTTATGCATTGCCCACAAAATCAGTGCTTGGCACAGATCCCCTGTGGGAGCGGGCTTGCCCGCGATAGCGGTGTGTCAGCCACTGAATCTTTGACTGAACCACCGCCTTCGCAGGCAAGCCAGCTCCCACATTTGGATCGCGGCGCGTCAGTTAGATCAGCGTCGGCTGGCAGGACGCCATCGCAGGCAAGCCAGCTCCCACATTTTGTTCCCGGTTTTGTCAGTTACAGTTGCGCGGCCAGCAGCCGTTGCGCGCGCAGCAGTACCGGCGCATCCACCATCTGCCCGTCAATCTGATAAGCCCCTGCCCCATGGGCACCCGCCTCCACCACCCGCCTGGCCCAGGCCAGCTCTTCGGTGCTCGGCGCCAGCGCGGCATGGATCACCGCGACTTGCTTGGGATGAATGCACAACGCCCCGGCAAAGCCCATTTCATAAGCGTGCCGGATCGAGCGGTGCAGGCCTTCGGGGTCGTCGATGGCCGGGTGCACGCCGTCCAGCGGCGGCGCCAGGCCCGCGGCGCGCGAATGCACGATCAGCGCCAGGCGCGCCTGGTCGAGGGCCAATTCGGCGGCGCGGGAGTGACTGCTCAAGTTCAGGTCCAGCGCCAGGTCCAAGCCGCCGAACGACAGGCGCTCCACCTGGGGCGCCTGGGCAATCTGCGCCAGCGCCAGCAAACCGCGTGCGCTTTCAATAATCGGCCAGATACGTTTGCCGGTCGCGGCCACCACCGCCACCTGGGCCGCGCTTTCGACCTTGGGCAGCAACACCCCCGCCACATTTGCATGGGCCTTGCAGAAGGCGACATCGGCAAAATGCTCGGCATGCTGGGGCGCGTTGATGCGTACCCACACCTGGGCTTCGGCATGCGCATGCAAAAATACGCCCAGATTATCCCGAGCCTGACGCTTGAGCGGCTCTTCCACCGCGTCTTCGAAATCCACGATCACTGCGTCGGCGCCGCTGGCCAGGGCCTTGGCAAACCGCTCCGGGCGGCTGCCCGGCACAAACAGCGCAGAACGTACTAAAGGCTTTGGCATCACTTGATTCCTGATTAAATAACGCCGCGCTCGCGCAGGCTGTTAATGGCCTCAACGGAGTAACCCAGCTGATCGAGGATGCCTTGGCTGTGTTGCCCCAGCGCTGGCACGCCGTCCATGCGCGGGGTAAACGCAGCGTTACGCGCCGGTGGTAGCAGCGACGGCAACGGCCCCGCCGGGCTGTCGACTGTGCGCCAGCGGTCGCGGGCCTTGAGTTGCGGGTGGTCCCACACGCCTTGCATGTCATTGACCCGGGCACTGGCAATCTGCGCGTCTTCCAGGCGCTGGATCACCGCCTCGACGTCCAGAGGGGCAAAGCGCTCCACGATGATCTGGCGCAGCACCTCACGGTTGGCCGAGCGCTTGAAGTTGGCGCTGAAGCGCTCGTCCGTGGCCAGCGACGGGCTGAGCAGCACTTTGTCGCAGAACGCCGCCCATTCGCGCTCGTTCTGCAAGCCGAGCATCACCGTGCCGCCGCCACCAGTGGGAAACGGCCCGTAAGGGTAAATCGTCGAATGCGCGGCACCCGCACGCGGTGGCGGCGGCGCGCCGTCGAAGGCGTAGTACATCGGGTAACCCATCCACTCCACCAGGCTTTCGAGCATGCTCACATCGATGCGGCTGCCCTGGCCGGTTTTGCCGCGCAGCAGCAGCGCCGACAGAATGCCGCTGTAGGCGTACATGCCGGCGGAGATGTCCGCGATGGAGCAACCGGCCTTGGCCATCTGTTCTTCACCTGGGCCACCGGTCACCGAGAGAAAGCCGCCCTCGCTCTGGATCAACAGGTCGTAGGCTTTCTTTTTCTCGTAGGGCCCGCCTTCGCCGTAGCCGGAAATATCGCAGACGATCAGCCGTGGAAAGCGCGCGTGCAGCGCCTCGAACGATAAGCCCATGCGCGCCGCCGCGCCGGGGGCAAGGTTCTGCACCAGCACATCGGCGTCGGCCAGCAGCGCATCCAGAATGGCGCCCGCCTCATCCTGCTTGAGGTCCAGGGTCAGGCTTTCCTTGGAGCGGTTGGTCCAGACGAAATGCGACGCCAGGCCGCGCACCCGCTCGTCATAGCCACGGGCGAAGTCGCCGGTGCCGGGGCGCTCCACCTTGATGACCCGGGCACCCAGGTCGGCCAACTGGCGCGTACAGAATGGCGCGGCAATCGCGTGTTCCAGGCTGACGACGGTAATGCCGTCCAGCGGTCGTTGTTCAGTCATCACAAATTCCTCCAAGCCAATGGGCCATGGACGCGGTAGTGCGCAGGTTCCACACCTGCTCGATCAGGCGGTTGGCCTGGGCCGGGGTGCGGGCGCCGCTGAAGTGGGCCAGACGCTGGAACTTATCCGCCAGCTCGGCACGGCTCAGGGTGTTGCCCGGGTCGCCCTTGGGTTCATCAATGGCACCGTGCAGCGTGCGGCCATCGGTGGTGGTGACGGTGACGCGGCCCAGCCAGCGTTGTGGGTAGGCGCTGTCGACTTCGGGGTCCAGGCTCATGCTGACCTTGTCGCGAAACGCCGCGACCGCAGGATCGCTCAACGCCAGCTCATGGAATTCAGGCAACCCGGCCTTGCCATGCACGGCGATCAGGCCGAGCACGGTGCCCATGGAGAATTTGGCCTGGTGCACCGTGGCTGGCACCGTCACGCGGCCGAGTACGTCGATGGCGCCTTGGTGCACGTGGGTTTGCACCTGGGAGATCTGCGCAGCGCTCAAACCCTCGCGCTGCATCACGTCCAATAGCGCATCGGCAGCGGGATGGGTGTGGCGGCAGGAGGCGTGGAACTTGAACGAGGTCTCTACCAGTGCCCAGCGGCTGCCCAGGTCGGCAGACAATTTGCCCGGCTGCGCATCACTGGACATGCCCGCCGCCAAACCCTGGTCGCCTTCAAGAATATTGCGCGCGCCGGTCAGCCCATCGGCCGTCAGGTAAGCCGCCAGCAAGCCGTCCGCCGCCGCCTTGGCCGTGTGCAGTTGCTTGGAGTCGGCGGCATCGCGCAGAAACTCCCACAGCCCGGCGGCCTGGGTGCCGGCGCTGCCGAGCAGGTTGATGAATTGCTCTTCGTTGAAGTCGAGCAACTTGCCCACCGCGACCGCCGCCGCCAGGGTGCCGACCGTGGCCGTGGTGTGGAAGATGCGGTAGTGGGAACGGCCCAGGAACTCACCGATGCGAATCCCCGCCTCATAGCCGGCCACCGAGGCCAGCAACAGTTCACGGCCAGACTTGCCGAGGTCCTGGGCGGCGGCCAATGCGGCGGGAAATACCACAGTGGCCGGGTGCAGCACCGAGCTGTTGTGCAGGTCATCCTGCTCCACCAGATGTGAGGAGGCGGCGTTGACCAGGGCGGCAAAATACGCGCTGGTGCTGGCGCCGTTGACGATCACCTGGGCCGGGCCGCTGCTCGGGCCCATCTTCTGTGCGTAGCGTTCAAACAGGGGAATCGGGTGCGCGCCCTGACTGGCCAAGGCGGACGCGAGCCAATCCAGGTACAGCTCTTCGGTGCGCGCCAGTACGTGCTCGGGCAACTGCGCGTAAGTCAGCTCGGCCAGGAACCGGCACAGGGCTTGGGTATGATGCATGCTCAAGGCCCTCAGAAGCTGCGCGGCAGTTCGAGCAAATGCTCGGCCACGTAGGACAGGATCAGGTTGGTGGAAATCGGCGCCACCTGGTACAGGCGGGTCTCGCGGAATTTGCGTTCCACGTCGTACTCGCAGGCAAAGCCGAAGCCGCCGTGGGTTTGCAGGCAGGCGTTGGCGGCTTCCCAGGACGCCTTGGCTGCCAGGTACTTGGCCATGTTGGCACTGGCTCCGGCGTTCTTGCCGCTGTCGTATTCCTCACAGGCACGCCAGCGCATCAGGTCCGCCGCTTCGATCTCGATATGCGCCTCGGCAATCGGGAACTGCACGCCCTGGTTCTGCCCGATGGGCCGGCCAAACACCACGCGGTCGCGGGCATAGGCGCTGGCCTTTTCAATAAACCAGCGGCCGTCACCGATGCACTCGGCGGCAATCAGGGTGCGCTCGGCATTCAGGCCATCGAGGATGTATTTGAAGCCCTTGCCCTCCTCGCCAATCAGGCTGTCCAGGGGCAGCTCCAGGTTGTCGAAGAACAGCTCGTTGGTCTCGTGGTTGACCATATTGGCAATGGGCTGCACGGTCAGGCCGTTGCCGATGGCCTGGCGCAGGTCCACCAGGAAGATCGACATGCCTTCGGATTTTTTCTGCACTTGGGCCAAGGACGTGGTGCGTGCCAGCAGGATCATCAGGTCGGAATGCTGCACCCGCGAGATCCAGACTTTCTGGCCGTTGATCACGTACTTGTCGCCGCGCTTGATCGCCGTGGTCTTGATCTTGGTGGTGTCGGTGCCGGTAGTGGGTTCGGTGACGGCCATCGACTGCAGGCGCAATTCACCACTGGCTAGCTTGGGCAGGTAGAAGCGTTTTTGCGCCTCGCTGCCGTGACGCAGCAGGGTGAACATGTTGTACATCTGGCCATGCACGGTGCCCGAGTTGCCGCCGCAGCGGTTGACTTCCTCAAGGATCACCGAGGCTTCGGCCAGGCCCAGGCCGGAACCGCCGTATTCCTCGGGGATCATCGCCGACAGCCAACCAGCGTCGGTCAGCGCCTTGACGAAGGCTTCGGGGAAGCCCTTTTCTTCATCGATCTTGCGCCAGTAAGCGGCATCGAATTCGGCGCACAAGGCACGCACGCCGTCGCGGATGGCGTTGAGTTCTTCAGTGTCATGGGCATTCATTAACGGCTCTCCGCCTGTTGTTATTGGGTTATTCGAAATGCACCTGAGCGGTCTGCGCCAGGCCTTCAGTGTTGCCGGCCCAGAGGTCTGCGACGCCGGTTGCGCTGATGCGCCCGCCCACCTCAAAAGGCTGTGGCGCAATCAGTGGGCGCACACCGCGATAGGCAAAGCGGCGCAGGGTCGCTTCGGGGTGCGCCCGGCAGAACGCACGCAGGCTCAAGGTGGCGATCAGCGGGCCATGCACCACCAGGCCGGCATAGCCTTCGGTGCCGGTGACGTAGGGGTAGTCGTAATGGATGCGGTGGCCGTTGAACGTGACGGCGCTGTAGCGGAACAACAGGGTTGGCGTCGGCTCGACGGCCTCTGTCCATTCGCCTTGGGCCAGCGCGTCGCCGCTGCCCACCTTGGGTGGCGTGGGTTCGCGGTAGACGATGTCCTGCTCCTCGCGGATGGCCAGGCGCCCGTCCTGGGAATAGTCATGGCGCACGGTGACGAATAACAGTGAACCGGTGCGCCCAGTTTTTTCTTCGACCTGGGTGATGGTGGATACGCGCGTGGCCGCCTCGCCAGCCCGCAGCGAGTGCAAAAACTCAAGGCGCCCACCGGCCCACATGCGATTGCGGTTATCGGCCGGCGGCAGGAACCCGCCGCGTGCCGGGTGACCGTCGCTGCCCAGGGCCGATTCGGGCAACGGGTCCTGGAAAAAGCACCATTGCCACAACGCAGGCACCGCGTCGCCATCGGCGGGCACCGCCTCACCGAACGTGGCGGCGATGCGCTTGAGCAGGTTATGGCTCAGGTGGTCGTGGGCGGTCTCACTTCGGCCGATCCAATCAGTAGCGCTCATCGGGTGCAGGTCCTCAGGCAGTGGGTGTCTGCCGTGGATCATGCAAGGGCCTGCCCGTTCTGAGAATTTGCATTTCAATAAACCAGCGTTCGGTTATGCTGAACGCTTACAGCCACACCGTGAACCAATGTGGGAGCTGGCTTGCCTGCGATAGCGGCGTGTCAGTGACGAAGATGCTCACTGACACACCGCTATCGCAGGCAAGCCAGCTCCCACAGGAAACCTGTTCTTCGGGAGCCTTGCATGCACTTCGATCTCGCCGACCTGCGCCTGTTTATCCATATCGCCGAATCCCCCAGCCTTACCCAGGGTGCCAAGCGCGCCTTCCTGTCGCCGGCTGCCGCCAGTGCGCGGATCAAAGCCCTGGAAGGCCAGCTCGACACGCGCCTGTTGTACCGCGACAGCCGGGGCGTGGAGATCACCCCGGCAGGCGAGCGGCTGTTGCACCATGCGCGGTTGATCATGCGCCAGGTGGATTACCTCAAAAGCGAGTTCACCCAATACGGCGTGGATTCGGCCGGGCATATCCGTATCTTCGCCAACACCACGGCGGTCACCGAGTTCTTGCCGGAGGTTCTGGCAGGCTTTCTGTCGCAGCGACCGGGCGTCACCGTCGACCTGCAGGAACGCCTGTCACGGGACATCGTGCGCGGGGTGCTCGATGGCACCAGTGACATGGGTATCATCGCCGGCCCCGTGGAAGCCTCTGGCTTGCAAGTGCTGCATTTCAGCACCGATGAACTGGTGCTGATGGTACCCGTCGGGCATCCGCTGGCCGACTTGCCTTCGGTGACCCTTGAGCAGACCCTGGCGTATCAGCATATCGGCCTGCATGAAGGCAGCACGCTGTTGAGTTTCCTGCGCGAACACGTCGAGCGCCTGGGTAAGCAATTGTCGCTGCGTATCCAGGTCTCGAGCTTCGAAGCGATCTGCCGGATGGTCGAGGCAGGCGTGGGCATCGGCATCATTCCCGAGTCCGCCGCCCTGCGCCACAGCCGCACCATGCAGCTGGTGACCGTAAAGCTCGACGAACCCTGGGCGATTCGCGAGCGCAGCATCCTGGTACGGGAGCTGGAAGCGCTGCCAGGAACCATTCGCGCGCTGATCGCCACGTTGATGCCCTGATCCTGTAGGAGCGAGCTTGCTCGCGAAAAACCTCAACGATAACGCGTGCTTTCTGGATAAACGCGGCGCCTGTGCGTTTTTCGCGAGCGAGCTCGCTCCTACAGTGGGCCGTTAACAGTCTTTGACAGTTTCCCGACAAAGCACTCAAAGATTCCAAGCCCCCGCCGCCCTAGCATTCCAGCATCCAAATCATCATTCGGGTGCTCTTGATGTTTCGCAGGTTGCGCGGTATTCCGCTATTGGGTTGCCTGATGGGCAGTATCGGTTGCCACTCGCAACCGCCTGTCCCGCCGCCGATTCAAAAAGGCGATTACGGCGCAATCATCCGCTACTTGCAAACCCGCATTCCCCGGGAGATGGCTCGGGACAATGTGGCAGGTTTGTCGATTGCGCTGGTCAATGGCCAGGAGCTGATCTGGGCCCGTGGCTTTGGCCTGGCTGACAAAGACCAGGGGGTGCCGGTCACGCCCAATACCGCGTTTCGCGCCGGTGGCATTTCCAAACTGCTGAGCGCCACGGCGGCGCTGCAGCTGGTGGAGCAGCACCACCTGGCGCTGGATGCGCCGATCCAGCAGACCCTGCGTGAGTTCTACGTACGTTCACGCTTTCACAGCGACCAGGCCGAGGCGGATCGAGCGATCACTTTGCGGCGCTTGCTCAGCCATCAATCCGGCTTGCCCAGCGAGCACCTGCGCGACCTGCGCAGCACTTACGCCATGGGGCAAATGCCGATGCGTGTGTCGGGTGTGTGGCTGAGCAGTCTGCCGGGGTCCCAGGTGGCGTACTCCAACCTTGGTTATTCACTGGTGGGCGCGGCCATCGAGCGCAGCAGCGGTAAAAGCTTTGAAGCCCAGTTGCAAAGCAGCCTGCTCACGCCCCTGCGAATGAACCAGTCCAGCTTCGTGGGCACCGGTGCGCAAATGGGCTTTCGCGCCCATGGTTACGAAGACGGCAAGGCCAGCACCGACGCCCAAGTGCGTGACCTCGCCGCCGGTGGCCTGTGGACCAGCCCCAAAGACCTCAGCCGCTACGTGCGCATGCTGTTTGCCAACGGCACCTACAAGGGCAGCCAGGTCCTCGGCAGCGCTTCTATCGACGCCATGTTTACCCAGCAAAACACCGGCAACGCCCTGGATTTCGACTGCCAGATCGGCCTGGGCTGGTTTCTGGCGCCCTGCGGTGACGAGCCCATCGGCCCCGGCGTGCGTACCTACCAGCACAGCGGTGGCGGCGATGACTTCGTCGCCCAATTGACCCTGCTACCGGATCAGCAGCTGGCGGTGATCATCATGGCCAACGACAGCAACGCCGAAGACATGGTGGTGTCACTGACCACCGACAGCCTGCGCCTGATGCTCCAGGCACAGACCGGCCAGCCCGTGTGCGCCGATGACTGCCAGGCCCCGAGCCACGGCCTCAAGCTGCGCCATGTGCCGGCGGCGGTGGATCGCAAGCGCCTGGCTGGTTTCTATGCGACCGCCTGGGGCGTGTTCCGCATCAGGGATGAGCATGCGCGCTTGACCGGCGAACTGGCCGGCTACGATTTCGAGCTGTTACGTGATGAGCAAGGCTGGCTGCGCGCGCAGAAAAAGATCCTCGGCTTCTGGCGCAAGGACCTGGGCGAGTTGGGCCGCGTGCAGTTGGATGTGATCCAGGTACAAGGCCGCCAAATGCTCACCGCGCGCAGCCACGGCCAACGCATTGCCATCGGTGAACGCATCGAGCCACCACCCTTGCCCGCCGCCTGGGCCAACACGGTCGGCACCTATCAGGTGCTCAGCAGCCATGAACCCGACGCGCCATTGAGTGGCATCAGCGTGCGTCAGGAGGACGGCTTCCTGGTGATTCGCGGCCAATTGCACGGCGAGCCGCTGACCGACTACATCCTGCTGCCCATCGACAACGCCCATGCGGTGCTGGCCGGCAACGGCTACGGCCTGGGCGATACCGTCAGCCGCCAGGTCAACGGGCTGAGTGCTTCGGGCTACTCGTTCAAACGCACCCATTCACCCCACACACCCTTGAACCTCTAACCAGGAAAACACCCTGATGCACTCAAAAAACCTGTGCCTGTCATTAACCTCACTGTGCCTGCTCGCCGCCGCCGATACGGCGCTTGCCGAAGACTGGCAATACAGCCTCAAGGCCGGCATGGCCAACGCACCCCGCTACAGTGGCAGCGACGAACGTATGACGGCGCCTGTATTCGGCGGCCAAATCATCAGCCCCTGGGGCATCTTCCTCGATACTGATACGGGCCTGGGCTGGGGTTACGAAGGTAATGCCCTGAGCTTCAGCGCATACGTTGGCGCAAGCGGTTCGCGCAAGGATAAAAATGAAAGCATGCAGGCCGGCTCCAAACGCCTCAAAGGCATGGGCCAGATCAAGTCACGTCCGCAATTGGGGGTGAGTGCCGCCTACAACCTCGGCGGTGTGATCATCGGCGCCACCCTGGAACATGCGCTTGAAGAAGATAAACACAAGGAAACCGGCAAGGCTTTTACCCACCTGGAGTTGAGCCTGGGTACCCATCTGTATGAAGGCCGCTACGGCTCCATCGATGCCGCCATCAGCAGCCACTTCGGTGACCGCAACTACCTGCAAACCTGGTACGGCGTGACTACCGACCAGGGCACCCGCAGCCGCTTCAAGGAATACAAGGCAAGTGCCGGCAATATCAGCAATGGCATGAGCCTTTCATGGAGCGTGCCGATCAACGAACACACGCAGTTCTCGACCTTGCTGGATGTGCAATACCTGGCGGACAAGGCCGGCAAGAGCCCGATTGTGGAGCAGCGGTTGCAGGCGTCGGTGTCGGGGGAGTTGCAATACACCTTCTGATCTACCTTGCCCTCTGTAGGAGCGAGCTTGCTCGCGAAAAACGTCAACGATAACGCGTGTTTTCTGGGTAAACGCTGCGCCTGTGAGTTTTTCGCGAGCAAGCTCGCTCCTACAGAGACAATGCCAGCTCCTTTTAGTAGCCCAACGACAAGCCCGTGTTGCGCCGCGGGTCATTGGCCCCATAGAAACGGTTGTTACCCACCGGCTTGCCCTCCAGGGAAGGCGCGCCTACCAGGATGGCGGCCAAGTGGTTGGCATCTTGCGGGCCGGCAAACTTGTGGCCCCAGCTTTCAAGGATCTTCTGGGTGTCCGGGCTGACCGCAAAGGTCTCAAGGTTGGTGGTTTCCGGCATCCATTGCTGGTGGAAGCGCGGTGCGTCCACGGCTTCCTGGATGTTCATTTTGTAGTCGATGACATTCAGGATGGTCAGCAAGGTCGCGGTGATAATACGGCTGCCCCCCGGTGTGCCAACGACCATTACTGCCTTGCCGTCCTTGGTGACGATGGTCGGGCTCATCGAGGACAACGGCGCCTTGCCCGGTGCGATGGCGTTGGCTTCGCCCTGCACCAGCCCGTACATATTCGGTACGCCGACCTTGACGGTGAAGTCATCCATTTCATCGTTGAGAATCACCCCGGTCTTGCTGGCCATCACCCCGGCGCCAAACCAGTCGTTGAGGGTATAGGTCACCGAGACCGCGTTGCCCCACTTGTCGACGATGGAATAGTGGGTGGTGTTATTGCCTTCGTGGGGCGACACACCTGGCTTGATCGCCTGGGAGTCACCGGCCTTCTGCGGCTCGATGGCAGCGCGTAGCTTGGCCGCGTAGTTCTTGTCCAGCAGATGCTCGATGGGGTTCTTTACGAAGTCCGGATCGCCCAGGTAGCTGTTGCGGTCCACGTAGGCATGGCGCATCGCTTCGATCTGGTAGTGCAGGCCCTGGGCCGAGTGATAGCCCAGATCGGCCATCGGGTAGCCTTCGAGGATGTTCATGATCTGGCAGATCACCACACCGCCCGAGCTGGGTGGCGGCGCCGAGACCACATGGTAGCCACGGTAGTCGCACTCGATGGGGGCCAGTTCGCGGGTTTTGTAGGCGTCGAGGTCGGCCTGCGTGATGATGCCTTTGCCGGCCTGGCTGGAATCGACCACCGCCTTGGCGACCCAGCCTTTATAGAAGCCGTCGGTGCCCTTGGCCGAGATTTCCTTAAGGGTCTTGGCCAGGTCCTTCTGCACCAGCTTCTGGCCCACCTGCATCGGTTTGCCGTTATGCAGGAAGATCCCGCGCATGTCCTGGTCTTTTTCGAACTCACCGGTGGCGGTGTGCAACAGGTCGATATCGCCCTGCTCCAGCGCAAAGCCGTTTTCCGCCAGCGTGATCGCCGGGGCAATCACTTGCGCGCGCTTGAGGGTGCCGTACTTGCTCAGGGCCAGCTCCATGCCAGACACCGTGCCCGGTACGCCGACCGCCAAATGGCCTTTGGCGCTGAGGCCTTCGACCACATTGCCGGCCTTGTCGAGGTACATGTCGGCCGTCGCCGCCAGCGGGGCTTTTTCGCGGAAGTCGAGGAAGGTCTTGCGCCCGTCCGCCAGTTGCACGGTCATGAAACCACCGCCGCCCAGGTTGCCCGCCGCCGGATACACCACCGCCAGTGCGTAACCTACCGCCACCGCCGCATCGACCGCGTTGCCGCCGGCCTTGAGCACATCGACACCCACGTGGGTTGCCAGGTGCTGGGCCGTGACCACCATGCCATTTTCACCCGCAACCGGGGCTTGGGAAGCTGCGTGCACACCGTTGACCGTCAAGACCAGCGCGGTCGCAATCAAAGTGTGACTGAAGGGTTGGTATTTCATCCATGGCTACTCTGATTATTGAGATGCACCAAAATAGCTCCTAGCCGATTCAATCCCCAGCGCAATGGCGTTTTTATTACAGAACTTGTCGGTCATGGAACGCACACCGCTGCGCAAGGCGGCAATCAGCTCTGGCCTATAAAATTAATGGCGCTAAAATCGGCGCCATTCTTTTACCGCCGCCCTGATACGAGCCTGTCCATGAGCTTTGATTTCGACACGATCCACCCACGCTTCGATACCGGCAGTACCAAGTGGAGCCGTTACCCGCAAGACGTCCTGCCGATGTGGATCGCCGACATGGACATCGCCGCGCCGCCCGCCATCTTGCAAGCCCTGCACGCGCGCCTCGACCAGCAGATTCTCGGCTACAGCGTGGCCGGCCCGGACGTGCGCGACGCGATCGTTGCCGACTTGTGGGCCAAGTACGCCTGGCGCGTGCAGCCTGAAGAACTGCTGTTTCTGCCCGGCGTCGAGCCTGGCTTCAATATGGCCCTGCACGCCTTCGTCCAGCCCGGCCAGGCGGTGGTACTGCAAACCCCCAACTATCGGCCGATTCGCCTGGCGCCCGGCAACTGGAACCTGCCACGCATCGAAGTGCCGTTCCACTTGATCGATGGCGAGTACCGCACACCGCTGCCGGCCATGCGCCAAGCCTTGAGCGGGGCCGGGGCGCTGTTGCTGAGCAACCCGCACAACCCCATCGGCAAGGTGTTTGCCCGTGAAGAGCTGCTGGCGGTGGCCAATGCCTGCCTGGACACCGGCGCATTGATCATCAGCGACGAAATCCACGCCGAGCTGTGCTTCGACGGCCGTCGCCACATCCCCACCGCCAGCCTCAGCCCCGAGATCGCCCAGCGCACCATCACGCTGATGTCAGCGAGCAAGGCGTATAACGTGGCCGGCTTGAAGACCTGCTTCGCCGTGGTCCAGAACGCCGAGGTGCGCGAGCGTTTCAATCAGGCGCGCTGCGGCATGGTCGACAGCGTCAGCCCCCTGGGCCTGGAAGCTACCCGCGCCGCCTACAGCGAATGCACCGAGTGGCTCAGCGCGCTGGTGCAGTACCTGCAAGCCAACCGCGACTACCTGCTCGACGCGGTAGAAACCCGCCTGCCCGGCGTGGTGATGCATGCGCCACAGGGTACCTTCCTGGCGTGGCTCGATTGCAGCGCCCTGGGTCTTGATGACCCGCAGCAGTTCTTTCTGGAGCAGGCCAAGGTGGGCCTGAGCGCTGGGATCGAATTTGGCGATGACAGCCAGCAATTCGTGCGCCTGAACTTCGGTTGCCCACGGGCGATGCTGGAGGAAGGCGTGCAGCGCATGCAGATCAGCTTACAAAACCGCTGACGTCGGTCGGAACCGCACGGGAGATTTTCCGCACATACCGGGCTTAGCTGCCCGCTGTGCCATTGAAATTCTCCCGGAGCCGCCCGTCGATGATTCTGCCGCCACGCCCACTCCCCCTCATTGCCTGGGATTTCAAACCCATCGCCGGCGATACCCCGCAGGTCTTGCCGGCCTACTCGGTGGAGCCTCTGCAACCGCCACGCAAACCGGCGTTGAGGCAAAACCGCAGTACATCGGTAGACCACCAGAAAGCCCTCTACCGGCAGCTGTTGCAGGCCACGCACACTGCGCTGCCCAGGGTGCGCGACGAAGCCAAGCAATGGGCCGAGGCGCTGGTGTTCAAGTTGACCGGGCGCAAGGTCGATGCCGACACCATCTTCCTCAATCGCTTCCAGCAAGCACAAAGTGCCAATACCGTCACCGACTGGGAACATCTGGGGGAAGAACCCACGGTTTCCCAGGCACTGCCGGACGCGTTGTTGAGCAACTTCAGCGAACACGACGCACTGCCCGGCGTGCTTGACCAACAGGCCGGCCTGTACACGGTCGGCCGCGGGCAAAGTACCCAAGGCGGCTATGGCGCCCATAACCAGTTTGCGCTGGCGCCTTCCCAGCTGATGCATGAAAGCTGGAAAACCGACTTTCAGGCACACATGACTCAAAAGCTCGAACGCTTCTGGCGCGACCATGGCGATGACTACCGCACCGCCTTGAAAGGTGAGTTCATTTATCAGGCCCGTAAACAGCTCAAGGCCTACGAGAGCGCCTCACCCGCCGAACGCCTGAACATGCCGGCCGAGCAGCGCTTTACCCGCGATGATTACCGCCTGGTGATGGGCGCCGCCGCCAACCTGCCCCTGGATGAAAACCAAGCCCTGAGCGTCGAACAACTACGAGCGACAGCGCCGGTAGAAGGCCGCACACGGGTTCACGTGTTTGACATCAACGGGCGCCCCGCTCACGACATCCTGCGTTTCACCGCCACTGACCACGGCAGCCACGGGCAATTACGTGATCGTCGAGACGGCGTGCAAGTCCTGTATATGCCGGGGCACAAGCCCGCTTTCCTGCGCTTTGATTCCCTGGACGCGATGGACCAATGGGTGGCCGAGCAAGGCCGGCATGCCGAGACGCGCAAGGCGCTGCAATCGCACTTCGCCCTCAGGGACCGACAAGACAGCGACTTGGGGTTCTGGAGCGATTTCAAATCCTTCATCACTGGCGATTCGCGCTCGAACAAAGGCGCGGACAGCGCCATTCGCTACTTGGCCAGCGGCTACTGGGACACCCTGGAAGGGACCGTTATCGACAGCGCCAATGTGCGCATTCACGGCGACGTGTTCAGCGTGATCAAAGACGCCACCCGCGAACGCATGTCCCGCGATGCAGACGTCATGATCAAGTCCAACAGCGAGGTCACCCGCGATACCTGGCTTAACGATTTGACCGTAGCCGCGGGCCTGGCGGCCAAGTTCGCAGTGATTGGCGAGCCGGTCGTGGTCGGTGTCGCGGCCGCCGCCGGCCTTGTAGAAGCCGAAGTGGGTGTCGAGCAATCGATCACGGGTGACACGCAGGCCGAGCGAAAACACGGCAACACTGCCGCACTGGATGGCGCGCTCAATGAGCTGTTTGCCATCGTGGGCGGTACAGTGAAGGAGCCTGCTTTTGAGCAACCGGCCACGATCCCCCTGACCCGGCAGCTTTTCAGCGACGGCCGGCAGGCAATGGTCATCGAACACCCGTTGAGCCCCAGTGCCTATACCCTGCCACGCGCCAATGGCTATGACCTGGTGGACCGTGGTCGGGTGTATCGCTACCTCAATACAAGACCTGGCGAGCTGACCGACCTGCAAGCAGCAGAACACGCCAAGCCCTTGGAGGGCTTTGAGGCGCTTTGCCCTGCGCCCGCTGCGGGTGGGCGGGTGCGACGCGGCATCCAGGACGAGTGTTTCGTTAAACTTATCGCCGACCTGCCCAAACCCCAAGAACGCCTGCAGGCCCTGGAGCACGTGCGCTTGTTCCCGTCCAAGGCCGGGCTGTTCACGCGCGAGCGCACGGTGGTCTATGAAAAACGCCTGCACAAAATAGTCAAAGGCGACACCGGCCCCCAACTGGTGCCCGTCGCCAACGGCGAACGCATCACTTACAAGGCGCACGTGCACGGCCAGCTCATTGACGACCCCGATTTCGGCTTTTACACAGGCGATAGCGCCGGCACGCTTGCTAACGATACTCGGGTGGTCAAACTCGGCAGCATCAGCAACGCCAGCAATGATCAGCGCCAGCTCAGAGGCGTGGTCGTCACCAGCGCCAGCCAGCGCTACCTGGTGGTAGAGGCTGACACTGCCGAGTTCTATTACGCACCACTGGATAAAACCCAAACCCGGGATATCAGGTTCAAGAAATGCGGGCCTCTAGAGATGAGCCTTGCGCAAGGATACCGCCAGTTTCTGAGTACCAACCATGCTGTACAGGCCCTTAAGGCCGACTTCGTCGCGCTGGCTCCGCTCAAAAAAGCCTTCAAGCAACTGCAGCGCTCAGGTTTTAGCAAAGCCGACATCGACGAATTGAAGCGCCACTGCAAGGGCATGAACCCTGAGCAGCAGCGCGAAGTGGTGTACCGGCTGCAACAGGCCAATGCCATCGTGAAACCGGATGTAGCCTTGCGCCCCCATCGTGTTTCACCGTTGCCTGGCAACCAGGTGCATCCGGCCGCAGACCTGGCCAGGGCCGACGCAGCCAGGCTTACCCTGGGCTGGTTGCGGCGCACCGCCACGCTGAAAGCCGCCAATACCGTGCAGGTGGCCATGGGTGAAGCCACGACACTCACGAGCGGCAACGACGCGCTCTCCACCCGCAGCCTGACCGACTGCTCGGCCATTGCGGTGCTCACCGACTGGGACGGTGCGCGTTACCAGACCCGCACGCTGATGCACCTGACCGGCAGCAACCTGGAACTGGGCCTGCGGGGCGGCAATACCCAAGCGTTGCTGGATCGATTGAACGCATCACTGAACAAAGGTGGGCGGGTCATCCTGGTAGGCGGGGTCAATTCAGATTCACTGCAAGGCATGGCCACCACCATCGGGCAATCGTTGCAGGGCGAACAACCGCTCAGGACACTGCTTCAAGCACGGCCCGGCGTCAGCGTCACGCTGGCCAGCTCCCTGGGCATTACGGTGAATGCTGATGGCACGTTCGAGCTGATCGAGGGAACGGGCAAAGGTGTCATGCCCGAGGATCAGGTCAGGGAAATTTTCAATCGAGTTGACTGAGGGCACTGCCCCACGCCTTTCCCTGACCCTGTTGGGCGTTCACAACTTGGCAATGGACACTTCTGTGGACTTCACAAAGGCAATCACCTCACTGCCCACTTTCAATTCCAGGTCACGCACCGAGCGCGTGGTGATCACCGACGTCACAATGCCCGAGGCGGTCTGCACGTCGATTTCCGACACCACTTCCCCCAGCAGAATCTCCTTGATCACGCCTTTGAACTGGTTGCGCACGTTGATCGCTTTGATGGTCATGTCGGCTTTCCTTTTGGCTGTTGGGTCAATCCGCACGAATGCGCAGGCCCTCAAAATGCGCTGCCGGATAGAATATTAAAAGGAATAAATGTCTATTTATTTATTCGATATAGGCATATGCGGGGTGATGTTTCATGACCCGCCCACGGCTGAATTTGTGTGTGGCAGCGACCTATGACCGCACATCTTGTGCGTTGACCAACTTTGTTACACCCCATATAGTGTGCCCACAAACAGATCAGACCACTACATAGTGTGCAGCATCGGTATTTACCGACCACACTACGCGCAGTATTTCAATGCCTTGTAGCCTGCAAAAACATTTATTTTTCGAGTACCAGGAAGGAGTATTTCCATGCTGAGTTGGGATGAAGTCGACAACGAAGACACCGGTGCAGCGGTGATCAAAGGCGCCAACGCCGGCCACGCCACCGAAGCCAACATGGACCGCCTCGACGGTGCCGGCGCCGCTGCCGCCGTGGAAGCCCGCGCCGTCACCGCCAACGACTCCGCCGCCATCGTGCGCGCCAAGGCTGCCCTGGACAAACTCGACGTCGCCGAAGGCCTCGCCGAACTCGAAGGCGCCTCCGCCCGCGTCGCCGTTGACGAAAAGCGCATGATCAACTGCCGCGCCGACCTCAACCAACTCGTGCCCTTCAAGTACGACTGGGCCTGGCAGAAGTACCTCGACGGCTGCGCCAACCACTGGATGCCGCAAGAGGTCAACATGACCGCCGACATCGCCCTGTGGAAAAACCCCGAAGGCCTGACCGACGACGAACGCCGCAT
>JAAIGE0100851968.1_pt1 | contig 85751 bp, 73 predicted proteins | sample 6487951 | NCBI WGS metagenome assembly JAAIGE01 (sample SAMN13974128, study PRJNA590717) | phyllosphere metagenome | biome: tomato field; feature: multiple bacterial spot infested tomato fields; material: tomato leaves; isolation source: leaves from tomato fields | host: Solanum lycopersicum ...
GTCTGCAAAAACCTTAAGGAGCCTGTGATGAGCCTATTAGAAGAAAACCAAGCCACCGACCTTGAACAGATGGTGGGCCTGACCCGCCGTCGCTTTATCGGCGCAGGCGCCTTGTGCGGCGCTGCGATGTTCCTCGGCGGTAACTTGCTGAGCCGCAGCGCGCTGGCCGTGAATGCTGCTTCCGCCAGCCCGCTGCTGGGATTCACCAGCATTGCCGCCGCCACCAGTGACACCATCACCCTGCCACCGGGCTACAGCGCTTCGGTGCTGATCAGTTGGGGCCAGCCCCTGCACAAGCACGCCCCAGCCTTCGACCCGACCGGCCATGGCACCGCCAAGGCCCAAGAACAACAGTTCGGCGACAACAACGACGGCATGAGCCTGTTTGCGTTCCCGGGCGACGACAACCGCGCGCTGATGGCGATCAACAACGAATACACCAACTACCGCTACCTCTACGCCCACGGCGGCGCGCCGCAATCGGCCGAAGACGTGCGCAAGGCCCTGGCCAGCGAAGGCGTGTCGGTGATCGAAGTGCGGCGCCAGGGTGACACCTGGCAGTTCGTTCAGGACTCGCGCTACAACCGACGTATCCACGGCAATTCACCGCTCCGCTTGAGCGGCCCTGCTGCCGGCCATGATTGGCTGAAAACCAGCGCCGACAAGACCGGCAAAAAAGTCCTCGGCACGTTCCAGAACTGCGCTAACGGCAAGACTCCGTGGGGCACCTATTTGACCTGCGAAGAAAACTTCACCGATTGCTTTGGCAGCAGCAACCCGCAGCAAACCTTCGACGCCGGGCAGAAGCGCTACGGCGTGGTGGCCGCCAGCAAGGACATCAACTGGCATCAGCACGACCCGCGCTTTGACATGGCCAAGAACCCCAACGAACTCAATCGCCATGGCTGGGTGGTGGAAATCGACCCGTTCGATCCGCAATCCACCCCGGTAAAACGCACGGCCCTGGGGCGCTTCAAGCACGAGAACGCAGCCCTCGCCGAAACCCGTGACGGCCGCGCCGTGGTGTACATGGGCGACGATGAACGCGGTGAATTCATCTACAAGTTCGTCAGCCGCGATCAGATCAACCACACCAACCCGAAGGCCAACAAAGACCTGCTCGACCACGGTACCTTGTACGTGGCGATCTTCGACGCGGGCGACGGCAACGCCGACCACCCCAAGGGCAAAGGCCAGTGGGTTGAACTCACCCATGGCAAAAACGGCATCGACGCCAGCAGCGGTTTCGCCAACCAGGCCGAGGTGTTGATTCACGCGCGCCTGGCCGCCAGCGTGGTGAAAGCCACACGCATGGACCGCCCGGAATGGATCGTGGTCAGCCCCACCGACGGCCAGGTCTATTGCACCCTGACCAACAACGCCAAGCGCGGCGAAGAGGGCCAGCCGGTGGGCGGCCCCAACCCACGGGAGAAAAACGTCTACGGCCAGATCCTGCGCTGGAAAGCCGACGCCGATAACCACGGTGCCACGGACTTCACCTGGGACCTGTTCGTGGTGGCCGGCAACCCCGGCGTACATGCCGGCAACCCCAAGGGTGGTTCGTCCAACATCAACCCGCAAAACATGTTCAACAGCCCCGACGGCCTGGGCTTCGACAAAGCCGGGCGCCTGTGGATCCTCACCGATGGCGACTACAGCAACGCCGGCGACTTTGCGGGCATGGGCAATAACCAGATGCTGTGTGCCGACCCGAGCACCGGTGAAATCCGTCGCTTCATGGTGGGGCCGGTGGCGTGTGAGGTGACGGGGATCAGTTTTTCGCCGGACCAGAAGACGCTGTTCGTCGGCATTCAACACCCAGGGGAAACCGGTGGTTCGACCTGGCCGGAACACCTGCCCAACGGCAAGCCGCGCTCCTCGGTGATGGCGATTCGGCGGGATGACGGCGGGATCGTAGGCGCCTGACACACCGCTATCCCTGTAGGAGCGGGCTTGCCCGCGAAGACCGTCAACGATAACGCGGGGAACCTGACTCCCCGCGCCGCTCTCTGGTTTTTCGCGAGCAAGCTCGCTCCTACAGCGTTACCATACCCGGCCGGACGCGGCGCCCTGCTGCGCGCAGGAGTTCGCATGGCCCACCCGTTTGAAACACTCACCCCAGACCTGGTGCTCGACGCCGTCGAAAGCATCGGTTTCCTCAGCGACGCGCGGGTTCTGGCGCTCAACAGCTACGAAAACCGCGTGTACCAAGTGGGCATCGAAGACGCCGAACCGCTGATTGCCAAGTTCTATCGCCCCCAGCGCTGGACCAACGAGGCGATCCTGGAAGAACACCGCTTCACCTTCGAACTGGCCGAATGCGACGTACCGGTGGTCGCCCCGTTGGTCCACAACGGCGAGAGCCTGTTCGAACATGCAGGTTTCCGCTTCACCCTGTTCCCCCGCCGTGGCGGCCGCGCGCCGGAGCCTGGCAACCTCGATCAGCTTTATCGGCTTGGGCAACTGCTCGGGCGTTTGCACGCGGTGGGCTCCACCCGCCCGTTCGAACACCGCGAAGCCCTGGGGGTGAAGAATTTCGGTCATGACTCCCTTACCACCCTGCTTGAAGGCAACTTCATTCCCAAGAGCCTGCTGCCGGCTTATGAATCCGTAGCCCGCGACCTGCTCAAGCGTGTGGAAGAGGTTTACAAGGCCACCCCGCACAAGAACATCCGCATGCACGGCGATTGCCACCCCGGCAACATGATGTGCCGCGACGAGATGTTCCATATCGTCGACCTGGACGACTGCCGCATGGGCCCGGCGGTGCAAGACCTGTGGATGATGCTGGCGGGCGACCGCCAGGAATGCCTGGGCCAGCTCTCGGAGCTGATGGATGGCTACCAGGAATTCCACGACTTCGACCCCCGCGAACTGGCGCTGATCGAACCGCTGCGCGCCCTGCGCCTGATGCACTACAGCGCCTGGCTGGCGCGACGCTGGGACGACCCCGCCTTCCCCCATAGCTTTCCGTGGTTTGGCAGCGAGCGGTATTGGGGTGACCAAGTGCTGGCATTGCGCGAGCAACTGTCGGCGCTCAATGAAGAACCGCTGAAGCTCTTCTGAACGCGTTCCATGATCGCGCCCACGCTCTGCGTGGGCGCGCATCCTGTGACGCTCCGCGTCACGATTTAAGAGCAGACACAGAGCGTCCAAGGCGGCGTTACCACGCAGAGCGTGGGAACGAGCGTTGTCTGACAAATATCCTTACAATTGCGCTTTGTTAGCTGCCTAAGCAAGGATTCTGCAATGCAAGCCGCCAACCCTCGCAAGGGGTACATCCTGGGCCTGAGCGCCTATGTCATCTGGGGTCTGTTCCCGCTCTACTTCAAAGCCATCGCCAGCGTGCCCGCCGCCGAGATCATCGTGCACCGCGTGTTGTGGTCGGCGCTGTTCGGTGGGCTGTTGCTGCTGGTGTGGAAACATCCCGGCTGGTTCCGCGAGCTGCGCGACAACCCCAAGCGCCTGGCGATCCTGGCCCTCAGTGGTTCGTTGATCGCCGCTAACTGGCTGACCTATGTGTGGTCGGTGAACACCGGGCGCATGCTCGAAGCGAGCCTGGGTTACTACATCAACCCGCTGGTAAATGTGCTGCTGGGCATGCTGATCCTCGGCGAGCGCCTGCGCCGTTTGCAATGGGTGGCTGTGGGGTTGGCTGCGGCGGGTGTGGCGCAGCAGGTGTGGCAGGTCGGTAGCCTGCCGTGGGTGTCGCTGGCGCTGGCGCTGACGTTCGGTTTCTACGGTTTGATCCGCAAGCAGGCGCCGGTCAAGGCGCTGCCAGGGCTGGTGGTGGAAACCTGGATGCTGGTACCCATTGCCATCGCCTGGTTGCTGTTCAACCCCACCGCCCACAGCGCGCAACTGGCATTCTGGAGCACCTCCGAAGCCTGGTGGCTGGTGGCCGCAGGCCCGGTGACGCTGATTCCTCTGGTGTGCTTCAACGCCGCTGCACGGCATTTGCCCTACACCGCCCTGGGCTTTTTGCAGTATGTGGCGCCGACGCTGGTGTTGCTCGAAGCCGTGCTGTTGTTCGGTGAACACCTGGCACCGAGCACGCTGATTGCCTTCGCCTTCATCTGGGCCGGGCTGGTGGTGTACAGCCTGGATGCCTGGCTGACCGTGCGCAAACGCTGATCAAATAACGTACAAACCTCTGCAAGCCACAGCTTTCGTGGCTTGCAGCGTTCCACCCCAAGGTTATCCACAACCTGATCCCCGCCATTTGTGCACAAGCCCTTGAAACTGCTCGTTTTTTGCTCAACTTGCGCAAACGCCCAGCCGGCGCGGCCTAGGGTCGGGTCTCTACAGGTTATCCACAGGCCCATGCAAGATTTCAATGCATAACCTTGTGGATCGTTATTCCTCCTGACGCAACTCCACCATCAAGTCATCGGCCAAGGTTTCCAAAGCCTCTTGCAAGGTTTCCAGCGACAGCGTGGCCGGCACTTGCAGCAACGCCTCGGCGTTGAACAGCGGATCACCGCTCATGGGCGCCGGGCGCACATCGGTGCTCAGGCGTTCCAGGTTGACACCCTGCTGGCTCAACAGCGCGGTGATCTCACGCACGATGCCCGAGCGGTCATTGCCCACCAGGGTCATCAGGATCGGCTTGGACGCCGATGCCTGGCCGCTGCTGCCCTCACCCACCAACACGCGAATGCCGTGGGTGGATAAATCCTCCAGCGCCCCCACCAATGCCTGGCGCAGCTCGCTCGGCACGCTGACCCGCAGGATCCCGGCAAACTGCCCGGCCATGTGCGCCATGCGGCTTTCCAGCCAGTTGCCCCCATGACTGGCGATGTTCTGCGCGATGCGTTCAACCAGGCCGGGTTTGTCGGCGGCGATAATAGTGAGTACAAGATGGTCCATGGCGCAGTCCCTCGGTTGGTTGATCCTCGATTATAGACAGGCCGCGTTTATCCAGAAGGTCTGCGTGATCGTTAACGACCATCGCAGGCAAGCCAGCTCCCACAGACAAATCGTGTACCATTTTGATATTTATCTGGAACAATCTAATAGTTTTTTGAGAACATCCGGTTCTCCGCTGTGACCGTACGACCAAAGTGGGTCGCTAAACGACGTATTTAGTCTAATTTTCACAACCGCAAGTCATCATGTAGTATGCCCAACCGTGCACTACATAATGAAAATCTGAAAAAGCGCATAAGCTCCGCAGAGTGAGGCAAGCAATGACTGAACACGTTCAAGTCGGTGGCCTGCAGGTCGCCAAAGTCCTGTTCGACTTCGTGAATAACGAAGCCATTCCCGGTACCGGCATCACTGCCGACCAGTTCTGGGCCGGTGCCGACAAGGTCATCCATGACCTGGCCCCGAAGAACAAAGCCCTACTCGCCAAACGCGACGACTTCCAGGCGCGGATCGATACCTGGCACCAGACCCACGCAGGCCAGGCCCATGACCCGGTGGCCTACAAAGCCTTCCTGCAAGACATCGGCTACCTGCTGCCAGAAGCCGCAGACTTTGAGGCCTCGACCCAAAACGTCGATGACGAGATCGCACGTATGGCCGGCCCACAGCTGGTCGTGCCGGTGATGAATGCCCGCTTCGCCCTCAATGCCTCGAATGCGCGCTGGGGCTCGCTGTACGACGCGCTCTATGGCACCGACGCCATCAGCGAAGCCAACGGCGCCGAGAAAGGCAAGGGCTACAACAAAGTGCGTGGCGACAAGGTGATTGCCTTCGCCCGCGCCTTCCTCGACGAAGCCGCACCGCTCAGCGCCGGCAGCCACGTCGATTCCACCGGCTACAAGATCGTCGATGGCAAGCTGATCGTCAGCCTCAAAGGCGGCAGCAACAGCGGCCTGCGTGACGATGCCCAGTTGATCGGTTTCCAGGGCCCTGCGGCCGAGCCGATTGCAATCTTGCTCAAGCACAATGGCCTGCACTTCGAAATCCAGATCGACGCCAGCACCCCAGTCGGCCAGACCGACGCTGCCGGCGTCAAAGACGTGCTGATGGAAGCCGCGCTGACCACCATCATGGACTGCGAAGACTCCGTGGCGGCTGTGGACGCCGACGACAAAGTGGTGATCTACCGCAACTGGCTCGGCCTGATGAAGGGCGACCTGGCCGAAGAAGTGGCCAAGGGCGGCCAGACCTTCACCCGCACCATGAACCCTGACCGCGTCTACACCGGCGTGGATGGCAGCGACGTGACCCTGCACGGCCGTTCGCTGTTGTTCGTGCGCAACGTTGGCCACTTGATGACCATCGATGCGATCCTCGATAAAGACGGCAACGAAGTACCGGAAGGTATTCTTGACGGCCTGATCACCAGCCTGGCGGCGATCCACAGCCTCAACGGCAACAACACCCGCAAGAACAGCCGCACCGGTTCGGTGTACATCGTGAAACCGAAGATGCACGGCCCGGAAGAAGCCGCGTTCACCAACGAACTGTTCGGCCGCATCGAAGAAGTGCTGAACCTGGCGCGCAACACCCTCAAGGTCGGGATCATGGACGAGGAGCGCCGCACCACGGTCAACCTCAAGGCCTGCATCAAGGCGGCCAGCGAGCGTGTGGTGTTTATCAACACCGGTTTCCTCGACCGCACCGGCGATGAAATCCACACCTCCATGGAAGCCGGCGCGATGGTGCGCAAGGCGGCCATGAAGGCAGAAAAATGGATCGGCGCCTATGAGAACTGGAACGTCGATATCGGCCTGAGCACTGGCCTGCAAGGTCGTGCACAGATCGGCAAAGGTATGTGGGCGATGCCCGACCTGATGGCAGCGATGCTCGAACAGAAAATCGCTCACCCACTGGCCGGCGCCAACACCGCCTGGGTACCGTCGCCGACCGCCGCGGCCCTGCATGCGTTGCATTACCACAAGGTTGATGTGTTTGCCCGCCAGGCCGAGCTGGCCAAGCGCGAACGCGCTTCGGTGGACGATATCCTCACCATTCCTTTGGCCAGCAACACCGATTGGTCCGAGGAAGAGATCCGCAACGAACTGGACAACAACGCCCAGGGCATCCTCGGCTATGTAGTGCGCTGGATCGACCAGGGTGTGGGCTGCTCCAAGGTGCCGGACATCAACGATGTCGGCCTGATGGAAGACCGCGCCACCCTGCGTATTTCCAGCCAGCACATCGCCAACTGGCTGCGCCACGGCATCGTCAACGAAGCCCAAGTGATGGAAAGCCTCAAGCGCATGGCGCCGGTGGTAGACCGTCAGAATGCCGGGGATGCGTTGTACCGCCCACTGGCTCCGGATTTCGACAGCAACATCGCGTTCCAGGCAGCGGTGGAGTTGGTGATTGAAGGGACCAAGCAGCCCAATGGCTATACCGAGCCGGTGTTGCACCGCAGGCGTCGGGAGTTCAAGGCCAAGAACGGCCTGTAATGGTAGGAGCGAGCTTGCTCGCGAAAAACGTCAACGATAACGCAGGCACCTTGGACAAACTCGGTGCCTGTGCATTCTTCGCGAGCAAGCTCGCTCCTACAGATGCAAAAAAGCCCTGATCGAAAGATCGGGGCTTTTTAATTGAAACTACTTTTTCTTGCCCCAAGGGTGTCTGTGCGGCTTCTGCGGTTGCTTGGGAGAAAGGGTTTTTTCATTTCCTTCAGGCATTGCGATGCCCAACTCCCGCTTCACCAGCTTCGCCAACTTCACACTATCAATCGGCTTGAGCAAGAAATCCACCACGCTCAAATGCATCGCATCAATCACATCCGGGGCTTCCGCGTCCCCCGACATGATGATGATCGGCAACGCCGCACGGGTGGACTCACGCACCTGGCGGATCAATTCCAGGCCATTGCTGGGCGCCATGCGCAGGTCGGTGATCAACAAACCGATGGAACTGTGCGTCTTCAACAACTCCCACGCTGCCTCGCCACTTTTGGCTGTCATGCAGCGAATACCGTCGAGCCCAAGGATTTCCGCCAACAGTTCACGCGCGTCCTTGTCGTCGTCCACGATCAATACGCGTTGGGGGGGTAAATCGGGCTCCAGCATCACGGCGCTCAGCGCCTCGCGCTCGGCATCACTCAAAATATCGTGGTCGGACATACGTTTCTCAGCAGTTCTCATCAATCTCCCAGCACACTCGTCAGACATCTGCGGAAGGGCGATCAATGTGCACTTCGTCGGAAAGTTTGCCTAGTGGGCGTTCTACGGGTTTTGGACGATTGTCATGTAAGGTTTTTCCCTAGTTTTGCGCGGTATTCCTCGACCTAGACTTACGTCCAATGGGCACCCACCGCGCAGGAGTCGACCATGCAGCACGATAACGACAAAAACACTGCGGTCACTGTTATGAGTAAAGCTGATGCATTCGCACAGGCGGGTAAAACCGCGGTGTTGCAGAACATCCACGGCACCCTGCAATTCCTGCAACGCTTCCCGCCGTTCAACCAGATGGAACAAGCGCACCTGGCCTTCCTGGTGGAACAGTGCCAGCTGCGTTTCTACGGCCCTGGCGACAGCATCCTCAAACCGTCGGGCGGCCCGGTCGAGCATTTTTATATCGTCAAGCAGGGGCGGGTCGTGGGTGAGCGCCCAGACTCGGCAGACACTACCTTTGAAATCGCCACCGGCGAATGCTTCCCCCTCGCCGCCTTGCTGGGTGAACGCGCGACCCGCACAGAGCACAAAGCCGCTGAAGACACTTTTTGCCTGCAATTGAACAAGCCGGCCTTTATCAAGCTGTTCGCGCTGTCCAGCCCGTTTCGTGATTTCGCCTTGCGCGGGGTCAGCAGCCTGCTCGACCAGGTCAACCAGCAGGTACAGCAAAAAGCCGTGGAAACCCTCGGCACCCAATACTCCTTGAATACCCGCCTGGGTGAATTGGCCATGCGCCACCCGGTCACCTGCAGCCCGCACACGCCGTTGCGTGAAGCGGTGACCTTGATGCACGAACAGCAGGTCGGCAGCATTGTGATCGTCAACGAACACAAGGCGCCCTTGGGCATCTTCACCCTGCGCGATCTGCGCCAGGTGGTGGCCGATGGCACCAGCGATTTCAGCCAGAGCATTGCCGGGCACATGACCCAGGCACCGTTTTACCTGAGCCCGGAGCACAGCGCGTTCGACGCGGCCATCGCCATGACCGAGCGGCATATCGCCCATGTGTGCCTGGTGCAAGACCAGCGCCTGTGTGGCGTGGTCTCCGAGCGTGACTTGTTCTCCTTGCAGCGCGTGGACCTGGTGCACCTGGCCCGCACCATCCGCAACGCGCCCCGGGTGGAAAACCTGGTGGCGATTCGCGGTGAAATCGGCCAGTTGGTGGAGCGCATGCTCGCCCATGGCGCCTCATCCACCCAGATCACCCACATCATTACGCTGCTCAACGACCACACCGTGTGCCGGGTGATCGAGCTGACCCTCGCGGAAAAAGGCGACCCCGGCGTGCCCTTCAGTTGGCTGTGTTTTGGCAGCGAAGGCCGTCGCGAGCAAACGCTGTACACCGACCAGGACAACGGCATCCTGTTCGAGGCCAAGGACGCCGTCGAAGCCGCCGACTTTCGTGGCCGCTTGCTGTCCCTGGCGCAGCACATCAACCAAAGCCTGGCGCTGTGCGGCTTCAGCCTGTGCAAGGGCAATATCATGGCCGGCAACCCCGAGCTATGCTTGTCCCGCGTGGAGTGGGCGCGGCGCTTCGGCGCGTTCATTCGTGAGGCGACGCCAGAAAACCTGCTGGGCTCAAGCATCTATTTTGACTTGCGCGTGGTGTGGGGCGACGAGCGCGGTTGCGAGCAACTGCGCCAGGGCATTCTCGATCAGGTGGCGGATAACCGCTTGTTCCAACGTATGTTGGCCGAGAACGCACTGCTGCGCCGCCCGCCGGTGGGGCGTTTTCGCGAGTTTGTGCTGACCCGCAAAAATGGCGAAAAAGCCACCCTCGACCTCAAGGTGCAGGGGCTCACGCCCTTTGTAGACGGCGCGCGCCTGTTGGCCCTGGCCAATGGCATCCACGCCAACAACACCCTGGAACGCCTGCGCCAATTGGTGGACAAGGCCGTGATCGAGCCCCTGGATGGCGCCGCCTATGAAGAGGCCTACCACTTTATCCAGCAGACCCGTATGCAGCAGCATCAATTGCAGACTCGCGAGAACCTGCCCTATTCCAACCGCGTCGACCCCGACAGCCTCAACCACCTGGACCGGCGCATCCTGCGTGAGTCCCTGCGCCAGGCCCAACGCCTGCAAAGCAGCCTGAGCTTGCGGTATCAGCTGTGAGTTTGTTTGGCTGGCTGCGCGCCAAAAAACCCGGGCTCAGCACCGCGCAACAGCAGCGCCTGGAGCAGTTACCCAAGCCCGCCGAACTGGGCAACGGCCCATTGCGCAGCCAGCGCTGGGTGGTGGTGGACCTGGAAACCAGCGGCCTGAACCTTCACCGCGACCAGGTGCTGTCGATCGGCGCCGTGGTCATCGAAGACGGCGCGGTAGATTTTTCCCAACTGTTCGAACGCACGCTGCAGCGCACCGACACCAAGCTCAGCCCCAGTGTGCTGATCCACGGGCTGGGGCCCAGTGCAATCGCCGCCGGCAGCGACCCGGCCGAGGCGTTGCTGGATTTCATGGCGTTCGTGGGCGACAGCCCTCTGCTGGCCTTTCATGCGCCGTTTGATCAACACATGCTGTGCCGGGCGCTCAAGGACAGCCTGGGGTATCGCCTGGCCCACCCATTCCTGGATGTGGCAGACCTGGCTCCGCTGTTGTGCCCTGAGGCGCACATTCGCGAGGCCGGGCTGGATGATTGGCTCAACCACTTCAGGCTACAGGCCGGCGAACGCCATCACGCCAGCGCCGATGCATTGGCGACGGCGGAGCTGATGCTGATCCTGTTCAGCCGTGCGCGGCAGCAACAGATCGACACGCCCCAGGCGCTACAAGAGCGTTTGGCCCAATGGAAACGGCGCAAACAGTCACCTTCCCTTTAACGCTTCGCGCCCGACGCGGAGCATCGCGGGATGCATTCCCACGCAGAGCGTGGGGACGATCTCCCGACAGACGCCAATTGCGCCCACCCCACGCCTCTGCGACAATCGCGAATAATTCTCGTTAGTTTAAACCTCTTGTTTATTCGGTGATGCCTTGTCGTCGGTCCAGACCCCACGCAGTGAGCTTGTTGGTGCGTTATATCGCGACCACCGTGGCTGGCTGTTGGCTTGGCTGCGACGCAACGTGGCGTGCCCAAGCCGTGCCGAAGACCTGAGCCAGGACACCTTCATGCGCCTGCTGGGCCGTGATGAGCTGCGCGAGCCCCGCGAACCGCGGGCGTTCCTGGTGGCTATCGCCAAGGGTTTGCTGTTCGACTACTTCCGTCGTGCAGCTTTGGAGCAGGCCTACCTCACCGAATTGATGCTGATCCCGGAAAGCGAGCAGCCTTCGCCGGAAGCCCAGCAACTGATCCTCGAAGACCTCAAGGCCATCGACCGCCTGCTCGGCAAACTGTCGAGCAAGGCCCGCGCCGCGTTTCTCTATAACCGCCTCGACGGCCTGGGCCACGCCGAAATCGCCCAGCGCCTGGGCGTGTCAGTGCCCCGCGTGCGCCAATACCTGGCCCAGGGCATTCGCCAGTGCTACATCGCACTGTATGGCGAGCCGTCGTGACTGCCATCGGCTCCAAACCGGTGTCGTCGCGCGTGCTGGATGCCGCGATTGCCTGGCAACTGTCCCTCGACTCGGGCAACGGCAGCGCAGTGGAACGGGAAGAGTTCAGCAAGTGGCTGGCCAGCGATGAGGAACATGCGCGCGCCTGGCGCCAGTTGGGCATGCTCGACCAGCGTTTCAGCGTGGCCTCGGGCCCGGCCCGGGCGGCGCTGCTGCAATCGCGCCACGGCATCCGCCAGCGCGTGCGCAAACTGGGCCGGGGCCTGGCCAGTATCGTTGTGGTGTGCGGCCTGGCGCTGTTTGCCGGTGAGCGTTACGTACCTATCCACTATTGGCTGGCCGACCAACGCACCGCCACCGGTGAACAACGCACGCTGAAACTGGCGGACGGCACGCGGGTCAACCTCAACACCCACAGCGCCATTGATGTGCGTTTCGACGAGACACGCCGCTTGATCGTGTTGCAGGCAGGCGAAATCCTCGTCGAAACCGGCCACGACGACTTACGCCCGTTCTACGTGCAAACCCGTGACGGCAGCCTGCGGGCGCTGGGTACCCGGTTTATCGTCAAGCGCGAAGACGATGCCACGCGCCTGAGTGTGTTGCAGTCCGCCGTGGCAGCCCAGCCCGAGGCGTTGCACCAGGAACAGGTGTTCAAGGCGGGCCAGCAGGTGCTGATGCGCAGCGACGGCCTTGGCCCGCTGCTGGCCGTCACCCCGGCCACCGATGCCTGGACCCGCGGCATGCTGGTGGTCGACAACGCCCGGCTGGGGGATGTGATCGAGGAGTTGGCGCGCTATCGCACCGGCTACCTGGGTGTGGATAAGTCCGTGGCCGACCTGCGCATCACCGGCAGTTTCCCGCTGCACGACACCACGTTGGCATTGAATGCGCTGTTGCCGACCTTGCCGGTGCAGATCGAGCAGCACACGCCGTGGTGGGTGACCGTCAAGGGTAAGCCTTAGGTCCTGCAGCGCCTGGGCGATTGCTATCGCAGGCAAGCCAGCTCCCACATTTTGAACTGCGAACACCATCAACTGTGGGAGCTGGCTTGCCTGCGATGAGGCCCTCAAGCACACCTGCGAAAAAATATTTTCACCCAGCCCTATCACTTTTCGATTCTCACTCGGCACCTAGGCAATTGAGAAATATTTCCATTCAGGAGCCGCCCCTATGTCCCGCACGCTAGACACCTTGTTGCGCCCCAGCCTGTTAGCCATGGCGATCGCCCTCAGCGCCCCGCTGGCCAGCACCACGCTGTTCGCCGCTGAACAAGCGTCCAGCGTGCGCGCCTACAACCTGCCGGCTGCGCCACTGGCCACCACCCTGAACCAGATCGCCAGCCAGGCCGGCCTGGCCCTGACCCTCAACCCCGCACTCGCTGCCGGCAAGACCTCGGCGCCGGTCAAAGGCCAGTTCGATGCGCAGGGCGCGTTGCGTGAGGCCTTGCGGGGGACGGGGTTGCAGTTGGAACAAAGCAGTGCGGGCACTTACACCCTGATGCCGGTTCCGGAGGGCATCGTCGCCTTGCCGACCACCAACATCACCGGCCAAGGCAGCTATGAAAGCGCTTGGGGGCCGGTGGAGGGATATGTAGCAAAGCGCACCGCCGCCGGCACCAAAACCGATACCGCGCTGGTTGAGGCACCACGCTCGATCTCGGTAGCCACCCGCGAGCAGATGCAGGACCGTAACGTCCAGAACCTCGACGACGCGGTCAAGTACATGCCCGGCATTGTGTCCGCCAGCTACGGCAGCGACACCCGTTACGACTGGATGCGTGTGCGCGGCTTCGAGCCGACGCAATTCCTTGATGGCCTGCCATTGCCTCGCGGCGTGTATGCCAACCCTAAAGCCGAAACCTGGAACCTGGACCGCCTCGCCCTGCTGCGCGGCCCGGCTTCATCGGTTTATGGTCAAACTCCACCTGGTGGCTTGCTGGACATGGTCAGCCGCCGTCCCAGCGCCGAACAGAGCAGTGCTATCCAGGTGCAATACGGCAGTGACAACCACCGCCAGATCAATTTCGAAAGCACTGGCAAGATCGATGATGAGGGCCAGTTTCTCTACAGCGTTGGCGGCGTGGTACGTGATGCCGGAACGCAGATCGACCATATCGACAACAAGCGCTACAACATCGCGCCCAGCCTGACCTGGAACATCGACACCGATACCAAATTGACCTTGCTGTCGCAGTTCACCCGTGACGATACCGGGGCGACCAGCCAGTTCCTGCCGATAGTCGGCACCAAGATCAAGTCGCCACTGGGTGACGTTTCGCATCATAAAAACCTGGGCGATCCGGACTACGAGTTCTACGACCGTACCTATTACGCACTCGGCTACGCATTCGAGCACCGCTTCAACGATACCTGGCAGTTCAAACAGAATCTGCGTTACACCAAATCAGAATTGTCGTTCCAACAATTGACCGTGGGCGCCTTTGGCTGGGCACCGGTCGACGCCGAAGGCAATATGGACCGTTCTTCGACCAACGTGGACGAGAACATCGGACAATTGGCGGTAGATAACAACTTTCAGGCCGACTTCTCCACCGGCGACGTCACCCACACCCTTCTACTCGGGCTTGACCACCAGCGTACCGATACCTCGTACTTGTCGATTTACGGGCAGGCCGGACGAGTCAACATCTTCAACCCGGTCAACACCACGCCAGTTGAACGCCCCGCACGCTCCGGCGCTTTCTACGACTACAACCAGAAAACCGTCCAGACCGGCCTCTACGTCCAAGACCAGATGGCTCTTGATAACTGGCGCTTGACCCTGGGTGGCCGTGAAGACTGGGTGCACCAAGGCACTACGTACCTCAACAAAAACGACGCGACCAATACTGACCGCAGCAAGAATTTCAGCGGGAACGCGGCACTGAGCTATGTGTTCGACTCGGGCTTCGTACCGTATATCTCCTACGCCGAATCTTTCCAGCCGGCGAGCAACGCCAGTGCCTCTCCTACAGAGTCCTATAAGCCCACCGAAGGCAAGCAGTGGGAATTGGGGATCAAGTACCAACCGCCGGGTTCGAACACGCTACTGAGTGCCGCGCTGTATGACCTGACCCAGAAGAACGTTCTGGTCAGCAGCTTCCAGTCCGGTGGTGTGTCTGTCACCGACCAGACCGGCGAAGTGAAAGTCAAAGGCCTGGAGCTGGAAGCCGTATCTGACGTGACCGAAAACCTCAAAGTGATCGCCGCCTACACGTTGGCCAAATCCGAAGTGCAAAAAGGCGAGTTCAAAGGCAACCGCCTGCAACTGATGCCTAACCAGCAAGCGTCCTTGTGGACCGACTACACCTGGCACACCGGCGCGCTCGACGGTTTCGGTATCGGCTTCGGCGCCCGCTACACCGGCAACACCTACGGCGACCAGGCCAATACCTGGGCCGGCAAGGCCAACGCCTACACCGTGTTCGACGGCGCGGTGCACTACGACCTCGGCCGCCTGGACAACAGTCTCAAGGGCGCGTCGGTGAAAGTGAACGCGACCAACCTGTTCAACAAGGACTACATTTCCACCTGTGATGGCTCCTATTGCTACTTCGGCGACCAACGCAGCGTCGTCGCCAGCGCCACCTACCAGTGGTAATCAGCTGAGTTAACAGCCAGGCCGCCCCACCGGGCGGCTTTGGTGCATCTGAAGGCTAGACAATGAAAAGCAAAACCATCCGCCGCTGGTCCTTCATCCACACCTGGACCAGCCTGATCTGCACCGTATTCCTGCTGCTGCTCGCCCTCACCGGCCTGCCGTTGGTGTTTCACCACGAAATCGACCACCTGCTGGGCAACGAGCCCGAACTGGCGCAGATGCCTGCCGATACGCCCCGGCTCAACCTCGAGCAGCTTGTAGCCAAAGCCCAGGCCCATCGCCCCGGCGAGGCCATGCAGTACCTGGCCTGGGACGAAGACGACAACAACGGCGTGATCGCGATCATGGCGGCCACCGCCGGCACGGAGCCGAACTCGTCGCACACCTTCATGCTCGATGCCCGCACTGGCGAAACCGTCGAAATGCCGTCTGCCAATGGGGGCTTCACCCTGTTCCTGCTGCGCCTGCATGTGGATATGTTTGCCGGGCTGCCGGGCAAGTTGTTGCTGGCGTTCATGGGCCTTCTGTTTGTGCTGGCGATTATCTCGGGCACGGTGTTGTACCTGCCGTTCATGCGCCGCTTGAAGTTCGCCACCGTGCGCCAGGACAAGTCCACTCGCCTGCGCTGGCTCGACCTGCACAACCTGATCGGCGTGGTCACTTTGACCTGGGCGCTGGTGGTGGGGGTAACCGGCGTGATCAGCGCCTGCGCCGACCTGATCATCGCCGCCTGGCGCCAGGACAGCCTCAGCGCCATGATCGAACCCTACAAGAGCGCCCCGCCGCTGACCCAGCGCGCACCCGCCACCGAGCTGTTGAGCATTGCCGCCAAGGCCGCACCGGGTATGGAGCCAGACTTTATCGCCTTCCCCGGCACGCGCTTCTCCAGCGAACATCATTACGCCGTGTTCATGAAGGGCAGCACGCACCTGACCTCCCACTTGCTGACACCGGTCCTGATCGATGCCAGCACCCTGGCCGTCACCGCCATCGCCGAACGGCCGTGGTACATGGACGCCATGGGCATGTCCCAACCCCTGCATTTTGGTGATTACGGCGGCATGCCGATGAAGGTCCTGTGGGCGGTGCTGGATGTGTTGACCATCATCGTGCTGGTGAGCGGCATTTACTTATGGATCGTGCGGCGCAAGGCGGCCAGGGTATGAAGCCGCGGCAGTCGAATTTCTGGAAGGTGTTTGCCCTACCGCTGGGGATTGGCCTGCTCAGTGCCGCCGGGTTGTTTGCGGCGCTGCTGGGGGATGGGTGGTGGGATTCTTTGAGTTGGATCGGGCTGGGCATACCCGCGGCCATTGCCGTCTACAAACTGCTGTAGGAGCGAGCTTGCTCGCGAAAAACCCGAGAGCACCGCGTTAAACCCGGTGAGCTGCGTTATCGTTGGCGTTATTCGCGAGCAAGCTCGCTCCTACAGAGGAATGCCCATGTCCGCGCCCAGCATGACCTTGTTCCACAACCCGGCGTCACCCTTCGTGCGCAAAGTCCGCGTGCTGCTGATCGAGACCGGCCAACAGGACCGCGTGGCCCTGCACGCTTGCATGCCCACGCCCATCACCCCGGACGCCGATGTGGTGCAAGGCAACCCCACCGGCAAAATCCCGGCCCTGCGCCTGGCCGACGGTTCGGTACTGCACGACAGCCGGGTGATCCTCGATTACTTCGACCACCAGCATGTCGGCAACCCGCTGATCCCCCGCGACGGCTCGGCCCGCTGGCGGCGCCTGACCCTGGCCTCGATGGCTGACGGCATCATGGATGCCGCCGTGCTGGTGCGTTACGAGACCGCCATGCGCCCGCCAGAAAAACACTGGGCGCCCTGGCTGGAAGAACAGCGCAACAAGATCCGCCGCGCCCTCGCCGAACTGGAGCGGGACGCCATTGCCGAGCTGGCCAGCCACTTCGATATCGCCGCCATCAGCGTGGCCTGTGCACTGGGCTATATCGACTTTCGCCACCCGGATCTGCAATGGCGCTCGGACACTCCCAAGCTCGCCGCCTGGTACGCCGAGGTCAGCCAGCGGCCTTCGATGCAGCAGACTCAGCCGCCTCTGTAGGAGCGAGCTTGCTCGCGAAAATCGTCAACGATAACGCGGGTCGTCTGGTTAAACGCGGTGTTCTTGCGTTCTTCGCGAGCAAGCTCGCTCCTACAGTGGAAGGTGGCGTTGGTGAGGAAGTTGACCATCTTGGCTTTCATTTGCTGGTCTTCGCGCAGTCCGATCATTGCCCTTGCTCCACCTTGCGTTTACCCACCCCATACCAATCCAGCTTGCGTGTCAGCACCATCACCGTGCCCAGCAAGCCAAACAGCAACAGCGAGCCCATCAACAGCGCGTAATCCTCGGCACTGAGCAACCCGTACAGCAAGCCATACAGCGCCGCCAGCCCAGCCGAAAACCCCAGGCCGTGGGCAACGCTGCGCAGCACATGGCACACGTAGAAGCCGATCAACACCACACAGGCGCTGGCGGATATCAGGTAGGCCAGGGCAAAGCCCAGATGCTCGGACAACGACAACAGCAGCAGGTAGAAGAACGCCAGTGCGACGCCCACTAAAGCGTACTGGATCGGGTGCACCGCCAGACTCTTGAGCACCTCGAAGAGGAAGAAGCCGGCAAAGGTCAGGGCGATAAACAACAGCGCATATTTAATCGCCCGGTCGCTCTTGAGGTACTGGTCTACCGGGTCGATGAAGTTAACGCCAAAGCTGCGGTTGCTGAAGTTTTCACAGCCTTGCCCGTCCAGGCAGTTCTGCAGGGCTTGTTCCAGGTTGGTGGAGAAGAATGTCGTTTGCCAATTGGCGCTGAAACCCTGGTCGGTGACGTCACGTTGAGCCGGCAGGAAGTTGCCGATAAAGCTCGGGTGCGGCCAGTTGGACGCCAGTGACACCTGGCTGGTCTTGCCCACGGGCACCACTTGCAGTTGCTCGGTGCCTTGCAGGCGCAGGTCGAAGGCGAACTCCACCACGGCGGGTTTCTTGCTGTCTTGCTCGGGCAGCGTCACATGCACGCCCTCGCCCAGCCAGTCGACTTGAGAGCCTGGCGAGAACTCCAGCCGCTGCTCGCTCAGTTCCAGTTTCAGCGCGTTTTCAATGCCGCGAATATCGCTGATGCCCACCGCCAGAAACGCCGGTTCAAAGCGGTAATCGGCAAAGTCTTCGGTGATCCCCAACTGCGCAGGCAACTCGAAACGCCCGCTGATACGGTTGTCGGCATGGAACAACCGCGCCTGGTAGATCCCCCGCGAGCGCAGTTCGGTTTGCACCTTGCCGTCGAGCTCAAAACGGTCCGGCAGGAAATACAGACGGCCGCGTTCTTCACGGGTTTCTTCGTAGCGTTTGTTGAGTTTTTCATTGAGCTTCCACTCACGCACGGTCTTGCGATACGGCACCACCATCACCGGCCCGGTGAGGCGCTGGGCAAAGCTTGAGCTGCGGGCAATGTCCATCAATACGCCGTCGCGCAGTTGCTGACGGTCGCTGATGATGCCGTTGATCATCAGCAATGGAATCAGCAACAGCAGGATCAGCAGCGCAATCGCGCCCAGTTTGAAAAGCAGGTTGCGGTTCATGGGTCTCTCCCTGTTTTGATGGGGAGAGTCTGCCCAGCCGGTATGGGGGATTTATGTGGGCAATGTGGAGACTGTGTGGAGATGCAGCACCGCTTGCACGCCGCCCGGTACGTTGCCGATCTGCAGGGTACCGCCGTGCAGCTTCATCACCTCCTCGACAAAGTTGAGCCCCAGGCCCGTACTTTTGCGCCCGCTGGCCGGGCGCGGCAGCGAGTAGAAGCGCTCGCTCAGGCGCGGCAAGGCGTAGTCGGGAATTGCCTGCGCCTGGTTGAACAGGCTGACCTGCACCTCGTGATGCTGCACCTGGGCGCTGAACCTCAGCGTGCCGCCCGGCGGGGTGAAATCCAGGGCATTGTCCAACAGGTTGCCCAGGGCCTGGCGCAGCAGAAAGGGTTCGCCAACCACCTTCACATCAGCGGCGATGGCCTGTTCGACGTGCAAGCCGGCGCCTTCGATCCGCGCACATTGAGCCTTGAGCACATCCTCAACCAGCGCGGCCAAAGGAATGCTCGACTGCTCTTCCAGACCCTGGCGCTGCTCCACCTGGGCCAGGTTCAACAGGCGTTCGATCAACTGTTGCAGGCGCGCGCTTTCGCTGTCGATATTGCCGACAAAACGCTGTTGCTGCTCGCGGCTCATGTCGCCCTGCAACAGCTCCGCCGCCCCGCGAATCGCCGCCAACGGGCTTTTCAATTCATGGGTCAGCGTGTGCACGTAGCGCTCTACGTAAGCCTTGCCTTCCAGCTGCGTGCGCATGTGTTCCACGGCGGTGGATAACTGCTTGAGCTCGCCGCCGCGGTAATGCGGCAACTCGGCGCGGTGGCCCTCGCTCACGGCTTCGGCATAGGCGGTAAGGCGCCTGAGCGCCGCCGTCAGCCACCACGACAATAGCGCGCCCAGCAGCAGCCCCAGGGTGACCAGCCCGGCGCCGTACCACAACAGGCGCCGCTCAGTGCGATCCACGTAGGGTTGCAACGAGCTGTTGGGCTTGGCCACCGTGACCACACCGATGATCTGGCCGTTATCGCGAATCGGCGCCCCTACGTGCATCACCGATGAGGTGGCATCGTCCGCGTCACTGCGGGTGGAGCGCGCACCGTATTCGCCACGCAGGGTCAGGTACACGTCGTTCCATTTCGAATAGTCCTGGCCCACCGCTTCACCGCTGGAGTCGAGCAATACCCTGCCCTTGGCGTCCGTCACGTAGATGCGATGGTTGACCTGGTTCTTCGGCAGCCCCCAGATCACCGCACCCGGTTGACGGTTGCCATAGGCCTTGAGCAACGCTGGCCAATGACTCTGGCCGAGGGTGCCATTCTTCACGTCCTCGCGCAGGATCTCGGCCAACAGGTTGGCGGTGTCCACCAATGTTTCTTCGGTGGACTGGCGCACGCCGGGGCGGATTTCCTTCATCACGGTGTTGAGCACGAAGTAGCCGGTCAGGCCGATAAACAGCGCATACACCAGGAAAATCCGCAGCCCCAGGCGCATCAGCTGTGGCTCGGGCTGTAGCTATAGCCAAGGCCACGATGGGTCTGGATCGGCTCGGCATCCGCCGCCACACTCCGAAGCTTGCTGCGCAGGCTTTTGATATGGCTGTCGATATTGCGCTCGTAACCGGCATCGGCAGGTACGCCCACTGCGTCCAGCAGTTGCTCGCGGCTGAACACACGCTCGGGTTGCTCCAGCAGGCTTTGCAGCAGGCGGAACTCATGGCGCGTGAGGCTCAAGGGTTGCCCGCGATAGAGAATCTGCATGCGCTCCAGATCTACCTGGAACAGCGTCGGCGCCACACCCGGGCCAACCCGCTTGAGAATCGCCCGGACCCGCGCCGCCACTTCCCGTGGGCTGAAAGGCTTGACCACATAATCATCGGCGCCGATCTCCAGCCCCACCACGCGGTCAATCTCCGCATCCCGGGCACTGAGGAACATCACCGGCACTTCGCTGAAGCGGCGCAATTGCTTGCAGGTTTCAAAGCCAGTGATGTCCGGCAGGCCGATGTCGAGGATGACCAGGTCGGCCGGGGTCTGGCGCTGATGCTCCAGCGCCGCCTGGCCGAGCGTCAGCCAGGTGGTGGTGAAGCCTTCGCCTTGCAGGGCAAAAATCAGCGTGTCGGCTATCGCCGCTTCGTCTTCGACAATCAGGATGTGCGGCATGGGCTCAATCAGCAGTCCGGTTTGTCGGCAGTGTAACGACGCGCCGGGTTTACCGCAGCACCAAACTCACGCAGGGCCTTGGCGCCGATCAGCAGTGGGTAGTTGAAACTGCTGCGGTCAGTAAGGTTGACCTCAACGGTGCGCTTGACGTCACCCAGGCACATTTCCAGGTCGATCACCGGGCGCTTGGCCACGCTGGCTTCGTCCTTGTCATCATCTTCGTCGGCGCGGCTCTTGATCTTGCTGATGCGCGACACCTTGTGCTCATACACCTTGTTACCGGCATCCTCACCGCCGAGGCGGAAGCGCACCCAGTCATCGCCGTCGCGCTGAAAGGTTTCGATGTCACGCGCCGACAGCGAGGCGGTCAGTGCGCCGGTGTCCATCTTGGCCTTGAAGGTCTGGCCGATCTCCGGCAACTGGATGTATTCGTAGCGACCGTAAAGGGTCGGCTCGGCCGCCATGACAGGTACGGCAACCAGGGCGAACGCGGCAAAGAGTAATTTCACGGCAGGATTTCCTCGAAAGAAGTGGGCGGAGTCTAGACCGCAAACACAGCACTTAGTTGGATGACCGAGCATATCGCGCACAGTGTGAAACATTCGTGCGCGATTTTGCGATTTGGCCTCTAGACTCACCTTGCTTATCATGGCCCGCCCACAGAATTCCAAGAGTTGCTTATGCGCCGCCTGCTCACCGGCTGTCTGGTTACACTGCTGCTGTTACTCAACACGCTGATCCTGATCGGCCCCTTGATGGTCTTCGCCCTGCTCAAGCTGGTGGCGCCAGGGCGCTCGCGTGACTACGCGTCATGGGCGGTGATGTGGATCGCCGAGACCTGGGCCGAGATCGACAAGCTGATCTTCGCCGCGTGCATCCCCACCCAATGGGATATTCGCGGTGGCGAGGACCTGCGCGGCGATACCTCTTACCTGGTGATCAGCAACCACCAATCCTGGGTCGATATTCCCGCGCTGATCCAGGCATTGAACCGGCGCACGCCGTTCTTCAAGTTCTTCCTGAAAAAAGAACTGATCTGGGTGCCCTTTCTCGGCCTGGCCTGGTGGGCGTTGGATTACCCCTTCATGAAACGCTACACCAAGGCGTTCCTGGCCAAGCACCCGGAGCTGGCGGGGCAGGATTTGAAGATCACCAAAGAGGCCTGCGAGCTGTTCAAGCGCCAACCGGTCACGGTGGTCAATTACCTGGAGGGCACGCGATTCAACGAGGCCAAGCGCACGCAACAGGCTTCACCGTATAACCGGTTGCTCAAGCCCAAGGCGGGCGGCGTGGCCTTTGTGCTGGCGGCGATGGGCGAACAGTTGGACGCGATCCTCGACGTGACCGTGGTGTACCCGCAGCAAAAGATTCCGGGGTTCTGGGACTTGATCAGCGGCGCGGTGCCGAAGGTGATCGTGGATATCCGTACCCGCGAACTGGACCCGGCGCTGTGGCAAGGGGATTACGAGAATGATCCGGCGTTTCGCCAGACAGTCCAGAACTGGGTCAACCAGCTCTGGATGGAAAAGGATGCGCGCATCGAACAACTGCGCGAGGAGCCTCTTTAGCTGCCGGTGCCCCACGCCTGAGCCAATTTGCCCAGTACGGAGCTGTTGGCACCCTCGCCGCCCAGGTATTGCAAAATCACCGGGGCAAACTGGCCGACCATGCCGCTGTCCATGCCCAGGGCGCTGAAGGCGGTGTTCAAGTCATTGGTGCTTTTCACGTTACCCAGCAGGCCGTCCAGGCCGCTGGTCTTGCTGCCGCCGGTTTGGCCGAGCATCCCGCTCAAGGCACCGAGGCTGCCCAATGCGTTATTACCCGATAACTTGTCCAGCCCCGGCACACTGCTACTCAACTGCGAGAAGTCGTTGCCACTGAGTTTGTTCTTGGCCAGACCCAGCATGGCACCCGTGCCGCCCACCGCTTGCTCGGGGGTGATGTTCAGTTGCGAGGTCAGGGCCGTCAGCAGGTCGGCCGTTTCCGACGTAGGCGCGGCGGCAGCGGCCTTGTTGTTGCCACCCTGCATGCCGGAAATGGCGTTGGCTGCATCGCCAAGGCTGAAACCTGCGGCGAACACCGGGCCGGCGGCCACGGTCAACAGGCAGGACAGGGCAAAACCGCGTGAAATCTTCATCGAAACAACCTCTGGGTATAGGGGTAAACGCAGGCGTTGGACTGGGTAACCCGTCGGTTGTTCCGGAGCCCCTCAGGAACCCATCGGGGATAAGCGGGTCCATGAACTGACTACAAAATTTGTCGAGAAGAGACTTATGACTGCGATCCAACCCCCAGTGATTGAGCACAAGCCTGCGTTCTGGAGCCGCCCTCGCCTGTTCATCGGCGCCTGCGTGGTGGTGGTTGCCGGTATCGGCGGCGCGCTCTACACCCAGGACAGCGTCAAATCCGCGGCAACGTTGGTGACCACGACCCAGCAGCCGGCCGCACAGATCATGGCCCACAAGGATTACCTGGAAGTAGAACCGATTGCCTCCACGGCCCCGGCACCGGACCAAAGCCTTGAACTCTGGGCGATTCCCAAAGACGGCACACCGGTGTCCCTTGGCCTGTTGCCCGAGGATGGCAAGGGCATCATCGGACTGAACCCGCGCCAACAGGAAACCATCAGCAAACCGGTGGAATTGATGGTGAGTTCGGAAACCAAGGGTGGCTCGGTGAGCAAGCAGCCAACAGGCCCGACCGTTTACCAGGGTGCATTGGCCACTCGCTGATCTCCCACATTGGCTCATCAGTGCGTTGAAAATGGGCTCCAGGCAACGAATAAGGGCGACCCGTGGGTCGCCCTTTTCATTTGGCCAATGCTTACGCGGCGCTGAACAATTTGTGCGGATCAATCACAAACTTCTTCGGCACACCCGCATCGAACTCGCCATACCCGCGTGGCGCGTCATCCAGGCTGATCACCTGCACGCCGACGATCTCGGCAATGTTGATACGGTCCCACATGATCGCCTGCATCAGTTGGCGATTGTACTTCATCACGGGCGTCTGCCCGGTGTGGAAGCTGTGGGATTTGGCCCAGCCCAGGCCAAAGCGAATGCTCAGGCTACCCATTTTCGCGGCGGCATCGACAGCACCTGGGTCTTCGGTCACATACAGGCCTGGGATACCGATCTTGCCCGCGACGCGCACCACGCCCATCAGCGAGTTGAGCACCGTGGCCGGGGCTTCGGCCTTGACGCCATCGTGGCCGTGGCCGCGTGCTTCAAAGCCTACGCAGTCAACGGCGCAATCCACTTCCGGCTCGCCGAGCAACGCGGCAATCTGTTCGTGCAGAGGGGTATCGGTGGACAGGTCGACCACTTCAAAACCCTGGGCCTTGGCGTGGGCCAGGCGGATTGAATTGACGTCGCCGATGATCACCACCGCGGCACCCAGCAAACGAGCGGAAGCGGCAGCCGCCAGGCCCACCGGGCCGGCACCAGCGATATACACGGTGCTGCCTGGGCCAACACCGGCCGTGACGGCGCCGTGATAGCCGGTGGGCAGGATGTCGGAGAGGCAGGTCAGGTCACGGATTTTCTCCATGGCCTTGTCGCGGTCCGGCAGTTTCAGCAGGTTGAAGTCGGCATACGGCACCAGCACGTACTCGGCCTGGCCGCCGGTCCAGTCGCCCATGTCCACGTAGCCGTAGGCACCACCGGCCCGGGCCGGGTTGACGGTCAGGCAGACGCCGGTGTGTTGTTCCTTGCAGGAGCGGCAGCGGCCGCACGCCACGTTGAAGGGCACGGACACCAGGTCACCGATTTTCAGGTTCTCGACGTCGCTGCCCTTCTCGATCACTTCACCGGTGATTTCATGACCCAGCACCAGGCCGGTCTGGGCCGTGGTGCGGCCGCGCACCATGTGTTGGTCGGAGCCGCAGATGTTGGTGGAGACCACGCGCAGGATGACGCCGTGCTCAATCTTCCTGCCACGGGGGTCCTGCATTTTGGGATAGTCGATTTTCTGTACTTCGACCTTGCCGTTGCCGAGATACACGACACCACGATTACCAGACATGCTTTCACCTCGCTGTTGTTTTTATGGAACTGCGTTGCCGCTTGGATGGGCAGCGCATTGAGTGCTCGGATTACAGATGCTGTTTCTTGTGTTGCTTGTAAGGGCCTCTTCGGGAGCAAGCCCCCTCCCACAGTTGATCGGGTTCCAACCTTGGAATGCTGTCGAATGTGGGAGCGGGCTTGCTCGCGAAGGCGTCAGTCAGAGCACCACCGTGCGATTGGCATTCAAGAACACCCGCCGCTCAATGTGATACCCCACCGCCCGCGCCAATGTGAGCCCTTCAATATCCCGCCCCTTGGCAATCAAGTCTTCGGGATAGTGGCTGTGATCCACCACTTCCACGCCTTGGGCGATGATCGGCCCTTCATCCAGATCGTTGTTGATGTAATGCGCAGTGGCGCCCACCAGTTTCACGCCCTTGTTGTACGCCTGGTGATACGGCTTGGCGCCCTTGAAGCCCGGCAGCAACGAGTGATGAATGTTGATGGCCTTGCCGTCCAGCTTGCGGCACAGCTCCGGTGACAGCACTTGCATGTAGCGCGCAAGGATCACCAATTCGGCGCCGGTGTCTTCAATCACCTGCCACACCTGACGCTCCTGGGACGGTTTGTCGTTGGGGTCCAGGGGGAAATGGTAGTAGGGAATCTGGTGCCAGTCGGCCAACGGTTTCAGATCAGGATGGTTGGACACCACCGCGACCACATCCATCGACAACTGGCCGATGCGCTGGCGATACAGCAGGTCGTTCAGGCAGTGATCGGCCTTGGAGACCATGATCACCACTTTGGGCCGGTAGTTCGGCGCCGTCAGTTCGAAGATCATGCCAAACGCTTGGCCACGGGTCGCCAGACCTGCGCGAAAGGCTTGCTCGTCGAAACCGTCGGGCTGGCGGAACTCCACACGAATGAAAAACCGGCCAGAAAGGCGGTCATCGAACGAATGGTGCTCGGTGACGTAGCAGCCCTGCTCGAACAGGTAGCGGGTGACCGCGTCCACCGTGCCGAGCACGCTGGGGCAGTCGGCGGTCAAAATCCATGTATCGGGTGCGCGGCTCATAGGTCACTCCTCAGGCTGATCGTTCCCACGCTTTGCGTGGGAATGCCGCCATGGACGCTCTGCGTCCGCTTTTGGGACGCAGAGCGTCCCGGTATGCATTCCCACGCGGAGCGTGGGAATGATCATCATGCGACAACATTCAGGCCGAATTCGGCCGAGGCATCCTGCAACCACAACCACCAGTAATCCGAGAAGCTGCGACGGATCAGCAGTTCCCAGGTGTCCTCGCTGGTATGACGGATCACCAGTTGCGACTTGGCGAACACCGTACCCACGGCCTTGCCGACCGGGAAGTTGTTGGGGTGCACGTCGTAGCTGGTGGACTTCATCAGCACATCGCGCACATTCGGGCCGCTCAGTTCGAGAATCTGCTGGCCGCCGCTGACGTTGACGATCTGGATATGCAGGTCGCCCAGGGCAGCGCGCAGGTTTTGCTCGGCGGCAAATTCTTCACCGCTCGGCACGATCAACAGCCACTCATCCGGGCCGAGCCACTGCAGGCTGGTTTCACCCTTGAAGACCACGCTCAGGGGGCCGGGCAGTTCAATGCCGACGGCCTTGTGTACGCCAGCGGCGAAGGCGGCGTCATGGCCATCGCCACGGATGGTCAGGTGGCCGAGGAGTTTCTTTTCACGCACGGTCACGCCGGCATTCTTGCGGCCCTTGCCCACCAGGCTGGCGAGGTCGGCATGGTGCAGCGACGACTCGGCCTTGGCACCGGTGGTGGGGCGTTGTTGGTAAACATTGGCTGCTGTCATAAAGCACCTGTTCTGAATTCTGTTGATCGTTCCCACGCTCTGCGTGGGGATGCCGCCATGGACGCTCAGCGTCCGCTCTTGGGGCGCAGAGCGCCCCGGAATGCATTCCCACGCGGAGCGTGGGAACGATCAGGTGTCAGATGTTCTGGCGATCGCCTTTCGGGTCAAAGAACACCGAAGACACAATCTCGGCCTCGATCACGCTGCCATCCGCTTGCGGCGAGAACACCCGCTCGCCGATGCGCTTCAAGCCGCCCTTCACCACACCCATGGCAAACGAATAGCCCAGGGAGTTATGCGCATAACTTGAGGTAACGTGCCCCACCATCTTCATCGGGATCGTCTGCTTCGGATCGAACACCAACTGCGCGCCTTCCGGCAGCCACACGTTCGGATCAATCGGCTTGAGCCCCACCAATTGCTTGCGCTCTTCGCGCACGCAGTCTTCACGGTTCATCCCACGCCAGCCGATCCACGAGAACGGTTTGGTACGGCCAACGCACCAGCCCATGTTCAGGTCATCCGGGGTCATCGAGCCGTCGGTGTCTTGCCCGACGATGATGAAGCCCTTCTCGGCGCGCAGTACGTGCATGGTCTCGGTGCCGTACGGGGTCAGGTTGTACTTTTTGCCGGCCTCGACGATTTTTTCCAGCACGCCCATGGCGTAGTCGGCCTGCACGTTGACTTCGTACGACAGCTCACCGGTAAACGAGATACGGAACACCCGCGCCGGCACGCCGCCCACCAGGCCTTCTTTCCAGGTCATGAACGGGAAGCCGTCCTTGTCCAGGTCGATGTCGGTGACTTCCGCCAGCAGCTTACGGCTGTTGGGGCCCGACAGGGTCATGGTTGCCCAATGGTCGGTGACCGAGGTGAAGTACACCTTGAGGTCCGGCCATTCGGTCTGCTGGTAGATTTCCAGCCACTGCAATACGCGGGCGGCGCCGCCAGTGGTGGTGGTCATCAGGAAGTGGTTGTCGGCCAGACAGGCCGTCACGCCGTCGTCGAAGACCATGCCATCTTCCTTGCACATCAGGCCGTAGCGCGCCTTGCCCACGTCGAGCTTGGTCCAGGCGTTGCTGTAGATACGGTTCAGGAACTCGCGGGCATCCGGGCCTTGAATGTCGATCTTGCCGAGGGTGGACGCGTCCAGCAGGCCGACGCTGTCACGCACCGCCAGGCATTCGCGCTTCACTGCGGCGTGCAGATCTTCACCGTTACGCGGGAAATACCACGGGCGTTTCCACTGGCCGACGTCTTCAAACTCGGCGCCGTTCTTCACGTGCCAGGCTTGCAGAGCGGTGTAGCGCACCGGTTCGAAAATGTGCCCACAGTGACGGCCCGCTACGGCGCCGAATGTCACCGGCGTGTAGTTGGGACGGAACATGGTGGTGCCCATCTGCGGGATGGTCACGTTCAGCGAACGGGCGGCGATGGCCAGGCCGTTGACGTTACCCAGCTTGCCCTGGTCGGTGCCGAAGCCCAGCGCGGTGTAGCGTTTGACGTGCTCCACCGACTCGAAACCTTCGCGGGTGGCCAGTTCGATGGCGGCGGCGGTCACGTCGTTTTGCAGGTCGACAAATTGCTTTGGCGCCCGTGCAGTGGCTTTTTCGTGGGGCACCTGGAACAGCGCCAGGGTTGGTTCTTCAAGACGGCTCAAGGCTTTTGGCAGCGTGCCTTCAACCGGGGCAAAACCGGCTTCGCTGGCCGCACGCACGCCGCCTTCAAAGCCATCGGCGAGGGAATCGCCAAGGCCGTAGACACCGTTGATGCCGCCCACGCACACGCGTTTTTGGGGAGCTTCGCCCGGTACAAACCCGAGGATATCTTCACGCCAGGTCGGCTTGCCGCCCAGGTGCGAGGCCAGGTGCACCACCGGGCTGTAACCGCCAGAGCTGGCGACCAAATCGCAATCCAGCCATTCGCCGGGGCTGGTGACTTTATGCGCCTTGACGTCGATGGCCGCCACGCGGGCACCGGTCACGTGCTTGCTGCCACGGGCTTCGATCACGGCGCTGCCGGTGAGGATGCGAATACCTTTGGCACGGGCTTCTTCAACCAGTGCCCCGCGTGGGTTGTGACGCGCATCGGCCACCGCGACAACGGTGAGGCCCGCATCGAACCAGTCCAGCGCTACGCGATAGGCATGGTCGTTGTTGGTCGACAGCAGCAGCTTTTTCCCCGGTGCCACGCCATAGCGACGCACATAGGTAGACACCGCACCCGCGAGCATATTGCCCGGCACATCGTTGTTGCCGTACACCAGCGGACGCTCGCACGCACCGGTGGCCAGCACCACACGCTTGGCACGTACGCGGTGGATACGCTGACGCACCACACCAATCGGCGCACGGTCACCCAGGTGGTCGGTCAGGCGTTCGTGAATGGTCAGGAAGTTATGGTCGTGGTAGCCGTTGACGGTGGCGCGGGGCAGCAGCACCACGTCCGGCAGGGCTTTCAATTCGGCAATGACGCTGGCGACCCATTCAGTGGCGGGCTTGCCGTCGAGGCTTTCACGGGAATCGAGCAGCGAGCCACCAAATTCCTCTTGCTCGTCGGCGATGATCACACGGGCACCGCTGCGCGCCGCCGCCAGTGCCGCTGCCAGGCCGGATGGGCCTGCACCGACCACCAGCACATCGCAATGACGGTTGAAGTTGTCGTAGGTGTCCGGATCGTTCTCGGTGGGCGAACGGCCAAGGCCCGCCGCCTTGCGGATGTACTTCTCGTAGGTCATCCAGAACGATTGCGGGTACATGAAGGTTTTGTAGTAGAAGCCCGGCGGCATCAGCTTGCCGCCGACCTTGCCGAGAATGCCCATCATGTCGTTGTTCACGCTCGGCCAGCCGTTGGTGCTGGTGGCGACCAATCCCTGGTACAGCGCCTGTTGGGTGGCGCGCACGTTGGGGATCTGCGTGGCTTCGGTGGCGCCGATCTGCAGCACCGCGTTCGGCTCTTCGGCGCCTGCGGCAAAGATGCCCCGTGGGCGCGAGTACTTGAAGCTGCGGCCAATGATATCGACGCCGTTGGCCAGCAGGGCTGCGGCCAGGGTGTCGCCTTCAAAGCCTTTGTAGCTCTGACCGTTGAACGTAAACGTCAGGACTTTATTACGGTCGATGCGGCCACCGTTGGACAGGCGATTGATCTGGCTCATACCTTCTCTCCAGAGGCCTTGGCGGTGAACTGAGGCTTCTCACCGATCTTGTAGGTTTCAAGAATTTCGTAGGTCACAGTGTCGCGGGTGGCGTTGAAATACTGGCGGCAACCGGCGGCATGGATCCACAGTTCGTGGTGCAGCCCGCGTGGGTTATCGCGAAAGAACATGTAGTCGCCCCACTGCTCGTCGGTGCAGGCATTCGGGTCCAGCGGGCGCGGGATGTGCGCTTGGCCGGACGCATGGAATTCCTCTTCGGAGCGCAGTTCGCCACAGTGAGGACAGAAGATATGCAACATAGGGAATTTCTCCTGTTAGTGGGCGACGGCCGCAGCGCCGTGTTCGTCGATCAGCGCACCGTTGTGGAAACGGTCGATGGAAAAAGGGGCGGCCAGCGGGTGCATTTCACCCTTGGCCAGGCTGGCGGCAAACACGTTGCCTGAGCCTGGGGTGGCCTTGAAACCACCGGTGCCCCAACCGCAGTTGAAGAACATGTTCGGCACTGGGGTCTTGGAAATGATCGGGCAGGCGTCCGGAGTGGTGTCGACGATGCCGCCCCACTGGCGGTTCATGCGCACCCGTGACAGCACCGGGAACATCTCGACGATGGCCTGGATGGTGTGCTCGATCACCGGGTACGAGCCGCGCTGGCCGTAGCCGTTGTAGCCGTCGATACCGGCGCCAATCACCAGGTCGCCCTTGTCGGACTGGCTGATGTAGCCGTGCACGGCGTTGGACATGATCACGCTGTCGATAATCGGCTTGATCGGCTCCGACACCAGAGCTTGCAGCGGGTGGGATTCGATCGGCAGGCGAAAGCCCGCCAGCGAGGCCATGTGCCCGGAATTGCCTGCTGTGACCACACCGACGCGCTTGGCGCCGATAAAGCCCTTGTTGGTTTCCACACCGATGCACACGCCGTTTTCCTTGCGAAAGCCGATCACTTCGGTCTGCTGGATCAGGTCCACGCCCAAGGCGTCGGCAGCGCGAGCAAAGCCCCAGGCCACGGCATCGTGACGGGCCACGCCGCCGCGCCGTTGCACGGTGGCACCGAGCACGGGGTAACGGGTGTTCTTGGAGCAATCCAGGTACGGGATTTCGTCGGCCACTTGCTGGGCATTCAGCAGTTCGCCGTCTACGCCGTTGAGGCGGTTGGCGCTCACACGGCGCTCGGAATCACGGATGTCCTGCAGGGTGTGGCACAGGTTGTACACGCCGCGCTGGGAGAACATCACGTTGTAGTTCAGGTCCTGGGACAAACCTTCCCAGAGTTTCATGGCGTGTTCGTACAGGTGCGCCGACTCGTCCCACAGGTAGTTGGAACGCACGATGGTGGTGTTGCGCGCGGTGTTACCGCCGCCCAGCCAGCCTTTTTCGACCACGGCCACGTTGGTGATGCCGTGCTCCTTGGCCAGGTAGTAGGCGGTCGCCAGACCATGCCCGCCACCGCCGACGATCACCACGTCATAGACCTTTTTAGGGGTCGGCGTGCGCCACATCTTCTGCCAGTTTTCGTGATGGCTGAGGGAGTGCTTGAAGAGGCCGAAGCCTGAGTAGCGTTGCATAGTCATTACTCCAAAACCGCGCTCAGCGATAAACCGGGAAATCAGCGCACAGGGCAGACACGTGCTTGGCCACGTTGGCCTCGACATCGGCGTCACCGAGGTTGTCGAGGATGTCGCAGATCCAGCCGGCCAGCTCGACGCACTGCGGCACTTTGAAGCCACGGGTGGTCACCGCCGGGGTGCCGATGCGCAGGCCCGAGGTCACGAACGGCGACTGCGGGTCATTCGGCACCGCGTTCTTGTTGACGGTGATGTGGGCGCGACCCAGGGCGGCGTCCGCCTCTTTGCCGGTGAGGCCCTGGCGGATCAGGCTGACCAGGAACAGGTGGTTGTCGGTGCCGCCGGAGACCACGTCGTAGCCACGCTTGATGAACACTTCGGCCATGGCCTGGGCGTTATCGATCACTTGTTGCTGGTAAGCCTTGAAGCCGGGCTCCAGCGCTTCCTTGAAGCACACGGCCTTGCCGGCGATCACGTGCATCAGCGGGCCGCCCTGGGCGCCGGGGAATACCGCAGCGTTGAGTTTCTTTTCGATTTCTTCGTTGGCCTTGGCCAGGATCAGGCCGCCCCGTGGACCGCGCAGGGTCTTGTGGGTGGTGGTGGTGACCACGTCGGCGTAAGGCAGCGGGTTGGGATACAGGCCAGCGGCAACCAGGCCGGCGACGTGAGCCATGTCGACGAACAGCAGCGCGCCTACTTTGTCGGCGATCTGACGAAAGCGTGGGAAATCCAGGGTCTTGGAGTAGGCCGAGAAACCCGCCACAACCATCTTCGGCTTGTGCTCGACCGCCAGGCGCTCGACTTCGTCGTAGTCGATCAAGCCGGTGTCGGTGTTGATGCCGTATTGCACCGCGTTGTACAGCTTGCCCGAGGACGACACTTTAGCTCCGTGGGTCAGGTGACCGCCGTGGGCCAGGCTCATGCCAAGGATGGTGTCGCCGGCATTGATCAGCGCCAGGTACACGGCGCTGTTGGCCGAGGAACCGGAGTGCGGTTGCACGTTGGCGTAATCGGCGCCGAACAGCTGCTTGGCGCGTTCGATGGCCAGGGCTTCGACCTTGTCCACATGCTCGCAGCCACCGTAGTAGCGCTTGCCCGGGTAGCCTTCGGCGTATTTGTTGGTGAGGCCGCTGCCTTGAGCTTCCATCACGCGCTTGCTGGTGTAGTTCTCCGACGCGATCAGCTCGATATGATCTTCCTGGCGCTGCTCCTCGGCATTCATCGCCGCCAGCAGTGCGTCGTCATATCCCTGGATCTGGTCTTGTTTGCTGAACATCGCGTCTCTCCCAGCCTTTCGTATTGTTGAGGCCCGTGCAGGGCCCTTTGATGCGATGGTAGGGCTGGCGCGTGCGGGCCAAATGCCTGCGCACGCCACGCAAAGGTGCGTTTACGACATGACTGAACGAATGATATTGGCAGGCCTCGCAATTTGTAGGAGCGAGCTTGCTCGCGAAAAACTCATAGGCGCAGTGTTTATTCAGTAAGCACCCGTAATCGTTGACGTTTTTCGCGAGCAAGCTCGCTCCTACAGGCGGGTTAGGCGATGAGCGTGCGAAGGAGCAGCAACAGGAGGAAGTGCAGCGGATAAAGTACATAGGCCCAGCGGCGCATTGGCGGGGGCGCAACGCTGCGGGCATGTCGCAATAAGACCAACCCAGCCACGGGCGCAATCAGACATGCAGCCAACCCCAGCTGCGCCACGAGCGTGCCGCTATTAAGCAAAATCTGCCATTGGTTGGCAGCAACACAAACCAAGCCTGGAAGCACACTGAAATACCAAGGGCGACTGAACACCAGCAACATCGCCAAGGGCAGTAACACGCCGAAAAAACCGAACATCAGATGTGTCGCAAACACCGCCGCGATACTGAGTGCTATCAGCGCTAATCCTCGATCAAAAAGCGCCTTTTGCTGCCATCCTCGGGCAACCAGCAAACCTAACGCCAAGGTCGGCAGCACATTCAACGTATCGGCGTCCTCGATAAATAGCCGATACGGCACTTCACTGATCACGCTGAACAGCAGCAACCAACCCAAGTAGCGCCAATGGCCGGTCACTGGAGCGTTGCGGACCCGATGCAAATTGGCCGCAATAGCCAGACAGAACCACGGGAACGCCAGGCGCCCCGGTACGTATAGCCCATCCAGGCTCAGCCCCACATAGCGCAGGTGATCCAGCACCATGCTCAACAGCGCCAGCCACTTGAGCAGATCCAAAGCGCCATCTCGGACAGGTCCGACAGGCAGGGTTTGAGTACTGTGCATAATTCCCCAACGACTTTGCATTTACAGTGCGTGCGCGCCCCCGGCAATCTTGGGTAAAGTGCGCACCAACATCGACCACAGGAATGGGCCATGACCGACAAGAGCCAACAATTCGCCAGTGACAACTATTCCGGCATCTGCCCGGAAGCCTGGGCCGCCATGGAACAAGCCAACCAGGGCCATCAGCGCGCCTACGGCGATGATGAATGGACCCACCGCGCCGCCGACGGTTTCCGCAATCTGTTCGAGACCGACTGCGAGGTGTTCTTCGCTTTCAACGGTACGGCCGCCAACTCCCTGGCGCTGTCCTCGTTGTGCCAGAGCTACCATAGCGTGATTTGCTCGGAAACCGCCCACGTCGAGACCGACGAATGCGGCGCGCCGGAGTTTTTCTCCAACGGCTCCAAACTGCTCGTCGCCCGCACCGAAAACGGCAAGCTGACCCCGGAGTCGATCCGTGAGATCGCCCTCAAGCGCCAGGACATCCACTACCCCAAGCCTCGCGTGGTCACCCTGACCCAAGCCACCGAAGTCGGCAGCGTGTACACTCCCGAAGAAATCCGCGCGATCAGCGCCACCTGCAAGGAGCTGGGCCTGAACCTGCACATGGACGGCGCACGCTTCGCCAATGCCTGTGCATTCCTGGGTTGCTCACCGGCCGACCTGACCTGGAAAGCCGGCGTGGATGTGCTGTGCTTTGGCGGCACCAAAAACGGCATGGCGGTGGGTGAAGCCATCCTGTTCTTCAATCACAAACTGGCTGAAGACTTTGACTACCGTTGCAAACAGGCCGGTCAATTGGCGTCGAAAATGCGCTTTCTCTCGGCGCCATGGGTGGGCCTGCTGGAAAATGGCGCCTGGCTCAAGCATGCACGCCACGCCAACCATTGCGCGCAATTGCTGAGCAGTCTGGTGGCGGATATTCCCGGCGTGGAATTGATGTTCCCGGTACAGGCCAACGGCGTGTTCCTGCATCTCTCTGAACCCGCGATTGCAGCGCTGACCGCCAAGGGCTGGCGCTTCTACACCTTCATCGGCAAAGGCGGTGCGCGCTTCATGTGTGCGTGGGATACCGAGGAAGAGCGTGTAAGGGAACTGGCCGCCGATATTCGGGAAGTCATGAACGCTTAACGTGCGAATTCGGCCAGTCCGTACTGGCCGATCGCCGAGACTGTTTTTTGATATTTCTGACAGCCGTGCGGCTCGTTTTTATTGTCTAGCCTCTTGTTACCCGCAAGGAAAACGCAGCGATATCTGCCACCTTTCGGGTTTCACCGCCGGCCGAATAATCGGCGGCAAAGGCAAATCAATGGAGAGCTGAATCATGGAATATCAAAGCAATAGCAACGCATTGCAAAGCGGCGGCAGCAGTAGCACCACGGTCATTGACTGGGATGAGTTCAGGAAACACGCCAAAATCGGGGATACCATTCAAGAGCCATCGCAAACCCTGACCATCTACGACAAAGTCTACGAACTGACAACCTCAGGCCAGCACTTTGTTGTTCATATCTACGCCCAATAAGCGTTAACACCTAAGGCTCGCGTCGCAGACTGCGACGCGACGCTGAAGAAGTTGCTCGTTCCCACGAAAGTGCGTCAGCCAATTCAAATCCTTCACCGCTCGCACCATCATTGACGACCTGCAAAGCAAAGGCGCGGAGCGGGTATTGCAGCGCCTGCGTTTCTGCAAGCGTGCACACAAGACAGATCGTGTTTATCAACTGTGGCAGGAAGGCTCACATGCGCAATTGATCTACAGCGAGGCTGTCATGCGCCAGAAGCTTGATTACATCCATCACAACTCCATAAAGCGAGGCTATGTGGACCTGGCTGAACACTGGCGTTACTCCAGCGCTCGCAACTATGCGGGTATGCCTGGCCTGATCGACATCCAACCGTGGCTCTGAAGATCCGGGTCACCCTTCACTTGCGACGGGACGCGGAGCGTCCTGGGCGGCGTTCCCACGCTGAGCGTGGGAACGATCAGATCAGAATTCGATGCGTACATCACCCTTCGGCACACTGCAGCACGACAGGATGTAGCCTTCGGCTTCGTCCTCTTCGGTAATCCCGCCGTTGTGCTCCATCTCCACTTCGCCGCCCAGCTTCATCACCTTGCATGTACCGCAGATGCCCATGCCGCAGGCCTTGGGGATCAGCAGGCCGAGCTTGGCGGCTGCGGCGTGCACGGTTTCCCCCGGCGCCACGCGAATGCTCTTGCCGGACGCGATAAATTCCACCTGATGCAGGTCTGCCAGGTCGATCTCTGGCGCATCCGCCGCTTGCTCGGCCTGCTCCACCGCATCGGCACGGGCTTCCGGTGGCGTCGCGCCAAAGGATTCTTCGTGATAACGGGTCATGTCGAAACCGGCGACTTCCAGCAAACGCTTCACTGCGTTCATGTACGGCGTAGGGCCGCAGCAGAACACTTCGCGCTCGAGGAAGTCCGGCACCATCAGCTCCAGCATCTTGTGGTTCAAATAGCCCCGATACCCGGCCCAGGGCTCGCCCAGGCCGTGTTTTTCGCAGATCAGGTGCAGGCTGAAGTTGTCGATCCGCGACGCCATGTGCTCCAGCTCGCGGTGATAGATGATGTCCTTGGGCGAGCGGGCGCTGTGGATAAAGGTCATGTCGACGTTGGCGTTGGTGTCGTAGAACCAGCGCGCCATGGACATCACCGGCGTGATGCCGACCCCACCGCTGAGGTACAGCACTTTAGGGCTTGGGAAGTCGATGGCATTGAACAGCCCGACCGGGCCGTGTACGGCCAACTCCTGGCCTTCGTGCAAGGTATCGTGCAGCCAGTTGGAAACCCGGCCGCCCGGTACGCGCTTGATGGTCACCGAAAAACTGTAAGGCACCGACGGTGAGCTGGAAATGGTGTACGAGCGCATGATCGGCTGGCCTTCGATTTCCAGCTCCAGGGTGACGAATTGCCCCGGCTTGAAAAAGAACAGGATCGGCTGATCGGCCATAAAGCAGAAGGTGCGCACATCCCAGGTTTCCTGGATGACTTTGACGCAACGGACGATGTGCCGACCATTGGCCCAGGTCTGGGTGGTTACCGGATTCAGGAAATTATTGGACATGTTGTTCTCCACCGCCGACGTCGGCCTTATGGTGGCGATTCTGCGTAACGCGAGAACCACCCATTTACCTATCTGCGACATTCACATACTTACGGCGACCAGCCCCCAAAGACAGGGGCTTGCGCGTCGGGATCAGATTGGGCCATGTCGCCCATGGATAAGGTTCGACGTGACGCCGGGCCCACACTCGCTCCCAACAAAGACGCGTTCTTTACGCCTTGCACAGCACCAACCGTAGCCACTATTCGCCGGCCACACAGAATGGCCATGAGGACACACACGATGGACGTCACCGCAACCTTAAGCTTGGGCGATCCGCTGGAACCCGCACGCAAGGCCACCGCGCAAATGCTGCAAGAGCGCGAGCGCACTTTTTCGCTGCCGCAGCCGTTTTACTCTGATGAGCGGCTGTTCGATATCGACATGCAGGAGATCTTCCAGAAAGAGTGGTTGATCGCCGGCATGACCTGCGAAATCCCCACCAAGGGCAACTACCTCACCCTGCAAGTGGGCAAGAACCCGATCATCGTGATCCGGGGTGCCGACGGCGTGGTGCATGCGTTCCACAACGTCTGCCGCCATCGTGGCTCGCGCTTGTGCACCAGCGACAAGGGCAAGGTCGCCAAATTGGTCTGCCACTACCACCAGTGGACCTACGAGCTGGACGGCCGCCTGCTGTTCGCCGGCACCGAGATGGGCGCCGATTTCGACATGAAGCAGTACGGCCTCAAGCCGGTGAACGTAAAGACCGCTGGCGGCTACATCTTTATCAGCCTGGCCGAGAACCCACCGGCCATCGATGACTTCCTGTCGACGCTCAGCCATTACATGGAACCCTACGACATGGAGAACACCAAGGTGGCGATCCAGACCACCTTGTTCGAAAAAGCCAACTGGAAGCTGGTGCTGGAAAACAACCGCGAGTGCTACCACTGCAACGCGTCACACCCCGAACTGCTGAAAACCCTGCTGGAGTGGGACGACGTCACCGACCCACGCGCCGACCAAGCGTTCAAGGACCACGTGGCCGCTTCTGCCGCCGCCTGGGATGCCGAAAAAATCCCTTACGCCCACGCCAGCTTCGGCCTGCGTAACCGCATCGTGCGCATGCCGCTGCTCAAGGGCACCGTGTCGATGACTCTGGATGGCAAGCAAGGCTGCGCCAAGCTGATGGGCCGCATCAAGAACCCGGATCTGGGCTCGATGCGCATCCTGCACCTGCCCCACTCCTGGAACCACTGCATGGGCGACCACATCATTGTGTTCACCGTGTGGCCCATCAGCGCCCAGGAAACCATGGTCACCACCAAGTGGATCGTGCACAAGGACGCCGTGGAAGGCGTGGACTACGACGTGGAGCGCATGCGCCAGGTGTGGGACGCCACCAACGACCAGGACCGTCGCCTGGCCGAAGAGAACCAGCGTGGCATCAACTCCACCGCTTACCAGCCTGGCCCTTACTCCAAGACCTATGAGTTTGGCGTGGTGAATTTTGTGGATTGGTACAGCGAGCGCATGTTGAGCAACCTGGGCGCTGCTCCGGCGCCGTACCTCAAAGGTGTGGCAGCACACGAATAACTGACACCTATGGATCACACTGTAGGAGCGAGCTTGCTCGCGAAAAACTCACAGGCACCGTGTTTATCCAGGAAGCACGCGTTATCGTTGACGTTTTTCGCGAGCAAGAACTAGGCGTCCCCCTCGCTCCTACAAGCCGTTAGCGCCCTGCCCTACAGCCTTTACCCAACAACTTATCCACAAAGCCACCCACAGCAATTGTGGGCAAATACGCCGTGCACGCAAATTAAATCAAGAAAATCCGTGACTTATTTAAACTTGCGGGTTTTATCTTAAGCTGTTCATTTATTGATCAAACCTACAAGAGCCTTGTTTGGCGTGGCTTTCAGCGGTAAGCGAACACCTTATCCACAGATGCACCAACAGACTTTGGGGGCAACTTTGTCCGGGTTGTGGAAAAGCCTGGGAAACCCTCATAAATCGGGGATGTGCCGCAGTTAAAAACGCGAAAAAGTTAGATTTGATCAATTATTAACCAATCCTGCGAAAGCCACGTTTCATAAGGCCTGTAGCGGATAGCGAACATCTTATCCACAAAAGCGCCAACAGACTTTGGGGGCAAGTCGAGGCATTGAGCCGATGAAAACCCGAGCAAAAACCGAGAGTTAGGCTGGTTAGTTTTCGTACAAAGGGCTGGAGAGCTTGATACGCCGGGCTTGTGGACAACCGCGAACAGGTTATCCACAGGCGGATCAACAGGCCTTGTGGGTAAGCCAGCTCCCACAAGGTTTGGTGGTGGTCAGGTATCAGCGTACGACACCCTCTTCTACAAGAAGCTTGAGAATCGCCTGCGCGCCTTCTTCGGCGCTGACGCCCTTGAGCACCTGCCCCCCACCACCACTGGCCTTGGCCGTGGCAGCCTTCATCCGATCGGCGCCGCTCTTGGCCTTGATCACCTTGAGGCGCTTGGGCCGTGGCTTGGCCGGTTGCAGCAGTGCGCCTGTGAATAACTCATCCTGTTCAATCTCGACGTCATGGGCCGCCAGCTCACCCCGTTGCGCCGGGCCGTAGGCGCTCTGGCGTGGCTTGGGCGCCGCGTTATCCACAGTGGCAAGAAACGGCAGGCGCACCTTCAAGCGCCGCCGCTGGCCGCGAGGCAACGCCTGCAGCACCAGGGCTACGCCGGCGTCGATGGACTCCACCTGCGCCAGCCCCACAATCAGCGGCCAGCCCAATTGTTCGGCCAACAGGAACGGCAGCATCCCCGAACCTTCGCCGGTTTCTGCCTGGCTTCCGGTCAGGACCACTTGGGCACCGGCGTCGCGCAGATACTCGCTGAGCACCGGCAACGCATCGGCGCCGGCCGGCTGTTCGAGTACCTGCAGTTGCGGCAGGCCCATGCCCAGGTAGCTGCGCAGGGTCGGCTCGCTGACATCACCCGCGTGCAGCACCTGCAACTTATCCCCAGCCAGTTGCAGCCCCAGCTCGACCGCGCGCGCGTCCTGCTCGGCGCGGCGTGGGCGCCCGGAGGTGGGGTGAGCGCCGATGGACACCAGGCTGAATACTGTGTTCGTCATGGTCATATCCTCAGGCTGCATCGCGCTTGGCGCCGTTGCGGTAGGTTTCGACCGCTGCGATCAAAGCGTTGAGTATCGCGGCGCTTTCGCCGATCACCGACAGGTCGGCACGCTTGATCATGTCGCAACCCGGGTCGAGGTTGATTGCCACCACCTTGTCGCAGGCACCAATGCCTTGCAGGTGCTGGATCGCCCCGGAAATCCCGACGGCCACGTACACCCGCGCAGTGACCCAGGTACCGCTGGCGCCGACCTGGCGATCACGCGCCATGAAGCCATCGTCCACTGCCACCCGCGAGGCGCCTTCGGTGGCGCCCAGGGCCGCGGCGGTCTGGTGGAACAGCGCCCAGTCCTTCACGCCGTTGCCACCGGAGAAAATGAACTCGGCCTCGGCCATTGGAATCGCTGCCGGGTCGACCGCCACCGCACCGAGGTCTTCGATACGCGGCAAACTGCGCGCCAGGCCTGTGGATAACTCCACGGGCAAGACTTCATGACGGGTTTCACTGACCGGATCGGCACACTCGGCGGCGGCAAGAATCAGACGGGGCAACGGTCGCGCCAGGTCTTCCTGGCCGGCACCGGCGCGGCCGATGCATTCCTCGCCCTTGATCTGCCACACCCGCGTTGCCGGGCGTTCCTTGAGGCTGGCGGCAAAACGTCGCCCCAGTTCGCCACCACCGCTGCGGCTGTCTGGCAGCAGCCAGTGGCGCGGGCTGAATTGGTTATCCACAGCACGCAAACCCTGCACGCGTTGCTCCGGTGCATAACCTTCGAATTCATGCCCCTCCAGCACCAGCAGTCGGTCGACGCCGGCGGTGGCAAAGGCGCTTTCCTTGTGTTCACCGAACACCACCGCCAACACCGCGCCGTCACTGCCGGCCAACTGGCGCGCCAGGCCAAGCAGGTCACGGTCGTGGCTGCTCAGGCGGCCACCGACCATGTCCGGTACCACGTTGATGTAGAACGCCGGGGCCGGCACCTGATGCAGCGGCAATTGCACTTCCACTGCCGCGGTACGCTTGGACGCGCCGCCCTGCTGGGCACCGCTGCGGTCGATGCGCTTGATGCCGTTGGGGCCGATAAAACCGACACCATGCACGTTTTTGCGAATGACACCGTTGGGCCCCATCCAGCTGTGTTGCAGCGGCTGCATCGCCGCGTGCAACGGGTGCAGGCGGTTACGGGCGATCCATTCGGCCCGTGGGTCGCGGCGGATAATGTCGCTCATCAGTGCACCTCCGCAGGTTCACGCTTGAGGGGGGCTTTGGCTGGCGCGGCGTCTTCAAGCAACGCGTCGGCGACCAGCTCGGCGATGTCTTTGATCAACGGGCGTGGTTCGACCACGCCTTCCAGCATCGCGGTGCATTGCGGGCAACCCACGGCCACCAGTTCGGCACCGGTCTCGCGGATGTCGTCCATGCGCATATCGGGAATACGTTGCTTGCCGGGAATGTCGGTGATCGGCGCGCCGCCGCCGCCACCGCAGCAACGTGAACGGAAGCCCGAGCGTTGCATCTCCTTGACCTCGATACCCAACGCCCGCAGCACTTGGCGCGGCGCCTCGTATTCCCCGTTGTAGCGGCCCAGGTAGCACGGGTCGTGGTAGGTCACGCTGCTGCCTTTGTGCTGGCCCAGGTTCAGCGCGCCCTCGCCAATCAGCTCGGCCATGAAAGTGCTGTGGTGCTGCACCCGGTAGTTACCGTTGAAGGCGCCGTATTCGTTTTTCAGCACATGGAAGCTGTGTGGGTCGCAGGTGACGATGCGCTTGAAGCTGTACTTGGCCAGGGTCTGGATATTGCGCGTGGCCAGCAGCTGGAAGGTCGCTTCATCGCCGAGGCGCCGCGCCACGTCACCGCTGTCGCGTTCTTCCAGGCCAAGCACGGCGAAGTCGACCTTGGCGGCCTTGAGTACTTTTACGAAGGCGCGCAGGGTACGTTGGTTACGCATGTCGAAGGCGCCATCGCCGACCCAGAACAGTACATCGCAACTGCCATTGTCGCTGAGCAGCGGCAGGTTCAGGTCTGCCGCCCAGTTCAGGCGACCACCGGGGGCAAAGCCGCCAGGGTTGTCGGTGGCGATCAGGTTTTCCAGGACTTCGGCGCCCTTGTTCGGCGTAGCGCCTTTTTCCAGGGTGAGGTGGCGACGCATGTCGACGATGGCGTCCACGTGCTCGATCATCATCGGGCACTCTTCCACGCAGGCGCGGCAGGTGGTGCACGACCACAAGGTCTCGGCGTCCACCAGGCCGTTGACGATCGGCTGGTGCGGGTTGCCGCCGTGTTCGCCCACCGGTTTGCCGGGGTACGGGCTGCCGGCGAACTTGGCATCGGTGCCACCGGCCAGGCCGACCACCATGTCCTGGATGAGTTTTTTCGGGTTCAGTGGCTGGCCGGCGGCAAACGCCGGGCACGCCGCTTCGCACTTGCCGCACTGCACGCAGGCGTCGAAGCCGAGCAGTTGGTTCCAAGTGAAGTCCTTGGGTTTTTCCACGCCCAGCGGCGCGGTTTTATCGCTCAGGTCCAACGGTTTCAAACCGGTGGAGCGGCCACCGCCAAAGCGTTCGGCGCGGCGGTGCCAGGCCAGGTGCAGGGCACCTGCGAAGGCGTGTTTCATCGGCCCGCCCCAGGTCATGCCGAAGAACATTTCGGACACGCCCCACAACACGCCCACGCTCAGCAATGCCGCAAGCAACCAGCCGCCGAAGTCGGCGGGCAGAATCCCGGCCACCGGCAAGGTCACCAGGAAGAAGCTCACCGAGAAGGCCATCAGGCTTTTGGGCAGGCGCATCCACGGGCCTTTGGACAGGCGCGCAGGCGGATTGCGGCGGCGCAGGTACATGAAGATCGCGCCGACAAACATCAATGTCGACGCCAGCAGCAGTGCATAGCCAAGAATGCGGCTCTGCAGGCCGAAACCGTGCACCGCAATCGCCAGCAGCGCCGACAGCACAAAGCCCAGCGCCGTCGCAACGTGGGTGTTGGCGATGTATTTGTCACGGGCGACCACGTGGTGCAGGTCGACCATGTAGCGCTTGGGCATGGCCAACAGGCCACCCAGCAGGTCGACTTTGGATGCGCGGCCACGGCGCCACATGTTCACCCGGCGCAGGGCGCCGAGGACGGCGAGGCCCAGGGCGGCAAAGAGCAGGATGGGAAGAAGGGTATTCAGCATGGTGAAGCTCCCGAAGACCACACAGGTCTACTGTGAAACTGGCCCTGAATGTGGGAGCGGGCTTGCTCGCGAAGGCGGCGTGTCAGTCGATGCATCCAGTGCCTGATACACTGCCTTCGCGAGCAAGCCCGCTCCCACATTTGACCGAGTTCACCTCGTCAGAAATCCTTGCACAAGCGCAGGGCGTCATAGATGGCGGCGTGGGTATTGCGCTGGGCCACACAGTCACCAATGCGGAACAGCAAGTACCCCTCGCCCGCTTCGCTCAAGCAGGGCTGCGGCTTGATCGCAAACAAGGCTTCAACGTCGATCTGGCCCTTGTTGCGTGAGCCTTCCTTGAGCCCGTAGTAAATGGCCTCGTCGGGACGCACGCCGTTCTCCACCACCACCTGGTCGACCACCCGCTCCTCTTTGGCGCCGGTGTATTCGTTCTCCAGCACAGCCACCAGCTTGTCGCCCTCGCGGTAGACCTTTTCCAGCATCATGTCGCCGGTCATGATCACTTCCTTGGGGTACATGCTGCGGTAGTACGTGGGGAACGACGTACCGCCAATCGCCACGCCCGGCTTGATGTCGTCGGTGACGATCTCCACCTGGCTGCCTTTGTCGGCCAGGAAGTCGGCCACCGACATGCCGGTGAATTCACAGATGGTGTCGTACACCAGCACGTTCTTGCCCGGCGCCACCTTGCCGTCGAGCACGTCCCAACTGCTCACCACCAAGCCTTCGGCGGCGCCCCAGTGTTCGTTCTGCTCGATGAACGGATGACCGCCCACCGCCAGCACCACCACGTCCGGACGCACGTCCAGGATGGTCTCGGCATCGGCTGCAACACCCAGGCGCAGGTCGACTTTCAAGCGCGCCAGTTCCAGTTGATACCAACGGGTGATACCGGCGATCTGGTCACGCTGCGGCGCTTTCGACGCGGTGGTGATTTGCCCGCCGATAAACTCTTTTTTCTCGAACAGCGTCACGTCGTGGCCACGTTCAGCCGCCACACGTGCAGCTTCCATCCCGGCCGGGCCGGCACCCACCACAACCACCTTGCGCTTGGGCCCGGTGGACTTCTCGATGATGTGCGGCACGCCCATGTATTCACGGGAGGTCGCGGCGTTCTGGATGCACAGCACATCCAGGCCCTGGTACTGGCGGTCGATGCAGTAGTTGGCGCCCACGCACTGCTTGATCTGGTCGATCTGGCCCATCTTGATCTTGGCGATCAGGTGCGGGTCGGCGATGTGCGCACGGGTCATGCCGACCATGTCCACATAGCCGCCTTCCAGAATGCGCGTGGCCTGGTTCGGGTCCTTGATGTTCTGCGCGTGCAGCACCGGGACCTTGACCACTTCCTTGATGCCGGCCGCCAGGTGCAGGAACGGCTCCGGCGGGTAGCTCATGTTCGGGATGACGTTGGCCAGGGTGTTGTGGGTGTCGCAACCCGAGCCCACCACACCGATGAAATCGAGCATGCCAGTGTCGTCGTAGTACTTGGCGATTTGCTTCATGTCCTCGTGGGACAAGCCGTCCGGGTGGAACTCGTCACCGCACAGGCGCATGCCCACGCAGAAGTCGTCACCCACTTCGGCACGCACGGCCTTCAACACTTCCAGGCCGAACTTCATGCGGCCCTCGAAAGTGCCGCCCCATTCGTCGGTACGCTTGTTGACCCGCGGGCTCCAGAACTGGTCGATCATGTGCTGGTGCACCGCCGACAATTCCACCCCGTCCAGGCCCCCGGCCTTGGCCCGGCGCGCAGCTTGGGCATAGTTGCCGATCACGCGCCAGATCTCTTCCGGCTCGATGGTCTTGCAGGTGGCACGGTGCACCGGCTCACGCACGCCGGACGGCGACATCAGGGTTGGCCAGTTGAAGCCGTCCCAACGCGAGCGACGGCCCATGTGGGTAATCTGGATCATGATCTTGGCGCCATGCTTGTGCATGGCATCGGCCAAATTCTGGAAGTGCGGGATGATGCGGTCGGTGGACAAGTTTACCGACGCCCACCACTCCTGCGGGCTGTCGATGGCCACCACCGAGGAGCCGCCGCAGATTGCCAGGCCAATACCGCCCTTGGCTTTCTCTTCGTAGTACTTCACATAGCGGTCGGTGGTCATGCCGCCGTCGGTGGCATACACCTCGGCATGCGCAGTGCTGAGCACGCGGTTGCGGATGGTCAGTTTGCCGATCTGGATCGGCTGGAACATTGCTTCGAAAGCCATGGCACGGTCCTCGGCTTACAACGGTTTGACGGTGAACAGACCATCGTCGTGGCCCTCTTCGGAGCCTCCGTAGACTTGTTCGGCGACAGTGCGGATCTTGCTGCCACGGGCCTCAAGAATCTGGTCCATGGCACCGGCAAACCAGCCGGTGAACATGTAGTCCACCTTGCGGCCGACCTTGCCGTACACGTAGACGAATGCCGAGTGTTCCAGCTTGACGCTGGCGGTACCTTTATCCAGGTCGATGTCCTGGATCTTGAACAGGCCCCAGCCGCGTTGCGACAGGCGTTTCATGTAATGCTCGAACACCGCGACGCCTTCCAGGCCATGGCATTCAGCTTCTTTTTCACACCAGTGCCAGGCGGATTTGTAGCCGGCCTTGTAGAGGATCCCGGCGTAGGCGTCAGCGCCCAGCACTTCTTCGATACCCATGTGGTTGTTGACGAAGAAATGGCGTGGCACGTACAGCATCGGCAGGGCGTCGGAAGTCCAGACACCGGTTTCGCTGTCGACTTCGATAGGCAATTGCGGGGCGATCTTGGCCATGGAAACTTAACTCCAGAAAATTCGTTTTGATGCCCGCCGCGCGGATGGCGGCGGGTGAAGGATTAAGCGAGCAGTGGCTTATTCGCCCCAGACGTCCTTGAGCACGTTGACCCAGTTCTCGCCCATGATCTTGCGCACCACGCGCTCGCTGTGGCCGCGCTTGAGCAGGGTCTCGGTGAGGTTGGGGAACTCACCCACGGTGCGGATGCCCAGCGGGTTGATGATCTTGCCGAAGCTGGTCAGGCGGCGGGCGTAACCCTTGTCATGGGTGAGCATTTCGAAGAAATCCTGGCCATGGCCCTGGGTGAAGTCGGTGCCGATGCCGATGGCGTCTTCGCCGACGATGTTCATGGTGTATTCGATGGCTTCGGCGTAGTCGTCGATGGTCGAGTCGATGCCCTTGGCCAAAAACGGCGCGAACATGGTCACGCCGACAAAACCGCCATGGTCGGCGATGAACTTCAGCTCTTCATCGGACTTGTTGCGCGGGTGCTCTTTAAGCCCGGACGGCAGGCAGTGGGAGTAGCACACCGGCTTTTTCGATTCGAGGATGACCTCTTCGCTGGTCTTGGAGCCGACATGGGACAGGTCGCACATGATGCCGACGCGGTTCATCTCGCCGACGATCTCACGCCCGAAACCCGACAGGCCGCCATCGCGTTCGTAGCAACCGGTGCCCACCAGGTTCTGGGTGTTGTAGCACATCTGCACCACGCCAACGCCGAGCTGCTTGAAGATCTCGACATAGCCGAGTTGGTCCTCAAACGCATGGGCATTCTGGAAGCCGAAGATGATGCCGGTCTTGCCCTGCTCCTTGGCGCGACGGATGTCGGCAGTGGTTTTCACCGGGATTACCAGGTCGCTGTTTTCCCGGATCAGGGTCTGGCTGGCAACGATGTTATTGATCGTGGCCTGGAAGCCTTCCCACACCGACACCGTGCAATTGGCGGCGGTGAGGCCACCTTTGCGCATGTCTTCGAACAGGTCGCGGTTCCACTTGGCAATAATCAGACCGTCGATAACGATGCTGTCGGCGTGCAACTCGGCTGGGCTCATCAGGCGTCCCCTTATTGGCGATTCATGCGCCGAATCGTCTGCCGGCGCTTTGGGGCCAGCATATGCCCAGGCACCGACGGAGCCGGGTGCAAAAACGACAGGGGAATTGCCGAAAGCGTCAATCCGCGACAAAGGCTGCGAAGACAGGCCCCACGGTCGGCTGTTCTTTGTCTTACGCTTGAGCCAGAATTCCTCATCACCTGATATGAGACGGCGCAATGAAATCGATTTTCCTGGCTTTGGCACTCATCGCAACCACCGCCCACGCGGCCGAAGACACCGACAGCACGCCGTGCGACGGTATCGAGAACGACCAGCAAACCCTGGAATGCGCCACCTACAACAAAACCACCGCCGAGCAATTGCTCAAGGATAACTATCAGGGGCTGCTGGAGCGCATGGGTTCGACCTACGGCAGCGACAAGACCAAACTGGCGGACATTACCGCCCGTCTGAAGGATGCGCAGCAGAAGTGGGAAAAACTGCGCGACGCCGATTGTGCAGTGGACACCTTCCCGGCGGTAACCGGCACCAAGGCCTATGCCATTGCGCACAACGACTGCCTGGCGCGGATGAGTGATGAGCGGTCGGAGTTTTTGGAGTCGATTGGCCAGGAATAAGCGACAATCGCGCCACTCTTTCTTTTGACCAAGGCTACTCATGACTCTGTGCGGCATAGAAATCAAAGGCAGCGAAGCCATCATCGCTGTCGCCTCCCTGGACAACCAGGCGCTGACCCACGTCGCCCTGGCCACCAAGAAAATCGCCCTGGACGATGACGACGAAGCGGCCAACGTCAAAGCCTTTGCCGCACAGGTGAAGGCGTTCGTGCAGGCGAACGCCATTACCCGTATCGCGATCAAGAAGCGCAGCAAAAAAGGTGAGTTCGCCGGTGGCCCGACGACGTTCAAGATTGAAGGGGTGTTTCAATTGCTGGAGGGGGTTGAGGTGACGCTGCTGTCGCCGCAGACCATCAATGCGCAATACAAAAAGCACACCTTTGATCTGCCAGCGACGCTCAACAAGTATCAGCACGAGGCCTATAAGACCGCGTGCTCATGTCTGATGAAGAAATAACCGCACATCAGCTTTTGACGCAGTGCTCCAAGCCGTGCCCGCCACCTTCGTATTCAGGGCCGTAATAGTATTTAACGAAGGAGACTTTGCCTTCCGGGGTCGGTGTCACTTGTGCCACGCCCACGCCAAAGTCCTTCAAGGCCGGGTCGGTATGGGCGAAGTAGATACCCAGGGTATCGGCAGTCCCGGCGGCCATGCCTTCATAGCGGGACTTGTCTTCCAGGGTCAGAGTGAAGGTGTAGGCCGCATATTTGCCAGTGCTTTGCTTGGCGTCGAGTTTCATGTCGACAACGCCTTTGAAGTTGCCAATATGTTTGTCCTGGCCGGTACATTCATAACGCCCGCTGTAATCGGCGCCCGTGAAAGGCGCTGGCGCCTGGGCGGCCCACACTGGGGTGGACGCGAGTGCAATCAGAGTGATTAGTTTTTTCAGCATGCCAACCTCTTATGGTTACGTAAGGAACCCTTTGGACGTTAGCAGTCCGTTTCCAGTAATCGCTCGCAACCTTGCAAAACAAGAATATTCCCACGCCACCAGATGCGCTTTCAGACACCTGCCAGCTCCCACCTTGAATCTGCACCAACGCTTAAACCACCTCCCGTCGCCGATCCTCCCTTGGGCATTTGGCGAACCTGGCTCGATAACTTCGCGTGAAATACGAGGGCGACTCAAACCCGCACGCAATACTCACCTCCAGCACGCTCATGTCGCTCTGGCGCAGCAGTTTTCGGGCTTTTTCCAGGCGCAGGCCAAGGTAGAAATTACTGGGGGTGTCGTTCAGGTGCAGGCGAAACAGCCGCTCCAGTTGGCGTCGGGTGACCTTGATCGTTTCGGCCAGGGCCAAGGTGCTCAGGGGCGGTTCGGTATGCTGTTCCATTTCGCCGATCACGTGTACCAGCTTCTTGTTGTTGATGCCGTAGCGCGTGGCGATCTGCATGCGCTGGTGGTCTTTGCGTGGGCGGATGCGGCTGAGTACGAATTGCTCGGAAACCTGGATAGCCAGCTCCGGGCCGTGGGCCTGGGCGATGAGGTCGAGCATCAGGTCGATGGAAGCCGTGCCGCCGGCGCAGGTGATGCGGCGCCGGTCGATTTCGAACAGCTCCTGGGTCACGCTCAGGTGCGGATAGGCTTCCTTGAAGGCGTCGATGGCTTCCCAGTGCAAGGTCAGGCGGTGGCCGTCGAGCAGCCCCGCCTCGGCCAGCACGCAGGCGCCGGTGTCGATGGCGCCGAGGGTCACACCCTCATGGTCGAGGCGGCGCAGCCAATGCTCCAGGGCGGGCGTGGCGAACTGCAGGGGTTCGAAGCCGGCCACCACCAGTAAAGTCGCGCCTTTTTTCAGTGGCTCGAGCGCTGCGTCAGCGTTGACCGACATACCGTTGCTCGCCAGCACCGCGCCGCCATCGGCACTCAAGATGTGCCAGCGGTACAGCTCGCCGCGAAAGCGGTTGGCCACCCGCAACGGTTCCAGTGCGGAGATAAAACCGAGGGCCGAGAAACCCGGCATCAGCAAGAAATAGACATCCTGGGACATGGTGGCGCTCTCGTCGGACGGGCAGCGTGGTCACTGTGATACGCCAGTTCAACCGGCCATTCAAGAGCACAGGTCGCTGCAGTGCAAGAGCGAGTCGCCGCCGTGCGCTTTGCGGGGCGCCAAGCTGCGTAACGTGATCCCACGGCGCACCAAGACGCCGGCACCCACAATAACGACCTGCCGAGGGCTTCACCCATGAACCGACTGATCAGCCGCTGCGTACTTGCACTCAGCGCCAGCGCTATTTTGAGCACCCCTGTCATGGCAGCGGATGCCCCTGCTTGCCAGAACGTGCGCATGGGCGTGGTCAACTGGACCGATGTCATCGCCACCAGCGCCATGGCCCAGGTGCTGCTCGATGGCCTCGGTTACAAGACCAAACAAACCAGCGCCTCTCAGCAAATCATATTTGCTGGCATCCGCGACCAGCGCCTGGACCTGTTTCTCGGCTACTGGAACCCGCTGATGACCCAGACCATCACGCCGTTCGTCGACGCCAAGCAAGTCAAGGTCCTCGACAAAGCCAGCCTGGAAGACGCTCGCGCCACCCTGGCGGTGCCGACTTATCTGGCCGACAAGGGCCTAAAAAGCTTTGCCGACATCGCCAGGTTCGAGAAAGAACTGGGCGGCAAGATTTACGGCATCGAGCCGGGCTCGGGGGCTAACACGCAGATCAAGGCAATGATCGCCAAGAACCAGTTCGGCCTGGGCAAGTTCCAGTTGGTGGAGTCCAGCGAAGCCGGCATGTTGGCCGCAGTGGACCGTGCCGTGCGCCGCAAGGAAGCCGTGGTGTTCTTTGGTTGGGCGCCGCACCCGATGAACGTCAACGTCGAGATGACTTACCTCACCGGCAGCGAAGACGCCCTGGGCCCGAACGAAGGCATGGCTACCGTATGGACCGTGACCGCGCCGGCCTACGCCGAGCAGTGCCCCAACGTGCATAAGCTACTGACCAACCTGACGTTCACCGCCGCCGACGAGAGCCGGATGATGCAGCCGTTGCTGGATCACAAGGACGCTTTGGAATCCGCACGGCAGTGGCTCAAGGATCACCCTCAAGACCGGCAGCGCTGGCTCGATGGCGTCACCACTTTCGACGGCAAACCCGCCGCGACCAACCTGCAACTGACCAGCAAATAACGTTTTGCGAACCACCGTTTCGCGGCCACTTGCGACCGCGAACGGCACCACCACGCCTGTAAGGAACCGCCTCATGAACCACGACGTCATCATCACCTGCGCACTCACCGGTGCTGGCGACACGACCGCCAGAAGCCCACACGTGCCGGTCACGCCCAAACAAATCGCCGCCGCCGCGGTAGAGGCCGCCAAAGCCGGCGCCACCGTGGTGCATTGCCATGTACGCGACCCGCAAACCGGCAAATTCAGCCGCGATGTAGCCCTGTACCGTGAAGTGATGGAGCGCATCCGCGAGGCCGACATCGACATCATCGTCAACCTCACCGCCGGCATGGGCGGCGACCTGGAGATCGGTGGCGGCGAGAATCCCATGGAGTTCGGGCCTAATACCGACCTGGTCGGCCCGCTGACCCGCCTGGCCCACGTCGAAGAACTGCTGCCGGAAATCTGCACCTTGGACTGCGGCACGCTGAACTTCGGCGATGGCGACACAATTTACGTGTCCACCCCGGCGCAACTGCGTGCTGGCGCCAAACGTATCCAGGAACTGGGCGTAAAGGCCGAGCTGGAGATTTTCGACACCGGCCACCTGTGGTTTGCCAAGCAGATGATCAAGGAAGGGCTGCTTGATAACCCGCTGTTCCAACTGTGCCTGGGCATTCCCTGGGGCGCACCGGCCGACACCACCACCATGAAAGCCATGGTCGACAACCTCCCCGCCGACGCGGTGTGGGCGGGCTTCGGCATTGGTCGCATGCAAATGCCGATGGCCGCGCAGGCGGTGCTGCTGGGCGGCAACGTACGGGTGGGCCTTGAGGACAACCTGTGGCTGGACAAGGGCGTGCTCGCCACCAATGGCCAGTTGGTGGAACGCGCCAGTGAAATTCTCAGCCGGTTAGGCGCACGGGTCCTGACCCCGGCCGAAGGCCGCATCAAGATGGGCCTGACCCAACGCGGCTAACACAGACACCACACAACCCTGTGGGAGCGGGCTTGCTCGCGAATGCGGTGTGCCAGTGGGTGCATTCGGTACTGACCCACCGCATTCGCGAGCAAGCCCGCTCCCACAGGGGATTACCGAACTTTTTAGGAATATGCCATGCGCTTTATCACCGACATCAAAACCTTCGCCGCGTTGGGCAGCGGCGTCATCGGCAGCGGCTGGGTGTCCCGTGCCCTTGCCCGTGGCCTGGATGTAGTCGCCTGGGACCCCGCGCCCGGTGCCGAGGCAGCCCTGCGCAAACGCGTCGCCAACGCCTGGACTGCCCTTGAACAACAGGGCCTGGCGCCCGGTGCCTCCCAAGACCGCCTGCGCTTTGTCACCACCATCGAAGACTGCGTGAAAGACGCCGACTTCATCCAGGAAAGCGCCCCGGAACGCCTGGAGCTGAAGCTGCAATTGCACAGCCAGATCAGCGCCTCGGCCAAGCCCAATGCCTTGATAGGTTCCAGCACCTCCGGGCTGTTGCCCAGCGAATTCTATGAAAGCTCCACCCACCCGGAACGCTGCGTGGTCGGCCACCCCTTCAACCCGGTCTACCTGTTGCCACTGGTAGAAGTGGTGGGCGGCAAAAACACCGCGCCAGAGGCGATCCAGGCAGCGATCAAGGTGTATGAATCCCTCGGCATGCGCCCGCTGCATGTACGCAAGGAAGTGCCGGGGTTTATTGCCGACCGCCTGCTGGAAGCGCTGTGGAGAGAGGCGCTGCACCTGGTCAATGACGGCGTGGCGACCACCGGCGAAATCGACGATGCCATTCGCTTTGGTGCCGGGCTACGCTGGTCGTTCATGGGTACCTTCCTCACTTACACCCTGGCGGGCGGCGATGCCGGCATGCGCCACTTCATGGCGCAGTTCGGCCCAGCGTTGCAGTTGCCGTGGACTTATCTACCAGCGCCTGAACTGACTGAAAAACTGATTGATGATGTGGTCGACGGCACCGCCGATCAGTTAGGTAACCACAGCATTTCGGCGCTGGAGCGCTATCGTGATGACTGCCTGCTAGCGGTGCTGGAAGCCGTAAAAACAACCAAGGCCAAGCACGGCATGAACTTCGCCGAATAACCCTGTAGGAGCGAGCTTGCTCGCGAAGATCGCCAACGATAACGCGGGGCATCAGGTACCCCACGGCGATCTTGAGTTTTTCGCGAGCAAGCTCGCTCCTACACATTGGAATTCATACCATGCCCGCACTGACCACCTACACCACCAAAATCCTGCCGGACTGGGTCGACTACAACGGCCATCTGCGTGACGCGTTCTACCTGCTGATCTTCAGCTACGCCACCGATGCGCTGATGGACACCCTGGGGCTGGACAGCGAAAACCGCGAAACCAGCGGCCACTCGCTGTTCACCCTGGAGTTGCACCTGAACTACCTGCACGAGGTAAAACTCGGCGCCGAGGTTGAGGTGCATACCCAACTGATCGCCCACGACGCCAAACGACTGCACCTCTATCACAGCCTGCACCTTGTGGGCGAAGCACGCGAGTTGGCCGGTAACGAACAGATGCTGCTGCATGTCGATCTGGCCGGGCCGCAGTCGGCGCCGTTTGCCGGCGCGACCCTGGAAAAACTCACTGCCCTGAGCCAGGAACACGCCGACCTACCCCGGCCTGCCCTGCTCGGCCGCGTGATCGGGCTGCCCGCGCAAAAAAAAGCCCCGATCCAGCCGTGACGGGATCGGGGCAGAGTGCTTTGTGTGAGCCGTGCATTCGAGGGTGACCAAACCGTCAAGCTGCGTGCCTGGGTTCAGTGTGCCTGTTACGCGTCAGATCAAGTGACCCGAAAACGACCTGTTCATAGCCATACGAGCCATCGCTGGATTCTGCCCTTGCCGCCAGTCCTGGGGCCTACCAGAATCCAAGTCAATTCCCGCTCCCTACACCAGGATGACCGTCATGATGCACGCGGATTTGATTGACCAGGATGACCTGCTGGGCCAACTGCGCTCGCTGGGTTTTGAAGTGTCCAGCGGCGCTACCGCCGAGCAGGCTTGCGAATGTGCGGTGCGCGGGTTGAGCGAAGCCCGGGCCAAGGCGCTCAAGGGCATGGTTGAAAAGATGTACAGCGGCAGCGCGACGATTTTGCCGGCGGTAAGGCAGGCGATCGACAAGCAATTGTTGCCGGCGCTGATGCAGTTCAAACAAAGCTCTGGCGCCTGAAATACATCCTCTGTAGGAGCGAGCTTGCTCGCGAAAATCGCCAACGATAACGGGGCATCAGATACCCCACGGCGATCTTGAGTTTTTCGCGAGCAAGCTCGCTCCTACCATAAGGCAGCCCGGTGTCAGAGCCTTACGCTGGCAAACGTCGACTCGTTGCGCGCCTGGCTCAACGCCGACATCGGCCCCGACAACGGTGACAACACCAGTGCCGGCGGAATCGGCATCATCGCCACTTGCTGGGTGGTGTTGGAGCCTACGCGCTCATCCCGTGGCGGAATGCCGAAGTACTCGCGGTAGCACTTGGAAAAGTGTGGCGTAGACACAAACCCGCACACCGAGGCGACTTCGATGATCGACATCGGCGTCTGCTTGAGCAGTTGCCGTGCGCGGATCAGGCGCAGCTTGAGGTAGTAGCGCGACGGCGAGCAGTGCAGGTATTTCTGGAACAGCCGCTCCAACTGCCGGCGCGACACGGCGACATACACCGCCAGTTCGTCCAGGTCGATCGGCTCTTCGAGGTTGGCTTCCATCAGCGCGACGATTTCCTGCAGTTTCGGCTGGTTGGTGCCGAGCATATGCTTGAGCGGCACACGCTGGTGATCCTGTTCGTTGCGGATGCGTTCGTACACGAACATCTCGGAGATGGCGGCCGACAATTCACGGCCGTGGTCGCGGCTGATCAGGTGCAGCATCATGTCCAGGGGCGCGGTGCCACCGGAGCTGGTGAAGCGGTTGCGGTCGAGGGTGAACAGGCGCGTGCTCATGGCCACCCGCGGGAAGGCTTCCTGCATCGACGCCAGGCATTCCCAGTGCACGCTGCAATCAAAGCCGTCGAGCAAGCCCGCGCAGGCCAGGGCCCAGCTGCCGGTGCACACTGCGCCGAGGCGACGAGACTGGCGTGCCTGGCTTTGCAGCCACGACACATGTTCACGGGTGACGGTGCGCTGGATACCCACGCCGCCGCACACGATGACCGTGTCCAGGACGGGTGCTTTGTGCATGGAGGCATCGGGGGTGATTTGCAGGCCATCGCTGGCCCACACCTGGTTGCCGTCGACACTCAGGGTTGTCCAGCGATACAGCTCGCGGCCGGACAGCTGGTTGGCCATGCGCAGTGGCTCCACGGCTGACGCCAGGGAAATCAGCGTGAAATTGTCCAGCAGCAAAAAGCCGATGGATTGAGGCGCACGGTTCTGGGGTTGGGCCCCGGAGTTGGTCGACGTCATCGCAGTATCTCCTCACATCACACAAAGCAGGTGGTGGCCTCAGGCGAGGCTCTTGTTATTGCGCTCGTCCTGAAAAGGAGAGGCTTTGCAATTGATAGAGCAAATGCCATGCCTAAAATTGAATGGCTATTCAAGAACTCCTGAAAACGACCTGTTGATGCGTCTATACAAGCCCGCGCGTGAAGTGCGGGATATGACGCATAACGGGCGGGGTTCAAGGGGTGTGAGCAGATCGGTAGCACTTGTGGGAAGGCGCTTTGCGGGCGTAGGAGAAGTCTGTCACCCAAAGCACATCAGGCGTGTGATCGTGTAGGAATCGTTCGGAAGCTACTTATCTATTTGCGACGCGCTAAAAGGTGGCGATTTTGGCCGGGATGTTCACTTTGTGAGCAATGATGCTCCTCTGTTCGGCTCGTTCCCACGCTCTGCGTGGGCATGCATCCTGTGACGCTCTGCGTCACCCATGGGACGCGGAGCGTCCGGGGCGGCATTCCCACGCGGAGCGTGGGAACGATCATGTCACTGACTCAACATTCAACCGCACTCACCGCCAACCCACCCCGCGATGTCTCTTTGTACTTGTCATGCATATCAGCCCCGGTATCACGCATGGTGCGGATCACCCGGTCCAACGAGATGAAGTGCTGGCCATCGCCACGCAACGCCATTTGCGCCGCGTTGATCGCCTTCACCGCCGCGATCGCATTGCGCTCGATACACGGCACTTGCACCAAACCGCCCACCGGGTCGCAGGTCAGGCCAAGGTTATGTTCCAAACCGATTTCAGCGGCGTTGCACAGTTGCTCCGGGGTGGCGCCGAGAATCTCCGCCAGCCCGGCCGCGGCCATGGCGCACGCAGAACCGACCTCGCCCTGGCAACCGACTTCGGCCCCCGAGATCGAGGCGTTCTTTTTACACAGGATGCCCACCGCCGCCGCGCCGAGCAGGTAGTCGACCACGTTGGCTTCGGTGACTTCTTCACTGAACTTCATAAAGTAGTGCAACACCGCCGGGATGATCCCCGCCGCGCCATTGGTGGGCGCCGTGACCATGCGCCCACCGGCGGCGTTTTCTTCGTTGACCGCCAGGGCGAACAGGTTGACCCATTCCATGGCGCTCAAGGTCGAGCCGATCACATTCGGCTTGTTCAGCTCCTGCAAGCTGCGGTGCAACTTGGCGGCGCGACGGCGCACGTTCAAGCCGCCGGGCAGGATGCCTTCGTGCTTGAGGCCCTGCTCCACGCAATCTTGCATGGCGCGCCAGAGCTTCATCAGGCCGCTGCGGATTTCTTCTTCGCTGCGCCAGGTTTTTTCATTCGCCAGCATCAGTTCGGCAACGCGCAGGTTGTGGGTCTTGCACAGCTGCAACAGCTCCACGGCACTGGAAAAGTCATAGGGCAGCTCAGTGCGGTCCATGTCTGCCACACCGCTTTGGGCCTGGGCTTCATCCACCACAAAACCGCCACCCACCGAGTAATAGGTGTCGCGGTGCAACTCGCCGTTTTCGCCAAACACCACCAGGGTCATGGCGTTGGGATGGAACGGCAGGTTTTCATCGAGCAGGCGCATGTCCCGCGCCCACACAAACGGCACCGGCAGACGCCCGTCCAGCAGCAGCGTGTCGGTTTCGCGCAGGGTGTGGATACGTGCGCCGATTTGCGTGGGGTCGATTGCGTCCGGCCATTCGCCCATCAGGCCCATGATGGTGGCGGTGTCGCTGCCATGACCGATGCCGGTGGCCGACAGCGAGCCGTACAGTTGCACTTCGACACGCTGCACCTGTTCCAGCCACCCACGCTCACGCAACGCTTGAACGAACAACGCCGCGGCGCGCATGGGCCCCACGGTGTGCGAACTCGAAGGCCCGATGCCGATCTTGAACAGGTCGAAAACGCTGATAGCCATTAACGTGAAACTCCTCGATAAGCACGGGCCGGGCTTGAACGAGGTGCTACGCTCAGATCGCCCAGATGGCGGCATCATCAAGCTTTTATTCGTCATCACGGCGTCTCACACCGACGCACTCATGCTCACCAGCGGCGCTCGCGTGCGAACGCCAGTTTTGGCCGTTTTTTGCGGTGCAGAAGGGTAAAAACAGCAGTTTTACCTTCGGAAAAACCTGTAAGCGACGTCATCGGTACTGGATGCGACCCTCCCTGTACTGGATACGACGCCCCCTGTAGGCGTCAGATTTTCACTGGTACATGATCAGTCTCGACTCGTTTGCAAGGCACCGCGCCAGAGCTGTTGTCTCACGCTCCAACCGCAACACTTATAAAGCGCGGCGAATGCCGCCAGAAAAGACACAGGAGTCTACCCACATGAAAGGTTCACCCTCGTTGTTGTTGGCCGCCATGCTGAGTCTGCCAGTCGTGGCACACGCCGCAGAACCGGAACAGTGCAAGACCGTCAACTTCTCCGATGTCGGCTGGACCGACATCACCGTCACCACCGCGACCACCAGCGAGATCCTCAAGGGCCTGGGCTACAAGCCGCGCACCACGATGATTTCGGTACCGGTGACTTACAAGTCCCTGGCCGACGGCAAGAACATGGACATTTTCCTAGGCAACTGGATGCCGACCATGGAAAACGACATCAAGCAGTACCGTGATGCCGGCACCGTGGAAACCGTGCGCGCCAACCTGGAGAACGCCAAGTACACCCTGGCAGTCCCACAGGCGCTGTACGACAAGGGCCTGAAGGACTTCGCCGACATCGCCAAATTCAAGGATGAGCTGAACGGCAAGATCTATGGCATCGAGCCGGGCAACGATGGCAACCGCACCATCCAGACGCTGATCGACAAAGATGCCTTCGGCCTCAAAACCGCCGGCTTCAAGGTGGTTGAATCCAGCGAAGCCGGCATGCTCTCTCAGGTTGAGCGCGCCTCCAAGCGCGACCAGGCCATCGTGTTCCTCGGCTGGGAACCGCACCCGATGAACACCCGCTTCAAGATGAAGTACCTGACCGGTGGTGACGACTCGTTCGGCCCCAACTACGGCCAGGCCACCATCTACACCAACACCCGCAAAGGCTACACCCAGGAGTGCAGCAACGTTGGTCAGTTGCTGAAGAACCTGGTGTTCACCCTCGACATGGAAAGCACCCTGATGGGGAACGTCCTGGACGACAAGATGAAGGCCGATGCTGCCGCCAAGGCCTGGCTGCAAAAGAACCCGCAAGTGCTCGACACCTGGCTCGCCGGTGTCACCACCGTTGATGGCAAACCAGGGCTCGATGCCGTTAAAGCTTACCTCGCCAAATAGCACCCGCTGACCCCAGGCCGGTGCGCTGGCCTGGGATGTTTTCCCCTTCGCATGTGGACATTCACTACCATGCTGACTGAACAGAAAATCCCACTAGGCCAGTACATCGCTGCCTTCGTCGACTGGTTGACCCAACACGGGGCCAACTACTTCGACGCAATCGCATCGACACTGGAAACGATGATCCACGGCGTGACGTTTGCGCTGACCTGGTTCAATCCACTGGCATTGATCGGTCTGATTGCGCTGCTGGCTCACTTTATTCAACGTAAATGGGGACTGACTGTTTTTGTCATCGCCTCCTTCCTGCTGATCCTCAACCTGGGGTACTGGCAGGAAACCATGGAAACCCTCGCGCAGGTGCTGTTCGCCACCCTGGTCTGCGTGGTCATCGGTGTGCCGCTGGGCATTGTTGCCGCGCATAAACCGATGTTCTACACCATGATGCGGCCGGTACTCGATCTGATGCAGACCGTGCCGACCTTCGTCTACCTCATCCCTACCCTGACCCTCTTTGGGCTGGGTGTGGTGCCTGGGCTGATTTCCACGGTGGTGTTCGCGATTGCCGCACCGATCCGCCTGACCTACCTGGGTATCCGCGATGTCCCGCAAGAGCTGATGGACGCCGGCAAGGCCTTTGGCTGCTCGCGCCGCCAGCTGCTCTCACGCATTGAACTGCCCCACGCCATGCCGAGCATCGCCGCCGGCATTACCCAGTGCATCATGCTGTCGCTGTCGATGGTGGTGATCGCAGCCCTGGTGGGCGCCGATGGCCTCGGCAAGCCGGTGGTCAACGCACTCAACACCGCAGACATTGCCTTGGGCTTTGAAGCGGGCCTGGCCATTGTGTTGCTCGCCATCATGCTCGACCGTATCTGCAAACAACCCGACGCTAAAGTAGGGGGTGATGCATGAGCATTATCCGATTCGACAATGTCGACGTGATCTTTTCCAAAGACCCACGCGAAGCGCTCAAGCTGCTGGACCAGGGCATGAGCCGTAACGAAATCCTGAAGAAGACCGGGCAGATTGTCGGCGTTGAAAAGGCCAGCCTGGACATTGAAAAAGGCGAGATCTGTGTGCTGATGGGCCTCTCGGGCTCAGGCAAGTCCAGCTTGCTGCGCTGCATCAACGGCCTCAATACCGTCAGCCGTGGCCAGCTGTTTGTGGAGCATGAAGGTCGCCAGATCGACATCGCCTCCTGCACCCCCGCCGAACTGAAAATGATGCGCACTAAACGCATCGCCATGGTGTTCCAGAAGTTCGCCCTGATGCCCTGGCTGACGGTGCGCGAGAACATCAGCTTCGGCCTGGAGATGCAGGGCCGCCCAGAGAAAGAACGGCGCACGCTGGTGGATGAGAAACTCGAACTGGTGGGCCTGAGCCAATGGCGCAACAAGAAGCCCGACGAGTTGTCCGGCGGCATGCAGCAGCGCGTCGGCCTGGCCCGCGCGCTGGCGATGGACGCCGATATCCTGCTGATGGACGAACCCTTCTCGGCCCTCGACCCGCTGATCCGCCAAGGCTTGCAAGATGAACTGCTGGAACTGCAACGCAAGTTGAGCAAGACCATCGTGTTCGTCAGTCACGACCTGGACGAAGCACTCAAGCTCGGTAGCCGTATCGCGATCATGAAAGACGGCAAGATCATCCAGTACAGCGTGCCGGAAGAGATCGTGCTGAACCCGGCGGATGACTATGTGCGCACCTTCGTCGCCCATACCAACCCGCTGAACGTGCTGTGCGGGCGCAGCCTGATGCGCACCCTGGATAACTGCACGCGTGTGAATGGTTCGGTATGCCTTGATCCGGGTGGCGACTCTTGGCTGGACCTGGCTGAAGGCAACACCATCCAGGGCGCACGCCAGAATGGCGTGACGATGAACCTGCAAAACTGGGCGCCAGGGCAGGCCGTGGAAGGCTTGGGCCGCGTACCGACGCTGGTGGACTCGAACATCGGCATGCGCGATGCGCTGCAGATTCGCTACCAGACAGGCAACAAGCTGGTGCTGCACGACAACAACAAGGTGGTAGGGATTCTGGGAGACAGTGAGCTCTACCACGCCCTGCTGGGCAAGAACCTGGGTTAAGCCGCACCGCAAAGCAAATGTGGGAGCGGGCTTGCTCGCGAATGCGGTGGATCAGTAATAGATGTACTGACTGACACACCGCATTCGCGAGCAAGCCCGCTCCCACATTTTGATCTGCTTTCACATTAGCTAAGCGGCGCCAGTGAGGGCGCCGCCAGTTCAACTATCAGCTATAGACCCGGCCAAGGAGCTGCCGATGGCTTTCAAACTGATCGAGCACATCCCGGGTGATCTGCTCCTGGGTGAAGCCCATCAGGTCATACTCCTGCGGCCCGTTGTGCAGGTACACCTCGGCACGGTAGTAACGGGTGCGCTCTTCTTCAGGCAGGTCAGCCGGCGCTGCCGAGTAGCCATCCAGGCTCACTTCGTAGACAAACGGGTTGCCCTCGTCCATCTCGATCCGCACGCCGATGCAGCGTTTGGATTTGCCCAGCAAGGTCTGCACTTCCAACCCCTGATCACGCAACGCAATCGCGGCTTCTTCCAACGCCGGCGTTACGTGCTTGTCCATAAAGCGCTGCACGGTGGCTTGGCTCGGTTGCAGGTCCAGCGCCGTCAAGCGCTCGCTGAAACCACGACGCCCGCGTTCAGCCAATTGCGCCTGCTCCTGTTCGATGGCCACGTCCTGGCGCATGGCCTTGTGCAAACCGAACATAAAGAACACCAGCACCACCGAGAACGGCAGCCCCGCCAGCACCACCATGGTTTGCATGGCTTCGAAGTTACCGGCAAACAGCAGGCCGATGGTCACCAGGGTGATCACCGCCGACCAGAAGATACGCAACCAGTGCGGCGCGTCTTCATCCACGTTGCCGCCTTTGCAGGAAAGGTTGGCCATCATCACCGCGCCGGAATCCGCAGGCGTCAGGAACAGCACGAAGCCCACGAAGATCGACACGCCGATCACCACTTTCGACGCCGGGTAATGCTCAAGCAGTTGGTAGATGGCCATGGACGGTTGCTCCAGCGCCGTCTTGCCCAACTCCACCGCCCCATGGTTCAACACCAAATCCAGGGCCGAGTTGCCGAAGATCGACAGCCACGCCAGGGTAAAGCCCAACGGGATCAGCAATACGCCAGCCACCAGTTCACGCACGGTACGCCCACGGGAAATACGCGCGATGAACATGCCTACAAATGGCGCCCAGGAAATCCACCAGGCCCAGTAAAACAGGGTCCACAGGCCCATCCAGCGTTCGGTCTTGGCACCGTCGCCTTCGTACACATACAGGTCGAAGGTTTTGAGCACGATCCCGTTGAGGTAATCACCGGTGTTCTGCACCAGGCCATTGAGCAGGTGCAAGGTGGGGCCGAACAGCAGCACGAAGATCAGCAAACCGCTGAACAGCACGATGTTGAGGTTGGAGAGGCGACGAATGCCGTTTTCCACACCCGACACGGCAGCGATGGTCGCCACGGTGCTCATCACGATGATCACGATCAGCAAATTGGTATTGCTGTGCTCCATGCCGAACAGGTTTTCCAGCCCCGACGACACTTGCATCGAGCCGATCCCCAGGTTGGTCACCAGACCCAGCAGGGTCACGAACATACCGAAACCGTCTACCGCATGGCCGGCCGCGCCCTTCACCCAACGCTCGCCCACCAGCGGGTACAGCGCCGAACGCAAGGCCAGCGGCTGGTTGTGGCGATAAGCAAAGTACGCCACGGCCAGGCCCACCAGCGCATAGATCGCCCAGCCGTGCAGGCCCCAGTGCAGGAAGGTCAGTTGCAGCGCCTGGCGTGCCGCGCCATTGCTGGCGGCAGCGCCTTCGGGCGGGTTGAAGTAGTGGTCCAACGGCTCGGACGCACCGAAATACAACAGCGAGATGCCGATACCCGACGAGAACAACATGCCGGCCCAGGCGCCGTAGCTGAAGTCTGGGGTATCGTCCTTCGCACCCAGCTTAAGTTTCCCATAGGACGAAAACGCCAGGCCGACCACAAACACCAGGTAGGCGGCGATGACCACCATGTAGTACCAGCCAAAGCTTTTCGACAGCCAGGCCTGTGCTACACCGAGCAGGCGCCCGGCCTCCTGCGGGGCGACGATCAGAATGGCGGTCAACAATAAAATCAGCGCGGTGGAGGTGTAGAACACCCAACCGTTGACCCGGACCTTTTCCGGTGGGGTCTTTATAAGAGAGGCAGAACTCATGGCGCAGATGCTCCAGGCAGTGCGAGAGAGAAACACAAGGCAACGGTTATCCCGGGACATCGATTTTTCGGCAGTCGACGGACGGGTGTTATAAAGACACCCCGAAAATTCTTGAGCCCGCCAAGGCGGTGATCAGGCTCTGAAGTGGCCTGTTTCAAGGGTTTTTGCAGGTGTCGAAGGTTGCAGCTCGCAGGTAGGAAACATCTGTAGGCAGCGACCATTTGTCGCAGATCTTATTCTTTGTTGATTGAACGTTCAATCAAAACAAAATAGACTGGCCCTCAAGCCGACGGACGTGGATCGCCCATCGGCAGGCCTAAGGAGAGGTGCTACATGCCCAAGGTCGGTATGCAACCCATACGCCGCCAGCAATTGATCGAAGCCACATTGACGGCCATCGATCGGGTCGGGATGGGAGATGCCAGCATTGCGCTGATCGCCCGTCTGGCCGGCGTCTCGAACGGCATCATCAGCCACTACTTTCAGGACAAGAACGGCCTGATCGCAGCGACGATGCGCTACCTGATGAATGCGCTGATCGAGAACGTGCAAGAACGCAGGCGTGCCTTGAAGGATGACAGCCCACGGGCGCACCTTCAGGTGATCATCGAAGGTAACTTCGACGCCAGCCAGGTCAACGGCCCGGCAATGAAAACCTGGCTGGCCTTCTGGGCCACCAGCATGCACCACCCGTCATTGCACAGGTTGCAGCGGATCAACGATCAACGTCTGTATTCCAACCTGTGCTGCCAGTTCCGCCGAGTGCTGCCGCTGCCGCACGCACGCAAAGCAGCCCGAGGCCTGGCGGCCCTGATCGACGGTTTGTGGTTGCGCGGCGCCCTGTCGGGAGACGCTTTCGACACGGCGCAGGCGCAACGGATCGCTTACGAATACATGGATTTCCAATTGGCCAAGCAGGTGAGTTAGAGCACACATAACCGCTCAACCCCTGAACGTCCGCCGCTCAGTGTTGCCACAACCCCATGGCCCACTGTTCGGCGGGTAACGCCAACCACTTATGCACTTGCGAGGACTTTATGGCCCGTTTCGACCTGCAAAAACTCTACATTGACGGCGGCTACAGCGACGCTGGCAGCGATGCCACCTTCGAAGCCATCAACCCGGCTAACGGTGAAGTTCTCGCCCAAGTGCAACGCGCCACCTTCGATGACGTTGAACGTGCCGTGGTCAGCGCTGAAAAAGGCCAGAAAATCTGGGCCGCCATGACCGCCATGGAGCGTTCGCGCATCCTGCGTCGTGCCGTGGACATCCTGCGCGAGCGCAACGATGAGCTGGCCGCCCTGGAAACCCTGGACACCGGTAAAGCCTTCTCCGAAACCAAGTACGTCGACATCGTCACCGGTGCTGACGTGCTGGAATACTACGCCGGCCTGGTGCCCGCCATCGAAGGCGAGCAGATCCCACTGCGCGATACTTCGTTTGTCTACACCCGCCGCGAGCCGCTGGGCGTGGTTGCCGGTATCGGCGCGTGGAACTACCCGATCCAGATCGCCCTGTGGAAATCCGCACCAGCCCTGGCTGCCGGTAACGCGATGATCTTCAAGCCAAGCGAAGTCACCTCGCTGACCACCCTGAAACTGGCCGAGATCTACACCGAGGCTGGCGTTCCAGCGGGCGTGTTCAACGTACTGACCGGCAGCGGCCGTGAAGTCGGCACCTGGCTGACCGAGCATCCGCGCATTGAAAAAGTCTCCTTCACCGGCGGCACCGACACCGGCAAGAAAGTCATGGCCAGCGCGTCGAGCTCCTCGCTCAAAGACGTGACCATGGAACTGGGCGGCAAGTCCCCGCTGATCATTTTCGACGACGCCGACCTCGACCGCGCCGCCGACACCGCGATGATGGCCAACTTCTACAGCTCCGGCCAGGTCTGCACCAACGGCACCCGCGTGTTCGTGCCCAAGCACCTGCAAGCCGCGTTCGAAGCCAAGATCGTTGAGCGTGTTGCGCGTATTCGCATCGGCAACCCGGAAGACGAAAACACCAACTTCGGCCCGCTGGTCAGCTTCGCCCACATGGAAAGCGTGCTGGGCTACATCGCCAAAGGCAAAGAGCAAGGCGCACGCCTGCTGTGCGGCGGCGACCGCCTGACCGACGGCGACTTCGCCAAAGGCGCCTTCGTGGCCCCGACCGTGTTCACCGACTGCACCGACGACATGGTGATCGTGCGTGAAGAAATCTTTGGCCCGGTGATGAGCATCCTCACCTACGAAACCGAAGAAGAAGTGATCCGCCGCGCCAACGACACCGACTTCGGCCTGGCCGCTGGCCTGGTCACCAAGGACCTGAACCGCGCCCACCGCGTGATTCACCAGTTGGAAGCCGGTATCTGCTGGATCAACGCCTGGGGCGAGTCCGACGCGAAAATGCCGGTCGGTGGCTACAAGCAGTCGGGTGTGGGCCGTGAGAACGGCATCAGCTCGCTGAACAACTTCACCCGCATCAAATCGGTACAGGTTGAATTGGGCGATTACGCCTCGGTGTTCTAACACCAGCGAGTCTTGTATTGCCCGTGAGGCCATCGCGGCGGTGCGACGACTCGACAAGCCCGCCTCCCACATTTGTTCTGTGTGAACCCGATCAAATGTGGGAGCTGGCTTGCCTGCGATCGAGTGCGAAGCACTCGCCAGACCTGACCATACTTCAAAGAGGGTACATTCATGTCCCAAGAATACGATTACATCATTGTGGGTGCCGGCTCCGCCGGTAACACCCTGGCGACCCGTCTGACCGAAGACGAAGGCGTCACCGTCCTGTTGTTGGAAGCCGGTGGCCCGGACTACCGCCTCGACTTCCGTACCCAGATGCCAGCCGCACTGGCCTTCCCGCTGCAAGGCCGCCGCTACAACTGGGCCTACGAAACCGATCCAGAGCCACACATGGACGGCCGCCGGATGGAATGCGGTCGCGGCAAGGGCCTGGGTGGCTCTTCCCTGATCAACGGCATGTGCTACATCCGTGGCAACGCCATGGACTATGACAATTGGTCGAAGCTGCCGGGCCTGGAAGACTGGACCTACCTGGACTGCCTGCCGTATTTCCGCAAAGCCGAAACCCGCGACATCGGCCCCAACGATTGGCACGGTGGCGACGGCCCGGTCAGCGTGACCACGCCGAAAGCGGGCAACAACCCGCTGTTCCATGCCATGGTTGAAGCGGGCGTACAGGCCGGTTACCCACGTACCGAAGACTTGAACGGCTACCAGCAAGAAGGCTTCGGCCCGATGGACCGTACCGTCACGCCGAACGGCCGTCGCGCCAGCACCGCACGCGGTTACCTGGACACGGCTAAAAAGCGTTCGACCCTGACCATCGTCACCCATGCCCTCACCGACAAAGTACTGTTCGAAGGCAAGCGTGCCGTGGGCGTGCGTTACCTGATTGGCGCCGCCGAAGAACGCGTTGAAGCCCGTGCGCGTAAAGAAGTACTGGTGTGCAGCGGCGCAATCGCTTCGCCGCAACTGCTGCAACGCTCCGGCGTCGGCCCGGCCAAACTGCTGGAAAGCCTCGACATCCCCGTGGTCCACGACCTGCCGGGCGTGGGTGAAAACCTGCAGGACCACCTTGAGCTGTACCTGCAATACGCGTGCACCCAGCCGGTGTCGCTGTACCCTTCGCTGCTCTGGTACAACCAGCCGGCGATTGGTGCCGAATGGCTGTTCAACGGCACCGGCATCGGCGCCAGCAACCAGTTCGAAGCGGGCGGGTTTATCCGTACCCGTGAAGAGTTCGAATGGCCGAACATCCAGTACCACTTCCTGCCGGTAGCCATTAACTACAACGGCAGCAACGGTGTGAAAGAGCACGGTTTTCAGGCGCACATGGGTTCCATGCGTTCGCCAAGCCGTGGCCGTATCCAGCTGAAGTCGAAGAACCCACGGGACTACCCGAGCATCCTCTTCAACTACATGGCCACCGAGCAGGACTGGCAGGAGTTCCGCGATGGCATCCGCCTGACCCGTGAAATCATGCAGCAGCCTGCACTGGACCCATACCGTGGCCGCGAAATCAGCCCGGGCATCGACGTGCAAACCGATGAGCAGTTGGACAAGTTCATCCGCGAGCACGCCGAAACCGCGTTCCACCCGTCCTGCTCGTGCAAGATGGGCACCGACGAGATGGCTGTAGTCGATGGTGAAGGCCGCGTGCATGGCATGCAGGGCCTGCGTGTGGTTGATGCCTCGATCATGCCGATCATCACCACCGGCAACCTCAACGCGCCGACGATCATGATCGCCGAGAAAATCGCCGACAAGATCCGTGGCCGCAAGCCATTGCCGCGCAGCACTGCCGATTACTACGTGGCAGGCGATGCGCCAGTGCGTGGCAAGCCGTTGCGTGAGATTGCGCAGTAACTGATACACCGCGGTTGATCGTTCCCACGCTCCGCGTGGGAACGCATCCTGTGACGCTCCGCGTCACGCCCTTCAAGAGCGGACGCAGAGCGTCCGGGGTGGCATTCCCACGCAGAGCGTGGGAACGATCACACAACAAAACCTCCCTTGATCAGCTCCCCGCCCAGGCCTACTCTGTTGGCCTGCCCGCGCCGAGCCGCCCACAAGGAAGGCCCCATGTTCGAACACCACGCCACGCTCAAGAAACACTTCGGTGCCCTGCGCACCACTGCCGAATTTTTCTCCCTGCGCTACGTTCGCGAATCCGGCCAGTACCTGTCGGTGCGCAAGAACGTCGCCGAACCGCCTCACCTGGGCCACGACGAAGGCGCCATGCTCACCGTGCGCCTCAACGGCGTGGAAGCCTACGCCGCGACCAACGATATTTCCCTTGCCGGCCTGCAAGCCGCCCTTGAGCGTGCTGAACAGCAAGCCCGGTTGATCAAGCCCCACGCCCTGCTCGACCTGCACCAGCAACCGGTGTCCAGCGACGTCGCCGACTACCTGTCGCCCGACCTCGACCAGCCCTTCCCGTCCCTGAGCGACTGCTACCAATTGCTCGGCGATGAGTCCGCCGCCGTGCCCAAGGATGAGCGCCTGGTGAGTTGGGAAGTCAGCTTGGGCACCACGCGGGTCGAACAGATCTACCTCAACAGCGCCGGCGCGCAATTGCGTCAGGCCCAGCGTTTCGTGTTCCCCGGCCTGAGCGTCACCGCCTTCGACGGCAACGACAGCCAGACCCGCACCCTGGGCGGTACCAACTTCGGCCAGCAAGGCAGTGCCGGCGTGATCCAGCGCTTCGGCCTGGTGGGCGCCGCCCGTAAAGTGGCCGACGAAGCGCTGCAATTGCTGCTCGCACCGAATACGCCCCACGGCCCGCGTGACCTGCTGCTGATGCCCGACCAGATGATCCTGCAGATCCACGAGTCCATCGGCCACCCGCTGGAGCTGGACCGCATCCTCGGTGACGAGCGCAATTACGCCGGCACCAGTTTTGTGAAGGCCAGCGACTTCGGCCACCTGCAATATGGCTCACCGTTGCTCAACGTCACCTTCGACCCGGACATCCCCGAACAGCTTGCCAGCTACGGCCATGACGACGACGGCACGCCTGCCAGCAAGCAGTTTCTGATTCGCGAGGGCCTGCTGCTCAAGCCGTTGGGCGGGGCCTTGTCGCAATTTCGCGCCAACCTGCCAGGCGTTGCCAACAGCCGCGCCTGCGGCTGGAACCGTGCGCCTATCGACCGCATGGCCAACCTGAATATCGAGCCCGGCGATAAAAGCCTCGCGCAACTGGTGGGCGGAATTGAAAGCGGCATCCTGATGTCGACCAACCGTTCGTGGTCCATCGACGATGCGCGCAACAAGTTCCAGTTCGGCTGCGAGTGGGGCCAGTTGATCGAAAACGGCGAGCTCAAGGGCGTGGTAAAGAACCCCAACTACCGGGCGATCTCCGCGCAGTTCTGGCGCAAGCTCAGCGCGGTAGGCGATGCCAGCACCTTCAAGGTCTTGGGCACGCCGAACTGCGGCAAGGGCGAACCCAACCAGGTGATCCGCGTCGGCCATGCGTCGCCGGCCTGTGTATTCAGCAATGTCGATGTATTTGGGGGAGATGCCTGATGAACCACTTCAAGGCACTGGTGGACTGGCTCAAGCACGCCATCACCGACAAGGAACACTTTCAACTCGGCTACGCGGATGAAGCGTCCGAGTTCGTGCGCTTCAACCACGCACAGGTGCGCCAGGCCGGCCAGGTACAGCAGGCCAGCCTGAACCTCAAATTGATCAACGATGGGCGCCACGCCGACCTGGGTATCACCCTGTCGGGCGAAGCGGAGCTGGATCGCCAACGCCTGGCGAATGGCCTGCAACAACTGCGCGAGACCTTGCCGCTGTTACCGCCTGACCCGTACCTGCTGTTGAACCCCGACGCCTGGCACAACCATAGCGAACAGCTGCGCCCGCTGCCGGAACTGGCCCAGGTGCTGGACGATATCAGCCAGGCCGCCGACGGCGTGGACCTGGTCGGTTTCTACGCCGCAGGCCCCATCAGCCGTGGTTTCGCCAGCTCAACGGGCGCGTTCGGCTGGCACCGGGCTAACAGCTTCAATTTCGATTTCAGCCTGTTCCACGCCAATGGCGAAGCGGTCAAAGCCAGCTACGCCGGGCATACCTGGAACAGCGCTGACTTCGCCGCACGTTTCCAACAGGCCCGGGAGCAACTGGCGTTTCTCGGGCGCCCGCTGCACAACCTGGCGCCCGGCCAATATCGCGCCTACCTTGCACCGGCAGCGCTGGAAGAAATCATCAGCATCATCACCTGGGGTGGTTTTTCGGCCCAGGCCATTGCCAGCAAAGGCAGTTCGTTGCAACGCCTGTACGCGGGTGATCAGTCACTGAGCCCGCTGGTGACGGTGGATGAGCAGATCAGCGGCTCCCTGAGCCAAGCGTTTTCCACTGAAGGCTACCCGCGCAAGGATGTCACCCTGATCAACGCAGGCCAGGCCGAGGGGCAGTTGATCAACTCGCGCAGCGCCGCCGAATACGGTTTGAACACCAACGGCGCCAGCAGCGACGAGTCGCCCAGCGCCTTGCAAATGGCGGCCGGCAACCTGGCCCAGGCCGATATTCTCAAGCAGTTGGGCACTGGGCTGTATATCAGCAACCTTTGGTACCTGAACTACTCCGACCTGCCGGCAGCGCGTCTGACCGGCATGACGCGCTTTGCGACCTTCTGGGTGGAAAACGGCGAGATCCAGGCGCCGGTCAGCACCATGCGCTTTGATGACAGTGTCTATCAGTTGCTCGGTTCGCAATTGGAAGCGCTGACTGCTGATCGGGAGCTGCTGTTGTCGGCCAGTACCTACAGCCAGCGCAATACCGCTTCCAACCTGTTGCCAGGCGCTTTGGTAAAACGCCTGACGCTGACCTTATAAACCGTAGGAGCGAGCTTGCTCGCGAAGAACGTACAGACACTGCGGGCTGGCTGTCAGCGCTGCGTTATCGTTGGCGTTTTTCGCGAGCAAGCTCGCTCCTACAGAGCAATAACCTGCACTGCAAAGAAACGTCTATCCCGCCACCCCTGCCCACGAGAGCATAACCTTGCCTGGGAAAGGCAAGCTGGAGTCTTGAGATGAACCATGGAAGTTTTGTCATTGAGAAGTTGTACAAGCACTACAACGTTCACGTAGAGCAACTGGGTAACGACCCGCACAGAAAAACCGTACTGATGGTCAACGGCGCGCTGTCCACCACGCGCTCCTTTGCCCGCACCAGTAAATGCCTGGCCGAGCACTTCAATGTGCTGCTGTTCGACTTGCCCTTCTCTGGCTTGTCACGCGAGCACAACACCGAACTCGATCTGGTTACCAAGGACGACGAAGTGCAAATCCTGCGTGCGTTGGTGGCGCGCTTTGCGGTCAACCATCTGGTCTCGGCGTCATGGGGTGGCATTTCCACCCTGTTGACCCTGGCGCACAACCCGCCCTCCATCGAAAGCTCGGTGGTGATGGCCCTGGCCCCCAACCTCAACCAGGCGATGCTCGAGTATGTCGAGCGCGTACGTGTGCTGATCGAGGCCGATGACAAGTCGGCGGTCGGCCATCTGCTCAACGAAACGGTGGGCAAATACCTGTCGCCGCGCCTCAAGCGCAATAACCATCGGCACCTGTCGACCATGGCCACCACCGAGTACCGCCAGGCGCGCTTTCATATCCATCAGGTGCTGGCCTTGGGCGATGGCAACTACTTGCCGGCGCTCAAGCAGATTGAAACACCGGTGCACTTTCTCAACGGCGCGCTGGACGAATACACCCCGGCCGACGAGGCCCAGCTGTTCAAACATTATGTAGGCCGCAGCAGCTTTGCCGTGGCCGAACACACCGGCCATCTGCTGGACCTGGAGTCCCGCGAAGCCGCGCTGGCAGTGCATCGGGCCTTGCTGGACTTCCTGGTGGGCGAGCATGCGACGTTGTCAGCTATAGACGAACCGCCAGTGGGAAAACGGACGACGGATGGCGCATAATCGCGAACACATAGCCTGCTAATAAAAAGGGATCCCATGCCGAATCGTGCCCCTCTCGATGCCAAGACCGCCCGCTGGCTCCCCTGGGTGGTAGCGATTGCCTTCTTCATGCAGTCGCTGGACGGGACGATTCTCAACACCGCGCTGCCGGCGATGGCCCAGGACCTCGCGGAAAACCCGCTGCGCATGCAAGGGGTGGTGATCGCCTACATGCTCACCGTGGCCTTGCTGATTCCCGCCTCGGGCTGGATCGCCGACCGCTTTGGCACCAAGAAGATCTTCTTTGGCGCGATCATGCTGTTCAGCATCGGGTCGTTGCTGTGCGCGCTGTCCAGTAGCCTGAGCATGCTGGTGGGCGCACGGGTGGTCCAGGGCCTGGGCGGCGCGCTGATGCTGCCGGTCGGGCGGCTGGTGGTGCTGCGGGCTTATCCGCGCTCCGAGCTGGTGCGGATCATGGGCTTTATCACCATTCCCGGCCTGCTCGGCCCCTTGCTTGGCCCGACGATGGGCGGCTGGATGGTGCAATACCTGACCTGGCACTGGATCTTCCTGATCAACCTGCCGGTGGGCATGATCGGCTGCTATGCCGTATGGAAATTCATCCCCGACCTGCGCGGCAGCGAGCGCACGCGCTTCGACGGCCTGGGCTTTCTGCTGTTCGGCGCGGCGATGGTGCTGATCACCATCGCCATGGAGGGCCTGGGCGAACTGCACCTGCCGCACCTGCGGGTGATGTTGCTGTTGTTCGGCGGGCTTGCCTGCCTGGCGGCGTACTGGCTGCGCGCCGGGCACATCGATAACCCGCTGTTCTCGCCGGTGCTGTTCAAGACGCGCACCTTTGCCGTGGGGATCCTCGGCAACCTGTTTGCGCGCCTGGGCAGCGGCGCACTGCCGTTCCTGGTGCCGCTGCTGTTACAAGTGGCGCTGGGCTATTCGCCGTCAGAAGCGGGCATGAGCATGCTGCCGCTGGCGGCGGCGGCGATGTTCGCCAAGTCCATCGCGCGCCCGCTTATCGAGCGCCTCGGCTACCGCATCGTCCTGACCGGCAACACCCTGGCCCTGGGCCTGATGCTGGCGAGCATGGGCCTGGTCAGCGAACAAACGCCCTACCCGCTACTGTTAGGCATGCTGGCGGTGCTGGGGGCCATCAACTCCCTGCAATTTACCGCCATGAACACCGTCACCCTGATCGACCTCGACGACGCCCAGGCCAGCAGCGGCAACAGCTTGCTGTCGGTGGTGGCGCAGTTGTCCCTGAGCCTGGGCGTGGCCTGTGCCGGTGCATTGCTCGGCGGCTTTACCGCTGAAGCCGGCAATGACGGGGTGAATACGGTGCTGGGCGCCTTCCAGCTGACCTTCCTCACCGTGGGCATCATGGCGATGCTGGCGGCGGCGATCTTCCTGCAACTGTCGCCTAAAGACGGCAAACGCGTGGTCAGCCGCGAGCACGATATCGAGCACTAACGGGCGTCTCGTCGAGAACTTGCGGGGAAAATCCCACGAGACTGGTACACTGCGCGACATTTTGTTTTGCAGAGCCAGTCCCGTGACTACCATCGCCACCGCTTTTAATACTTTGCCCCTGTCCGCCGCCATGCTGGCTAACCTCGACTCGCTGGGTTATGTCGAGATGACGCAGATCCAGGCGCAAAGCTTGCCGGTGATCCTCAAAGGGCTGGACCTGATTGCCCAGGCCAAGACCGGCAGCGGCAAGACCGCTGCATTCGGCATCGGCCTGTTGAACCCGATCAACCCGCGCTACTTCGGTTGCCAGGCGCTGGTGATGTGCCCGACCCGCGAGCTGGCCGACCAGGTGGCCAAGGAAATCCGCCGCCTGGCCCGTGCCGAGGACAACATCAAGGTACTGACCCTGTGCGGCGGCGTGTCCCTCGGCCCGCAGATCGCCTCCCTGGAGCACGGCGCCCACGTTATCGTCGGCACGCCAGGTCGCATCCAGCAGCACCTGCGTAAAGGTTCGCTGGTGCTGGACGGCTTGAACACCCTGATCCTCGACGAAGCCGACCGCATGCTCGACATGGGCTTCTACGACGCCATCGAAGACATCATCAGCAAGACCCCGCCGCGTCGCCAAACCCTGCTGTTCTCGGCCACGTACCCAGTGAGCATCAAGCAGCTCGCTTCCAAGTTCATGCGTGCGCCTCAGCAAGTGAAAGCCGAAGCGTTCCACTCCGACGACCAGATCGAACAGCGCTTCTACGAGATCTCCCCGGAAGAGCGCATGGACGCCGTGACCAAGGTGCTGGCGCACTTTCGCCCGGCCTCCTGCGTGGCGTTCTGCTTTACCAAGCAGCAAGTGCAGGAAACCGTCGACCACCTGACCGCCAAGGGCATCTCCGCCGTTGGCCTGCATGGTGACTTGGAACAGCGCGACCGTGACCAGGTACTGGCGATGTTTGCCAACCGCAGCACCTCGGTGCTGGTGGCCACCGACGTTGCCGCCCGTGGCCTGGACATCGACGCCCTGGACATGGTGATCAACGTCGAACTGGCCCGCGACTCGGAAATTCACATCCACCGTGTAGGCCGTACCGGCCGTGCCGGTGAGACCGGCATCGCCATCAGCCTGGTGGCGCCGTCCGAAGCCCACCGCGCCCAGGCCATCGAGCAACTGCAAAAGTCGCCGCTGAACTGGGACCAACTGGACAACCTCAAGCCACAAAGCGGTGGCCCACTCTTGCCGCAGATGAGCACCCTGTGCATCGCCGCCGGGCGTAAAGACAAGGTTCGCCCAGGCGACATCCTCGGTGCATTGACCGGTGAAGCCGGCATTCCGGGTGCCCAGGTCGGCAAGATCGCGATCTTTGATTTCCAGGCCTTCGTGGCCGTGGAGCGCGGCATCGCCAAGCAGGCGCTGCAGCGCTTGAATGACGGCAAGATCAAAGGCCGTTCGCTGCGCGTGCGTATTTTGTAAAGACCTATCGATGGGTGAAGATCCCTTGTGGGAGCGGGCTTGCTCGCGAATGCGGAGTATCAGTCGACACGTTTGTCACTGAACCACCGCATTCGCGAGCAAGCCCGCTCCCACATTTGACTGTATTTCAATTCAGAATTTTTGTGAGGACATGGCTGTGCGCTCGACCGAAGTTGTGATCATTGGCGCCGGCGCCGCAGGCTTGATGTGCGCGCTGACCGCCGCCGGGCGTGGGCGCAAAGTGATGTTGATCGACCACGCCAACAAGGCCGGCAAGAAAATCCTGATGTCCGGTGGCGGCCGCTGCAACTTCACCAACATGTACACCGAGCCGGCCAACTTCCTCTCGCATAACGCGCACTTCTGCAAGTCCGCCCTGGCCCGCTACACCCAGTGGGATTTCATCGGGCTGGTGGCCAAGCACGGCGTGCCCTACCACGAGAAGAAACTCGGCCAGCTGTTCTGCGACAACAAGTCCAGCGACATCCTTGGCATGCTGCTTGATGAGTGCATCCAGACCGGCGTGAGCCTGCACCTGGACACCTCCATCGAGGCCATCGCCAAGCTCGAAAGCGGCTATCAACTGCAAACGACCCTGGGCGAACTGCGCTGTGAATCGCTGGTGATCGCCACGGGCGGTTTGTCGATCCCGACACTGGGCGCCACCGGTTTCGGTTACCAAGTGGCCAAGCAATTCGGCCACGAACTGCTGCCGACCCGCGCCGGGCTGGTGCCGTTCACCATCACCGACCAGCTCAAGGAGTTGTGCGGCGAGTTGTCCGGCACCTCGGTCGACTGCCTGGTGAGCTGCAACGGCCAGAGTTTTCGCGAGAACATCCTGTTCACCCACCGCGGCCTGAGCGGGCCGGCAATTTTGCAGATTTCCTCGTATTGGCACTCCGGCGACACGGTAGAAATCAACCTGCTGCCCGACCACGACGCCCATGCCTGGCTGCAACAGCAACAGGCCGAACACCCCAACAGCGAGTTGAAAACCCTGCTGGGCGAGATCTTCACCAAGAAGATGGCCAACCTGCTGGCCCAAAGCTGGTTCGAATCCAAGCCGATGAAGCAGTACACCCACGCTGAAATTGCCGATATCGCGCAAAAACTGGGGAGCTGGCAACTGGTACCGGCCGGCACCGAGGGTTATCGCACCGCCGAGGTGACATTAGGCGGGGTGGATACGCGGGAAGTGTCGTCCAAGACCATGGAATCGCTGAAAAGCCCCGGCCTGTACTTTATCGGCGAAGTGCTGGATGTGACCGGCCACCTGGGCGGGTTCAATTTCCAGTGGGCCTGGGCCTCGGGCTACGCGGCCGCGCAATACGCCTGACTTGCACTTTGAAATGCAATCCCCTGTGGGAGCTGGTTTTGCAGTGATACTGAACATTTTGCTGTCCGATGTGATCGCCGCGCTTGCCGTGGCGTCATTACTGGCTCAATTTAGCGACAACGTCCCGGAAGACTCCAGACTTCATGTCATCGACCTCGTTCAAGCAGTCCATGCGGCGCCTGTGGGCGCTGGATAAATTCAGCTACAGCGTACGGGTGTTCATCGCCCTCACCGGCAGCATGGCGTTGTGTTGGTACCAGGATGAAATGACGCTGCTGATCCCGCTGTTCCTGGGGATTATCGCCAGCGCCCTGGCCGAGACCGATGACAGCTGGCAAGGCCGCCTCAACGCGCTGGCGGTGACACTGGTGTGTTTCAGCATCGCCGCGCTGTCGGTAGAGCTGCTGTTCCCTTACCCCTGGATATTTGCCATCGCCCTGGCCTTGGCCAGTTTCGGCCTGACCATGCTCGGCGCGCTGGGCGAACGCTATGGCGCGATTGCTTCGGCCACCTTGATTCTGTCGGTCTACACCATGATCGGCGTGGACCAGCGCGGCGGCGCCGTCACGGATTTCTGGCACGAGCCGCTGTTGCTGGTCGCCGGTGCCGCTTGGTACGGCGCGTTGTCGGTGCTGTGGCAGGCGCTGTTTTCCAACCAGCCGGTGCAGCAGAGCCTGGCGCGGTTGTTCCGCGAGCTGGGGCGTTACCTCAAGCTCAAATCCTCTCTGTTCGAACCGATCCGGCAGTTGGATGTAGAAGCGCGGCGCCTGGAATTGGCCCAGCAAAATGGCCGGGTAGTGGCTGCGCTGAATGCCGCGAAGGAAATCATCCTGCACCGCGTCGGCAATGGCCGGCCGGGCTCGAAGGTCAGCCGTTACCTGAAACTCTACTTCCTGGCCCAGGACATCCACGAGCGCGCCAGTTCCTCCCACTACCCCTACAACGCCCTCACCGAAGCCTTCTTCCACAGCGATGTACTGTTTCGTTGCCAGCGCTTGCTGCGCCAGCAAGGCAAGGCCTGTCAGACCCTGGCCGAGTCGATCCAACTGCGCCAACCATTCATCTATGACGACAGTTTTGCCCAAGCCCTGGGCGACCTCAACGCGTCCCTGGAGCACCTGCGCATCCAGAGCAACCCGGCCTGGCGTGGCCTGCTGCGCTCCTTACGCGCCCTGGCGGCTAACCTGTCCACCCTCGACCGCCTGCTGGGCGACGCCAGCAACCCCGATGCCCTGGCCGACGCCACCGACAGCAACCTGCTGGACCGCGCCCCGCGCAATCTCAAGGAAATGTGGACGCGCCTGCGCACCCAACTCACGCCCACTTCGTTGCTGTTTCGCCACGCCCTGCGCCTGTCCCTGGCGTTGACCGTCGGCTACGCCACCCTGCATGCCATCCATGCGTCTCAGGGTTACTGGATCATCCTCACTACCCTGTTCGTGTGCCAGCCGAGTTACGGCGCCACCCGGCGCAAACTCGGCCAGCGGATCATCGGCACCGCCATCGGCCTCACCGTGGCCTGGGCGCTGTTCGACCTGTTCCCCAACCCGGTGGTGCAGTCGATGTTCGCTATCGCCGCAGGCCTGGTGTTCTTTATCAACCGCACCACCCGCTACACCCTGGCGACGGCGGCAATCACCTTGATGGTGCTGTTCTGCTTCAACCAGGTGGGCGATGGCTACGGGCTGTTCCTGCCACGCCTGTTCGATACCTTGCTCGGCAGCCTGATCGCGGGCCTGGCGGTGTTCCTGTTCCTGCCGGACTGGCAAGGCCGACGCTTGAACAAAGTGCTGGCCAACACCCTGACCTGCAACAGCATCTACCTGCGCCAGATCATGCAGCAATACGCCGCCGGCAAGAGCGACGACCTGGCTTACCGCCTGGCCCGCCGCAACGCCCACAACGCCGACGCCGCGCTGTCCACCACCCTGGCCAATATGCTGATGGAGCCGGGGCACTTTCGTAAGGAAGCCGATGTGGGTTTTCGCTTCCTGGTGCTGTCTCACACCTTGCTCAGCTATTTGTCAGGGTTGGGGGCGCATCGCGATACTTCGCTACCGAGCGATGTGCGTGAGCACTTGATCGAAGGCGCGGGCAACAGCCTCGCGGCGAGCATCGATGAGATCGCCACCGGCCTGGCCAACAAACAGTCGATTGCGATCCAGAGTGATGCCGAGGAAGCGCTGGCCGCCGAGCTTGAGCAAATGCCTGATGAAATCGACGAAGGGCAGCGGTTGGTACAGACGCAGTTGGCGTTGATTTGCCGGCAGTTGGGGCCGTTGCGTACGTTGGCGGCGCATTTGATCAAGGATACCGGTGCGGCTTAGACCGCTATCGCAGGCAAGCCGGCTCCCACATTGGAACGCATTCAACTGTGGGAGCCGGGCTTGCCCGCGATGAGGCCCGCAAGCACCCTACATCCCATGCGCCTTCATCAACCGCGCATAACTGCCATCAGCCTTCATCCTGGCAATCTCCCGATCAAAGCTGGCGACAATCTGCGCATGCTCGGGGTTCTTCAAACTGACCAGAATATGCAGGCTGTTCTCGCTCAAAGGCTTGCCCACAAACGCCACGGTATTGCGCACCCGCGGCGACTCCCGAGCCAGGTAATAACGCGCCACGTATTCATCTTCCAGCGTCAACCGCACCCGCCGCGCCGCGAGCATGCGCACTGCCATGGCGAAGTTGTGCACGGGTACTTTCTGTAGCTGGGTGTCTTGATCGAACGCCGCCGAATAGGCATAACCGCGTACCACGGCGATAGTCTCGTCGCGCAGTTCGGCCAGGCTTTGATAAGCGATGTCATCGTCGCTGCGCTTGAGAAAGCGCACACGGTTAAGCAGGTACTCAGCAGAAAACTGGCCAAACTGCGTGCGGGCCTCGTCGTACCAGGCGTTGATCAGCACATCGTAGCGCCCATCCCCCACGCCCTTGAGCGCACGGGCCCAAGGCACCTGTTCAAAATCACTGGCGTACCCCGCACGGGCCAGGGCCGTGCTGACGATATCGGTGGCCAGGCCGCCATTGATCAAGGTGGCATCGGTGAACGGCGGCCAGCCATCCGCCACCAGACGCAGACGCTGGGCCAGCACCGGCTGGGCCAGCAACAGCACTGCGATCAAAGCAACGGCACGAGTCAATCGCGGCATGCTCAAAGTCCTTGGCGGGCAGGCGGTGGCCTGATAACAGTAGCTCATCAATAAGCTTGCATTGCAGATTACACAAAGCAGCCAGCGACGCACGCACTCAATGATGGCAAATTGACGCCATTCACACATTTGCCAATTTTAGACAGCAGCGCCCGTCACGCTTACTATCCAGGCACGTCTTTATAAGAGCACACATCATGACGGTTGATTGGGTTTGCAAACATCACGACGACTTGGGCAAGGACCAGCTATATGCCGTCCTGCGTTTGCGCAGCGAGGTATTCGTCGTCGAGCAGAAATGCGCGTATCAGGACATCGATGGGCAGGACCTGGGGGGTGACACCCATCACCTGATGGCCTGGCAGGATAATGAGCTAGTGGCTTACCTGCGCCTGCTGGACCCGGAGTCCCAGGGCGGCGACGTGGTGATTGGCCGGGTGATCGTTGCACCATCGGCACGCGGCACCGGGTTGGGGCACACGATGATGGAAGAGGCCCTCAAGCAGATTGAAGAAATCTGGCCCGAGACACCGATCTTTCTGTCAGCTCAGGCGCATTTGCAGGAGTACTACGGGCGGTATGGGTTTGTAGTGGCGGGTGAGGAATACCTGGAGGACGATATTCCCCATATCGGCATGCGGCGCATCTGAGGGCGCCATCGCAGGCAAGCCAGCTCCCACATTGGAACGCATTCAACTGTGGGAGCCGGGCTTGCCCGCGATAGCGTCAGCCCTGCCACCGCTGAACTCAGGGATAGCCCAACACCTGCTTGATCGACGCCAGATTAGCCTCGATCCACCCCCGGTCAATCGCCCCCCAATTCCGAATCCGATAGCGCCCGGCATGGTTACGCGCACCGTCCTCCTGCTCGAACTCACACACAATATCCAGGTCGGCCAACGCCGCAATCGTATCCTGGGCGGTACGCCTAGGCATGCCGGTGGCCTCGGTCAGCGCCGGGACGCTGCTGGCCAGTTGGCTGTCGATCAAGTACGCCACGTACAGGCGGCGGTAGAAGCTGCTTTTGGTCTTGCTCACATCCATGGTCAGTCGCCTTGGGGTTAGGGCTTGCCCTGCAAATCGCGCCAGGTGAGGTACACACGCAGGTCGAATTCCACCTGATGGTAGCCCGGCATCATGTATTGGCAGAGTTTATAGAACGCCTTGTTGTGGTCCGACTCCTTGAAGTGAGCCAGTTCATGTACCACGATCATGCGCAGAAACTCCGGCGCCGCCTCCTTGAACAGCGAAGCAATGCGGATCTCTTTCTTGGACTTGAGATTACCGCCCTGCACTCGGGAAATCGTGGTGTGCAAACCCAAGGCACGATGGGTCAGGTCCAGGCGGTTGTCGAACAGCACTTTGTCGATAGACGGCGCGTTGCGCAGGTGCTCCTGCTTCAAGGCCAGGGCGTACGCATACAGGGCCTTGTCACTCTGCACCGCATGGCGCTCGGGGTAACGCTGTTCCAGGTACGCACCCAACTGGTCCTTGGCGATCAGTTGGCGCACTTGCTCCTGGAGCGCGGCGGGGTAGGCCTGGAGGTATTTCAACGCGGTCATGGGCTCGGCAACGCAATTGGGACGGGCGCCAGTGTAGCGAATTCAAAGCGCGCGAGGGTACGACCAGCCGGCAACGTCTTCGGCCATCAACGGCAGCGCCGCCCACGGCCCCTGGATATACGCGCAGCCATTGGCCTTGAGCCACTGTGTTTGCTCAAGGCTCTCCACGCCTTCGGCGATCACCAGCACGCCAAAATGCTCGCACAGTTGGATGATGCTGCGCGCCATCGCCGCATCCCGCGCCGAGCCAGGCAGGCGGGCCACCAGTTGAGGGTCAAGCTTGAGGGTATCGAACTTGAGGTCGCGCAAATGGGCCAGGGAGCACTGGCCGCAGCCAAAGTCGTCCAGGGCAATCCGCACCCCGATCCGGCGCAGTAACTGAAGTTGCTTGGTAGACTCGGCAAGATTACTCATCAAGCAGTCTTCGCCGATTTCCACCTCCAGTTGCCGTGCCTGTAACCCATGCCGCTCCAGCATCTGCTGCAGTTGGTTGGCCAGGTTGGGCATGTTGAACTGGCTGCTGCTCAAGCTCACGCTCAACACCAGTTCGGGGTCGAAGGTGGCTTGCCAGGCCTGGCGCTGAGCGGCGACTTGCTGGTAGATCCAGGCACTCAACTGGTTGATCAACCGCGCCTCTTCCAGCAGCGGCAAGAACAGGCCCGGCGGCACATCGCCGACGCTGGGATGCTGCCAGCGCAACAGCGCCTCGACGCCGCGCAAACGCCCGTCTTCCAGGGAGACTTGGGGCTGGTACACCAAGGTGAAATCCTTGTTGGCAATGGCGGTACGCACACTGTCTTCCAGCATCAGCCGCGAGCGGGCGCGGCCGTTCATTTCCTGGTCGTAGTACCGATACTGCTGACGGCCGGCGCGCTTGGCTTCGTACATGGCAATATCCGCCGCCCGCAGCAGGCCGCCCAAGTCCGAGCCGCAATCCGGAAAGGTCGCGATGCCGATACTGACCCCAAGCATCACCTCCAACCCATCGACCTGCTGGCACACAGACACCCGTTCGATGAGCTTTTCCGCGATCTTCGCGGCCTGCTCGGGAAACTCCAGCTCCAGCAACGCGGTGAATTCATCCCCGCCCATGCGCCCCAGAATGTCGTAGGAACGCAGGCACGCCTGCATTTGCTCCGAGACCCAACGCAACACGCGATCCCCGGCGTCATGGCCCAGCGTATCGTTGACCCGCTTGAAACCATCTAGGTCCAGGTACAGCAATACCAGCGCCTGCTCGCTACGTTCGCTGCGCAGCAAGGTGTTCTCCATCGCCTGATGGAAACCACGCCGGTTCAACAGCCCGGTCAGCGGGTCGGTCACGGCCTGGAATTCCAGTTGCTGGTGCAAGTGCCTTACTTCAGACATGTCCAGCACCGTCACCACCATCGCCTTCTGCTCGGCAGGCAAGGGCGCACAGGACAACGCCACCGGCACCTGCTGACCCCGACCGGTGCGCAAAATGGCATCGTGCTGGCGCCACGTCTCGCCCCGGCGATACGCCTCGTACATGGGGAAACCCAACCAGGCTGGCACATGGGGCTTTTGCAGAAAACTGAGGAAACTCTCGCCCTGCAACTCAGCCATCGTCGCATTCAACAGCCGCGAAATGGCCGGGTTGGCGTACTCGATCACGCTGGTTTCGCTCACCACCAAAATACCCTCGGCGGCGTTATCCAGCACCGAGGCATTAAAGGCGCGGGCCAACTCCAGGTCATGGCTCAGGCGCTGCAAGGCACGGCGATTGCGCTGGTGCTCCAGCAACGCCTGCACCTTGGGCTTGAGGATATGCGGGTCGAAGGGCTTGAACAGGTAGTCGATCGCCCCGCTGGCATAGCCTTCAAGCACCGCGTCGGGCGAATGGGCGGTGGCGGTCAGAAAGATAATCGGCGTCATGCGCGTGCGCTGGCTGCCCCGCATCAGGCGTGCCACCTCAAAGCCGTCCATGCCCGGCATGCGCACGTCCAGCAACACCAGGTCGACGTCGTGGGCCAGCAGTAACTCCAGGGCCTCCAGGCCAGACGCGGCGGTGATCACACGCCAATCGTCACGCTGCAACAGCGCACGCATGCTGACGAGGTTTTCCGGGTAGTCATCGACCACCAGAAGAACCGAAATTGCATCGTCGTGTTGTGGAGCGCCATCCATGCTACGTCTCTTCCTTAGGGAGCTACACCGGTCACTTTTGCTACCAAGGCCGGATAAACACTGAGGGCTCACTCTAGCCGCGCGGCCAAAAAAGCAGAAGTGACGTAGGGGCCATCATTGTGCCAAAGGCCAGGAAGCCGACTAACGGTAAGGCCCTGTAGCCCGCGGTTCACGGGCAACATGGCTTTTTGGCATTCCTCTGACGCCAATAAATTGCCAGCAATTGTTTAACAATCTCACCAGCACCGCCTATAAAGAACCTGGAAGGCCCTTTGGGCCAATGCCTACACCCTCTGTAAAAAGGCCAACACCATGATCGACCTTTCCACCTGGAACCTGAGCATTCCGGTCGGCTCCCCACCCACGACCATTGAAACGCCAAGGCTGATGAGCGGCTTCAACGATCAATACTTCCAGGCCGAAGGCAGCGACGTGCAGTTCTGGACACCTGTGACGGGCTCGCGCACCGAAAACGCCATCTACCCACGCAGCGAACTGCGCGAAACCTACGCCGACGGCCGCCTGCGCAACTGGACCTACCCCGAAGCCGACAACTTCCTGCGCGCCACTCTCACGGTCAACCAGGTGCCCTCCTCCGGCAAGATCGTGATCGGCCAGATCCACGCGTACGACAGCCAGAAACCGTTGATCAAGCTGGAGTACCAATTCAAGGAGAAAACCCAGACCGGCAACATCGTCGCCAAGGTGCGCATGCGCCCGGACGAGGCCGAAAGCCGGGTGATCATCGTCGCCTCCAATGTGCCGCTGGAGAAGAGCTTCACCTATGTGATCAACCTAAATAAAGCCGGGCTGCTCAGCGTGTATGCCGCCGACAGCGAGTGGAATGAACGGATTGGCGCGGCCTGGGGCGACAAGCCGTTGTACTTCAAGGCGGGGGTGTACGTGCAGGACAATTCGGGCGACACCAATGAGGGCGCGCGGGTGACGTTTGCGAAGTTGGATATTGATCATGAGTAAGGGGATTGGCCTCATTTCAAGTAGGCAATGCCCGATGAGTACAAGGATCCTTCGCGAGTAATCCAATCACTTAAAGCCACTGCCCCCCCTGTGGGAGCGGGCTTGCTCGCGAATGCGCAGGATCAGCCAAAATCTATATTGACTGATACACCGCATTCGCGAGCAAGCCCGCTCCCACAAAGGTTCTGTGTGGCCTGAGGATCCTGTGCGGGTCCTACAGCACCATTGCGACAAGCCACATCGCCTCTTTAGCCCCTGCACAGAAACCGCCACCGACTACCCCGTACTGTTGATCGACAGCGAAGCCCCACTGCTCGACCTCCACGCCTGCCTGCGCGAACGTCTCAACGCCGCTCTGGAACACCTAAACCTGATGGCGTGCTCCAGCCTGCCGGACTTCGCCGAGCGCGACCTGAATAACGTGGCCAATACCGCACGTATTCTGGTGCGGGATGTGAGTGATGTGGTTCGAGTCATTGAAAAACCGTAGTTTCGATACTTTATCGGCAAGCTATACAACAAACCGCACTCTTGCGGTTTTTTGGCGAGCAAAAATCGACCGGCAGCGTTCACCAGCTATCAAAATTACACACTCAAAATAAGTACGGAAATATCACCAATAGCAAAAAATTATAAATAACTGTCAATTTTCACAGGTACCCCAACCTAAAAAATATTTTACCTTTATTTCGCAAACATCAAAAACATCCTGCATACAATCGCAATCATCGCCAACTTTAGAGAGACAAAGCCATGAGCACCGATCGCCAAAAATCGTTTACTGCACGCCTGTCACATAACACATTCGCCGTGTGTTTCTATGAGCTTACATTAGAGGCAGTTTCGTTTACCGCAAATTTCAGAGGTAGACCAACTACAGTGCAGGGCGTTAGTGGCTTTGCAGGCCTAAAACCAAGCCAATACCTATGCTTGAACGATAAACTGTACACAAACGAGGGTGACCTCTTTTATTTTCGCTACAGAAATGGCAAATACATCATCTACGTTCGTGAGCAAGGAACGCACTATGGAAAAGTGATAGATCAATCAAATGGTTGGCTATTAGCTGGAGACAACGGAGTATCATTCAACTTGGTAAATCCAAACAATCACAACCAAGTAATGACACTTGATGATTTCCCAGGCGCCACCAGCCAGCAGCTTTGTCTCCAAAGTGAGCGAGGGCTGGTTCAGGACTACGATTACGTAGCATGTGACCACTCATTCTCACACTCCTTTCTTGTTACACATGGAGGAAGAAAATCAATTCCGTTTAACTTTGAGATTGTAGAAACAAACGTACCTTACGTGGGCAACCCAGAAGAGGTTTGATATATTCATTTCATAATCGAGCAACCATGCCGAGCACTTTAAAAAAACCCGCATCAGTGCGGGTTTTTTGATTTGATATCTCGCCCCGCACTAACGACAGGCCAATCTAAACAATGTCATCCATATCTAAACTTTGCGACGGATGCTATGAAATACCGGCCCTAGCTGACGTTACATATAACAAATCACGCAGCCCCTACAAAAAAGCCCGCATCGCTGCGGGCTTCTTTCAAACGCCTAAGACTCAGTTCACCTTAGCGTTCAACTCACCTTTCAAATACCGCTGATACATCGCTTCCAACGAGATCGGCTTGATCTTCGAAGCATTGCCCGCAGTACCAAACGCTTCATAACGTGCGATACACACATCACGCATCGCGGTAACGGTGGCGCCGAAGAATTTACGCGGGTCGAACTCGCTCGGGTTGGTGGCCATCAGGCGACGCATCGCACCGGTAGAAGCCAGGCGCAGGTCGGTGTCGATGTTGACCTTGCGCACGCCGTACTTGATGCCCTCGACGATTTCTTCAACCGGTACGCCGTAGGTTTCTTTGATGTCGCCGCCGTACTGGTTGATGATCGCCAGCCACTCTTGCGGTACCGAGGAAGAGCCGTGCATCACCAGGTGGGTGTTGGGGATGCGCTTGTGGATTTCCTTGATACGCTCGATGGCCAGGATGTCACCGGTTGGTGGCTTGGTGAACTTGTAAGCGCCGTGGCTGGTACCAATGGCGATGGCCAGGGCGTCGACCTGGGTCTTCTTGACGAAGTCGGCGGCTTCTTCAGGGTCGGTCAGCATCTGGCTGTGGTCCAGCACGCCTTCGGCGCCGATACCGTCTTCTTCACCGGCCATGCCGGTTTCCAGCGAGCCCAGGCAACCCAGTTCGCCTTCAACCGAAACGCCGCAGGCGTGTGCCATGGCAACGGTCTGCTGGGTAACACGGACGTTGTACTCGTAGTCGGTCGGGGTCTTGCCGTCTTCACCCAGCGAGCCGTCCATCATCACCGAGCTGAAGCCCAGCTGGATCGAGCGCTGGCAGACGTCAGGGCTGGTGCCGTGGTCCTGGTGCATGCACACCGGGATGTGCGGGAATTCTTCGATCGCGGCGAGGATCAGGTGGCGCAGGAACGGCGCACCGGCATATTTGCGGGCACCGGCCGAAGCCTGGACGATCACCGGGGAGTCGGTCTTGTCGGCCGCTTCCATAATGGCGCGCATTTGTTCCAGGTTGTTTACGTTGAAAGCTGGAACGCCGTAGCCGAATTCGGCTGCGTGGTCCAAC
>JAAIGE0101608066.1_pt1 | contig 85509 bp, 68 predicted proteins | sample 6487951 | NCBI WGS metagenome assembly JAAIGE01 (sample SAMN13974128, study PRJNA590717) | phyllosphere metagenome | biome: tomato field; feature: multiple bacterial spot infested tomato fields; material: tomato leaves; isolation source: leaves from tomato fields | host: Solanum lycopersicum ...
ATTCCTTCCGGCTTATCGGGGACGGGCGGAAGTAACATCCCTGTACAGCCCGCCCTCTCGGCGCATCCCTGCGCCTCGCCCCGGCCTACAGGAAACGCCTCAGCGATTTACAGTCGGACCGAGCCATCGCTGAAAGCCCTCAGTTATTCTGAGGCAACGTTATCGCTTTTGATTTCAAATTACTGGGGAACCCTCAGCCCTGTGGGGAGAGGGCATTATCGCGCACGCTGTAAAAAATCAGCGCAACAGCACACAGTCCGGCGGCAAACGGCACTGCAACGCCCCGGGCAAGACCTCAATGCGGAATCGCTCGCCGCTGAGCGGCTCTCCGTCGAGGTTAAAGGTCATGCCGTGTGGGGCGATCACTTCAAACCACGCGGATTTCCCGTCGATGATATTGGGGCTCTCCTCTGGCTGCGTCAGCGTCGTAAACAGCGCAGGCAGCAGCCCGTCGCCGGTAAAAATACGCAGCTGTAATTGACCGTCGTTGATCAATGCTTCCGGGCAAAGCTGTTGACCGCCCCCCGCCTGCCGCCCGTTGCCGATACCAATCACCAGCGCGTCGCCCTGCCAGTGGAAGTTCTCACCGTGAATTTCACAGCTGTCGGGCTTGAGGGTGTCCATGCGCATTAGGCCGTGAATGAGATACGAGACGCCGCCCAGCGCGGCTTTCAGTTTTTCCGGTGTTTCGCTGGTGATCCGCGTGCCGAAACCGCCCGTTGCCATATTGATAAAGCAGGTTCTTTCATTCACCTGCGCAATATCGACGGCGGTCGCTTTCCCGAGGATAGCCAGTTGCAGTGCTTTGCCTAAATCCTCAGGTATACCGGCGCTGGTGGCAAAATCGTTGGCGGTACCGAGCGGTAAAATCCCCATCGCCGGGCGAGCTGCGGCGTTGAGGTCAATGAGCGCACCGGCGATCTCGTTGATCGTTCCGTCGCCGCCGCCGGAAATGATGGTCTCAGCGCCTAACCTGATACCTTCATCGATATAGCGCGCCGCATCGCCTTTTTCAAAGGTCACCCGCACGTGAATGCGCGCGCCATCTTCACGCAATTCGGTAATCGCCTGGCGCAGCAGATCGTTGCCTGCACTCTTGCCGTTAAGAATTAATAAACTGTCTGGATAGGTTGCCATCCGGGTTGCTCCCTTTTTTAGCTATAGAAAGAGTGTATCCCAGAGAGGGAAAAAGCGGGTAAGAACAGGATGAAAGGCAAAAAATAAGCCCGCGTAAGGGCTTTGAAATCGACTAAAGAACCCCGTAGCGCTTACAGTGCATACTACTGCCGCTCAATTGACTATTGTGGTCAACGTTTGAGGTGTGACATTGGCCTTGCCTCGATTTTGAGCTGCTTACGCCAGACCCGATTATGTAGCGTTAGCGCAATGGAGCGGTAAAAAATCGATGAATTCATCCACATAATGTTCAGAAAGAAAAATCCCAGCCCCAGCAAAGAGGTTATTTGCGGTGTGTAGTTCTCAACAGGGCCGAATAAAAGCGAAATCCCCGTCCAGATGAAATAAATGATGCTCATTATGCCTGTCAGCGTAATGACGAAAATATGCAGTTTATATCCAGGTAAAGAACCTCGTGTAGTCAGAAACATCGTGCTCATCACTACCAGACAATACACAATCGCTGCAATGAATACTCCCATCATAACCTTAAATTCGGGTAAGCCGAGCCAGCGAAACAGCAACAACCAGAGGGACACTTGCAGCATGGCGTAGCAAAAAATAGCCAGTAACGTGCTCACTGCCAAAGGAATTCCTGTCATATGGACGCCCACAGGAACGCCGAACCGATCTTTTAACTGTTCTTTTAATGTTTCAAGCTGGTTGAGATCATCGGTCGCCATTTTACTTTTAACCAAAGCACTTAATGCAAGGCTGTCTTTAATGTATTTCATCATGGACGGGTCAATAACTTCCTGTAAATGAAAAAGACTGAATTAAACCAAAAATGTATTTACCCGTTTGTGCAACATTCTGTGGATTTCTGATATTTCCTGAGATGGCACTTCCAACGAAGGCAGAAGAATTTGAAATGGTATTCAGCAACTCACGCTGTAAGAGCAACTGCAACGCTTCTGACGGATAACGTTTGGGATACACGCCTGCCTTCATTGCTGCTTTTACACCTGAATTCGAGATGCCGGGATTGCGGATACGAATAATCTCCTCTGTTAATCGCGTACGGTCGGCCCGGCTCATTTTTTGTAATAAGGAGAGCAAACTCTCAGACGATGAACGGTTAAGAAGGCGATATGTTAATGCAGCGCTTTTTAAACCCGCAGCAGCCCCGGCAAGAGAAATCGCATCCAGGGCTGTGTTGGTTGCTGTATACCACTCCTGGGAATCCATCCACGCAACGTAATCATCATGATTCATAGCAATCAACGATAGTCGGCCAAGCCCATTTGCACATTGAATTCCAGTTGCTACACCACCGGCTAAAATCACAGCGGCTATAGCACCGGAAGACCCTGCAGTGAGAGGTATAGCCATACCGGCCCCTGCCGCAAGTACAACAGTAAGAATTGCGGCTCCGCAGGAAATTGCCGTTGAACCAATTTCAGTTGCCAGGGAAGGGGAATTAATCGTCGCCGTTGTTGCCTGAACAGGGTTAACTTATGCGGCATTTACTTTGGTTATGACTACATGACTAACCGAGCTTTCGTTTGGTGTCGCAATCCTTCTTGATGGCCGTACTAGCCACTGACGTGTACCGTCTGAGTAGATAATCCCGGCCTGGCTAAAATTTCTGCTACAGTCCAGTTGACCTGCAAGTGCTGTGAAATTTATATCGCCGCCAGAGGCAAGACCAAGACTGCGTGCGAGTTCGTAATCTGGAAGATCCTTTGAAAATTGTCCTGTGAATGTCACTTCATCTCTCCGTCCGTGTGAAACGTTGATTGTTAATAAATCAAGAGTAAAGGTCCTGTTAACACTTAAAATTAGGAATGTTCCGAATAGTGTTCATCCCTCTCAAATCCATTAAAAAATGTGATTAGGATCCTTTGTTCGTTCGATTTGCTTAGATGATACGCCTAATGCTGACACAAACCTTTCCCGGGTCAATGCAACGCCATATTTATCAGGGGGAAAAATTTCAGGAGTTAACAAAAAAAATAAGCCCGCGTAAGGGAGATTACGCAGGCTAAGGAGGTGGTTCCTGGTACAGCTAGCATTTATGGGTTATGTTTTTCAGCGGGGGGATAATACCCGTATTGAACGAAGCGGTATGTGATCCGATTCTAAGAATTATCCCAGCGTGAAAAAATCCCGTTGATTGACTATTTGCCGTGTGGATTTCGGGTATTTTCACCTTCAAAATTACGCATCAGCAGCGCAAACTCCAGCTCCACCTCTTCAGGAACCGGCAGCCAGACCACATGGCCGTCGCCAGGTGCGACCTCAATCGCCTCACCTTTTTTGTTTTCCAGGTGCTCCAGTCGGAAGTTCATGTTGCCCTGCGGCGTCATCAGCTCCAGGCTGTCGCCTTTAGTGAATTTGTTTTTTACGGCGACGGCGGCCAGCGGGCCTTTACGCTCGCCGGTGAAGTCGCCTACAAACTGCTGGCGTTCGGAAATCGAATAGCCATGCTCGTAGTTCTGGTAGTCGTCGTGAGTGTGACGACGCAGGAAACCTTCGGTATAGCCGCGATGCGCCAGACCTTCCAGCGTTTCCAGCAGGCTGGTGTCGAACGGTTTACCGGCAGCGGCATCGTCGATGGCTTTGCGATATACCTGTGCGGTACGGGCGCAGTAGTAGTAAGACTTGGTGCGGCCTTCAATTTTCAGGGAGTGTACGCCCATCTTGGTTAAACGCTCGACGTGCGCGATGGCGCGCAGATCTTTAGAGTTCATGATGTAGGTGCCGTGCTCGTCTTCGAAGGCGGTCATGTACTCACCCGGACGTTTGGCTTCTTCGATCATAAACACGCTGTCGGTAGGCGCGCCAATTCCCAGCGTTGGCTCAACGTTGGTGACCGGAATCGGCTCGTGTTTATGCACGATGTTACCGATGTCATCCTCTTTGCCTTCCTGAACGTTATATTCCCAGCGGCAGGCGTTGGTGCAGGTGCCCTGGTTCGGGTCACGCTTGTTGATATAGCCAGAGAGCAGGCAGCGGCCGGAGTAGGCCATGCACAGCGCGCCATGAACGAAGATTTCGATCTCCATATCCGGCACCTGGGTGCGGATCTCTTCGATCTCTTCGAGGGACAGCTCGCGGGACAGAATGACGCGGGTCAGCCCCATCTGTTTCCAGAATTTCACCGTTGCCCAGTTGACGGCGTTAGCCTGCACTGAGAGGTGAATGTCCATCTCCGGGAAATTCTCCCGAACCAGCATGATTAAACCCGGGTCCGACATGATCAGCGCGTCCGGCCCCATCTCCACGACCGGCTTCAGGTCACGAATGAATGTTTTCAGCTTGGCGTTGTGCGGCGCGATGTTCACCACCACGTAGAATTTTTTGCCCAGGGCATGCGCTTCATTGATGCCGAGCTGAAGATTCTCGTGGTTGAATTCGTTGTTACGCACGCGCAGCGAGTAGCGCGGCTGGCCCGCGTAGACGGCGTCGGCGCCATAGGCGAAAGCGTAACGCATATTTTGCAGCGTTCCCGCCGGGGAAAGGAGTTCCGGTTTAAACATGTTTGTTCTCGTTCTGATGACAGGTCAGATCCGCATGCACCTGATGCAGCGGTAAGGGGAGATCCCCCACTTTAAGGGCGGGCATTGTAGCGCTGCGGGGCGGGGAGGTAAAGCGCCTCACCCCTTTCAGATGACATAATACTTCGTATCTTTAAACCATTAGCGATATGACATACAAACACAAATATATTAAAGCCAGTAGAATAATACCGGCGATAAGAATGAAACCAATGGCATTCATCGTAGCCGTTCCAGAATACTTGACTGTCCAGATGGCAACCGTTCGGATGTTATGCAGTATTTTTGTGATCATATAGCTGATGAAAACAATAAGCAGCGTCAATTGCGTAAACATGGAAAGGTAAAACATGATCGCCTGCGGAATGAAGTAGTTAGATATTGCCCCTTTTGAGGTAAAGATAATCATGGTTTCGTTATCGATGAAATCCAGTGAAGAACGTATCACTTCCAGCGGGTTCCATGTCATTACAGGTCTGTCTTCAAAATACAGGCCTTGCTGGATATAGAGGTCCTCAATCGAAGCATTTTTAAGATGGGTGATGATAAGTGTAAATGAGAGCATAACACCCAGAACAATTGAAGAAAAATAAACGATCGATTTTACAGACGAAAACCCTTTCGATAGACCTGCGTTAATGTAAGCTCTGATAAGATAAATTGACATCACATCAAGCAGTAAAGAGTACCAAAAGCCAAAATGAATAAAGTCATGTAAAGCAACTTTAATGGTCAATGGCAGATGTTGAGGAATGATGTGCTCAGGATTTCTAAAAGTCAGCACCCAGAGATACCAAACTACAAATAAGATACTGGAATATAAAACCAATAAAAACGGGATGGTAATTAATTGCCTTTTTGAGAATGCATGATTACCGAATGCCAGGAAAAAAGCGCTTACCCATTGCTCGGAAAACTTGGTTATTCTGTTTTTTTTAGGTATGAGGAGTTCTATTTTTTGTATTGCTTTTGTTTTCATTTTTTTATTATAAGCAAATAACCCAAGGAAAAGGCTGGCAACGCTTATAGCTGTGGTGATGATAATGAATAAATTACCAATAAAATTTTGCATTTCTTGAAGCCGTAATATAGTGATTTATTTCGTTTTTAACATCAAACATTACAGTTTGCAATTGTCAAATCAGGTAGGCGTGTTGTTAGAAAGTGAATGTTATGAAGAACGATGATTACCTGGGCAGGTAATCATCGTTAAAGCAAATATTAAGCAATCCTGCACGCATCCGCTTCCCAACGATACCCCACGCCGTACACCGCGCGAATAAACGACTGGTCGGCGTCCAGCGCCTCCAGCTTGCGGCGCAGGTTTTTGATGTGGCTGTCGATGGTGCGGTCGGTCACCACGCGGTAATCGTCATACAGATGGTTGAGCAGCTGCTCGCGGGAAAACACTTTGCCCGGCTCGTGGGAGAGCGTTTTCAACAGGCGAAACTCTGCGGGGGTGAGATCCAAAAGTTTGCTGCGCCAGCTCGCCTGGAAACGGCTTTCGTCGACGATCAGCGGGCTTTGCGCATCGAGCACCTGCAATTCACGCTGCGGCTTACAGCGGCGGAGGATGGTTTTCACCCGAGCGACCACCTCCCGCGGGCTGTAAGGCTTGCAGATGTAATCGTCAGCGCCGATTTCGAGCCCCAGCAGACGATCGATCTCTTCGATTTTGGCCGTCACCATCACGATGGGAACATCGGAGAAACGACGAATTTCGCGGCACAGGGTTAGGCCGTCGGTACCCGGCAGCATCAGATCCAGCAGGATCAGATCCGGCGGCGTCTGGCGCACGTAGGGCAGCACCTGGTCGCCGTGGCTGATAAGCGTTGGCGCGTAACTCGCAGCGCGCAAATAGTCGATCAGCAGTTGCCCAAGTTTAGGCTCGTCTTCCACGATCAAAATACGCGGTGTGTTGTCGTCAATCGGTAACTCGGTCATGCTTCCCTCGATAAATCCCGTTCCAGAGGTAACTCTACTGTAATGCTAACCCCGCCAAAAGGCGAATGGGCGGCGCGGATGGTGCCGCCATGGGCCTCCACAATGTTAACGCAAATGGCCAGCCCAAGGCCGGAACCGCCGCTGGCGCGGTTGCGTGAACCTTCGGTGCGATAGAAGCGCTCGAACAGTTTTTCCAGCTGCGCATCCTTCACGCCAGGGGCGGAGTCCGCAAAGGTCAGGGCAAAGCGCCCGTTTTCCTGCCTGCCGGAGATATGCAGCGCGCCGCCGCCGTCGGTGTAGCGGAGGCTGTTCTCCAGCAGATTATTGAACAGCTGCATCAGGCGATCTCTGTCGCCGAACACCACCGCACTGTCCGGCAGCGAAAGGTTGATTTTCAGGTCACGGCTGGCGAAGCGCTCGCGGAATGCGCCGGTCACGACTTCAAGGATATTGATCACATCGATCGGTGCTTTCTGGTAAGCCAGGGCGCCTTCGTCGGACATGGAAAGCTGATGCAGATCGTCCACCAGTTTGGTCAGCGTACCGACTTCCGCCTGAAGCGAGGCCACCGACTCGGGGGTGAACTGCCGCACGCCGTCCTGAATCGCCTCCAGCTCGCCGCGCAGCACCGCCAGCGGGGTGCGCAGCTCGTGCGAAATGTCGGCCATAAAATCGCGGCGCATCTGCTGGTTTTTTTCCAGCGTGCTGGCGAGCTGGTTGAAGTCCTGCGCCAGCTTGCCCAGTTCATCCTGGCTGCGGGTGTCCACGCGGGTCGAGAAATCACCCGCCGCCAGCTTGTGCGTGCCTTCCACCAGGCGCTTAACCGGCGCCAGCAGGCCGCGCGCCAGCGGGAAGGTGGCGAGCGCCGCAAGCAGGGTAGAAAGCGCGACAATCAACCAGCTGGTCTGACGCTGCTGGCGGTCAAAGTTGATGTCGGTGTTGCGCGTCAGCCGCTCGACCGGGGAGGCGATAACCCAGCCCACCGTGGCGCCGTTCGAGGTAATGGCGCGCTTTGTGCCGTCCGGCGGTACCGGAGAGCGTGGGCCAACGAGCACGCGCATCTCCTGATCAATTACCCAGAACTGGGTGCGCCAGCCGTGCGGTGGCATGCCCGGTCCCGGACGGTCGTCGTCATTATCGTGCTCCAGCGAGCGCAGAATTTGAAATATAAAGCGATCGTTGTTGCGCAGAAAACGCCAGTTACCGTGCAGGCTATACTGTTCCCCCAGCGCGTCGCTTAAGCCCTGTAAACGCTGTTCGTTACCGTGCTTGATGTAGTCAATAAAGCCGCGCTCAAAGCTGACCCGCACCGCCCAGTGCATAGTAATCAGCAGGACGATACAGGTGGCGAAAATCGCCACAAAAAGCTTACCGGTGATCCCCGGACGCCAGAATTTCATGGTGCACTCCTTTTGCCGCGTCGGATCACGACGTTTTTGGTCGTGTCATTCGGCACTCTGGCAAAGATAAAAGCGGGCAGAGCGATAATTACCGCCATGCTGAGGTAAGTGTATAAAAAGACCTGATGCGCGACGGGGGTGTCGGCGCTGAGATGGTGCTGACCGTACATGCCGAGCAGCAATCCGGCAACCGTGACCCCCACGCTCATGGAGAGCTGCATGATCATCGACAGCAGACTGTTACCACTGCTTGCCAGCTCGTCCGGCAGATCTTTCAGCGTCAGGGTGTTCATCGACGAGAAGCGCATGGAGTTGATGATCCCCTGGCAGAACAGCACCAGCGGCAGGATGTAGTACCAGCCCAGCAGCGCCACGGCCATAAACAGCAGGCAGACCAACGCCAGCCCGATCGTGGCGGCCACCAGCACGCGGCGATAGCCAAAGCGGTTCACCACCTGCACCACAATACGCTTCATCCCCATGCTGCCAAGTACCATCGGGATCATCATCAGCCCGGCATGGAACGGCGAGAAGCCCATCCCAATCTGTAAAAATACCGGCGTCATAAACGGCAACATGCCGCTGCCGATGCGTCCGGCAAAGCTGCCGAACAGACCAAGACGGTAGGTGGGATTCTTGAACAGATTTAGGCTGAACAGCGCGTTAGCGTTACCTCTGGCATGCCACAGATACCAGAGAATGGCGGTGACACCCAGCGCTACCAGCAGGGCGAGCGACAGGGAGGAGATCCCCAGCCCTTTTTGCCCGTCGAGCGCGAGGGTAAGCGTCGCCATGCCAGCTGCCAGCAGGATGAAGCCAAAGAAATCAAAGCGCCGGGTCTGCATTTTATAGTTCGGCATCAGCGTCAGGGTGGCAATCGCGCCGATAATACCGACCGGCAGGTTGATCAGGAAGATCCAGTGCCAGGAGGCATACTCCACCAGAATCCCGCCCAGCGCCGGGCCAAGCAACGGGCCGACCTGACCGGGCAGGGTGACGAAGGTCATCGCCGCCATATACTGCGCGCGCGGAACAATTTTCATCACCGTTAACCGCCCGACGGGTACCATCATCGCGCCGCCGACGCCCTGTAGCACGCGCGCCATCACCAGCTGGTCGAGGGTATTGGCCTGGGCGCAAAACAGCGACCCGGTGGTAAACAGCACAATGGCGGTGAAGAAGATGTTTCGCACGCCGACTTTATCCGCCAGCCAGCCGCTGGCAGGCAGCATCACGGCGACCGTCAGCACATAGGCGACAATCACCATATGCATGTGCAGCGGGCTCTCCCCCAGGCTTTTCGCCATCGAGGGGAGGGCGGTGTTCACGATAGTCGTGTCCAGCGACTGCATAAAGAAGCCGAACGCGACGATCCACAATTGCCAGCGAACGTTACTGGGTAGGTCGGTCATTTACTCGGTCACCGTGGTTCTCTTTTTACGCGAAAAACGCAGCCGCAGGCGGTCAAAGAACAGATAGACTACCGGCGTCGTGTAGAGCGTCAGCAGCTGGCTCATCACCAGGCCGCCAACGATCGTGATCCCCAGCGGCTGGCGTAGTTCAGAGCCGTCACCGCCGGATATGACCAGCGGCAGCGCGCCGAACAGCGCGGCCAGCGTGGTCATCATGATCGGGCGAAAACGCAGCAGACAGGCCTGGAATATCGCCTCGTCCGGCGTCAGGTTGCCGTTGCGCTGGGCGTCCAGGGCAAAGTCGACCATCATTATCGCGTTTTTCTTCACGATGCCAATCAATAGCATGATCCCGATAAGCGCGATAAGACTGAATGGGGCACCGAACAGCTCCAGCGCCAGCAGCGCCCCCACGCCCGCAGAGGGAAGCGTGGAGAGAATGGTCAACGGGTGCACGTAGCTTTCGTACAGCACGCCCAGCACGATATAAACCGTGGCAATGGCCGCCAGAATCAAAATAACCTGCGAGTTCATGGTGTCCTGGAACACCTGCGCCGTACCGGCAAAGCTGCCGCGCACCGAGGAGGGCACCCCGAGCTGGGTCATGGCGCGATTAATGGCATCGCTGGCCTCAGACAGCGACGAGCCGGTTGGCAGGTTAAACGAGACGGTCGAGGCGGCGGAAAGCCCCTGGTGGTTCACCGACAGCGGGGCGTTCGACGGCTGCCAGCTGGCGAAGTACGACAGCGGAATCGCCTTACCGTCATCATTGATCACAAACATCTTGTCCAGCGCGCTGATGTCCTGGGTGTAGCGCGGATCCACCTCCATCACCACCTTGTACTGGTTCATCGGCTGATAGATGGTAGAGACTTCACGCTGCCCGAAGGCGTTGTTCAGCAGGCTGTTGGCCGCCTCCACGTTAATGCCCAGGCGGGCCATGGTTTCACGATCGTAGGTGAGCGCCATCTCCGCACCGTTGTTTTGGCTGTCAGAGTTCACGTCCGCCAGCTGCGGCAGCGCGGCCAGCGCTTTACGGATCTTCGGCTCCCACTCGCGCAGGGCGGCTAAGTCATCCGAGAGCAGGGTGTACTGATAGCTGGCGTTAGCCTGTCGTCCGCCGACGCGGATATCCTGAACGGCCATCAAAAACAGATTTGCCCCCGGCTCTTTGGCAAGCTTCAGCCGCAGGCGGTCAATGATCTGCTGCGCCGTTTCGTGACGTTCACCGCGCGGCTTAAGGGTAATAAACATCATCCCGCTGTTAACGCGCGAGCCGCCGGTAAAGCCGGTGACGTTATCCACGGCCGGATCTTCCCGGATGATTTTCATAAAGTCTTGCAGTTTGCCGCGCATCGCCTGGAACGAAATGCTCTGGTCCGCCTGAATGCCGCCCATCAGCACGCCGGTATCCTGCTCCGGGAAGAAGGTTTTCGGGATAGTGATATACATCCAGACGTTGAGGACGATGGTGCCGATCAGCACCAGCCCGACAATACGCGTGTGGTTCAGCACCCATTTCAGCGATTTGCCGTAGCCGGACTGCATCGCCATCAGGACGCGGCCAAAGCCTTTCCTGCGCGGCTGCGAGTGCGGTTGGCTGCGCTTTAGCATCCAGCCGCACATCATCGGCGTCAGCGTCAGCGAAATCACCAGTGAGATACCAATGGCGACGGAGAGCGTGACGGCAAATTCGCGCAGCAGTCGCCCCGGCAGGCCGCCCATCAGCAGCAGCGGCAGGAATACCGCCACCAGCGACAGGCTCATGGACAGGACCGTGAAGCCCACTTCGCGCGTCCCCTGAAGCGCCGCCTGGAGCGGCTTCATGCCCGCTTCCAGATGGCGCGAGATATTCTCCAGCACCACGATGGCGTCATCCACCACAAACCCGGTGGCAATCGTCAGCGCCATCAGCGACAGGTTGTTAAGGCTAAAGCCGCACAGGTACATGGCGGCAAAGGTGCCTATCAGCGATACCGGCACCGCCACCGCCGGGATCAGCGTCGCGCGCCCCGAGCGCAGGAACAGGAACACCACCAGGATCACCAGCGCGACGGAGATGATCAGCGTTTGCTCTACCTCCTCAAGCGAGGCGCGGATGGTGGGGGAGCGGTCCTGCGCAATCTGGAGATCGATGGCCGCCGGAATCGTTTCCTGAAGCTCCGGCAGGCGCGCGCGGATGCTGTTCACCGTCTGAATGATGTTGGCTTCCGGCAGCTTGCGGATCATCAGCAAAATCGCCGGTTTGGCGTTGGTCATCCCGGAGTTACGCACGTCCTGCACCGAATCGGTGACGCTGGCGACGTCGCTCAGGCGCACCGCCGCGCCGTTGTTGTAGTGAATAATCAACGGCTGATACTCGGCGGCGGTTTTCAGCTCGTCGTTAGTCTGGATCTGCCAGCGGTGGCTGTTGTCCTCAATCGCGCCCTGCGGCTTACGCACGTTGGCGTTGCTGATGGCGGAACGCACGTCGTCCAGCGACACGCCCTGGTTAAACAGCGCCTGCGGATTCAGCCCCACGCGCACGGCGGGCAGGGAGCTGCCGCCGACGTCCACGTCGCCCACGCCGTCAATCTGGGCGATGGTTTGCGCCAGCTGGGTGGAGGCAAAATCGTACAGCTCGCCCTGGGAGTAGGTCTCTGACGTAAGCGTCAGGATCATGATCGGCGCGTCGGAGGGGTTGGCCTTGCGATAGGTTGGACGGCTCGGCATGCCGCTCGGCAGCAGGCTTTGGGCGGCGTTAATCGCGGCCTGCACGTCACGCGCCGCGCCGTTGATGTCCCGGTCGAAATTGAATTCCAGAATGATGCGCGTGCTGCCCAGCGAACTGCTGGAGGTCATCTCGTTAACCCCGGCAATTCGACCAAGCGAGCGCTCAAGCGGCGTCGCCACCGATGAGGCCATGGTTTCCGGCGAGGCACCCGGCAGCGAGGCGCTGACCATGATCACCGGGAAATCGACCTGCGGCAGCGGGGCCACCGGCAGCAGCCGGAAGCCCAGCACGCCGCACAGGGTGATAGCGACGGAGAGTAAAATCGTCGCCACCGGACGGTAAATGAAGAGGGCGAAAAACTTCACTTACGCCTCCTCTTCACGTTTCGGGAAGCGGCTTTTCGTCCACAGGGCCAGACGGTCAAACAGCAGGTAGATAACCGGCGTGGTAAACAGCGTCAGCACCTGGCTTACGAGCAGGCCGCCGACCATCCCGATGCCCAGCGGACGGCGCAGTTCGGCCCCCACGCCGGTGCTCAGCATCAGCGGCAGCGCGCCCAGCAGGGCGGCGAGGGTGGTCATCAGGATCGGGCGAAAACGCAGCAGACAGGCCTGGTAAATGGCCTCGCGCGGCGCCATACCCTGCTCGCGCTCGGCGGCCAGCGCAAAGTCGATCATCATGATGGCGTTTTTCTTCACGATGCCGATAAGCAGAATGATGCCGATGATCGCAATCACGTCCAGTTCGCTCCCCGCCAGCATCAGCGCCAGCAGTGCCCCCACGCCCGCCGTCGGCAGGGTGGAGAGAATGGTGATCGGGTGGATAAAGCTTTCATACAGCACGCCAAGCACGATATACATCGCCACCACCGCCGCGACAATCAGCCAGACGGTGCTGCCCAGCGCGGCCTGGAACGCCAGAGTACTGCCCTGGAACTGGGTCTGAATATCGGACGGGAAGCTGAGTTCTTTCTCCGCACCCAGAATGGCCTCCACCGCTTCGCCCAGGGAATAACCGTCCGGCACGTTGAACGAAATGGTGGTGGATGGGAACTGATCGAGATGGTTAATCGACAGCGGGGTGTGACGCTCTTCCACGCTGGCAATGGCGCTGAGCGGCACAATCCCGCCGTCTTTGCTGGTCAGGCGTATCGAGTCCAGCGCGGCAAGCCCGGGCGTGTTCTCGGTGTTATGTTCCAGCACCACGCGATACTGGTTCGCCTGGGTGTAAATGGTGGAGATAAGGCGCTGGCCAAAGGCGTTATACAGCGCGTTATCCACGTCGGACATGGTAATGCCCAGACGGCTGGCGGTGTCGCGGTTGACGTTCACGTACGCTGCCAGCCCTTTATCCTGCCAGTCGCTGCTGACGTCAGAAATCTGCGGCAGTGCTTTCAGCTTGTCCACCAGCTGCGGCACCCAGGTGCTGAGTGCATCAAGCGAGGTGGCCTGGAGCGTAAACTGGTACTGCGTGCGGCTCACCTGCGTATCAATGGTTAAATCCTGGATCGGTTGCAGATACAGCTCAATGCCCGGTACGCGCGCCACAGCGCTTTGCAGACGCTCAATAACCGCGTTGACGCGATCGTCACGGTCATCGAGCGGTTTAAGGTTAATTTGCAGGCGCGCGCTGTTAAGCGACGGGTTGGTGCCGTCCACGCCCACGTAGGCAGTCAGGCTTTCCACCGCCGGATCTTTCATGATGATCTCAGACACCTGCTGCTGGCGCTGCGCCATGTTGGCGAAGGAGACCGTCTGTGGCGCCTGAAGCGTGCCCTGAATAATGCCGTTGTCCTGAATCGGGAAGAAGCCTTTCGGAATGAAAATCCACAGCATGACGCTGAGCGCCAGCGTGCCGAGGGCCACGCCGAGCGTCGCCCAGGGATGGTTCAGGACTTTCGCCAGCACGCGGCCGTAGGCGGCAATAATGCGCTCGAACATCCGCTCGGAGGCGAGGGAGAAGCGGTTTTGCTTGCGCAAAGATTCGTGGCTCAGCATGCGGGCGCACATCATCGGCGTCAGCGTCAGCGACACCACGGCAGAGATCAGAATGGCGACCGCCAGCGTCACGGCAAACTCGCGGAACAGCCGCCCGACGATATCGCCCATAAACAGCAGCGGGATCAGCACCGCGATCAGCGAGAAGGTGAGCGAAATAATGGTAAAGCCGATCTCCCCCGCGCCCTTCAGCGCGGCGGCTAACGGCTTTTCACCTTTCTCGATATAGCGCGAGATGTTTTCGATTACCACGATGGCGTCGTCCACCACAAACCCGGTGGCGATGGTGAGCGCCATCAGCGTCAGGTTGTTAATCGAGAAGTCGAGAAATACCATTACCGCGAACGTCCCGACCAGCGAGAGCGGCACGGCAACGGCGGGAATGATGGTTGCCGGAACGTTGCGCAGGAACAGGTAGATGATCATCACCACCAGCGCAATCGCCAGCATCAGCTCGAACTGGGTGTCAGTCACTGACGCGCGAATATTCGTGGTGCGGTCAGAGAGCACTTTCACGCTGACCGATTTTGGCAGGCTTTCCACCAGCTGCGGCAGCATGGTGCGAATGCTGTCGGCGGTATCAATAATGTTCGCGCCCGGCTGGCGCTGAACGTTCATGACAATCGCCTGCTGCTTATTAGCCCACGCCCCGAGCCAGCTGTTTTCCGCGCCTTGTTCGACGGTTGCCACGTCGCCCAGGCGGATCGGTGCGCCGTTCTGGTAGGCAATGATCAGCTGACGGTATTCATCGGCGGACTGCATCTGGTCGTTGGCGGAGAGCGTGACCGCGCGGGTCGGGCCGTCCAGCGAGCCCTTCGCTGAGTTAACGTTGGCGCTGCTGATGGCGGTGCGAATGGTTTCGCTGGTTAACCCCAGCGCGGCAATGGCCTGGGCATTGAGCTTAACGCGCACCGCGGGGCGTTGTCCCCCTGCGAGCGTCACCAGCCCGACGCCTGTCACCTGCGAAATCTTCTGCGCCACGCGGGTTTCGACCATGTCTTCCACCTGCGTCATCGGCATGGCGGAGGAGGTGACGGCAAGCGTCATGATCGGCGGGTCTGCCGGGTTCACCTTGCTGTAAACCGGCGGGTTCGGCAGGTCAGACGGCAGCAGGTTGGTGGCGGCGTTAATGGCGGCCTGCACCTCCTGTTCCGCGACGTCCAGCGACAGCGCGAGCTGGAACTGAAGCGTGACGACCGAGGCACCGCCCGAGCTCTGGGAGGACATCTGCTTCAGGCCAGACATCTGGCCAAACTGACGCTCCAGCGGGGCGGTGATGGCGGACGTCACCACATCTGGACTGGCGCCCGGATAGAGGGTGACAACCTGAATAGTCGGGTAGTCCACTTCCGGCAGCGCCGACACGGGCAGAAAACGGTAGCCAATGATCCCGGCCAGCAGGATCGCCACCATCAACAGGGTCGTCGCAACCGGTCGTAAAATAAACAGGCGTGATGGCCCACCTGTAGAGCTCGGCGGCATCACCTGCATCAGGCTTTTGCTCCTGCATTCTGCGCTTCCACCACCTCGACCTGCGCCCCTTCGGTCAGCCGGTCAATACCGTCGGTTACGACGCGGTCGCCTGCGGACAGCCCGGCGCTGATCACCACCGTCTGACTGTCCTGGATCCCGGTTTTCACCAGGTGTTTGCTGACCTTGTTTTCGCTGTTCAGCACCCAGACAAAGTTGCCTTCACTGCCCATTTGCAGGGCCGCCGTCGGGATCACCACGGCGTTTTCTTCGGTCGCGACCAGCATTCGCGCATTGACGAACTGATTCGGGAACAGGGCATCGTCCTGATTGTTGAAGCGTGCTTTTAACTTGATGGTGCCGGTGGTGGTGTCGATCTGGTTATCCAGGCTCAACAGCGAACCTTCGCTCAGCTTCTGCTTGTTGGTGCGATCCCAGGCTTCAACTACCAGCGATTTTCCGGCCTTCTGCGCCTGTATCACCGTCGCAATGTCGCTTTCCGGCAGGGTAAAGACGAGATCGATAGGGTGCGTCTGGGTGATCACCACGATGCCCGTGGTATCGCCGCTGGAGATTTGGTTCCCGATATCAACCTGTTTCAGGCCCACGCGGCCGTCAATCGGCGCGGTGATCCGGCTCCAGTCGAGCTGGAGCTGGGCGCTGGCGACCGCGGCTTCGTCGGCCTTGATGGTGCCCTGAGATTCACTGACCAGAGATTGCTGGGTATCCAGCTCCTGGCGCGACACGAGGTTGGTTTTTACCAACTGCTGATAGCGGGCTAAATCGCGGCGGGCATTGGCGAGGGTGGCTTTGTCTTTCGCGAGTTGCCCCTGCGCCTGCGCCAGGGCCACCTTAAACTGGCTTGGATCGATTTCCGCCAGCAGATCGCCCGCTTTCACCTGTTGACCTTCCTGGAAGTGGATGGCCATCAGCTGACCGTCTACGCGGCTACGTACCGTCACGGTGTTGGCGGCAGTGATGGTTCCCAGCCCGGAGAGATAACGAGGCACCGCTTTATTCACCGCCGTTGCCGCCTGCACCGGTGCCAGCGCACCGCCGCGCATACCGTGGCGCCCGCCGCCCGTTGGGCGTTGTGAGGGGCTACTGGCGCCAGCAGGTGCCGTGGAGTTCGCGGACTGGCTGTGCCAGTACCAGGCGGCGGCCAGGACCACCACAATCAGACCAGCGGCGATTGCCCAGCGGGATTTGTTACTGCCTTTCATCGTTATACGTTCTCATCCTGAAACTCTTTCGGGGAATGATACTAGTTTAGTCAGGTAACACAGTGGAAAAATGGAGGAAATATGGAAGACTGTCAGGAATGGTCTGAGTGTGGTGCCGCGGTTTCGCCTTCGCCGGGTGGCGCTGCGCTTACCCGGCCAACGGTTGAAGGATCTTGTTGGCCGGGTAAGGCGAAGCCGCCACCCGGCACAACTCCATTAGCTAAACACCACCTGCGCCCAGCGCGCCAGCCCTGCTGTAACGGAGCCAAAGTCATCGCCGCCGGCAATCGGGATCCCCGGCAGCTGTTCCGCCAGCGCTTTCTTGATCAGCGGCGAACGGGCGCTACCGCCGGTCAGGTAAATCACGTCCGGCTTCACTTTGCCATTCTCAAGCGCCAGCTGCACCTGCTCCAGAATACGCTGAAGCGGCTGAGTCAGCGCCATTTCCAGCCCTTCCTGGGTGATAGCCGTAGCCAGATCGTCACTGATAAACGGCAGCGAAACCGCATGCTCAGGACGATCGGAAAGGGCGATTTTGCTCTCTTCGGCGGTGCGCACCACGCGGTAGCTCAGGCGCTGACGCCACACCTTATACAGCAGCGCGACCTTCTCTGCATCCTGTGCATCACGCACCAGATCGTTGAGGAAACGGCCATTCGCGGTGCTGTAAAAATCACTCTGGGCAGGGACGTCGTTGATGGCAATCGCGTTCCACCACGGCAGGATCGGCAGGGCGATGCCTTTCTCGGTTTGACCGCCCATGCCGAGCAGCGGCATCAGGCTCTTGAATGCCAGGGCAATATCCAGATCGTTACCGCCCACTCGGCAGCCGCTGTGCCCCAGCAGACTGTTTTCACGATCGCGACGGTGATGCCACTTCGGACCCATCAGCAGTAATGAGCAGTCCGTCGTTCCGCCGCCGATGTCCACTACCAGCACCCGTTGTTCTTCTGTCAGCGTGGCTTCAAAATCCAGCCCCGCTGCAACCGGCTCATACTGGAATACCACGTCACGGAAGCCAGCCCGGTGCGCTGCACGCTCAAGGATCCCCTGCGCCTGCTGGTTGGCGTCGTCGCCGCCCAGCCCCTGGAAGTTGATCGGACGGCCAATCACCGCCTGGGTGATGGCATCCGGCACCTGGGACTGCGCCTGATTGCGGATGTGCAGCATCATCGCGCAGACCAGATCTTCAAACATCGCCACTTGCTGTGGCTTCAGGCCGCTGGCGCCGAGGAAGGATTTCGGCGATTTAACGAAGTAGACCTCTTCCGGATCTTCAATGTACTGCCCGAGGGAAGAGAGGCCGAACTGCACGCTGGAAGGGGTAACGTCGATATCTTCCTCGCGGTTAAAGCTGACCGCACGGCGCAGCAGCGCCTGGGTTTCCGCTGCGGTAGCAGGAACCTGATGATGGCGGAACAGCCACTCGCTCACCGCTTCACGCGTCGGCGCACAGAGCATTGACGGCAACAGCGTACTGCCGTTTTCCATTTTCAGGAGCTGCGGTTGTCCGTTTTGCATTATCGCAACCGAGCAGTTTGCGGTGCCGTAGTCGAATCCAATAAACACAATAAATCCCCATGCCGGTGAGAAGGGGCGAGACTTTAGCGAAATGTCTGCCAGGCGACAACAGGAATATGAAAGCAAGGCGCAACGCGATCTTTCGGTTTATGCTGAGGTAAATACAAAAGGAGAGACAATGTACACCCTGAACTGGCAACCGCCTTACGACTGGTCGTGGATGTTTGGCTTTCTTGCCGCGCGTGCGGTCACGGGGGTTGAGACCGTTACGAAGGATTACTACGAGCGCAGTTTTGGCTATGCCGGGCACAAGGGCGTTTTCCGGGTTACGCCAGACAGCGCAACCCATACGCTTGCGGTGTCGCTTAGCCCTGGCCTGATCCCGGTGGCGGATATCTGCCTGGACCGCATCGCCCGCCTTTTTGACCTCGATTGCGACCCGCAGCACATTGCACAGACCCTCGGCGATCTCGGCGCGGCGCGGCCGGGGTTACGTTTGCCCGGCGCAATGGATGCTTACGAGCAGGGCGTGCGCGCCATTCTCGGACAACTGGTAAGCGTGGCGATGGCGGCTAAACTGGCGTCACGGGTGGTGGCGCTGTGCGGTGAACCCATCCAGGACGCGCCGGGCTACCTCTGCTTTCCTCCGCCAGAGGTACTGGCCGCGGTGGATCCGCTGGCGTTTAAAGCACTCGGGATGCCGCTCAAGCGTGCGGAGTCGTTGATTCATCTGGCGCAGTCGGTGGTGGACGGTGAATTCCCGCTGTTCCCGCCCGCGAACGTTGAGGACGGGATGAAGGCGCTACAGCAGCGCCCCGGCATCGGGCGCTGGACCGCGAATTATCTGGCCCTGCGCGGCTGGCAGGCGAAGGATGTTTTCCTGCCGGATGATTATCTGATTAAACAGCGCTTTGCCGGTATGACGCCCGCGCAGATCCGTCGCTACGCCGAGCGCTGGCAGCCGTGGCGCTCGTATGCGCTGTTACATATTTGGTACACCGACGGCTGGTCGCCGTCAGTTGATGGCGAAATAGCTGGTATTCAGCAGTAGATCGAGCGGCTGCGCTTCCCCAATGGTGTCGCCGTAGATAAAGTCAACGCCGATGCCCGACAGCGTATTCATCATGATCGACTGATGGCATGGCCCGGCAATGGTTTTTATGCCCAGACGCTGGGCATGGCCCTGAATGATGGTCACCATCATCTCGTCCATCAGATTGCCGTGGACGTTGGTCACCACGTCTGCATCCAGCAGCAGATAATCAGCGGTGTTGGCGCTGAGCTGGCTGAAGACGTTCATATCGCGTCCAACCCGCGTCAGCACCACGCGACAGCCAGCCTGACGAAGCTTTTGCAGACCCTGCTGCACGTTTTCATCCGTATTGCTCAGCACATCAGCGGCAATCGCCAGATGCAGCAGCCGCGCCGGCAGCGGACCTTTGGTAATGAGGTCGAGCAGCTCATCCACCAGCGTGACGCTGGCTAAACCCGCTTCTGAGAGCGGCAGCGCGACGCCCATTCCTTTGGCCGCCACCTGTGCGGCATAGGTACGGAAGAATTCGCTGAAGATACGTCGGTCCAGGGCGTGCAGCAGCTCCGGCTCCGCCAGCCCGGCGCGGAAGGCATGCTCTTCCAGCACTTCCCCCTGGCTGGTCCACAGCCGCAAGGAAATCAGCCAGAAGCTACTGCTCTCGGGAATGCGCGGCGAGGCGACGCTGCGGGCGATCATCAGCAGATGGTTATCTTTAATCATGTGCCACTGCTCATCCAGCGACATCATGCTGCGCGTGCTGTGGATCCTCTCCTGCTGGGGTTCGTAGACGGTGACCACGCCGCGCCCGCTGTTTTTCGAGGCGTAGCAGGCGATATCGGCCTGAGACATCACTTCCGCAGCCTGATAATTGGTGTCGTCAATCAGCGTAATCCCCGCACTGGCACCAATACGGTGCAGGCGTCCTTCCCAGGAAAAATGATAGTTGTTGATGGCGTCGATCAACCGGCCCGCAATGTAGCGTGCGCTTTCGACGTTGCAGTCCGGCAGCAGCAGGCCAAACTCGTCGCCGCCCAGACGCGCCAGCACGTCGCTGGAGCGCAGCATGGTCAGCATCAGCGAAGAGAGTTCGCGCAGGAGCGCGTCGCCCGCCGCGTGGCCTGCCGTATCGTTCACCGCCTTAAAACGGTCAAGATCGATAAAGACCAGCGCGTGATGCTGATGGGTCTCCTGTACTGTCTGCAACAGACGCTTCAGATGGTTTTCAAAGCTGACGCGGTTCGCCAGGTGAGTCAGGGCGTCATGTGAGGCGCTGTAACTCAGCTGGCGCAGCATTTTGCGCGACTCGGTCACGTCCTGAATCACCAGCACCGAGCCGATGGTGTTACCTTCCAGAGTGCTGAGGGGGGTAATGCTGTAATGAATGTCGAAACTGCCGCCATTGCGGCAGTTAAGCACCACGTCCTGTTCGATATCGGTACGGGACATATCGCCGCTGTGGATGTTTTCCATTAACGGACCGTTCTCGCCAAAGGTAATGTGCAGCACCTTCAGAACGGGCTGACCCAGCGCTTCGCTTTGCGACCAGCCGCTCATCTTCTCGGCGACCGGGTTCATAAAGGTGATGTTCATGTCGAAATCGGTGCACAGCACCGCTTCGCCGATGGAGTCGAGGGTGATATGCAGGCGCTCTTTTTCCTGGAACAGCGCCTCGTTCAGCTGCTTCACCTCGGTCATATCCATGTTGATCCCTAACAGCCGCTCCACTTCGCCCTGTTTGTTCAGTACCCGGTTCGCCAGCGAACGAATGTGGCGGATGCCATCCTTGACGCGAATGCGAAATTCCAGCTTGAAAGGCACCCTGGCCTGAAGGGATTCTCGCAGCACCTGTTCGGCGTGGGGGCGATCTTCAGGCACCATGGCCGCATGCCAGAGCTGCCAGGTGGGTTTAATGTGCGGGGGGATCTCGTACAGCTCAAACATCCGCTTATCCCAGCTGATCACGTCCGGCTCGAGATCCCACTCCCATATCCCGATGCCACCGGCTTCGTTCGCGAGGGTGATACGCTCCATCAGGCGCTTATTGACCCACTCGGTCTGTTTCAGGTCGTTGATATCTTCAATCTGGGCAATAAAGTAGAGCGGGGTGCCGTCGGCATGGCGCACAACGGAGACGGCCAGCAGCGCCCACACCACCGCGCCGCTGCGAGTGTAGTAGCGTTTTTCGAGGCTGTAGCTATTGATCTCCCCGTTAATCAGCTGTCCCAACTGCTCCAGGTCGGTATTTAAATCTTCTGGCCAGGTTAACTGCTGAAACGTGAGCGACTGGAGTTCAGACTGGCTGTAACCGAGAAAATTGCACAGCGCCTTGTTGGCCTGGAGCCACTGGCCCTCAATGCCCACCAGCGCCATACCAATCGCGGAATATTCCATCGCATTACGAAAACGTTCTTCGCTTTCCGTAATATGTTTACGCTCGGCCCGGAAGGCATACATCACCATCGTCATAATATTGGCGGGGAGCAGCATCATCAGGAAGGGGAGCCACGGCGCGTTGAAGGTGACGATCATGGAGGAGGGCGTCATGGAGAGCGGATTTCGCGCCATCATCAGGGACACCATCATGATGGTGAATAAAAATATCAGGAACGCCTCCATACGCGGCAGACGTACCGCGCTCCACATCAGCAGAACGATGATGCAGGTGAATGGCCACGGCAGCCAGGTGATTGCCGTCCAGCAAAGAACCAGCGTAACGACCAGGGTCACCAGCGTTTCCAGCAGCAGTTTCGGATTGCGGTGGCGCAGCAGGTAATGCGGTTTAAACAGCAGACCTAAAGGCACCAGCGCCAGCGCGCCAATGGCCTCTGAAAGTACCCAGACAAGGAAATTACGCAGCGGCTCCGCGCTCGGCACCAGAAAATGAACCAGAACGCCCCCCACCAGCGGCGGCACAAGGGCACTGCCGAGGGCAAGCCGGACCCAGTCGTTGAGGTTTTGCAGCGGATTATACCAGGGGAGCAGTTTACGCAGTAACAGCGCGCCAACCGTGGCCTCAATGATATTGATCGCCGTGTAGGTGATGTTGAGCGATTCCCATGAGAAGAGCATCCACGAGGCAAAGATATTGCCAAAAGAGCAGGCGAGGGCAATGCCGGGCCACATTTTTCCCGCGTGGCGGTAAAACGCTACCATCATTATTGAAGTCGGGAACCACAATGGCGCCAGCAGCGTACCGAAGCGAGTCAGCTCGAGGGAAAATAAGGTGAAGATGAACGTGACCAGACCCAGACAGACAAGCCGCAGTAAAGGATGTGGGGTAGTAACCAAAACCCGCTGGTATTGTTTATTCATTACCGCTCTATCCAGGGACGCCATGTTGTCAGGAGCCAGGTCCGGACGCGTGAAATTAATAATTTGGTTTATGCTAGTACAAACATTTTACAATTCATATGCCGAGTGCTCAGATTTTGACTTCATAGACTTATAAAATAGTTACTCTGCGAAGAATGGTGATGAAATGGTGAAAATCCGCGCGTAAAAATTTCGCTAAAGGCGTGAAACGGCGCTTTTCAGCCCGCCTCGCATAACCTGCGCATTCGACTGGTATCACGCCCCCGAAATCCCTATAATTGCCGCGTTTGACGCTCCGGCGTCGTCCTTCCTTACATCCAGGTTAATCAGGTCGCTAAATTTATGACTGATAAGTCTCATCAGTGCGTCATCATAGGCATCGCCGGCGCATCGGCTTCAGGTAAAAGTCTTATTGCCAGTACGCTTTATCGCGAACTACGTGAACAAGTGGGTGATGAGCATATCGGTGTTATTCCCGAAGATAGCTATTACAAAGATCAATCCCATCTTTCGATGGAAGAGCGCGTAAAAACCAACTACGACCACCCCAGTGCGATGGATCACAGCCTGCTGTTCCAGCATCTGGAAGCGCTAAAGCGCGGCGAGGCAATTGAGCTGCCCGTCTACAGCTACGTGGAACATACCCGCACCCAGGAAACGATCCGTATCGAGCCCAAGAAGGTGATTATCCTTGAAGGGATTTTGCTGCTCACCGACGCCCGTCTGCGCGAATCAATGAACTTCTCGATTTTCGTCGACACTCCTCTGGATATCTGCCTGATGCGGCGTATCAAACGCGACGTTAATGAACGTGGCCGCTCCATGGACTCGGTGATGGCGCAATATCAGAAAACCGTTCGCCCGATGTTCCTGCAATTTATTGAGCCTTCGAAACAATACGCCGATATTATCGTGCCTCGTGGCGGTAAAAACCGTATTGCCATTGATATCTTAAAAGCGAAAATCAGTCAGTTTTTTGAATAAGCCGTGTGAATTGTGTACCGTTCAGAGATAACCTGGTTTTGCCCTGACGCCGTAAGGCTTCAGGGCGCGATGCACGAAAGGAGAAAGTGCCATGCGTCTTTGTGACCGCGATATAGAAGCCTGGCTGGATGAAGGCCGCCTGTCTATCACCCCGCGTCCGCCGGTTGAGCGTATTAACGGCGTGACCGTCGATGTGCGTCTGGGGAATAAATTCCGCACCTTCAGCGGCCACACGGCACCGTTTATCGACCTCAGCGGGCCGAAAGACGAAGTCAGCGCGGCGCTGGATCGCGTCATGAGCGACGAAATCGTCATCGACGAAGGAGAGGCGTTTTATCTCCATCCTGGCGAACTGGCGCTGGCGGTGACCTTTGAATCGGTCACGCTGCCAGCGGATCTGGTCGGCTGGCTTGACGGACGCTCTTCCCTGGCGCGTCTGGGCCTGATGGTGCACGTCACCGCGCACCGTATCGATCCGGGCTGGTCGGGCCGTATCGTGCTGGAGTTCTTTAACGCCGGTAAACTGCCGCTGGCGCTTCGTCCGGGAATGATGATTGGTGCGTTGAGCTTCGAACCGCTGACCGGCCCGGCAGACCGTCCTTATAACCGCCGTCAGGACGCAAAATATCGCGACCAGCAGGGTGCGGTTGCCAGTCGTATCGATAAAGACTGATCTGTGAGTTCACTGAGGAAGCCATGAGAAGAGTTCTGACAACGCTGATGATTTTGCTGGTGGTGCTGGTGGCTGGCCTTTCAGCGTTGGTGCTGCTGGTTAACCCGAATGACTTCCGGGCCTACATGGTGCGGCAGGTGGAAGCGCGCAGCGGGTATGAACTCAAGCTGGACGGGCCCCTGCGCTGGCACGTTTGGCCGCAGCTCAGCATTCTCTCCGGACGTATGTCGCTCACCGCGCCGGGCGCCGCGCAGCCGCTGGTGACGGCGGATAACATGCGTCTTGATGTTGCGCTCATCCCGCTCTTATCCCATCAGCTCCAGGTTGAACAGGTGATGCTGAAAGGGGCGGTGATTCAGCTTACGCCGCAAACCGAAGCCGTTCGTCAGGCGGATGCGCCGGTCGCACCGCGTGAAAACACCTTGCCTGACGTCCCCTCTGATACCGGCTGGTCGTTCGATATTGGTAATCTGAAAGTTGCTGACAGCGTGCTGGTTTTCCAGCATGAGGATGACGAACAGATCACCGTACGCAATATCAATCTCAGGATGGAGCAGGACGCCAATCATCACGCCACCATGGAGTTCTCCGGGCGGATCAACCGCAATCAGCGCGATCTCAACCTGTCGATGAACGCAAACGTGAACGCTTCTGACTATCCGCACCAGCTGACGGCGGACGTTCAGCAGCTCAACTGGCAGCTGACCGGCGCGGATTTACCCGCGAAGGGGATTGCCGGCCAGGGCACGATGCAGGCGGTGTGGCATGAAGAGCGCAAACAGCTCGAACTGAACGCGCTCAACCTTCAGGCCAACGACAGTTCCCTGAAGGGGCAGGCGAGCGTCACGCTTGATGAGAAACCTAAGTGGGTGCTGGATCTGCAATTCGACAAGCTGAATCTCGAGAACCTGCTTCCGCTCCAACCGGTGAACGCGACCGATGAGGGAGCCACGCAGGTAGGGCAAAGCCAGGCCACGCAGTCGCGTCCGGTGATCTCCTCAAATCTCGATCTGCCTGACTACAACGGCCTGCGCGGATTTACCGCCGACATTCTGCTGAAAGCGAACAGCGTGCGCTGGCGTGGAATTGATTTTACCGACGTCAGCAGCCAGATGTTCAACCACAACGGCCTGCTGGTCATCTCCGAGCTCAGCGGAAAAATGGGAGCAGGGAACCTCTCGCTGCCGGGCACGCTGGATGTACGCAAAGACGTTGCCAGCGCCGCGTTCCAGCCGCGTCTGGAAAACGTTGAAATTGGCACCATCCTGAAAGCCTTTAATTACCCAATTGCCCTCACGGGGCAGCTGTCGCTGGCAGGGGATTTCTCTGGCACGAAGATTGATGCGGATTCCTTCCGTCGTAGCTGGCAGGGGCAGGCGCACGTTGAGCTGAAAGATACGCGCATGGAAGGGCTGAACTTCCAGCAGCTGGTGCAGCAGGCGGTAGAGCGCAGCAGCAGCGTGAAAGCGAATGAAAACTACGACAGCGCAACCCGTCTCGACAGCTTTACCAGTGAGCTTGCCCTCGACAACGGTCAGCTCTCGCTTGACGACATGCAGGGCACTTCGTCACTGCTGGCGCTGACCGGAACCGGCGCGCTGGATCTGGTGAAAGAGACGGCAGACACCCGCTTCAACGTCCGCGTGAAGGCTGGCTGGGAAGGCGAAGGCCAGCTTGTAGAGTTCCTGAAAGAGACGCCGATACCGCTGCGCGTTTACGGAAAATGGCAGGCGCTGAATTACAGTTTGCAGGTCGATCAGATCCTGCGTAAGCACCTTCAGGATGAAGCGAAACGTCGGCTGAATGACTGGGCGGACCGCAATAAAGAGACTCAGTCAGGTAAGGACGTGAAAAAACTGCTCGATAAGCTGTGATGCCTGTTGTGCCGGGTGGCATGTACGGCCTGATGCCCTCACCCTGGCCCTCTCCGACGGGGAGAGGGAGCAAACACTAAAAACGGCAACGAGGTTGCCGTTTTGCTTTTTACCTACACCTCAAAATCCATCTCATCTTCACCGCGCAGCGGTATCAGCTGCACCTTCTGCACGCGATGGCTCTCAACCTGCAAGGTTTTGAGCATGTAATCCCCCACCTGAACCTCTTCCCCCGGCTGCGGAATACGTTGCAGATTTTCCATCAGCAAACCGGCGATGGTGTGATATTCGCGCTTCTCGTCCAGCGGAAGCGGAACGAACTGCACCAGATCTTCGAGCGGCATGTGGCCGTTGGCGGTCCAGCTGCCGTCGGCGTTTTTCTGAATATCGTGGCGCGCATCGATCTCATCCACCTCATTAGGCAGATTACCGGCGATGGTTTCCATCACGTCGCTGAGCGTCACCAGCCCTTCCACAGAACCAAACTCATCAACGACAAACGCGAAGTGGGTGCGCGCGTTGCGGAACTGCTCCAGCGCGGAGAGCAGCGGCAGCGCTTCCGGGAAGACCAGCGGCTGGCGCACCAGCGCGCGCAGGTTTAGCGGCTCGCCGTGAAGCTGCTGTTGCAGCAGGTCAATCACGTGTACCACGCCCAGCAGCTCTTCTTCCTCTTCACCGCCGGTCACGACCACGCGGGTGTGCTGGTTTTTATCCAGCAGGGCACGGATCTGCTCTTCCGGCGCCGTCAGGTCAATATGCTCAATGTCATGGCGGGAGGTCATGATACTGCTCACTGTGCGCTGGTTGAGGTTAAGCACGCGCTCTATCATCCGGCGTTCCTGCGGGTTGAAGATCTGCCCGTCGCTGTGGTCGGCAAGCATCGCCGCGGATTCAGCATCCAGCTCGGCATCCTCTTTTTTGCCGCTCAGCAGGCGCATCACCGTATCTGCGGTGCGCTGACGTAATGTCTGGTTCGCGGAGAGAAAACGGCGACGGTTGAAAATGGCCAGTTGGTTGAGAAACTCAATCAGCACCGAGAAACCAATGGCGGCGTACAGATACCCTTTCGGGATATGGAAGCCAAAACCATCCGCTACCAGGCTAAAGCCAATCATCAGCAGGAAGCTCAGACAGAGGATGACGATAGTCGGGTGACTGTTCACGAAGCGCGTCAGGGCTTTACTGGCGAGCACCATCAGGGTGATGGCGATGATCACGGCGGCCATCATCACCGCCAGATGGTCAACCATCCCGACGGCCGTGATCACGGAGTCGAGAGAAAAGACGGCATCCAGCACCACTATCTGTGCGACCACCGGCCAGAATTTAGCGCCGCGTCGCTGGGTGGGGTTTTCACTGTCTTTTCCTTCCAGCCGCTCATTAAGCTCAACCGTGGCTTTGAACAGCAGGAACAATCCGCCGAAAAGCATGATCAGATCGCGGGCGCTAAAGCTCAGACCCTGCACGCTGAATAAGGGTTTGGTCAGCGTCACCAGCCACGAGATTGAGGCCAGTAACAGCAGACGCATCACCATGGCGAGCAGAAGACCCGTCACGCGGGCGCGGTCGCGTTGTGAAGGGGGTAATTTATCGGCAAGGATGGCGATAAACACCAGGTTATCAATGCCGAGCACTAATTCGATGACGACCAGCGTCACCAACCCGGCCCAGATTGATGGATCGGCAATCCATTCCATAGTAAATGCAATACCTTCTGTTATATGACTAATGTCACACTTCGATCATGGATAAAGCCGACGGAAATTGCAATGCCGGGGTGAGATTTCTCTTAATGCTACACTCAGGTAAACCCCATTTGCCGGGCGGTGTAAATAAGTTAATTGCGAAGATTTAATTACAGAAGTCGTTATTTAGGAAATATCGCAATAAATGGTCCGGCGATCTATTTTGTCAATATAAAGAAAATCCGAAAACCTTAAAACTTTGCTCTTAATATTAATCTTAAAAACGAATATTAGGACGGTTGTCTCCTTGCCTGCTATTAGGTTAGCTGCAACAATTCTTCCAGCATCAAATGTTAAAACTCCTTGTTGCTATTTTTGTTTCGGTCTTTGGTGAAGGTTATACATTATCAATCGCCCCTGTGAGGCGTTTGATATATTTCGCAAAAGGCCTTATCCAAGAGGGTATCTAACCATAACGCATTGTTTAGTCAGTGGATTGGTAACTGAAAGCCAAGGGCGGTAGCGTGCCTGAAAGCGTGTGAATCAGCCTCAATTATTCTGTCAATAGCCAATGGATGAATAAGCTTTTTTTAGGACTGATGCCAGTAATATTGCTAAATGATTAACTGCATTCTGATTGTCACCACGACCCGCGCTTATTTTAATTGCACAGGATAATTACTCTGCCAAAGTGATAAATAATCAATGATGAAATCCAAAATGAAATTGATGCCATTATTGGTGTCTGTGACCTTGATGAGTGGTTGCACGGTCTTTCCCGGCAGCAATATGTCGACAATGGGCAAGGATGTGATTAAACAGCAGGATGCTGATTTTGATCTCGACAAAATGGTGAATGTGTATCCATTAACCCCACGTCTGGTGGAACAATTACGCCCACGTCCAAATGTTGCTCAGCCAAATATGTCTCTGGACCAGGAAATTGCCTCTTACCAGTATCGCGTGGGTCCGGGTGATGTCATTAACGTGACCGTCTGGGATCACCCGGAGCTGACCACGCCTGCGGGCCAGTACCGCAGCTCAAGCGACACCGGTAACTGGGTACAGTCCGATGGCACCATGTTCTATCCCTACATTGGCAAAGTGCACGTCGCGGGCAAAACGCTTGCTGAGATCCGTAGTGATATTACCGGCCGCCTGGCGCAGTACATTGCTGACCCGCAGGTGGACGTTAATATCGCCGCGTTCCGATCCCAGAAAGCCTATATCTCTGGCCAGGTCAATAAATCCGGCCAGCAGGCTATTACTAACGTCCCGCTCACCGTTCTTGATGCGATCAATGCCGCAGGCGGCTTAACCGACGGCGCTGACTGGCGCAACGTGGTGCTAACCCACAACGGCAAAGAGCAGCGCATTTCGCTTCAGGCGCTGATGCAAAACGGTGACCTGACCCAGAACCGCCTCCTCTATCCGGGCGACATTCTGTACGTGCCGCGCAATGACGATCTGAAAGTGTTCGTGATGGGTGAAGTGAAGAAACAGAGCACCCTCAAGATGGACTTCAGCGGTATGACCCTGACCGAAGCGCTGGGCAATGCGGAAGGCATCGACCTGACCGCCTCCAACGCCAGCGGTATCTTCGTGATCCGTCCTATCAAAGGCGAGAACGCGAAGGGCAAGATTGCCAACATCTACCAGCTGGATATGTCCGACGCGACGTCGCTGGTCATGGCAACGTCGTTCCGTCTCCAGCCGTACGATGTGGTCTATGTCACCACCGCGCCGGTTGCCCGCTGGAACCGTCTGATCAACCAGTTGCTGCCTACCATCAGTGGCGTTCGCTACATGACGGATACGGCGAGCGACGTTCATAACTGGTAAGCCGCGATGTTTAACAAAATTCTGGTGGTGTGCGTGGGGAACATTTGCCGTTCCCCCACGGCTGAAAGGCTGTTGAAAAATTACCAGCCTGCGTTAACGGTCGACTCCGCAGGGCTGGGCGCGCTGGTCGGAAAAGGTGCCGACGAACGTGCCGCAAGCGTTGCCCTTGAGCATAACCTCTCACTCGACGGGCACGTTGCCCGTCAGGTCTCTGGCCGGATGTGCCGGGAATATGACCTGATCCTCGCGATGGAAAAACGCCACATTCACGCGCTGTGCGATATCGCACCGGAGATGCGCGGCAAGGTGATGCTGTTTGGTCACTGGGATGGTGAGCGCGAAATTCCCGATCCGTATCGCAAGAGCCGCGAGGCCTTTGAGGCGGTATACACCTTACTAGACCAGTCTGCCCGTCAGTGGGCGCAGGCACTGAAAGCTCAGCAGGGATAACAATGACAGAAAAAACAAGACCTTCTGCCGCCCCGACGTCGGGCAGTGATGAAATCGATATCGGTCGCCTGGTCGGGACCGTTATTGAAGCGAAATGGTGGGTGCTGGGTATTACCGCCATTTTTGCCGTGGCGGCGATCGTTTATACGCTGTTCGCGACGCCTATTTACAGCGCCGACGCGCTGGTGCAGATCGAACAAAATACCGGAAACTCGCTGGTTCAGGATATCGGCTCGGCGCTGGCCAACAAGCCGCCGGCATCGGAAGCCGAAATTCAGCTGATTCAGTCGCGCCTGGTACTGGGCAAAACGGTTCACGACCTGGGGCTGGATATCGCGGTCACCAAAAACACCTTCCCGGTGTTTGGCGCAGGCTGGGATCGCCTGATGGGGCGCAGTAACGATACGGTAAAAGTGACCGACTTCGTGATCCCAAAAGGGGCAGGGGACCAAACCTTTACCCTGACCGTGCTGGGACCAAAACAGTATCAGCTGACCAGCGACGCGGGCTTCAGCGCGCGCGGCGAGGTGGGGCAGATGCTGACCAAAGAGGGCGTCAGCATCAAGGTCAGCGCAATTCAGGCGCATGAGGGCGGGGAGTTTACGGTCACCAAATTCTCGACGCTCGGGATGATCAACAACCTGCAAAACAACCTGACCGTCACCGAAAACGGCAAGGACACCGGCGTTCTGAGCATGACCTTCACCGGTGAAGACAAGGATCAAATTCGCGACATCCTCAATAGCATCACCCGCAACTATCTGGAGCAGAACGTTGAGCGCAAGTCAGCGGAAGCCGCAAAAAGCCTGGCGTTTCTCAGTAAACAGCTGCCGGAGGTGCGCGCCCGTCTGGATGACGCTGAGAACAAGCTGAACGCGTACCGTCAGGACAAGGATTCCGTCGATCTGCCGCTGGAGGCGAAATCGGTTCTCGACTCCATGGTGAATATTGATGCGCAGCTGAACGAGCTGACCTTCAAAGAGGCGGAGATTTCCAAGCTCTATACCAAACGTCACCCGGCGTACCGCACTTTGCTGGAGAAACGTCGTACCCTGGAAGAAGAGAAGGCGAAGCTGAATGACCGCGTGACCGCGATGCCGAAGACGCAGCAGGAAATTGTACGCCTGACGCGTGATGTGGAATCCGGCCAGCAGGTTTACATGCAGCTGCTGAACAAACAGCAGGAGCTGAAAATCACCGAAGCCAGCACCGTCGGCGACGTGCGTATCGTTGACCCGGCGATTACCCAGCCGGGCGTGCTGAAGCCGAAGAAGGCGCTGATTATCCTCGGCAGCATTATTCTCGGCCTGATGCTTTCCATTGTCGGCGTGCTGCTGCGCTCGCTGTTCAACCGCGGTATCGAAAGCCCGCAGGTGCTGGAAGAGAACGGGATCAGCGTGTACGCCAGCATCCCGCTCTCCGAGTGGCAGAAGTCCCGTGACAGCGTCAAAACCGTTAAGGGCGTCAAGCGTTACAAACAGAGCCAGCTGCTGGCCGTGGGTAACCCGACTGACCTGGCGATTGAAGCGGTGCGCAGCCTGCGTACCAGCCTCCACTTCGCCATGATGCAGGCCAAAAACAACGTCCTGATGATGACCGGCGTTAGCCCATCAATCGGTAAAACCTTCGTCTGCGCCAACCTGGCGGCGGTGGTGAGCCAGACCAACAAGCGCGTGCTGCTGATCGACTGCGACATGCGTAAGGGCTACACCCACGAGCTGCTGGGGACCAACAACGTTAACGGACTGTCGGAAATCCTGCTCGGTAAAGGGGAAATCAGCGAGAGCGCCAAGCCGACGTCGATTCCGAAATTTGACCTGATCCCGCGTGGCCAGGTGCCGCCGAACCCGTCTGAACTGCTGATGAGCGAGCGCTTTACGCAGCTGATTGAGTGGGCGAGCAAAAACTATGACCTGGTGCTGATCGATACCCCACCAATTCTGGCGGTCACCGACGCTGCCGTGGTAGGGCGTCATGCGGGCACCACGCTGATGGTCGCACGCTATGCGGTGAATACCCTGAAGGAAGTGGAAACCAGCCTGAGCCGCTTTGAGCAGAACGGTATTGAGGTGAAGGGGGTCATTCTGAACTCCATCTTCCGCCGCGCGACCGGGTATCAGGATTACGGCTACTACGAGTACGAATACAAGTCTGACAGTAAATAACAAAATGCACCCCACACCCCTCACCCTAACCCTCTCCCCAAAGGGGAGAGGGGACTGTTCGGTGCTGGATTTGGGGGACGAACGTAATGATAACCACTGGATGCCTTTCACCCTCTCCCCTATGGGGAGAGGGCCGGGGTGAGGGGAAAATATGACCACACAACGCCCTTTGATTTCTATCTATATGCCGACATGGAATCGTCAGCAGCTGGCGATCCGCGCGATTAAATCGGTCCTGCGTCAGGATTACGATAACTGGGAACTGATTATCGTGGATGACTGTTCCTCCTCTTACGAACAACTGCAAAAGTTTGTTGAAGACCTGAACGACCCGCGCGTGGTGTACACGCACAACGCTATCAACTCCGGGGCGTGTGCGGTGCGCAACCAGGCGATTATGCAGGCGAAAGGGCAGTATCTGACCGGTATCGACGACGATGACGAATGGACGCCAAACCGTCTGTCGATCTTCCTGTCGCACAAAGCGCAGCTGGTGACCCACGCGTTTCTGTATGCCAATGACTATGTCTGCCAGGGCGAGGTCTATTCGCAGCCGGCCAGCCTGCCGCTGTATCCGAAATCACCGTATTCCCGCCGCCTGTTCTACAAGCGCAACATTATCGGCAATCAGGTGTTTACCTGGGCATGGCGCTTTAAGGAGTGCCTGTTCGATACCGAGCTGAAGGCCGCGCAGGATTACGACATTTTCCTGCGGATGGTGGTGGAGTACGGCGAGCCGTGGAAGGTGGAAGAGGCCACGCAGATCCTGCACATCAATCACGGGGAGATGCAAATCACCTCGTCGCCGAAGAAATTCTCGGGCTACTTCCATTTTTACCGCAAGCACAAGGACAAGTTTGACCGTGCCAGCCGGAAGTATCAGCTCTTCACCCTGTATCAGATCCGTAACAAGCGCATGAACTGGCGCACGTTGCTGACGCTGCTGTCGGTACGTAACGGCAAGCGTCTGGCTGACGGGCTTCGGGGGAAATAATGTTTCTGGAAGATTGTCGCGCTAACAGCTGGAGCCTGCGCCCGTGCTGCATGGTTCTGGCCTACCGTATTGCGCACTTTTGCTCGGTGTGGCGCAAAAAAAATGTGCTGAACAATATCTGGGCCGCGCCGGTGCTGGTGCTGTACCGCATCATCACCGAATGCTTTTTTGGCTATGAAATTCAGGCCGCAGCCACCATTGGCCGCCGCTTTACCATTCATCACGGTTATGCGGTGGTCATCAACAAGTTCGTCGTCGCGGGTGATGATTTCACCATTCGCCACGGGGTGACGATCGGCAACCGCGGGCCGGACAGCCTGGCCTGCCCGGTCATCGGCAATAACGTCGAGCTGGGTGCCAACGTAGTGATGATTGGGGACATTACCGTGGGCAATAACGTGACGATTGGCGCAGGCAGCGTGGTGCTGGACAGCATTCCGGACAACGCGCTGGTGGTGGGCGAGAAAGCCCGCTTGAAGGTGATAAAATGAACATTCTGCAATTTAACGTACGCCTCGCAGAGGGCGGGGCGGCAGGCGTAGCGCTGGATCTGCACCAGCGCGCGCTGCAAAAAGGATTACAGTCGCGCTTCGTTTACGGTTACGGCAAAGGTGGCAAGAAAAGCGTCAGCCATGATAACTATCCGCAGGTGCTGAAACAGACGCCACGTCTGACCTCCATCGCCAATATCGCGCTGTTCCGCCTGTTTAACCGCGACCTGTTCGGCAACCTGAATAATCTCTACCGCACCGTCACCCGCACTCGCGGCCCGGTTGTGCTGCACTTTCACGTGCTGCACAGCTACTGGCTGAATCTGGAAGAGGTGGTGGCGTTTTGTGGCAAGGTGAAGGCGCATAAGCCGGATACCCGATTCGTCTGGACGCTGCACGACCACTGGAGCGTGACCGGACGCTGCGCCTTTACCGACGGCTGCGAAGGCTGGAAAGATAACTGTCAGAAATGCCCTACGCTCAGCAACTACCCGCCGGTGAAGATCGATCGCGCGCATCAGCTGGTTGAGGATAAGCGTCAGCTGTTCCGCGATATGCTCTCGCTCGGCTGCACCTTTATCTCCCCAAGCCAGCACGTGGCGGATGCTTTTAATAGCCTGTACGGAGCAGGGCGTTGCCAGATCATCAACAACGGTATTGATGTGGCGACGGAAGCGATCCTGGCCGAACTGACGCCCGTAGCCGTTACCGCCGGTAAGCCGAAAATTGCGGTCGTCGCCCATGACCTGCGTTACGACGGCAAAACCAACCAGCAGCTGGTGCGCGACATGATGGCGCTCGGCGACAAGATTGAGCTGCATACCTTTGGCAAATTCTCCCCGTTTGAAGGCGCTAACGTGGTGAACCACGGGTTTGAAACCGACAAACGCAAACTGATGAGCGCGCTGAACGGTATGGACGCGCTGGTGTTCAGCTCCCGCGTGGACAACTACCCGCTGATCCTGTGCGAAGCGCTTTCCATCGGCGTGCCGGTGATTGCCACCCACAGCGACGCCGCGCGGGAAGTGCTGGAGAAATCCGGCGGTAAAACCTTCAGTGAAAACGAGGTGCTGCCGCTGGTGCAGTTGTCGAAGGCCGATATCGCGCAGGCTGTTTTTGGCACTGACCTGGAATCGTTCCGCAACCGCAGCCGTAAAGCGTACAGTGGACAACAGATGCTGGAGGAGTATGTCTCGTTCTATCAGAATCTGTAGTTATCTGCTGCTGCCGCTGATCTACCTGCTGGTCAACGTTAAGATTGCCCAGCTCGGCGAAAGCTTCCCGATCACTATCGTCACCTTCCTGCCGGTTCTGCTGTTGCTTTACGTTGACAAGCTTAACCTCAAAAAGCTGATGATTGCGCTGGGCATCGGGTTTGGTCTTACGGCGTTTAACTACATCTTTGGTCAGTCGCTGGACGCCAGCAAATATGTCACCTCCACCATGCTGTTTGTTTATATCGTTATCATTATTGGCATGGTGTGGAGTATTCGCTTTAAAACTATTTCTCCGCACAATTATAGGAAAATCCTCAGGTTCTTTTATATTGTCGTCGGGCTGATTGTTGTGCTTGCGGCAATGGAGATGGCGCAAATTATTCTCACAGGCGGAAGCAGCCTGATGGAAATAATTTCGAAATATCTTATATACAGTAACAGCTATGTACTGAACTTCATTAAGTTTGGTGGCAAGCGTACAACCGCGCTCTATTTTGAACCGGCGTTTTTTGCTCTGGCATTAATCTCAATTTGGCTCAGCATCAAACAGTTCGGTATCAAAACCCCCAAGACCGATGCTATGATTCTTGCAGGAATCGTTCTGTCAGGGTCGTTCTCCGGGGTAATGACGTTTATTCTGTTTTACCTGCTGGAGTGGGCGTTCCAGTACCTGAACAAAGAGGCGATTAAGAAAAAACTGCCGCTGGCGATAATCTCTCTGACGATATTTTTAGTGGGCGTGATATTTGCGTTTCCGTACATTTCTGAGCGTCTGGGTGATTTGGGAACGGAAGGGTCATCGTCCTATTATCGCATCATTGGTCCACTGGTGATGGTGGGTTATTCCTTAACCCATATAGATGGCGTAGTAAGATTCGGCTCACTTTATGAATATGTTGCATCATTCGGAATCTTTAACGGTGCGGATGTCGGTAAAACCATAGACAATGGTCTGTATCTGTTAATTATCTATTTTTCCTGGTTCGCCGTACTGTTGACACTGTGGTATCTGTTTAAAGTTTTCAAAATGATGATTAACGCGTTTGGTGATAACCAGAACTTTCGCGTGCAACTTTATCTGTTCACACCGGTGTCGTTGTTTTTTACCGGGTCAATATTTAGCCCGGAATATGCATTCTTAATTGTATGTCCGTTTATTTTGCGCAAGGCGCTGAATATTACGAGCATATGACGAAATGAGGTGATTTATGTTTCTTAGCGTCATTACTGTCGCCTTTCGTAACTACGAAGGGGTGGTAAAAACCTGGCGCTCGCTGCGCAACCTGGCGCGCGATCCGAGCCTCACGTTTGAGTGGATCGTGGTCGATGGCGGCTCGAACGACGGCACGGCGGAGTTCCTGGAAAAACTCAACGGTGAGTTCAACTTACGTTACATCAGCGAGAAAGATAAAGGCATTTACGATGCCATGAATAAAGGCATCAACATGGCGCAGGGGCGTTACGCCATCTTCCTCAATTCCGGCGATGTGTTCCATGAAGATGTGGCGCTGTTTGCCCGTCAGCTGGCGCGCCAGAAAGAAGATGCCATGTTTATCGGTGATGCGCTGCTTGATTTCGGCGAGGGGAAAAAAGTGCTGCGCGGTGCGAAACCAGGCTGGTATATCTACCACAGCCTCCCGGCCAGCCATCAGGCTATTTTCTTCCCAATGAGCGGTCTGAAAAAACAGCCTTACGATTTGCGCTATAAAGTGTCATCAGATTATGCCCTGGCCGCCAGCCTTTACAAATCTGGCTACCCGTTCCGTCGAATTAAAGGACTGGTATCTGAATTTTCAATGGGCGGCGTGTCAACCTCGAATAATCTGGAACTGTGCCAGGATGCCAAAAATGTGCAGCGTAAAATATTACGCGTGCCGGGGTTCTGGGCGGAATTATCTTATTTCTTACGTCTGAAAACGACGGGTAAAGCGAAAGCCTTATATAACAAAGCCTGAGATATAAGGAAACGTAATGCAGGAATTAAATGGATTCTCCGTACCGAAAGGTTTTCGGGGCGGGAGCGGTATTAAAGTTCAACTGTGGTGGGCTGTACAGGCAACGTTATTTGCCTGGTCGCCGCAAATACTGTACCGGTGGCGCGCATTTTTACTGCGTCTGTTTGGCGCAAAAATAGGAAAAAACGTAGTCATTCGACCTTCGGTGAAAATTACTTATCCCTGGAAATTAACGCTTGGGGATTACTCCTGGGTTGGGGATGACGCAGTGTTATATACCCTTGGCGAGATTACGATTGGCGCAAATTCGGTGGTTTCACAGAAGTGTTATTTGTGCACCGGTAGCCACGATTTTATGAGCCCGCATTTTGATATTACCGCTTCGCCTGTTGTGATCGGTGAAAAATGCTGGCTGGCAACAGACGTCTTTGTTGCACCCGGTGTTTCTGTTGGCGATGGCACGGTAGTCGGTGCCCGCAGCAGCGTTTTTAAATCGCTTCCGGCAAATAAAATTTGCCGTGGCAACCCCGCAGTGGTGATACGCGAACGCGTTGAAACTGATTAAATTCATAAGTAGAGGAATATAAACATGTCTAAAGTCGCTCTCATCACCGGCGTTACCGGGCAGGATGGTTCTTACCTGGCAGAGTTACTGCTGGAAAAAGGGTATGAAGTTCACGGTATTAAGCGTCGTGCCTCTTCATTTAATACCGAGCGTGTCGATCATATCTACCAGGATCCTCACGCGGCGAACCCGAAATTCCACCTGCATTACGGCGACCTGACCGATACCTCCAACCTGACCCGCATCCTGCAAGAAGTACAGCCGGATGAAGTCTACAACCTGGGCGCGATGAGCCACGTTGCGGTCTCCTTCGAATCCCCGGAATACACCGCTGACGTGGACGCCATGGGTACGCTGCGTCTGCTGGAAGCGATTCGCTTCCTGGGTCTTGAGAAGAAAACTCGCTTCTACCAGGCATCTACCTCTGAGCTGTACGGCCTGGTGCAGGAAATTCCGCAGAAAGAGACCACGCCGTTCTACCCGCGTTCTCCGTACGCTGTGGCGAAACTGTACGCCTACTGGATCACCGTGAACTACCGTGAATCCTACGGCATGTACGCCTGTAACGGCATTCTGTTCAACCACGAATCTCCACGTCGCGGCGAAACCTTCGTGACCCGCAAAATCACCCGCGCGATCGCTAACATCGCTCAGGGCCTGGAGTCTTGCCTGCACCTCGGCAACATGGATTCCCTGCGTGACTGGGGCCATGCGAAAGACTACGTGAAAATGCAGTGGATGATGTTGCAGCAGGAGCAGCCAGAAGACTTCGTGATTGCGACCGGCGTGCAGTACTCCGTACGTCAGTTCGTTGAGATGGCTGCGGCACAGCTGGGCATCAAGCTGCGCTTCGAGGGCACGGGCGTGGAAGAGAAGGGTATCGTTGTTTCCGTGACCGGCCACGACGCACCGGGCGTGAAGCCAGGCGACGTGATTGTCCAGGTTGATCCGCGTTACTTCCGTCCTGCTGAAGTGGAAACCCTGCTGGGCGACCCAACCAAAGCGCACGAGAAACTGGGCTGGAAACCAGAAACCACCCTGCAAGAAATGGTATCCGAGATGGTGGCCAAAGATCTTGAAGCAGCGAAAAAACACTCCCTGCTCAAGTCTCATGGCTACGAGGTTGCCATCGCGCTGGAGTCCTGAGAATGACAAAACAACGTATTTTTGTCGCCGGTCATCGCGGAATGGTGGGTTCCGCGATTGTTCGCCAGCTGGAACAGCGCGGTGACGTGGAGGTGATTGTTCGCACCCGCGACGAGCTGAACCTGCTTGACAGCAAAGCGGTGCAGGACTTCTTCGCCAGTGAACGTATCGACCAGGTGTATCTGGCGGCGGCGAAGGTGGGCGGCATCGTCGCTAACAACACCTACCCGGCGGATTTCATCTACGAGAACATGATGATTGAGAGCAACATCATTCACGCGGCGCATATCCACAACGTGAATAAGCTGCTGTTCCTCGGCTCATCTTGTATCTACCCGAAAATGGCGAAGCAGCCGATCGCCGAGAGCGAACTGTTGCAGGGCACGCTTGAAGCCACCAACGAGCCGTATGCGATTGCCAAAATTGCCGGGATCAAGCTGTGTGAATCCTACAACCGTCAGTATAACCGCGACTATCGCTCGGTGATGCCGACCAACCTGTACGGACCGCACGACAACTTCCACCCGAGCAATTCCCACGTGATCCCGGCGCTGCTGCGTCGTTTCCACGAGGCGACTGCCGAAAACGCGCCGGACGTGGTGGTGTGGGGCAGCGGTACGCCAATGCGCGAGTTCCTGCACGTGGACGATATGGCGGCGGCCAGCATTCACGTCATGGAGCTGGATCGCGAAGTGTGGCAGGAAAACACCGAGCCGATGCTGTCGCACATTAACGTCGGGACCGGCGTGGACTGCACAATTCGCGAGCTGGCGCAGACCATCGCGCAGGTGGTGGGCTACAAAGGACGCGTGGTGTTTGACGCCACCAAACCGGACGGCACGCCGCGCAAGCTGCTGGACGTGACCCGTCTGCATCAGCTGGGCTGGTATCACGAGGTCTCACTGGAGCAGGGGCTGGCCAGCACCTACCAGTGGTTCCTGGAAAACCAGCACCGCTTCCGGGGGTAATGATGTTTTTAAGTCAGGAAGATTTTGCCACGGTAGTGCGTTCCACTCCGCTCATCTCAATTGATTTGATCGTGGAGAACGAACGCGGCGAGTTCTTGCTGGGGAAACGAACCAATCGTCCTGCACAGGGCTTCTGGTTCGTGCCCGGCGGGCGCGTGCAGAAGGATGAGACGCTTACCGATGCGTTTGAGCGTCTCACTCTGGCGGAACTGGGCCTGCAACTGCCGATGGCAGCGGGCCAGTTTTACGGGGTCTGGCAGCACTTCTATGACGATAACTTTTCAGGCACCGGGTTCACCACGCACTACGTCGTGCTGGGGTTCCGCCTGAAGGTGAGTGAGGCAGACCTGCGTCTGCCTGATTCTCAGCATGACGATTACCGCTGGTTAACGCCAGAGGCGCTGCTGGCAAGCGACAACGTCCATGACAACAGTCGGGCGTACTTCCTTGCGGAACGTCAGGCCGAGGTGCCAGGTCTATGAAAATCCTCGTCTACGGAATTAACTACTCGCCGGAGCTTACCGGTATCGGGAAATACACCGGCGAGATGGTCGAGTGGATGGCGAGCCAGGGACATGACGTGCGGGTGATTACTGCCCCGCCGTATTACCCGGAGTGGAAGGTAGGCGAACGCTATTCCAGCTGGCGCTACCGCCGCGAAGAGGGCGCCGCGACCGTCTGGCGCTGCCCGCTCTACGTGCCGAAACAGCCCTCGACGCTGAAACGTTTAATTCATCTGGGCAGCTTTGCCCTGAGCAGTTTCTTCCCGCTGATGGCGCAGCGTCGCTGGAAGCCGGATCGCATCATCGGCGTGGTGCCGACCCTGTTCTGCACGCCAGGCATGCGCCTGCTGGGAAAACTCTCCGGCGCGCGCACCCTGCTGCACATTCAGGATTATGAAGTGGACGCCATGCTCGGGCTGGGTATGGCCGGGAAAGGCAAGGGCGGCAAGGTGGCGAAGCTCGCCAGCGCCTTTGAGCGCAGCGGCCTGCACAACGTGGATTACGTCTCGACCATCTCGCGCTCGATGATGAACAAGGCGCAGGAGAAGGGCGTCCCGGCGGAAAAAGTGATCTTCTTTCCGAACTGGTCCGAAGTGGCGCGCTTCCGCGATGTGACAGACCAGGACGCGCAGGCGTTGCGCGCGCAACTCGGGTTGCCTGCTGAGCAAAAAATCATTCTTTACTCAGGCAACATCGGCGAAAAACAGGGGCTGGAGAGCGTGATTGACGCCGCGCTTCAGCTGAGCGAACACCCGTGGATGTTCGTGATAGTCGGGCAGGGCGGTGGTAAAGCGCGGCTGGAAAAAATGGCCAGCGAGCGCGGACTGACCAACATCCGCTTCTTCCCGCTTCAGTCTTATGACGCGCTGCCCGCGCTGCTGAAAATGGCGGACTGCCATCTGGTGGTGCAAAAACGCGGCGCGGCGGATGCGGTGCTGCCGTCCAAGCTGACCAACATTCTGGCAGTGGGCGGAAACGCGGTGATTACGGCAGAAGCCGCAACAGAATTAGGCCAGCTGTGCAACAGCTACCCGGGCATTGCCGTTTGCGTGGAGCCTGAATCGGTTCCTGCGCTGGTGACCGGAATTGAGCAGGCACTCGCCATGCCAAAAGAGAACACGGTGGCACGTGAATATGCCGAACGCACGCTCGAGAAAGAGAACGTGCTGAGCCAATTTATTGCAGATATACGGGGATAAATCATGAGTCAAACCACTTTGTATCCGGTCGTAATGGCGGGTGGATCCGGGAGCCGGTTGTGGCCACTGTCCCGCGTGCTTTATCCAAAACAATTTCTGTGCCTGAAAGGCGACCTCACCATGCTGCAAACGACGGTTAACCGTCTGCACGGCGTGGAGTGTGAAAGCCCGGTGGTGATCTGTAACGAGCAGCACCGCTTTATCGTTGCGGAGCAGCTGCGCCAGCTGAACAAACTGACCGAAAATATCATTCTGGAGCCTGCCGGACGCAACACGGCGCCTGCCATTGCCCTTGCGGCGCTGGCAGCAAAACGCAGCAGCCCGGACTGCGACCCGCTGATGCTGGTGCTGGCGGCTGACCACGTCATCCAGCAGGAAGAGGCCTTCCGCGACGCGGTACGCGCCGCGATTCCTTACGCTGAGAACGGCAAGCTGGTGACCTTCGGCATCGTGCCGGATCTCCCGGAAACCGGCTATGGCTACATTCGCCGCGGCAGCGTTACGCCTGGTGAAGGCGACAGCGTGGCCTTTGACGTGGCGCAGTTTGTCGAAAAACCGAATCTGGAAACCGCGCAGGCGTATGTCGCCAGCGGTGAATACTACTGGAACAGCGGTATGTTCCTGTTCCGCGCCGGTCGCTACCTGGAAGAGCTGGAAAAATATCGCCCGGATATCTTAAGCGCCTGCGAAAAAGCGATGGCGGTGGTGGATCCGGATCTCGATTTTATCCGCGTGGACGAAGAAGCCTTCCTCGCCTGTCCGGAAGAGTCCATTGACTATGCGGTGATGGAACGTACGGCAGATGCGGTAGTGGTACCGATGGATGCGGGCTGGAGCGACGTCGGCTCCTGGTCGTCACTGTGGGAGATCAGCGCGCATACCCCGGAGGGTAACGTCCATCACGGGGATGTGATCAGCCACAAAACGGAAAACAGCTACGTCTACGCCGAATCTGGCCTTGTCACTACGGTAGGGGTGAAAGATCTGGTGGTCGTGCAGACCAAAGACGCGGTGCTGATTGCCGACCGTAATGCCGTGCAGGACGTTAAAAAAGTGGTGGAGAAGATCAAGGCCGATGGTCGCCACGAACACCATATTCACCGTGAAGTCTACCGCCCGTGGGGCAAATATGACTCCATCGACGCCGGCGAGCGTTATCAGGTGAAACGCATCACCGTGAAGCCGGGAGAAGGGCTGTCGGTGCAGATGCACCATCACCGCGCCGAACACTGGGTGGTGGTGGCAGGGACCGCCAAAGTGACCATCGACGGTGAAGTGAAGCTGCTCGGTGAAAACGAGTCCATTTATATTCCGCTGGGCGCCACGCACTGTCTGGAAAACCCGGGGAAAATTCCGCTCGACTTAATTGAGGTGCGTTCCGGCTCCTATCTGGAAGAGGACGACATCATCCGCTTCCAGGATCGCTACGGGCGCGTGTAGCACTCCGCATCATGCCCGGTGGCGCTGCGCTTACCGGGCCTACGAATGAAAAAAATAAATTTGGCCATTACATGGTCAGGGCCAACTGTTGCCTGAAAAAGGGGTCATCATGGAAAAATTAACCTGTTTTAAAGCCTACGATATTCGCGGCAAGCTGGGCGAAGAGCTGAACGAAGACATTGCGTGGCGCATCGGCCGCGCGTACGGCGAATACCTCAAACCACAAACTATCGTGCTGGGCGGCGACGTGCGCCTGACAAGCGAATCCCTGAAGCTGGCGCTGGCGAAAGGGCTACAGGACGCGGGCGTCGATGTGCTGGACATTGGCCTTTCCGGTACCGAAGAGATCTATTTTGCCACATTCCACCTGGGCGTGGACGGCGGTATCGAAGTGACGGCCAGCCATAACCCGATGGACTACAACGGCATGAAGCTGGTGCGCAAGGGCGCGCGTCCTATCAGCGGCGACACCGGCCTGCGCGACGTGCAGCGTCTGGCCGAGGCCAACGACTTCCCGCCGGTGAACGAAGCGAAGCGCGGCAGCTATAAGCAGATCAACCTGCAAAAAGAGTACATCGACCACCTGCTGGGCTACATCAACGTGGCGAACCTCAAACCGCTGAAGCTGGTGATTAACTCCGGCAACGGCGCGGCAGGCCCGGTTGTAGACGCACTTGAAGCCCGCTTTAAGGCGCTGAACGTGCCGGTGACCTTCGTCAAAGTGCACAACACGCCAGACGGCAACTTCCCGAACGGTATTCCTAACCCGCTGCTGCCGGAGTGCCGCGACGACACCCGCAACGCGGTGATTGAGCACGGCGCCGATATGGGTATCGCCTTTGACGGCGACTTCGACCGCTGCTTCCTGTTCGACGAGAAAGGGCAGTTTATCGAAGGCTACTACATCGTTGGCCTGCTGGCGGAAGCGTTCCTCGAGAAAAACCCGGGGGCGAAAATCATTCACGATCCGCGTCTTTCCTGGAACACCGTCGACGTGGTGAAGGCCGCGGGCGGCGAGCCGGTGATGTCCAAAACCGGCCACGCGTTTATCAAAGAGCGTATGCGTGAGGAAGACGCCATCTACGGCGGCGAGATGAGCGCCCACCACTATTTCCGTGATTTTGCCTACTGCGACAGCGGGATGATCCCGTGGCTGCTGGTGACCGAGCTGCTGTGCCTGAAAGGGCAGAGCCTGGGCGAACTGGTGCGCGACCGCATGGCGGCGTTCCCGGCCAGCGGTGAGATCAACAGCAAACTGGCACAGCCCGCTGAGGCCATTGCCCGCGTGGAACAGCACTTTGCCATTCATGCGCTGGAGATTGACCGTACCGACGGTATCAGCATGGCGTTCCCGCAGTGGCGCTTCAACCTGCGCTCGTCCAATACCGAGCCGGTGGTGCGCCTGAACGTGGAGTCCCGCGCTGACACCGCGCTGATGGAAGCCCGAACGAAGGACATTCTGGCGCTGTTGAATCAGTAATAACTGCCCCTCCCGGTGGGAGGGGGAACCGAATACAGGAACAACGATGACAAATCTAAAAAAGCGCGAACGAGCGAGAACGAATGCATCGTTAATCTCTATGGTGCAGCGTTTTTCTGATATCACCATCATGGTCGGCGGACTGTGGGCGGTGTGTTGGGTCAGCGGGCAGTCGTTCTTATACATGCACTTGCTGATGGCGTTGATTGCGCTGGTGGTGTTTCAGATGATCGGCGGCATGACCGATTTTTATCGTTCATGGCGCGGCGTCAAAATGACCACCGAACTGATGCTGCTGCTCCAGAACTGGACCTTAAGCCTGATTTTCAGCGCAGGCCTGGTGGCGTTCAGCCATGATTTTGATAACCGTCTTGTGACCTATCTCTGCTGGTATCTGTTAACCAGCATTGGCATGGTGGTCTGCCGCTCGCTTATCCGCTTTGGCGCGGGCTGGCTGCGCAACCGCGGGTATAACCGTCGCTTCGTTGCCGTGGCGGGCGATCTGCCGGTGGGACAGGTGTTGCTCGACAGCTTCCGCAAAGAGCCGTGGTTAGGTTTTGAAGTGGTCGGGATTTATCACGACGCGAAGCCCGGCGGCGTGCCGTCCGACTGGGCTGGTAACTACGAACAGCTTATTGACGATGCGAAAGCCGGCAAAATTCATAACGTCTACATCGCCATGCAGATGAAAGATGAATCCCGCATCAAGAAACTGATGCGCGAGCTGGCGGATACCACCTGCTCGGTGATCCTCATCCCGGATGTCTTCACCTTCAATATTCTCCACTCCCGTATTGAAGAGGTGAACGGGGTACCGGTTGTTCCGCTGTACGACACGCCGCTGTCGGGGATTAACCGCGTGCTGAAGCGCGTGGAAGATATCGTGCTTTCGTCTCTGATCCTGCTGCTCATCTCCCCGGTGCTGTGCTGTATTGCGCTGGCGGTGAAGCTCAGCTCGCCGGGGCCGATCATCTTCCGTCAGACCCGCTACGGCATGGACGGTAAGCCGATCATGGTGTGGAAATTCCGCTCCATGAAGGTGATGGAGAACGACAAGGTGGTGACCCAGGCGACGCAGAACGATCCGCGCGTCACCCGCGTGGGCAACTTCCTGCGCCGTACCTCGCTCGATGAACTGCCGCAGTTCATTAACGTGTTCACCGGCGGGATGTCCATCGTCGGGCCTCGTCCTCACGCCGTGGCCCATAACGAGCAGTACCGTACCCTGATTGAAGGCTACATGCTGCGCCATAAGGTGAAGCCAGGCATCACCGGCTGGGCGCAGATCAACGGCTGGCGCGGCGAGACCGACACGCTGGAAAAAATGGAAAAACGTATCGAGTTCGATCTGGAGTACATCCGCGAGTGGAGCCTCTGGTTCGATATCAAGATTGTTTTTCTGACCATTTTCAAAGGTTTCGTGAACAAAGCGGCGTACTAAGATGAGCTTACGAGAAAAAACCATCAGCGGTGCGAAATGGTCAGCCATGGCCACCATCGTCATCATTGGCCTCGGCCTGGTGCAGATGACGGTGCTGGCGCGCATTATCGATAATCACCAGTTTGGTCTGCTGACCGTCTCGCTGGTGATTATCGCCCTGGCCGATACGCTGTCGGACTTTGGTATCGCCAACTCCATTATCCAGCGCAAAGAGATCAGCCATCTGGAGCTGACCACCCTCTACTGGCTGAACGTCGGGCTGGGTATCTTCGTTTTTGTGCTGGTGTTCCTGCTGAGCGATGTGATTGCCGGCGTGCTGCATAACCCGGACCTGGCGCCGCTGATGCGCACCCTGTCGTTCGCTTTCGTGGTGATTCCGCACGGGCAGCAGTTCCGCGCGCTGATGCAGAAAGAGCTGGAGTTCAACAAAATCGGCATGATTGAGACCAGCGCCGTGCTGGCGGGCTTTACCTTCACCGTGGTCAGCGCCCATTTCTGGCCGCTGGCGATGACCGCCATCCTCGGCTACCTCGTTAACTCTGCCGTGCGCACGCTGCTGTTCGGCTTTTTTGGCCGTAAGATTTATCGCCCGGGGCTGCATTTTTCGCTGGCATCTGTTTCATCCAACCTGCGCTTCGGCGCGTGGCTGACGGCAGACAGCATTATCAACTACGTGAATACTAACCTCTCCACGCTGGTACTGGCGCGCATTCTGGGCGCGAGCGTCGCGGGTGGCTACAACCTGGCGTATAACGTCGCGGTTGTCCCGCCGATGAAGCTCAACCCGATTATTACCCGCGTCCTGTTCCCGGCGTTCGCCAAAATTCAGGACGATACCGAGAAGCTGCGCGTGAACTTTTATAAGCTGCTCTCCGTGGTGGGGATCATCAACTTCCCGGTCCTGCTGGGGCTGATGGTGGTCGCCAGCAATTTCGTACCGCTGGTGTTTGGCGAGAAGTGGAACAGCATCATCCCAATCCTGCAACTGCTGTGCGTCGTGGGGCTGCTGCGCTCGGTGGGGAACCCGATTGGTTCTCTGCTGATGGCAAAGGCGCGCGTGGATATCAGCTTCAAGTTCAACGTGTTTAAAACCTTCCTGTTTATTCCGGCAATTATTGTGGGCGGGCACATGGCGGGCGCCATTGGCGTGACGCTCGGCTTCCTGCTGGTGCAAATCTTCAATACCGTGCTGAGCTACTTCGTGATGATCAAACCGGTGCTGGGCTCCAGCTACCGTCAGTACATCCTCAGCCTGTGGCTGCCGTTTTATCTCTCCTTGCCGACGCTGGCGGTGAGCTACGGCCTGGGCGTGGTGCTCAACGGGCATCTGCCGCTGGCGGCACTGCTTGCGGTGCAGGTCGCGGCAGGCGCGCTGGCGTTCGGCGTGATGATTGTGCTGTCACGCAATGCGCTGGTGGTCGAGATGAAGCGCCAGTTTTGCCGTAACGAAAAAATGAAAACGCTGCTTCGCGCAGGCTAATTTTACGAGGCCATTATGAAATTACTTATTCTTGGCAACCATACCTGCGGCAACCGTGGCGACAGCGCCATCCTGCGCGGTTTACTGGATGCAATTAACACCCTTAAGCCTGAGACTGAAGTGGATGTGATGAGCCGTTATCCGGTCAGCTCATCCTGGTTACTGAACCGCCCGGTGATGGGCGACCCGCTCTACAGCCAGATGAAACAGCACAACAACGTTGCGGGCGTGATGGGGCGCGTGAAGAAAGTCCTGCGTCGCCGCTACCAGCATCAGGTGCTGCTTTCTCGCGTGACCGACACCGGCAAGCTGCGCAACATCGCCATTGCGCAGGGCTTTACCGATTTTGTGCGTCTGCTGTCCGGCTATGACGCCATTATTCAGGTGGGCGGTTCGTTCTTCGTCGATCTCTACGGCGTGCCGCAGTTTGAGCATGCGCTTTGTACATTCATGGCGAAAAAGCCGCTGTTTATGATCGGCCACAGCGTCGGGCCATTCCAGGATCCGCAGTTCAACCAGCTGGCGAACTATGTCTTCGGCCACTGCGACGCGCTGATCCTGCGTGAATCGGTCAGCCTCGACATGATGAAGCGCAGCGAAATTGACACCACCAAAGTGGAGCACGGTGTAGACACCGCCTGGCTTGTGGATCATCAGGATGAAAGCTTCCAGGCCAGCTACGCGGTACAGCACTGGCTGGACGTGGCGGCAAAGCAGAAAACCGTCGCCATTACCCTCCGTGAACTTGCGCCGTTCGATAAACGCCTCGGCACGACCCAGGCGGCGTACGAAAAAGCCTTTGCCGACGTGGTGAACCGCGTGCTGGACAGCGGTTACCAGGTGCTGGCGCTTTCCACCTGTACCGGTATCGACAGCTACAACAAAGATGACCGTATGGTGGCGCTCAACCTGCGCAACCTGGTGAACGATCCGTCCCGCTATCACGTGGTGATGGACGAGCTGAACGATCTGGAGATGGGCAAGCTGCTCTCCGCCTGCGACCTGACCGTGGGCACGCGTCTGCACTCGGCCATTATCTCGATGAACTTCGGCACGCCAGCCATCGCCATTAACTACGAACACAAGTCCGCGGGCATTATGCAGCAGCTCGGTATGCCGGAAATGGCCGTCGATATTCGTCATCTGCTGGACGGGTCGCTGGGTGCGATGGTAGGTGACACGCTCGGCCAGTTGCCTGCGATCAACGAACGTCTGGCGGTGGCGGTAAAAGCCGAACGCGAAAAAGGTATTGGCATGGTGAAATCCGTACTCGACCGCGTCCGGGAGGGGAAATGAAGGTTGGTTTCTTCTTACTGAAATTTCCGCTGTCGTCTGAAACTTTTGTGCTGAACCAAATCACCGCGTTTATCGATATGGGGTATGACGTGGAGATTATCGCCCTGCAAAAGGGCGATACGCAAAACACCCATGCGGCGTATACCCGGTATGGGCTGGAGGCAAAAACCCGCTGGTTGCAGGACGAACCCGCCGGACGGATGAACAAACTGCGCCATCGCGCCAGCCAGACGCTGCGCGGCCTGCATCGCGCCTCGACGTGGCGGGCGCTGAATATGTCGCGCTATGGGGCGGAGGCCCGCAACCTGATCTTATCCGCCATTTGCGGGCAAACGGCCCAGCCGTACCGGGCCGATGTCTTTATCGCCCACTTTGGCCCGGCGGGCGTAACGGCGGCAAAACTGCGTGAGCTGGGGGTGATTGACGGCAAAATCGCAACCATTTTCCACGGTATCGACATCTCCAGCCGGGAAGTGCTGAACCACTACACGCCGGAATATCAGCAGCTGTTTCGCCGTGGCGACATGATGCTGCCGATAAGCAACCTGTGGGCCGGGCGCCTGAAAACCATGGGGTGCCCGAGCGAGAAAATCACCGTTTCACGCATGGGCGTAGACATGGAACGCTTTACCCAGCGACCGGTCAAGGTGCCGGGCAAGCCGCTGCAAATTATCTCTGTTGCCCGCCTGACCGAAAAGAAAGGGCTGCACGTAGCCATCGAAGCCTGTCGCCAGCTGAAGGCGCGTGGTGTGGACTTCCACTACCGCATCCTGGGTATCGGGCCGTGGGAGCGTCGCCTGCGCACGCTGATTGAACAGTATCAGCTGGAAGACGTGGTCGAGATGCCGGGCTTCAAGCCGAGCCACGAAGTGAAAGCCATGCTTGATGACGCGGATGTGTTCCTGCTGCCTTCCGTAACCGGCGCCGACGGCGATATGGAAGGCATTCCCGTGGCGCTGATGGAGGCGATGGCGGTCGGCATTCCGGTAGTCTCGACCCTGCACAGCGGGATCCCGGAGCTGATCACCTCTGAGCATTCCGGCTGGCTGGTCCCTGAAAACAATGCGCTGGCGCTGGCGGATCGTCTGGCCGCGTTCAGTGATATCGATCAGCAAACGCTGATCCCTGTGCTGCAAAATGCGCGGCAAAAAGTTGAAGCAGAATTCAATCAGCAGGTGATTAATCGCCAGTTAGCGAGCCTGCTGCAAACGCTGTAACGCTGAGGTTGTATGCTGAAAAAGATTACCCGACGCCGATTTGTCTCTTCTTTATCCGTCCTGGCTGCCATGCCGCTGCTGTCGCCCCGCGCTGCGCGGGCGGCGACCGGGAAGACGGTTTCTGTCGATCGCTACAACAATAACGACTGGATCGCCGCCTTTAAGCAGGCATTTACCGAGGGCGATACCGTTGTTGTTCCCGCCGGGTTAACCTGTGAAAACATCAATACCGGCATTTTCATTCCTGATGGCAAAACCCTGCTGATCCGCGGCGCGCTGAAGGGCAACGGGCGCGGGCGGTTTGTGCTCCAGGAAGGCTGCAAGGTCATTGGGGAAGGAGAGGGGCGCACGCATAACATTACGCTGGACGTGCGTGGCTCCGACTGTGTCATTAAAGGGCTGGCGATGAGCGGCTTCGGCCCCGTCACCCAGATCTACATCGGCGGTAAAAAGCCGAGAGTGATGCGTAACCTGCTTATCGATCGCATTGCCGTGAGTCAGGCCAACTACGCCATTCTGCGCCAGGGTTTCCATAATCAGGTGGACGGTGCGCGCATTACCAACAGCAAATTCAGCCACTTGCAGGGTGACGCGATTGAGTGGAACGTGGCGATTAACGACCGTAATATCCTGATCTCTGACCACGTGATCGATAACATCAACTGCACAAACGGCAAGATCAACTGGGGCATAGGCATTGGGCTGGCTGGCAGCACGTACGACAATGACTATCCGGAACAGCAGACCGTTAAAAACTTCGTGGTGGCGAATATCACCGGCAGCAACTGTCGGCAGCTGGTGCATGTTGAAAACGGTAAACACTTTGTGATCCGTAATATCAAGGCCAGCAATATTACTCCCGACTTCAGTAAAAAGGCCGGAATTGATAACGCAACGGTAGCTATTTATGGTTGTGATAATTTCGTTATCGATAATATCGATATGGTGAACAGCGCCGGAATGTTAATCGGGTATGGCGTGATCAAGGGCGATTATCTGTCGATACCGCAAAACTTCAAACTTAACGATATTCGCCTGGATAACCGACAGCTTGCCTATAAGCTGCGCGGGATACAGATTTCCTCCGGCAATGCCACGTCGTTTGTTGCCATCACCAACGTCAACATGCAGCGAGCAACGCTTGAGCTGCACAACAAGCCACAACATCTTTTCTTGCGCAATATCAACGTGATGCAGGAATCAGCAACGGGGCCCGCGCTTAAGATGAACTTCGACTTGCGCAAAGACGTGCGCGGGAAGTTTATGGCCAAAAACGAGACGCTGTTGTCGCTCGCGAACATAAAAGCGGTTAATGAAAAGGGGCAGAGTTCGGTGGATATTGATCGGGTCGATCAACATGTGGTGAATACGGAACGGTTGAATTTTGCGCTGCCGCACAGGTGACGGTGGAAGCCTTAGGCGTATGCCATTCAATCTGATGTAACCCCTAAAAATTTGTTACTGAATTCAGCGGTTTTAAGGTTTATAATCCCTGAAATTACTTTGCAAGATTTGTTTAATCAACAGCGCTACCTCAGGGAAAGAAGCGATTGCCAGAGGTTCGCCAAACACACATAACGCATTGAGTGGATTATGAACGATAAGGTTTTGTTTATTGGCGCGTCTGGTTTTGTCGGCACTCGTTTAATCGAGATTTCCAAGACTGATTTTGATGTTACTAACTTCGACAAACAGCAGAGTCATTTTTATCCGGATATTACTGTCTCCGGTGATGTTCGTAATCAGGATCAACTCGATCAGGCGCTTGCTGGTTTTGAAACTGTCGTGCTGCTCGCCGCTGAGCACCGTGATGACGTTAGCCCAACATCGCTATACTATGATGTAAACGTACAGGGTACTCGTAACGTATTGTCTGCTATGGAAAAAAATAACGTTAAGAACATTATTTTTACCAGTTCTGTGGCTGTGTATGGTCTTAACAAAGTGAACCCTGACGAATCCCATCCCCATGATCCTTTCAACCATTACGGCAAAAGCAAATGGCAAGCGGAAGAAGTTCTGCGCGAGTGGTTTAATAAAGCTCCAGAGGAAAGATCCCTGACAATTGTCCGGCCTACGGTCATCTTTGGTGAGCGTAACCGTGGCAATGTGTACAACCTGCTTAAGCAAATTGCAGGGGGTAAATTCGCCATGGTAGGCGCTGGAACCAACTATAAGTCAATGGCTTATGTCGGTAACATTGTTGAATTTATCAAATTTAAGCTGACCAATGTTAAGCCGGGTTATGATGTCTACAACTATGTAGACAAACCAGACCTGAACATGAATCAGCTAGTTTCAGAAGTTGAGAAGAGTCTCAATAAAAAAATCCCTTCAGTTCATCTCCCTTACCCGCTTGGAATGTTAGGTGGGTATTGCTTTGATATTCTTAGCAAAGTTACCGGGAAAAAATATGCAATAAGCTCTGTGCGTGTGAAGAAATTCTGTGCAACTACACAGTTTGACGCGACCAAGGTACATAGCTCTGGATTTAAAGCGCCTTATACCTTATCTCAAGGTCTGGACCGTACGCTGAAGTATGAGTTCGTTCATGAGAAGAAAGATGACATCACGTTTGTATCTGAATAATGCCTCAAAGGTTGCGATTTGTCGGAAACAGAGGGCTGTGCGATTTTCGCGACAGGGTTTCCGATAATTCTGGGTCACACTTAATGCATACTCATGTTTGGTAATGTGAGTTTTAACGCGAAACGTGATTTGCATAAGACGTAGTAGACCTCTTAATCGGGCAATTTTCCTGATTAGGTCTATACTTCGTCAACCATTTTAAGGTGGAAGATAAAATGACCAATTTGAAAGCAGTTATACCGGTAGCGGGCCTGGGCATGCACATGTTGCCCGCCACAAAAGCCATTCCTAAAGAGATGCTGCCGATCGTTGACAAGCCGATGATTCAATACATCGTCGACGAGATTGTTGCTGCTGGGATTAAAGAAATCGTTCTGGTGACGCACTCTTCGAAGAATGCTGTTGAGAACCACTTCGACACCTCTTATGAACTCGAAGCGCTGCTTGAGCAGCGCGTTAAGCGTCAGCTTCTGGCAGAAGTTCAGTCTATCTGTCCTCCTGGCGTGACCATCATGAACGTGCGTCAGGCGCAGCCGCTGGGTCTGGGCCACTCCATCCTGTGCGCGCGTCCGGTGGTGGGTGATAACCCGTTCATCGTTGTTCTGCCGGATATCATTATTGATAACGCTTCTGCCGATCCGCTGCGTTATAATCTGGCGGCAATGGTCGCACGCTTCAACGAGACGGGCCGTAGCCAGGTGCTGGCGAAACGTATGAAGGGCGATCTCTCCGAGTATTCTGTTATTCAGACTAAAGAGCCACTGGAGACGGAAGGGCAGGTGAGCCGTATCGTTGAGTTTATCGAAAAACCCGATCAGCCGCAGACCCTGGACTCCGACCTGATGGCAGTCGGCCGTTATGTGCTGAATGCGGATATCTGGGCTGAGCTGGAAAAAACTGAGCCGGGTGCCTGGGACCGTATCCAACTGACCGATGCGATTGCTGAGCTGGCGAAGAAGCAGTCGGTTGATGCGATGCTGATGACCGGCGATAGCTATGACTGCGGTAAGAAAATGGGGTATATGCAGGCGTTTGTGAACTATGGTCTTCGGAATTTGAATGTTGGAGGAAAGTTTAAGGATTCAATCCATAAACTATTAACCCGCACATGAATTCGTGGTTTCAGTTTAATTTTGGCCTCTTAAGAGGCCAAATGTTTTTTTAATAATTTTACGGATAATAAAATTACAAATACTGTTTTAGAAGAACAAACTATACTAAACGAAAAGTATAAGATTTTATTAGATGGTAAATTTAAAATTGATGTTTTGATTTTCAGAACTCTGGTTACTGTTGAGCCAGGGGCGGTAGCGTGGGAATAATAAATGCAAAAAATTTCTGTTTTAATGTCTTTATATCATAAAGAAAAATGTCAATATCTGGATTCGTGCCTTAAAAGTCTTCAACAACAAACAGTTCCCGCAGATGAAATTGTTATTGTGATTGATGGACCAATACCAAAATCATTATTAGACATAATTGAAGTATGGCAAAATTATTTACCAATAATTACAATCCCTCTTGAAAAGAATGTTGGATTAGGAAAAGCTCTTAATATAGGATTGCAAAAGTGCTCACATTCCCTTGTGGCGAGAATGGATACTGATGATTATGCACTTCCTTATAGATTTGAAAAACAAATTGAACAATTTTCTTTATATCCAGAACTAATATTAATCGGAAGTAATGTTAATGAGTTTGACTGCGACCTGAACAAAAAAACGAGCAGCAAGAAGGTACCTCTTTCGATGAATGATATTAAGAAATTCAGTAAAAAAAGAAACCCCTTCAATCACATGACTGTAATGTTTAAAAAAGAAAAAATTATAACGGCTGGAGGTTATTTAGATCATCCATTGATGGAAGACTATAATCTTTGGTTAAGATGTTTGGCACTAAATTATCAAATGGCAAACATTGAGTCTCCGCTTGTTAATGTAAGGGCTGGAAATGAAATGGTTTCAAGAAGGAAAGGGATGAATTATTTAAGAAGTGAGTATGATTTGCTTAAGTTGAAAAACTCATTGAAAACAGATAGTGTCTTTAATAATTTTATAATATTTTTATCTCGAGCCATTCTGAGATTAATTCCACTATCTTTATTACGGATTATATATTCATTGAGGTGACATGAAAATTGCTATCATAGTAAATAGCCTTGAAAAAAAAGGGCCAGTTATAGTTGCAATTGAACTTGCAAAAAAATTGAGTGCGAAATTTCATAATGTTGACGTTATTTACTTAAAAAATAAGGATAACGCATTCAAGCACCATAATATAAATTATATCAAATTTAGTTCACAAACGTTCTTTTCATTATATGAATATGATATTGTGCATTCTCATTCTTTATTGCCGGACATGATTAATGCATTATCATGTTTATATACATGGATAAAGAAGAAAAATGTAAATAGAGTGAGCACTATCCACAATAATATTTTTTCAGACCTAAATAATGAATACGGCTTTTTGAAAGCAAATATAATGAAGTTAGCATGGTCACTATCATGGACATTAATACAAAATAAAGTCTGTATCAGTAAAAGTATGCTATCCAGCTATGATAAACTTTACTTATTAAAAACAGGAAAATGGACTTATGTGTACAATACAGTAGAGCGTCCTATGCTATCCAGAACATCAGTTAAAGATATTAAGCAAATTGATATTCTGAAAAAATTCAAAGAGCAAGGAAAAAAAATAATTGGGTCTTGTGCAGTGATTACTGAAAGAAAAGGACTTCAATATCTGATAAATATCGCAAGTAATTTAAGTGATGATTATATAGTTATTATTGTGGGCGACGGGCCATATAAACACCATTTAAATCAAATGATCAACGATAATAATCTTCAAAATGTGATTCTATTTCATAAAACTAATGAAGCCCATGCTTATATGAAACTTATTGATATTTATGTAATGCCTTCAATCTCTGAAGGTTTTGGATTAGCGGCTATTGAGGCAATTCAGTCAGGTTGTAAATTAATTTGTAGCCGCATTAATACTTTTAAAGAATTGTTTGGCGACAATTGTCTTTATTTCGATTTAGACAATAATTCGGAGTTAATTGAAGCAATAGCGGAAGCTGATGCATTCAACTATACAAAGTTGAGAGAAATTGTTAATGAAAAGTTTAACCCAGAACAATTCGTTAAGGGATACTTGAAGGCATATCTAAATGATTAATAAACAAAGCAACTTCTATTTATTTTATTATTTTTGGAGTGTGCCGTGTGGTTTTTATATTTTCGGATTTTTTCCTGCTCCGTATTATTTGTCATTTTTGCTTGGGGTGTTTTTCTTAACGATTTGTGGCGTAAAAAAAATAGACTTAAATACATTCTTATTGTTTTTTGTTAATGTTTCTTACTTTTCGCTTTTGCTCATATACTCAAAAGTTAATGTATGGAGTTATTATTTTATAGGAATTTTGACATTTTTACTTTTGGTTTCCCTTCGCGGAAATTTAACTATAGCACAAGCAAACAGTATAATTTATAAAACAGTAAAATTCTCGATTGCTCTTCTTTTTATGGATACTATTCTCCGCTTTGCTTTCCCGCGCGAAGCATATCTTGAGAAAATACAAGAGCAAGGCCATGTTGATTTTATATTTTATGGTTATAAACACAGTTTTCTTTTCCAGGATAGTAATTTTGTAGGGCTTTTTGCGTTATCGATATATTTTTTAGTACGGAACAATATTAATCTATTTAAGTATCAAAAGTTGATAATATGCTTATTAATTGCTATTATATTTCTAACTTTTTCTCGCGCTGCCATTATTTCTTGTACTCTGGTGGAGTTTATAATTTTATTTAATAGATCGCGTTTAAATTTCCGTTCTAAAGTAGTTATTGTTATGATGTTGTTCTTACCAGTCTTATATGCGTTATTAAATATAATCAGCCATTCTTCAGACCAAAGTTTTGAGTCTAAATTTATGTTGATTCATAAATTCTTGAAAACATTTTCGGAAGCAGATTTAGGCCAAATTCTTTTTGGCTGGGGTTTAGATAATACACGTGATCATTGGGGGATTGCAGCCCATAATTTATATAACACGCTACTATTGGAAACTGGATTATTTGGCTTTTGTTTAGTTATTCTCTCTATATTATATTGCAGCATGATCAATAAAAGAACAAAATATCATGTGTTGAGTTTGGGGATCGCTAGCCTTTCATTCGGTCTGATTTTTACTCCAATATTAATACCGCTTGCACTGAATATTATTTCAAACGGAGGTGAAAATAAAAATGAGCATTACTGAAAAGATAATTTTCATATCTGGTTCACATGGAGTTTTTGGTGGTGGACAAGTTTATCTGTATGAACTAGATAAAGAGTTAAAGCGCAGAGGTATAGAATCATGCGTTATGTCGTCAGATTCGATTTATGATGGAAACCTAGAAATACCCCGAATAGATACATGGTCATATAAGCTCAAAAATTTCAATAAAGTTATAAAAATACTTAAAAAGCATGATCCTGACCGAAAAGCAAAAATAGTATTAAATGATATTACACTATCGATGCTATCTCTCATATTAAGAATGCACGGATGGACAGTTTATTCGCTTATACATATGAGCATTTTTAATACTAATATAAATTCAAAGTTTGTAAAGTTGAGTTATCCTCTTATTCGTGCTTTCTTTATAAGATCGGGTTCTAAATTAATACTAAGTGTAAATAGAGAAAATGAAAAAATACTTGGTAAAAAAAGTCGATACATTGGTAATTTTACCGTTAACAAATGGCAGGAAACCAGCCTTGCTACTAAAGACATCGATTTTATCTATGTTGGTAGATTTGATATCGAAAAACAACCTCATCTATTTGTTGATATCATGGATGGTTTACGTGAAAAAGGACTTGATTTTAGAGCAGTGATGATTGGTGATGGCAATTTGACTTCCGAGGTCGTTGAAATTATAAATAGGAAAAAATTAAATGATTTTATTGAACTTAAAGGATTTCTTGAACGAGATGAAATCCTTACTTATTATGAAAAAGCAAAATTAATTATTATAACCAGTAAGACTGAAGGATTACCCACAGTGTTGCTTGATGCGGCGACGAGAAATGTTGATTTCATTTCACCACCACTTGGAAGTATCCCGTACATAAATAATTGTTACAATGTAGGAAAGATTCTTCCGCACAATGAAATGCAAAGTTATCTTCAGTCATTCCTAAAGGATGAAATCGCGAAGTATCGGTCTAATGAAAAATTAAAATTTTTCGCAGATAGCCACCATATTTCATCTTTTGCAAGTAAATTTTTAGAAATTATTAAATGAACATAAAGTTTAGCATTGTTATCCCCTTGTATAATAAAGAGAATAATATAAGAGAAACCATCAGTAGCATCCTAAAACAGGATTTTAAAGATTATGAAATTGTTGTAATCGATGATGGTTCTACTGACAACTCTTTTGACATTGTAACTTCGCTTGCCCACATATCGGGAAGGATAAAACTATATAGCTATGCCAATGCTGGCGTGTCTGTTGCGCGAAATCGTGGAATTGAAAAGTCAACAGGATCATTCATTATATTCTTGGATGCTGATGATGTTTTATTTGATGGATACTTATTGGATGCTAATGAAACAGTTGATAAGATCAATGGTGATTTTGCATTATTGGGATATAACTATCTGATAAACAATAAACCAAGTGTACCTTTAGATTATCCAGATGGATATATTAATTACTTTGAACTTTACTTGAAATTTGGCCCACCATTTTGCTCATCTTCTGTAATTATGAATAAGGCATGTATAAAAAATTCATCAGAAACATTTCCTCCTGGGGAGTGGTTGGGTGAGGATATATATGCATGGTCAAAAATAATATTGCGAGGGGGGAAAGTGTACTTTAGGAATAAAGTTGCATCCAAATATGTTATTGAAGCATCAGGAGCGATGACAAAGAAAAAGACTTTAATTAAATTACTTAGAGATGATTCAGAGCTAATTTCTAATGAACAATTTTTTTTAGATTTCCTTCTATTACATAAAAAGGATTATCTTAGAAGTTGTTTAGTCAATGGTGACTATAATGAAGTGAAAAAATTTCTTGCCGATAATAAAGGTAAGGAAATGAGACTATATAAGATGATCTGCTATATACCACACATTATCATTAAAGCAATATTAATAGTAAAAAGGAAATTTAAATGAAAAATCTTGTTCTTGGATATTTCGATCTTAATTTTGGTGATGATTGGTTAATACATCAATTTATTAGTGATTACGATCTTGATAATGTAATTTTACTGATGAATAATTCTCATCTTTTCACTCCATATGCTAACAATCAAAACATAAGTTTTTCTGGAAAGGCGGGTAAATTTAGGTCGTTTCTTTGCTGTAATGAGTTAGATATAGTTGGTGGCTCTATGTTCCAGCAAGGTGAAAACTGGTTAAGACATTATTGTAAACTATATTTACTTATTACCGTTGCTAAAATGTTGAATAAAAAAATTCGCATTATAGGATGTAATATTAATAAGAATGATAGTAAGGTTTTAAACTTTATTCTAAAAGGTATTTTCAAAAAGGTTGATTCAATAAGGGTGCGTGATAAAAAATCATATGATATTTTTGTCGGTTATTTTGGCCTAAAAAGCGAAATGGTCGAGCTGTCCCTAGATTTGGCAGATAAACGCAATGCTATTCAAAATAAAAAAAAGAATCATTGTGCTGTTTCAATAATAAATAATCCCAAAATTGACAAGGTGCATTATTTCAGTTGGTTGCTAAATAAAATAAAAAAACTATACAACTTTCATCATGTTAAAGATTTTATTTTCTATGCTTTTGACTCAGGAAATGAGTCTGATGAGAAAGCTGTATTGCAATTTTTAGAATTTGCAAAACATGATATTAATGATTTAAATATAACAGTCAAAACTCAAGTATATAAAGGCGATGTAACCGAATTTATAAGGAGTTGGCAGGAGTCTAATTTTGCAATATGCACCAGATTTCATTCATATATCTTAGCTCGTAATTCAGAGCAGTTATTCGATATATATAACTACTCACCAAAGATTGAAGAATATATAACGACACATCATCCGCACGAGTTGAGATATTTACATGTTAGCTAATCTATTAATCCCTCTAGCATCATTTGGGATAGTTTCTGTGTTTAGCGTATTCATGACGCCTTTTTTTATTTCGTATTTTAATTATGACGGGCTTGGAGTAATTTCAAATACGAATGCTGCATTGCAATCTCTGTTCTTTATAGGAGGAGCACTGACTACCGTTTATGCCAGGGTTTATAGTAATAAAGAATCATTTTGCTCTAAAGCTTTTGTAATGGCTGAGCTTAATAATCTACTTTCCTGGTTGTCACTTCTATCTATTCTATGTGGTTTGTGCATAGGGTTGTATGCTTTAAATAAAAATGACACTGTATTTTGGTATTATTCGATAGCCTTTATATCATGTGCTATAATTATTAAGTCTCAATCCTATACATTAATCCCATTTTCAAAAAATAAAATTTATGTTAATTCATTGATTGATTCAGGCCGAACTATTGTAAGAAATATCATCTGCTTGGGTATCGTTATGTTTTTTATCAAAGATATAAACGCTAATGCTATTGCGATGTTTGTATCGGCGTTAATTATTTTGTTGCTGTTGATGTTCTTTTATCCTTCTAATAAAATATTTATCATTTCGAAGGTGAAATTAAATGATAATATGAAAAATTCGCTGTGGGTATGTATTAATCAAGGAGGGGCATACCTTTTTTCTTTTGCTGATATTGTTATGGTGAATGTTTTATTAGGGCATTTTTTTGGGGGGGTGTACTCCCTGCTAATACAGTTGCCTCTTCTCTTTAAAACCGTAGGTTCGGTTGCACAAAATAGTATTTCAAGTTTTGTTGTAAAGTTTTCCGCTCTATCAAAAGAGGATACTGGAACAGTGGGTAATGTGCTGTTTAAGTGCTTCTTGTTTTATTCATTTTTCATTGGGGCGGCTTTTGTATTGTTAGCACAGTATAAATATTTGGTTTTTAGAACATGGTTAGGAGAAGATGCAAACCTAAATATCCTGCATAACTTTGATTATATATGTTATTTTATGATGAGTGTTTCTATTTTATCACTTACCAATATATTCCTTGCGGGCTGGGGTTTTTTTGCTTTCCCTGCAAAAATAACTGTGTTATTTTCTGTTATGTCTCTGTCATTCGTAGTAATTTATAGCCTCTTTTTTAAAAGTATCACATATTTTATGATTTTTACTATAATTTATAGTTTCTTGCTTTTAAAGAATGTCTTTTGTCTAATATATTTTTATGTTTCAGCAAAAATAAGCATGTTAAGATTTCTATCTCTGATTGTTTTTTCATCTTTAATAATAACAATGATTTTTGAGTTAACTTATTCCATAAGAAAAATGGTTAGTAATGAAATGCTTTCTTTAAGCATTACAGTAATAATATTGGCGTTTTTTTCATTACCTTTATTAAAGATGTTCAGAGATTTTAAAGTGTTATTGAGCGAGAAGTTAACACCTTAGGAGTATTTCGGATGAGTATTCTTCTTACTGGCGGTTTAGGATATATTGGTTCTCATACAGCGGTGACTTTAATAGAAAAAGGCTATGATATAATCATTTTTGATAATCTTTCAAACTCTGATATAGAGATGGTTGATAGAATCAAAAAGATTACCAATGCCAACTTTTCTTTCATTAAAGGTGATGTTCGTGACGAAAATGATTTAAAACAAGTCTTTCGAGCAGGTAATATATCACATGTAATACACTTTGCGGGGTTGAAATCTGTTGGTGAATCATCCTCTAATCCACTGGATTATTTTCAAGTGAATGTTATTGGCACTTTCAATTTATTGAAGGTGATGATTGATTCAAATGTCTCAAATTTAATTTTTAGTTCTTCAGCAACTGTTTATGGTAACCCCGAATCAATCCCGTTGAATGAAGGCTGTAGAACTGGAAATATAAGCAACCCATACGGTAATACTAAGTTCGTTGCTGAAATTATGCTTAAAGATGCGCTTAAAGCATACCCTAATATGAAAATAACATTACTTCGGTATTTTAATCCAATCGGTGCGCATCCCTCCGCTCTTATAGGTGAAAAACCAACAGGCATACCTAATAATCTTGTTCCTTATCTTGCAAAAGTAGCAACCGGCGAATTAGAATGCCTGTCAATATTTGGGCGAGATTATGATACTAATGATGGGACAGGTGTAAGAGACTTTATTCATGTAATGGATTTAGCTGAAGGGCATGCTGCTGTAATAGATAAAAATGATGCGTTAGGTAATTTCAATGTATTTAATCTTGGCACTGGGGTCGGTTATTCTGTTCTCGAGTTAATTAAAACATTTGAATCTATTTCAGGAAAGAAAATCAATTATAAGTACGTAGAGCGCAGGCCAGGCGATGTAGGTGAATGCTGGTCAAACCCGCTCTTAGCTTACCAAAAACTAGATTGGAAGGCAAAAAGAAATCTCAAAGAAATGCTATTAGATGCATGGCGTTGGGAAACGAAAGGTACCATTGCTAAATAGAATAAGACAATACTTTTACCGAAGAACATATATTTTATTAATGAGCATGCGCATGCGTAAAATTAATAATTTAAGCTATTAGTAGGAAAAAAATTTCTTTTACGTTATTGTAGGCTTTTACTGAAAACGTATAATCTTCTTGATAAGAACTGACAGGAGTATGTAATGTCCAAGCAACAGATCGGCGTTGTCGGTATGGCAGTGATGGGGCGCAACCTGGCGCTCAACATCGAAAGCCGTGGTTATACCGTCTCCGTTTTCAACCGCTCCCGTGATAAGACCGAAGAAGTCATCGCTGAGAATCCAGGCAAAAAACTGGTTCCTTTCTATACGGTTAAAGAGTTCGTTGAGTCTCTGGAAACACCTCGTCGAATCCTGTTAATGGTGAAAGCGGGCGCAGGTACCGATGCAGCTATCGATTCACTGAAACCGTATCTGGATAAAGGCGACATCATTATCGATGGCGGCAACACCTTCTTCCACGACACCATTCGTCGTAACCGTGAACTATCTGCTGAAGGCTTCAACTTCATTGGTACTGGCGTATCCGGCGGTGAAGAGGGCGCTCTGAAAGGTCCATCAATCATGCCTGGCGGTCAGAAAGAAGCGTACGAACTGGTTGCGCCAATCCTGACTAAAATCGCAGCCGTAGCTGAAGACGGCGAGCCGTGCGTGACCTATATCGGTCCTGATGGCGCTGGTCATTACGTGAAAATGGTTCACAACGGCATTGAATATGGCGACATGCAGCTGATTGCTGAAGCCTACTCTCTGCTGAAAGGCGGCCTGAACCTCTCCAACGAGGAGCTCGCAGAGACCTTCACCGAGTGGAACAAAGGCGAGCTGAACAGCTACCTTATCGACATCACCAAAGACATCTTCACCAAGAAAGATGAAGAGGGTAAATACCTGGTTGATGTGATTCTGGATGAAGCCGCTAACAAAGGCACCGGTAAATGGACCAGCCAGAGCTCTCTGGACCTGGGTGAGCCATTATCCCTGATCACCGAATCCGTATTTGCACGTTATATCTCTTCTCTGAAAGAGCAGCGCGTTGCGGCATCTAAGGTGCTGTCTGGTCCTCAGGCTAAACCCGCTGGTGACAAAGCTGAATTCGTTGAAAAAGTCCGTCGTGCACTGTACCTGGGTAAAATCGTCTCTTACGCGCAGGGCTTCTCTCAGCTGCGTGCAGCTTCAGACGAGAACAACTGGGATCTGAACTACGGTGAGATTGCGAAGATCTTCCGTGCCGGCTGTATCATTCGCGCCCAGTTCCTGCAAAAAATCACCGATGCCTATGCTGAAAATGCGGGTATCGCCAACCTTCTGCTGGCGCCTTACTTCAAGCAGATTGCTGACGAATATCAGCAGGCGCTGCGTGATGTTGTTGCGTACGCGGTGCAGAATGGTATCCCGGTTCCAACCTTCTCCGCTGCGGTGGCGTACTACGACAGCTATCGTGCTGCCGTTCTGCCAGCGAACCTGATTCAGGCACAGCGTGACTACTTCGGTGCGCATACCTATAAGCGTACGGATAAAGAAGGTGTGTTCCACACCGAATGGCTGGATTAATATACGGTTAGCCATGCCATCAAGCCCGGTAGCGATACCGGGCTTTTTTATCTTACCCGATCCACCTACTGTTTAATGGAATAGATTGCGTGAAAATTCTAGTTACTGGCGGTGCCGGTTTTATCGGTTCCGCGGTTATCCGACATATTATTAGCAATACTCGGGATAGCGTTGTTAACGTTGATAAATTGACCTATGCCGGTAATCTGGAATCCTTGCGTGAAGTAAGCGATAGCGAGCGCTATGTTTTTGAGCATGCCGATATATGTGATAAAGAGGCAATGGCGCGTATTTTTGCTACCCATCAGCCTGATGCGGTAATGCACCTGGCTGCCGAGAGCCATGTCGACCGTTCTATTACCGGTCCCGCTGCGTTTATTGAAACCAATATTGTTGGCACGTATAACCTGTTAGAAACGAGCCGTGCTTACTGGTCTTCACTGGACGAGGCAGCAAAATCTACCTTCCGTTTCCATCACATTTCAACTGATGAGGTTTACGGCGATCTGCCTCATCCCGATGAAAATTATGACTCTACCCCGTTACCGCTGTTTACCGAGAAAACAGCGTACCAGCCAAGCAGCCCTTACTCAGCGTCAAAAGCGTCCAGCGATCATTTAGTTCGAGCCTGGATACGCACCTATGGTTTACCTGGGGTTGTGACAAATTGTTCGAATAATTATGGCCCATACCACTTTCCTGAAAAGCTGATCCCTCTTGTTATCCTTAATGCGCTGGATAATAAACCATTGCCGATCTACGGTAAGGGCGATCAAATCCGTGACTGGTTATACGTTGAAGATCATGCTCGTGCACTGTATACGGTTCTGACCACGGGTAAGCCGGGCGAAACCTATAATATTGGCGGCCATAACGAGAAGAAAAATATTGAGGTCGTCCAGACCATTTGTGATCTGCTCGATGAAATGGTACCGAAAGAAACATCCTATCGCGCACAAATTACTTATGTCGCGGACCGACCAGGTCACGATAGACGATATGCAATCGATGCTCATAAAATTAGCGACGAGCTAGGATGGACTCCTGTGGAAACCTTTGAAAGCGGCATCCGTAAAACGGTTGAATGGTATATGAATAACCAGGAGTGGGTTTCGAATGTGAAAAGCGGGGCCTATAAGAGCTGGATTGAGCAGAATTATGGGGAGCGTAAGTAAATGACGAAACGTAAAGGGATTATATTAGCTGGCGGATCGGGTACACGTCTTTATCCCGTGACTATGGCCGTAAGTAAGCAATTGTTGCCAATTTACGATAAGCCAATGATCTATTATCCGCTCTCTACGCTTATGCTGGCAGGTATACGGGATATTCTGATTATCAGCACGCCTCAGGACACTCCCCGTTTTGAACAACTTCTCGGAAACGGTAGCCAGTGGGGATTGCATATTCAGTACAAAGTGCAACCAAGTCCTGATGGACTGGCACAAGCTTTTATTCTGGGTGAAGAGTTTATCGGTGAGGATAATTGTGCGCTGGTATTAGGCGATAATATTTTCTACGGACACGATCTCCCCAGACTGCTTGAAGGCGCAGCAAGCCAGCAAGAGGGGGCGACCGTATTCGCCTATCATGTCAGCGATCCGGAACGCTATGGCGTCGTTGAGTTTGATAAAGACGGTACTGCAATTGGTCTTGAGGAGAAGCCTCAGCAACCCAAGAGTAATTACGCAATAACCGGTCTTTATTTTTACGACAACGATGTGATTGAGATGGCCAAAAGTTTAACGCCGTCCGAGCGAGGAGAACTCGAAATTACCGACATCAACCGCATCTATATGCAGCAAGGACGATTGTCTGTCGCGATGATGAGGCGCGGTTACGCCTGGCTGGATACCGGAACGCATCAGAGTATGATCGAAGCAAGCAATTTTATCGCCACAATTGAAGAGCGACAGGGGCTAAAAGTTTCATGTCCTGAAGAGATTGCGTTCCGACGAGGTTTTATTGATGCCGAACAACTTCGGGTACTCGCTGAACCATTGAAAAAGACCGGGTATGGTCAGTATCTGCTGAATCTGACCAAGGGATTAGTCTGATTTGAATCCCTTTGTCATTTATCATTTTTAAGTGCCGTTAATTATTTTAGGCTGCATTAATGCTGGTCAGAAGGCACTTTACATTGCATTTAGAAGGTTTCGGATTCTAGATTTAGTCACTGGTCAGACAAGGCATGAATCTTGACATCGAATTGGTATTAGCGATAAAAAATCACCAGTTAACTATTGTGGTGGGCTTCTGGATGCCACCCGAAACTCATACTGAAGAAGTCAAGTAAATGAAAATAACTATCTCCGGAACAGGCTATGTTGGTCTCTCAAACGGTATTCTGATTGCACAAAACCATGAAGTGGTTGCGCTGGACATCGTGCAGGCCAAAGTGGATATGCTCAATCAGAAGAAGTCGCCGATTGTTGATAAAGAGATTCAGGATTACCTCTCTAATAAGTCGCTGAACTTCCGAGCGACCACGGACAAAGAAGACGCTTACCGCGATGCGGATTTCGTCATCATCGCCACGCCAACCGACTATGATCCTAAAACCAACTACTTCAATACCTCAACCGTTGAAGCGGTGATCAAAGACGTTACGGCAATCAACCCGAACGCAGTGATGATCATCAAGTCGACAATTCCAGTGGGTTTCACCAAATCGATTAAAGAAGAGTTGGGTATTGATAATGTCTTCTTCTCACCGGAGTTTCTTCGCGAGGGCAGGGCGTTATACGATAACCTGCACCCATCCCGTATCGTGATTGGCGAGCGTTCCGAGCGTGCGGAGCGTTTTGCTGCATTACTTCAGGAAGGCGCAATCAAAAAAGATATTCCGGTGCTGTTCACCGATTCCACTGAGGCAGAGGCGATAAAGCTTTTCGCTAACACCTATCTGGCTATGCGCGTGGCCTACTTCAACGAGCTGGACAGCTATGCCGAGAGCTTAGGTCTGAACACCCGTCAGATCATCGAGGGCGTGTGTCTTGACCCGCGTATCGGTAACCATTACAACAACCCGTCCTTCGGTTACGGTGGTTACTGCCTGCCAAAAGATACCAAGCAGCTGCTGGCTAACTATCAGGCGGTGCCGAACAACCTGATTTCTGCCATTGTGGATGCCAACCGCACGCGTAAAGACTTCATCTCGGATTCCATTCTCGCGCGTCAGCCGAAAGTGGTGGGCGTGTATCGTCTGATCATGAAGAGCGGTTCCGATAACTTCCGCGCTTCTTCCATTCAGGGGATCATGAAGCGTATTAAGGCGAAGGGCGTGCAGGTCATTATTTATGAACCGGCCATGCAGGAAGATGAGTTCTTCCATTCGCGTGTGATCCGCGATCTGGATGCGTTTAAGAAAGAAGCGGACGTGATTATCTCCAACCGTATGGCGGAAGAGCTGGCGGACGTGAAAGATAAAGTCTATACCCGCGATTTGTTCGGCAGCGACTGATCAAAATCGTGATATAAAAAACCCGGCACTGTGCCGGGTTTTTTGTTTTTAAACGTTATAGAAGTTGCGGTACCAGTCGACGAAGTTTTTCACGCCTTCTTTGACTGAGGTTTGTGGTTTAAACCCAATAACGTCATACAGCGCTTTGGTGTCCGCACTGGTCTCCAGCACGTCCCCCGGCTGGATCGGCATCATATTTTTCATCGCTTCTTTGCCCAGCGCCTCTTCAAGCGCGGTGATGTAATCCATCAGTTCGACAGGTGAACTGTTACCGATGTTATACACGCGATACGGGGCAGAGCTGGTTGCTGGCGAACCGGCTTCGACCGTCCAGTCGGCATCGGCCTGAGGAATAACGTTCTGTAGGCGAATAATCGCCTCCGCAATATCATCGATATAGGTGAAGTCGCGCTTCATCTTGCCGTAGTTGTATACGTCGATGCTGTTGCCTTCAATCATGGCTTTGGTGAATTTGAACAGCGCCATATCCGGGCGTCCCCACGGGCCATAGACGGTAAAGAAGCGCAGGCCAGTGGTCGGCAGGTTGTACAGATGCGAATATGTATGCGACATCAGCTCGTTAGCTTTTTTGGTTGCCGCATACAGGGATACCGGGTGATCCACGGAGTCGTCAGTAGAAAACGGCATTTTACGGTTGAGGCCGTAGACAGAGCTGGATGAAGCATACAGAAGATGCTGAACCTTGTTGTGGCGACAGCCTTCCAGAACGTTCAGGTGACCTACCAGGTTAGAATCTGCGTAGGCATGCGGGTTTTCCAGCGAGTAACGCACGCCCGCCTGGGCGGCAAGATGGATCACGCGGTCAAATTTTTCATTGGCGAAGAGCGCAGCCATGCCCTCGCGGTCCGCTAAGTCCAGCTTGTGGAAGGTGAAACTCTCGGATTTGAGCAGTTCGAGGCGAGCGAGCTTGAGGTTAGGGTCATAGTAATCATTCAGATTATCAATCCCAACAACTTCATGCCCTGCATCAAGCAGGCGCTTGCTGACATGAGAACCGATAAAGCCCGCCGCGCCCGTTACCAGAAATTTCATAGCTTCCCTCATTTACAGTGTTCTTGTTGATGCCCCACGACATCAGAATCCGCCTATGATAGCGCGTCGTACTTCACTTACATAACCCATCTTTCCGATATAACTCATCGGATTCTTATAGAAAAATCGCCAGCAACAGATACACTATGGAAACAAGATTGTTTTTGCCCTTTTTCATCTGTTAGGGATTGTATGACGCACAACAACGATAACCTGGTCACACGCAACAATGACCCGGAGCAAATTGATTTACTGGATTTAGTGCTACAGCTGTGGCGTGGTAAATGGGTAATAGGGGCATTTGTTGCTGCTTTTATCGTTCTCGCCGTTATTTATATTACTGTAGCCAAAGAGAAATGGACGTCATCTGCTATCATAGCCCAGCCTGATGCGGCACAGATTGCCACCTATTCCAATGCTTTGAATATCCTCTATGGCGGCGCAGCTCCTTCAACCCTGGAGATTCAGAATCGTGCAATTGGACGTTTTAACTCGTCTTTCTCAGCACTAGCTCAGGCTCTTGAGAATCAGGATGCACCAGAGAAACTGTCCATCGAACCGACGGTTAAAGGTCAATCTTTACCTTTAACCGTAAGCTATCAGGGCGAATCCGCTGATGCAGCTCAAAAGCAATTAGCTCAGTATATTCAGCAGGTTGATGAGCAGACGGCTAAAGAACTGACGCTTGACCTCAGAGATAACCTCAAGCAGCAGATCACAACCCTGAACGACTCGCTTCAGAACCAGGAGAAAGTGGCACAGGAGCAGAAAGATCTGCGTATCAAACAGATCTCTGAAGCTTACAAGAATGCGGAAGCAGCTAAAATTAGTACTCCACAGCTCCAGCAAACGCAGGATGTCACTCAGGAAACCATGTTCCTGCTGGGTACCGTAGCGCTTAAGTCAATGATTGATAACGAAGCGTCACGTCCGCTGCTCTTCTCAGGCGCTTACTACCAGACTAAACAAAACTTACTTGATATTCAGAACCTCAACGTTAACCCAGACACCATTCACGTCTATCGTTACGTTATGAAACCTAATCTGCCTATCCGACGTGACAGCCCTAAAAGGGCCATCACCCTCATCCTTGCCGTTCTCCTCGGCGGGATCATCGGTTCTGCTGTCGTCCTCGGCCGTAACGCGCTGAGAAACTACAAACCAAGAGCCTGATTTACACACAAAAAAAGACCGGGTTTCCCCGGTCTTTTTTATTTATGCCGTTTCCGCAAATTCTCAATCACCGTCGTTAAATCCAGCTCCTGATCCTGAAGCAGTACCAGCAGGTGATACATTAAATCCGACGCTTCGTTCGTCAGCTCCTCCCGATCATGCACGGTGGCCGCCAGCGCCGTTTCAACGCCTTCCTCACCCACTTTCTGCGCAATACGTTTGGTGCCGCTGGCGTACAGTTTCGCCGTGTACGAGCTCTCGGGATCCGCTGATTTACGCTCTGCCAGCAGCTGTTCCAGCTGATAGAGGAACAGCCACTGGTGGCTCGTCTCGCCGAAGCAGCTGCTGGTGCCTTTGTGGCAGGTAGGCCCAATCGGGTTGACCAGCACCAGCAGGGTGTCGTTGTCGCAATCTGGCGTAATGCTGACCACATTCAGGAAGTGACCCGAGGTTTCCCCTTTCGTCCACAGGCGCTGTTTGGTGCGCGAGAAAAACGTTACCTTGCCGCTGTCGAGCGTTTTTGTCAGTGCCTCCTGGTTCATGTATCCCAGCATCAGCACTTCGCCTGAAACGGCATGCTGTACAACCACCGGCAGTAATCCGTCAGTTTTTTCCCAGTCCAGCTGCGCCTGTTGTTGCTCTGTTAACATACCCTGATCTCCACGCCCTGGTCGGCCAGGTACGTTTTTAACTCACCAATATTGATAATCTGTTTATGGAACACGGAGGCGGCCAGCGCGCCGTCCACGTTCGCATCGCGGAAGGCTTCAAGGAAGTGTTCCATGGTGCCTGCGCCGCCGGAGGCAATCAGCGGAACCTGGCAGACCGCGCGCACTTTTTTCAGCTGCTCGAGGTCGTAACCGTTGCGTACGCCGTCCTGGTTCATCATGTTCAGCACGATTTCACCTGCACCGCGTTTTTGAACTTCCTGCACCCAGTCCAGCGTCTCCCATTGGGTGACGCGCGTGCGGCTTTCATCGCCGGTGTACTGGTTAACGTGATATTTGCCCGTCGCGGTATCAAACCAGGTGTCGATCCCCACGACAATGCACTGCACGCCAAAGCGGTCCGCCAGACGCGTAATCAGCTCCGGATCTGCAAGCGCAGGGGAGTTAATCGAAATTTTGTCCGCACCGAAAGAGAGAATTTTCGCCGCATCGTCAGCAGATTTAATCCCGCCCGCTACACAGAAGGGAATATCAATCACCTCTGCCACGCGCGCCACCCAGCTTTTGTCCACCACGCGGCCATCGCTGGAGGCGGTGATATCGTAAAATACCAGTTCGTCTGCGCCTTCTTCGGCATAGCGTTTTGCCAGCGGAACGATGTCGCCAATGATCTCATGGTTGCGGAACTGCACGCCTTTTACAACCTGACCATCACGCACGTCCAGGCAGGGAATTATCCGTTTTGCCAGCATTGAATCGCCTCCTTTACCGTAAATTTGCCTTCCAGCAGCGCGCGACCCACGATCACGCCACGTACACCGGTTCCGCGCAGAGCGGCGATATCCGCCAGGTCGCCGATACCGCCAGAGGACTGAAACGCCACCTGCGGATAACGCGCGCATACCTCTTCATACAGCGAGACGTTAGATCCTGCGAGCGTACCATCGCGTGAAATATCCGTGCACAGCACATGCTTCAGCCCTACCGGGAGATACATCCCGACCAGCTCTTCCAGCGTTACGCCGGAGTTTTCCTGCCAGCCGCTGACCGCGACCTGCTTGTTACCCTGTTCGTCAATGCGCACATCCAGCGCCAGCACCAGCGCATCCGCACCGAAGCGGCGGAACCAGCCCTTGACCGTCTCAGGATCTTTCACAGCGGTCGAACCGACCACCACGCGCGCCACGCCCGCGTCCAGTAAGGCGGCAACATCGGCTTCCGTACGCACGCCGCCGCCCACCTGCACCGGGACGTCCACGCCAGCCACCAGTGTTTTAAGCAGCGGGATCTGGCGCTTCGCCGGATCTTTCGCGCCGGTCAGATCGACCAGATGCAACACCTCAGCGCCCTCGGCGGCGTAAGCCTGTAACCGCGGCAGCGGGTCGTTGCCGTAGTCGCGCTGCTGCCCGTAATCGCCCTGGTGGAGACGAACAACCGTGCCGTCAATTAAATCTAAAGCGGGAATTATCATCACATCTCCAGGAAATTTTTCAGCAGTTGCGCACCGGCGGCACCGGAGCGTTCCGGGTGAAACTGCACGCCGTAAAAGTTATCTTTCTGCACGGCGGCGGTGAACGCCTCGCCGTAATTGCACTGGGCGATGGTGTAGGTATTCACGGGCATGGCGTAGCTGTGGACGAAATAGAAGTACGCGCCGTCTTCAATACCCTGGAACAGCCTGTTGCCCGCCTTCGGATAAACGCGGTTCCAGCCCATGTGCGGCAGCGGCAGGCCGTGGTCGGTCATTTTCGGCACGTCTTCTTCTATAATGCCCAGCAGATCGACACCGTTGCTCTCTTCGCTGCGGCGGCCAAGCAGCTGCATCCCGAGGCAAATGCCCAGCACCGGTTGAGTACAGGCTTTGATGAGATCAACCAGCTCGCGCTCGTGGATCTGATCCATCGCCGCCTGGGCGGTGCCTACGCCCGGCAGAAAGAGTTTATCCGCACGCAGCACCACGTCCGGGTCGCGGCTCACCAACGGCTCGTAGCCGTGGCGCATAATCGCCGACTGTACGGAGTTCAGATTGGCGCATCCGGTGTCCAGAATCACCACGTTCATTACAGCACTCCTTTCGACGAGGGCAGGGCGTCACCTTCCACGCGGATCGCCTGGCGCAGGGTACGGCCAAAGGCTTTGAACAGGCTCTCGACGCGGTGGTGATCGTTTTTGCCTTTGGTTTTCAGGTGCAGCGTCAGGCCCATAGTGTAAGAAAGCGAGCGGAAGAAGTGTTCCACCATCTCGGTGCTGAGATCGCCCACGCGCTGGTAGGTGAAGTCAGCTTTATATTCCAGGTGCGGACGTCCGGAGATATCCATCGCGCAGCGCGCCAGGCACTCGTCCATCGGCAGAACAAAGCCGAAGCGGTTGATGCCGCGCTTGTCGCCGAGCGCCAGCTTCAGGGCTTCGCCCAGCGCCAGGCCGGTATCTTCCACGGTGTGGTGATCGTCGATATACAGGTCGCCCTTAACCGTGATCTCCATACGGAAGCCGCCGTGCGTGGCGATTTGATCCAGCATGTGGTCAAAGAAACCGACGCCGGTGTGGATCTTGCTGCCGCCTTCGCGGTCGAGCCAGACCTTCACGTCGATCTGCGTCTCTTTGGTGTTGCGTTCAACGTGGGAATAGCGGTCGCGTCTGGTGAGCTGCTCGCCAATCATCGCCCAGTTTAGCGTGTCGCGGTTATAGCGCAGACCCGCAATGCCCATGTTTTCCGCCAGCGTGATATCCGTGACGCGATCCCCGATCACATAGCTGTTGGCTTTATCCAGCGCCTCTTCAGCCAGATAACGTTCAACAAGCTTCAATTTCGGCTTCCGGCAGTCACACTCGTCGGCAGGCATATGCGGGCAGATAAGCACCTCGTCGAAGGCGATGCCCTGCGAGGTCAGCACCTGCATCATCAGGTTGTGCGGGCCGTCAAAGTCCGCCTGCGGGAAGCTGTCGGTGCCCAGACCATCCTGGTTGGTGATCATCACCAGCTTATAGCCTGCTTTCTGAAGCTTCAGCAGCACCGGGATCACATCGGGTTCAAAGGCCAGCTTGTCGAAACGATCGACCTGAAAATCGCTGGGTGGCTCCGAGATGATGGTGCCGTCACGATCGATAAAGAGATACTTCTGACTCATACTTTCTCCGCTTTCAGGGCGTCAATCACGCGCTGGCTCTCTGCACGGGTGCCGACGGTAATACGCAGGCAGCCGCTCAGGGTAGGTTGTTTATTCTGGTCTCGTAAGATAATGCCCTGATCCCACAACGATTTAAATATCGCGCTTGAGGCGGTGAAGCGCACCAGGATGTAGTTGGTTTCCGAGTCGAACACCTCTTCCACGCACGGAATCGTTTTCAGGGCATCGACAAGATACTGACGCTCTTCCAGGATCTGCGCCACACGCTCGCGCATCGCGCTGATGCCCTGCGGGGCCAGCGCCTGTGCCGCAATATCGGCAACCGGCGTCGAGAGCGGATACGGGGCGATGACTTTCAGCAGCAGGTCGATAATTGCTTTATTTGCCAGCGTAAATCCACAGCGAAGGCCGGCGAGGGCGAAGGCTTTGGAAAGGGTACGCAGCACAACGAGATGCGGATACTCTTCAAGCCAGCCTGCCAGTGTCGCCTGTGGGCAGAACTCAATGTAGGCTTCGTCGGCCACGACCAGCGCTTTGCCGCGCGTCATTTCCAGCAGAGAACGGATATCCTGCGGATTGATAATCTGCCCGGTCGGGTTGTTCGGGCTACAGACAAACACCACCTTCACGCCGTCGAGGTTATCGGCAATGCCCTGCAAATCCAGCTGCCAGTTGTCCAGCGCCTGCACGTTGCGGCAGGCCACGCCAAAGGTTTCGGCGCTGACGCTGTACATGCCGTAGGTGGGCTGGCAGTACATCACCGCGTCTTTACCCGGCTCGCAGAAGGCGCGGATCAGCAGCTCAATCCCTTCATCCGCCCCACGGCTGACCAGCACCTGCTCAGGCTTTACGCCTGCATACTGCGCATAGTTCTCGATCACCGCTTTCGGCTGACACTCCGGGTAGCGGTTCAGCGTCTGCTGCGACAGCTCAAAGGCCACCGCCGTGGGATATTCGTTGGCATTCAGCCAGACATCGCCGTTGCCGCCAAGACGACGCGCAGACTGATAGGGCGTCAGGCGACGGACATTTTCGCGGGCTAATTCTTCGATGTTCATGCTTGCTCCTTCAGGGCGGCAACGCGCAGCGTCACGGCATTTTTGTGGGCAGTCAGGCGCTCGGCGGCGGCCAGGGTTTCAATGGTCGACGCCAGCGAGGCAAATCCCTCGCGGGAGAGTTCCTGCAAGGTCATGCGCTTCTGGAAATCCGCCAGCCCCAGGCTGGAGCAGGTTGAGGTATAGCCATACGTGGGCAGCACGTGGTTGGTGCCGGAGGCGTAATCCCCGGCGGATTCCGGTGACCAGTCCCCGAGGAACACTGAGCCTGCGCTGGTTATGCTGTCGACCAGATCGCGCGCGTTACGGGTCTGAATAATCAGGTGCTCAGGACCGTACTGGTTGGAGATGGCGATGCACTGGTCAAGATCGCGGGCCACAATCAGGCGGCTGGCCAATAGCGCCTGACGCGCCGTTTCCGCACGCGGCAGGTCAGCCAGCTGACGCTCAACGGCGTCGCCCACGCGTTTTGCCATGTCGGCATCTGGCGTCAGTAAAATCACCTGCGAGTCAGGGCCGTGCTCGGCCTGCGAGAGCAGGTCAGAGGCCACGAAATCCGGTGTAGCGCCGCTGTCGGCAATCACCAGCACTTCAGACGGACCGGCAGGCATATCAATCGCCGCGCCGTCCAGACGCTGGCTGACCTGACGCTTTGCTTCGGTTACGTACGCATTGCCCGGACCAAAGATTTTGTCGACCTTAGGAATGGATACTGTCCCGAACGCCAGGGCAGAAATCGCCTGCGCACCGCCCACTTTATAGATCGCCTGCACGCCGCACAGCTTCGCCGCGTACAGGATCTCATCGGCAATTGGTGGAGGAGAGCAGAGCACCACCTTCTGACAACCGGCAATACGTGCCGGGGTGGCCAGCATCAGGACGGTCGAAAACAGCGGAGCAGAGCCGCCGGGAATATAGAGGCCGACGGACGCCACCGGTCGCGTCACCTGCTGGCAGCGCACGCCGGGCAGGGTTTCCACATCCACCGCCTGCAATTTCTGCGCGGTGTGGAAGGTATCAATATTTTTCACCGCGACGGCCATCGCCTGTTTGATGTCATCACCCAGACGATTGCTGGCATCAATGATTTCCTGCTCGGTAACCTGTAAAGCGCCGACTTCCGTCTTGTCAAACTTCGCGCTGTACTCGCGCAGCGCGTCGTCTCCGCGGGCTTTGACGTTATCGAGGATCTCCGCCACGGTGCGGGTGATGCTCTCCGAAGCGGAAATTGCCGGGCGCATCAGCAGCTCGCGCTGTTGCGCGTCGCTACAGGTATTCCAGTCGATGATTGTGTTAAAGCTCATGGTCGTTACTCCATCATCTTCTCAATTGGCAGCACCAGAATGGAGCTTGCGCCCAGCGCCTTCAGTTTTTCCATGGTTTCCCAGAACAGGGTTTCGCTGCTCACCATGTGCATCGCCACGCGCTGCTGGTCGCCCGCCAGCGGCAGAATGGTTGGACGCTCAGCGCCCGGCAGCAGGGCAATCACTTCCTCCAGACGCTCGGTTGGCGCATGCATCATGATGTATTTGGATTCACGCGCCTGAATCACGCCCTGAATGCGGGTCAGCAGTTTGTCGATGAGCTGCTGTTTGGCGTCGGCCATCTCGCCGTCGCGCTGGATAAGGCACGCTTTGGAGCGGTAGATCACCTCCACTTCGCGCAGGCCGTTCGCTTCCAGCGTGGCGCCGGTGGAGACGAGGTCACAGATGGCATCGGCCAGGCCCGCACGCGGCGCCACTTCAACGGAGCCGTTCAGCAGACAGGATTTAAACTGCACGCCTTTTTGATCGAGGTAACGCTTCAGCAGGTGAGGGTAAGAGGTGGCGATACGTTTGCCGTTCAGCGCGGCCGGGCCGTCCCAGGCTTCATCGACCGGCGTGGCCAGCGACAGGCGGCAGCCGCCAAAGTCCAGACGACGCAGGGTAAAGTAACGCGGATCTTCGCCCTGCGCGCGGCGGGTTAATAACTCTTCTTCCAGTACGTTTTCGCCGATGATGCCGAGATCAACGACGCCATCCATCACCAGGCCCGGGATATCGTCATCACGTACGCGCAGAATGTCGATCGGCATATTTTCAGCCAGGGCGATCAGGCGCTGGGTGTGCAGGTTGATTTTAATCCCGCAGCGGGCCAGCAGTTCGCGTGAATCGTCGCTTAAACGGCCTGATTTTTGAATAGCTATGCGTAAACGTGAGTTATCTAACATTCTGTGTTCCTCGTTAACCTGTTTTAACCTGTCTGAATGCGGTCCAAAAAAAAGCCCCCGGAAGAAGATCTTCCGGGGGCTTTTTCATGCGTTCATGCACCACTGGAAGATCCAAACGTCTTCCAGCACACATCGCCTGAAAGACTAGTCAGGATGATGGTGATGATGGTGGTTTTTAAAAGGAACGCGTGTCATATAAATTCTCGTTGAATGCTTATGCATTTGATGTCTTTTAACCTAAACCAGTTGTACGCCATAAAGCAAGGGCTTTTTTTGATCATTAATTCATTTCATATTGATGGTATGAATTGTGCGTTCCACCAGGCTGGCGTAGCCTTATAACAGGCATCGTTAAGCGGAGAATGTAATGAAAAAGGTCGCGATTGTCGGGTTAGGATGGTTAGGAATGCCACTGGCGATGTCATTAGCCGCGAAAGGCTGGCAGGTGACAGGGAGTAAGACCACCCGAGATGGGGTTGAAGCGGCACGCATGTGCGGCATTGATGGTGTCGAGCTGCGTCTCGAACCCGAGCTTATCTGCGATACCGACGAGCTGGATGAACTGATGAATGTGGACGCGCTGGTCATTACCTTACCGGCGCGGCGCAGCGGCCCGGGCGAGACGTTTTACTTGCAGGCGGTGCAGGAGATTGTCGACAGCGCCCTGGCGCACCATATCCCGCGCATCATTTTCACCAGCTCCACCTCCGTCTATGGCGATATCGACGGTACGGCGAAAGAAAACACCGAGCGCCGTCCGGTGACCGCCAGCGGCCGGGTGCTGAAAGAGCTGGAAGACTGGCTGCACAATCTGCCTGGCACGCAGGTGGATATTTTACGCCTCGCCGGGCTGGTGGGGCCGGGGCGTCATCCGGGACGCTTCTTTGCCGGTAAATCCGCGCCGGATGGCCAGCACGGCGTTAACCTTGTACACCTTGAAGATGTTATCGGTGCAATAGAGCTGCTTTTACAGGCTCCGAAAGGGGGGCACATCTATAATATATGTGCGCCTTCGCATCCGCCGCGTAGTACCTTTTATCCGCTGATGGCGCGCCAGCTTGGCCTGGCGCCGCCGGTATTCAGTGATGCGCAGGGGGAGCGCAAAGGCAAAATTATTGATGGCAATCGTATTTGCCATGAACTGGGATTTGAATATCAGTATCCCGATCCGCTGGTAATGCCCATGGAATAATTGCGCCGGCGGAGACAATCGCACACCGCAAGGGGGCGAAGATGAAACCGCTGCTGGATGTTCTTGTTATTCTGGATGCGCTGGAAAAAGAGGGGAGCTTTGCCGCCGCCTCGGCGAAGCTCTATAAAACCCCTTCGGCTCTGAGCTACACCGTGCAAAAGCTCGAGAGCGATCTTAATATCCAAATCCTGGACCGCACCGGGCATCGCGCGCGTTTCACCCGTACAGGGCAGATGCTGCTGGAAAAAGGGCGTGACGTGCTGCATACGGTTCGCGAGCTGGAAAAACAGGCCGTTAAGCTTCACCAGGGCTGGGAAAATGAGCTGGTGATTGGGGTTGATGATACATTCCCTTTCTCCCTGCTTACCCCGCTCATTGAGGCGTTCTATCAGCGCCACAGCGTCACCCGGCTGGTTTTTATCAATGGCGTGCTGGGCGGTTCCTGGGAGGCCCTGACGCAGGGCAGGGCGGATATCATCGTTGGCGCGCTGCATGAGCCTCCCCAGTTGAGCGAATTTGGTTTTGCGCGGCTGGGTGTTCTGGAGCAGGTTTTTGCCGTTGCGCCTCATCACCCGCTGGCGAATGAACCGGAGCCGGTTACCCGACGCGTCATTAAAAACTATCGTGCCATTGTGGTTGGAGACAGTTCTCGCCCCGAGTGCGGCATTTCATCGCAGATGCTGGATGAGCAGGAGGCCATCACCGTTTTTGATTTTAAAACCAAGCTGGAGCTGCAAATAAGCGGCCTGGGGTGCGGTTACCTTCCCCGTTATTTAGCGCAGCGGTTTATTGACAGCGGAGCGCTGGTGGAAAAACAAGTTTTAGCGCAGAGCAGTAACGAATCGGTATGGGTGGGCTGGAATGAACAGACCGCCGGGCTTGCCAGCGCCTGGTGGCGAGACGAAATTTTAGCAAATAGTGCTATCGCGACAGTTTACACTCAGGCAGATGATGGTAAATCAACCAGTTAGAAAAATTATTTTATGGGCAGGTTTCTCAATGTATTGCCTTTTGTATCTTGAATAGGGCAAAATGCCGCCGCTGCAAACAAATAAATAATCGACGATATAAAAGGCGTCGGTTATTTTTTTTTGCATGTACGAAACGAAACTAAAAACCAAGAGGCCGGGCTTCGTACCGGATAGATACTTACTAAAATCCGACAGTTGTTGTCGCTGAGGAAGAAAGAAATGGGGCAATTTTTCGCTTACGTGGCGGTTATCACCGTAAAGGAGAATAACTATGTCGCATAACGCAACTCCAAACACCTCTCGCGTGGAATTACGTAAAACGCTTACGTTGATTCCGGTTGTCATGATGGGCCTTGCCTATATGCAACCGATGACGCTGTTCGATACATTCGGTATCGTTTCAGGCCTCACGGACGGTCATGTGCCGACGGCTTACGGCTTTGCACTGATTGCGATCCTCTTTACCGCGCTCAGCTACGGTAAACTGGTGCGCCGTTATCCGTCTGCCGGTTCCGCCTACACCTATGCCCAGAAATCCATCAGCCCGACGGTAGGCTTTATGGTGGGCTGGTCTTCGCTGCTCGACTATCTGTTCGCGCCGATGATCAACATTCTGCTGGCAAAAATTTATTTTGAAGCGCTGGTGCCATCGATTCCATCCTGGATGTTCGTCGTGGCGCTGGTGGCCTTTATGACGGCCTTCAACCTTCGCAGCATCAAGTCCGTTGCCAACTTTAACTCCGTTATCGTTGTGCTTCAGGTTGTACTGATTGCCGTGATCCTCGGCATGGTGATTTACGGTGTGTTCCACGGTGAAGGCGCGGGCACTCTGGCGAGCAGCAAGCCGTTCTGGTCTGGTGATGCGCATGTGATCCCGATGATTACCGGGGCGACGATTCTGTGCTTCTCCTTTACCGGTTTTGATGGTATCAGCAACCTGTCTGAAGAAACGAAAGATGCAGAGCGCGTAATTCCGCGTGCAATCTTCCTGACGGCGCTGATTGGTGGCCTGATCTTTATTTTCTCGACCTATTTCCTCCAGCTGTACTTCCCGGATATCTCTCGCTTCAAAGATCCGGATGCTTCTCAGCCGGAAATTATGCTCTATGTGGCGGGTAAAGCGTTCCAGGTCGGCGCGCTGATCTTCTCCACCATCACCGTACTGGCGTCCGGTATGGCCGCGCATGCAGGCGTTGCGCGTCTGATGTACGTAATGGGCCGCGATGGCGTATTCCCGAAAAGCTTCTTCGGCTACGTGCATCCAACATGGCGTACCCCGGCGATGAACATCATTCTGGTCGGTGCGATCGCGCTTCTGGCGATTAACTTTGACCTGGTGATGGCAACGGCGCTGATTAACTTTGGTGCGCTGGTGGCGTTTACCTTTGTTAACCTGTCGGTGATCTCTCAGTTCTGGATCCGTGAAAAGCGTAACAAGACGCTGAAAGACCACTTCCAGTATCTGTTCCTGCCGATGTGTGGTGCTATGACCGTGGGCGCGCTGTGGGTTAACCTGGAAGAGAGCTCAATGGTGCTTGGCCTGATTTGGGCAGGTATCGGCCTGGTTTACCTGGCCTGTGTGACGAAGAGCTTCCGCAACCCGGTTCCTCAGTACGAAGACGTCGCGTAAGACTGCGTCGGGTGGCGGCTACGTCTTACCCGACCTAAATACCCCGCAGGCCCGCGTAAGCGAAGCTCCATCGGGGAAAAAAAAAGCCGGAGACATCGCCTCCGGCTTTTTTGTACCCGCTATTCAGACAATCTCTTGCGCATACTGGAACAGCGCTTTCAGCAGCGCCTGCTTCTCAGCATTCCCTTCATACTGACCGTAAAGCATCTCCAGCTCCTGGGCGTAGCTATTAAGAAACTCCGGCGTAAACACGTTGCGCCGATGCTGTAACCAGCGCTCCTGCTCTGCTTCATCCAGCGTGCCGGGATAGTTACGCGCGCGATAATTAAACATCAGCTTCTCAATGCGCTGATCTGCGAAGGTGATATCCAGCACGGGCAGGTTACGCGGGTCGGTTTGCAGCACGATATTCATCGCCGCGCGATCGGCATCGCTGAAGAAGCCGTTATAAAGCTGCGCATCCACATTCTCAGACGGCACGAAAGGCTCTGCTTCGGCAAAAATGGCGACGACTTTCTCGCGCACCTGCGGGTTGTCGCGCAGCACTTTCAGGTTATCGAGGCAGTGCTGACGGTTAATCCCCAGCCGGTCGGCGTCTTCCGGGCGTAGCGTGTTGGCCTGCGCCAGCACCGGGCACTTATTAATGTGCACCAGTTTTACCGGTACGGCTGGCAGGTCACCCAGCGCCTCTTTCGGCGTATAGAGCCGTTCACGTAAGGTGTCGCTGTCGAGCTCAAGCAGCGGGGAGATATCTCCGGCGAGATCCACCATGATGACGGCGTTACGGTTGTCCGGATGCCAGGCAAGCGGCGCCACCCAGCTTGTGTTCCCGCGCCACGCGCCGAACATCCCTGAAATATGCACCAGCGGTTTCATCTGCGGCACGTCAATCAGCGTCATCAGCTTTTGCTTGCTGCGATGGCTCAACAGATACTCAAACAGGCGTGGCTGCGCGGTTTTTACAAGTTTCGCCATTGCGATGGTCGCGTAAACGTCTGCCATCGCGTCGTGGGCATTGCTGTGCTCAATGCCGTTGGCCCGCGTCAGGTGCTCGAGCCTGAAGCTCGGCAAGCCGTCGTCGTTCTCCGGCCAGTTAATCCCCTCCGGGCGCAGCGCATAGCAGGCGCGCATGATATCCAGCAAATCCCAGCGTGAATTACGGTTCTGCCAGCTCCAGGCATACGGATCGTAGAAGTTGCGGTAGAAGATATTGCGCGTCACTTCATCGTCAAAACGGATGTTGTTGTAACCCACCACGCAGGTATTGGGTACCGTGAACAGGTCGTGGATGCGACGGGCAAATTCTGCTTCGCTAACGCCTTTATCCCGCGCTTCCTGAGGCGTGATGCCCGTCACCATCACCGCGCCCGGCTGCGGCAGATAGTCATCGGCGGGTTTACAGTAAAACACCTCGGGTTCGCCAATGACGTTAAATTCGTCATCGGTACGGATAGCCGCAAACTGCGCCGGTCGGTCCAGCGCCGGATGGGTGCCAAAGGTTTCGTAATCGTGGAACAAAAAAGTCGGGCGCGCGGCAGAGTCAGACACCAGTAATCTCATCCTGTTAAAAGTTGACGTCTCTATGGTAAACGATTGGGGTGAGCAGTCCGAACAAAAAGCACCGTCAGGCAAGAAATTTGCGAGATTTGTTCCGAAAAAATCTGCGTGCTGTCACATTTTTTTGCAATTAAGGCAGGTAACGACATCAGAACTCCCGTAAAAAGGTCATCGATTTTTACTGACCTGAGGATATACCGTTGAAACGCCGTCTGTTTATTGCTGTTTCTTTACTCGCTTCGAGTATTTCATCCGCGCTGGCTGCCGAGCCGCTGGATTTTTCACCTCATCCGCCTGCCATCCAGGCTGGCTCCTGGGTATTGATGGATTACACCACGGGTCAAATCTTAACGGCGGGCAACGAACATCAGCAGCGCAATCCGGCGAGCCTGACCAAACTGATGACGGGGTACGTTGTCGATCGCGCCATTGATAGCCACCGCATCAGCCCCGATGACATTGTGACGGTCGGACGTGACGCCTGGGCAAAAGGCAATCCGGTCTTTGACGGTTCGTCGCTGATGTTTCTGAAGGAGGGCGATCGGGTTTCCGTGCGCGATCTCAGCCGCGGCCTGATTGTTGATTCCGGCAATGATGCCTGCGTGGCGCTGGCGGATCACGTGGCGGGCGGTCAGCCGCAGTTCGTCAGGATGATGAATGACTACGTTGAAAAGCTGAACCTGCGCGATACCCACTTCGAAACCGTACACGGGCTGGATGCACCGGGTCAGCACAGCTCCGCCTACGATCTCGCCGTGCTTTCCCGGGCCATCATTCACGGCGAGCCTGAGTTCTACCACATGTACAGCGAGAAGAGCCTGACCTGGAACGGCATCACCCAGCAGAACCGCAACGGCCTGCTGTGGGATAAGACCATGAACGTGGATGGTCTGAAAACGGGACACACCTCGGGCGCGGGCTTTAACCTGATTGCCTCAGCGGTGGACGGTCAGCGTCGACTGATTGCGGTGGTGATGGGGGCAGACAGCCCGAAAGGACGTGAAGATCAGGCGCGCAAGCTGCTGCACTGGGGACAGCAAAATTTTGATACGGTGCAGATCCTGCATAACGGTAAAAAAGTGGGAACCGAGCGCATCTGGTACGGCGATAAAGAGCAGATCGCGCTGGGCACGGATCAGGACTTCTGGCTGGCATTACCCAAATCGGAAGTGCCGAACATCAAGGCGAAATACGTGATGGATAAAAAAGAGCTGGAAGCGCCGATCGCCGCGCATCAGCGGGTAGGGGAGATCCAGCTGTACGATCGTGACAAGGTGGTCGCGCACTGGCCATTGGTTACGCTGGAAAGCGTTGAAAAGGGTGGACTTTTCTCCCGTCTTGGCGATTATCTGCATCATAAACTCTAACCTTTTCGGGCAGACTGGCAGTGTTGCGAGTCTGCTCACATAATAAACACTCCTGGTTTGCCGATAATCTCGATTCTGCTTTACAGTGTATATATATACAGTAATAAACGGAGGCAGCATGGACTACAGCATCAGGCAGCAACAGAAACGTACGATTGCAGGCTTTCATCTCGTGGGGCCGTGGGAAAAGACGGTCAAGCAGGGATTTGAACAGCTGGTCATGTGGGTAGATGGTCGTCATATTCAGCCGCAGGAGTGGGTGGCCGTTTATTATGACAATCCGGATGACGTGCCGGCAGAAAAGCTCCGCTGCGTTACCGCCGTAACGGTAGCGGACGATTTCACTATTCCTGAAAACAGCGAAGGGGTGATGATGACCGAAATTGCTGCCGGAGAGTATGCTATTGCCGCCGCGCGCGTCGAAAATCATGATTTCGCCACGCCGTGGTATCAGTTCTTCAACTCCCTTCTGGAAGACAGCAAATTCCAGATTGCAGCAAAACCCTGCTTCGAACGCTATCTGAACGATGGCAATGCTGACGGCTACTGGGATATTGAGATGTTTGTACCGGTAGAGCACAAAGTGGGATAATCCTGCGAAACGCAGGGTTTTTCAGCCGGGCGCGATCCACCCGGCTGAAAACACAGTACAATTGTGGTTTGCCGTAGAGCTGGAGACGGGTGTGCGCCCCGACAAGTCATTAACCCCTTTTGAAATTCGGTTATACAAACATTATCGCGTGGTGCACGGTTGCCGCATTGCGCTGGCGTTTGTGTTGACCTTCGTACTGGTTCGTTTGCTGGATATCCCGGAAGGGACGTGGCCGCTGATCACGCTGGTGGTGGTGATGGGGCCGATTTCATTCTGGGGGAACGTGGTCCCGCGCGCTTTCGAACGCATAGGCGGTACCGTTTTAGGCTCAGCGCTTGGGCTTATTGCCCTGAAGCTGGAGCTGATTTCGTTTCCGTTCATGTTGCTGTGGTGCGCGGTGGCGATGTTTCTTTGCGGATGGCTGGCCCTTGGCAAGAAACCGTATCAGGCGCTGCTGATTGGCATTACGCTCGCGGTTGTGGTCGGCGCACCGGCGGGCGATATGACCACGGCATTGTGGCGAAGCGGGGACGTGATCCTCGGCTCGTTGCTCGCCATGCTGTTTACCGGCATCTGGCCGCAGCGCGCCTTCCTGCACTGGCGCATTCAGATGGCAAACTACGTCACGGCATTTAACCGGGTCTACCAGGCCGGGTTTTCGCCGAATCTGATTGAGCGTCCGCGGCTGGAAAAGCATCTGCAAAAAATCCTCAATGATGTGGTCAAAATGCGCGGGTTAATTACGCCAGCAAGCAAAGAAACCCATATCCAGAAAGCCATCTTCGAAGCTATTCAGACGGTCAGCCGTAATCTGGTCTGTATGCTTGAACTGCAAATCAATGCCCACTGGGCCTCACGCCCCAGCCATCTTCTGATGCTCAACGCGCATACGCTGAAAGAGACGCAGCAGATGACGCAACAAACCCTGCTGACCATCGCTCATGCGCTCTATGAAGGTAACCCGCAGCCGATACGGGCGAACAGCGAGCGGCTGAACGAAATCGTCGCCGAGCTCAAACAGCTGATGAATGAGCGCCAGGGCGACAATGTGGCGGAAACGCCCATCCATGGTTATGTCTGGCTGAGTATGGAGCTGGCGCGGCAGCTGGAGTTGTTATCGCAGCTGATTTGCCGGGCTCTGCGCAAATAAAAAGCGTATGTGATGCCTGCTGCTTCGATTCAGCAACAATTAGGGTTATGATGGTTTTAAACGATATACTCATTGTCATTCGCAGCCGCTGTCTGTTAAAACGGTTGCTTTAACGAATCCGAATCTCACATTATCAGGGGTGTAAAAATGGAAACTACCAAGCCTTCGTTCCAGGATGTTCTGGAGTTCGTCCGCCTGTTCCGCCGCAAAAACAAGCTACAGCGCGAAATCCAGGACGTAGAGAAGAAGATCCGTGACAACCAGAAACGTGTCCTGCTGCTGGACAACCTGAGCGACTACATCAAGCCAGGTATGAGCGTTGAAGCTATTCAGGGCATCATCGCCAGCATGAAGAGCGATTATGAAGATCGCGTTGATGACTACATCATCAAAAACGCTGAGCTGTCCAAAGAGCGTCGCGACATCTCCAAGAAGCTGAAAGTGATGGGCGAAATCAAAAACGTCGACGCGAAAGGCGAGTAATCGCACACTCTGTTGCCCGGTGGCGCTGCGCTTACCGGGCCTACAGGACTGTTATCACGTAGGTCGGGTAAGGCGAAGCCGCCACCCGACAATTTTACCGAACGCAAAAAAGCAAAAAGCCTGCTCTAAAAGCAGGCTTTTTAAATTTGGCTCCTCTGACTGGACTCGAACCAGTGACATACGGATTAACAGTCCGCCGTTCTACCGACTGAACTACAGAGGAATCGTTGTGGAGGCTTATCTTAGCGGCGAAAAATCTTTTGTCAAACCCCATTTCAGACATGCACGGTTAATTGGCACTTCTCTCAACAA
>JAAIGE0100607026.1_pt1 | contig 85495 bp, 76 predicted proteins | sample 6487951 | NCBI WGS metagenome assembly JAAIGE01 (sample SAMN13974128, study PRJNA590717) | phyllosphere metagenome | biome: tomato field; feature: multiple bacterial spot infested tomato fields; material: tomato leaves; isolation source: leaves from tomato fields | host: Solanum lycopersicum ...
AGGCCGTCAGCGCAAGCGCGCTCAGTCCGGCGACCAACAAACGTGACATGTGTCGCATGATGAAGGGGTACCGTTTCGTTTTAAAGTGGTAATTTTGGTTATTGACCAACGAATCGCAACCGCTTAATGATGTGCGGTAACCGCGCGATTCAAGCTGGAATACCGCCGTGGTTTCCGAGCGTTGCAGCATATCGAAACTTTTCTTGTCGTCCAGCGGGATGGCGGCGATATCCACCGGCTCCAGCCCTTGCTTGCCGCGCCGGGCGTTGATCATCTCCAGCGCCCAGTTGATGATGGTCAGCGTGCGCAGGCCGAGGAAGTCGAATTTCACCAGACCGGCGTATTCCACGTCGCTTTTGTCGAACTGGGTGACCGGGTGGTTGCCTTCCGGGTCGCAGTACAGCGGCGCAAAATCGGTAATTTTGGTAGGCGAAATCACCACGCCCCCGGCGTGCTTGCCGGCGTTGCGGGTCACCCCTTCCAGTTTGCGCGCCATGTCGATCAGCGCCTTAACTTCTTCGTCCGCTTCGTAAATTTCACCCAGTTGCGGCTCGGCGGCGAAGGCTTTCTCCAGCGTCATGCCAGGGTCGGGCGGCACCAGTTTGGAAATGCGATCGACAAAACCGTACGGATGCCCCAGCACCCGGCCAACGTCGCGGATAACCGCTTTGGCAGCCATGGTACCGAAGGTGATGATCTGCGACACCGCGTCGCGGCCGTACATGTCCGCCACGTGATCAATCACCAGATCGCGTTTTTCCATGCAGAAGTCGACGTCAAAGTCAGGCATCGAAACACGCTCCGGGTTAAGGAAGCGTTCGAACAGCAGGTCAAACTCCAGCGGATCCAGATCGGTGATTTTCAGCGCATACGCCACCAGCGAGCCGGCGCCGGAGCCGCGTCCCGGCCCTACCGGCACGTCGTTGTCCTTCGACCACTGGATAAATTCCATTACGATCAGGAAGTAACCGGGAAACCCCATCTGGTTGATGACGTTGAGTTCGATTTCCAGACGTTCGTCGTATTCCGGACGGCGCTGGGCGCGAACCTCTTCATCCGGGAACAGGAATTCCAGTCGTTCTTCCAACCCTTTTTTGGAGCACATCACCAAATAGTCTTCGGTCGACATGTCGCCGGTAGGGAATTGCGGCAGGAAATACTCGCCGAGCCGAATGGTGACATTACAGCGTTTGGCTATCTCTACGGTGTTGATGAGCGCTTCGGGGATATCGGCAAACAGCTCGCACATCTCCTCCTCGCTGCGCATGTACTGCTGCACGCTATAATTTCGGGGGCGTTTCGGGTCGTCCAGCGTGAAGCCGTCATGAATCGCCACGCGGATCTCATGGGCCTCGAAGTCATCCTGACTGATGAAGCAGACCTCGTTGGTGGCGACCACCGGCAAGCCATGCGCGGTCGCCAGTTCCACCGCCGCATGCAGGTAGCTTTCCTCATCCGGCCGACCGGTACGGATCAGCTCCAGATAAAACCGCTGCGGAAAATGCTGCTGATAAAAGGCGACGCTCTGTTCCACCAGCACCTGATTGCCGCGCAGCAGAAACTTGCCGATGTCGCCGTGGCGCCCGCCGGACAACAGCAACAACCCGGCCTGATACTCCACCAGCCATGCTCGATCAATCGTCGGCCCAGCGGCGCCGTACCCGCGCTGATAGGCGCGGGAAATCAACAGCGTCAGGTTCTGATAACCTTCGTTGTTCATCGCCAGAATGGTGAGGTGCGCCAGTTCGTCGCCCAGCTCTTCACTCTGCAGATAAAAATCCGCACCGATGATTGGCTTGATGCCGGCGCCGTGCGCGCCGCCATAGAATTTCACCAGCCCGCACAGGTTGGTAAAATCGGTGATCGCCAGCGCCGGCATCCCCAGCGCAGCCGCTTTTTTTACCAACGGGCCGGTTTTCGCCAGCCCATCGATCATGGAATAGTCACTGTGAACACGCAGGTGAACAAAACGTGGTTCGGCCATTTCCGGATCCCATAATCTCTTCAGTAACCCGCCTGGTGAACAACATCAGGCACATATGCGTTTTATGCGTTTGCGTTATGCCAGGCCCAGCGCCCGTTTGACCGGTGCGAAACTGCGCCTGTGATGAAGGGTGGCGCCCAGCGTCGCCAGCTTTTCAAGATGATACGCCGTAGGATACCCCTTGTGCTGCGCAAATCCATACTCTGGAAACTGCTGGTCCAGCACTTCCATTTCGCGATCTCGCGTCACTTTGGCCAGAATCGAGGCCGCGCTGATTTCCGCCACCCGGCTGTCGCCTTTGACCACCGCCTGCGACGGCATCGGCAACGATGGGCAGCGATTACCGTCGATCAGCACAAAATCCGGCGTGATGGGCAATCCGGCTACCGCGCGCTGCATCGCCAGCATGGTGGCGTGCAGAATATTGAGCGTATCGATCTCTTCCGGTTCAGCGCGGCCAAGACTCCAGGCTAGCGCTTTTTCACGGATTTCGTCGTACAGCGCCACACGGCGCTTCTCGCTAAGCGTTTTGGAATCCGCCAGCCCGGCAATCGGCCGGTTGGGGTCCAGAATTACCGCCGCCGTAACCACCGCGCCCACCAGAGGGCCGCGGCCCACTTCATCCACACCGGCAATACAATGCGCCTGGGGATAAACAAAAACCTCACTCATGACCGCCACAGCTCCAGTACAGCCTGCGCCGCCTGCTCATCGGCGTCGCATCGAATCTGCTCATGCAGGTGCAAAAAGACCTGCTGCAATTGCTGCACCGCTTCGCCGCCAGCCAGCCAGGGCTGCAGCGCCGCCGACAGTTTGTCAGGCGTGCAGTCATCCTGCAGCAATTCCCTGACCAGCTCGCGCCCGGCCAGCAAATTGGGCAACGACACCCACGGCGTTTTCACCAGTCGTTTCGCCAGCCAGAACGTGAACGGCTTCATCCGATATCCAACCACCATCGGACTCTTTGCCAGCATGCACTCCAGCGCGGCCGTACCGGACGCGAGCAGTGTGGCGTCGCTGGCGATCATCGCTTCACGCGCCTGCCCGTCCAGCAGGCGAACATCCATCGCTGGCGCAACCTCAGCTTTAATCTGTTCAAACTGTTCGCGGCGACGTTGGTTAACCAGCGGCACCACGACTTCCAGCCCAGGATAGGTTTGCCGCAGCAATTGCGCCGTTTTCAGAAAATCGGCGCTCAGCATTTCCACTTCGGCGCTTCGGCTGCCGGGCAGTAGTGCCAGACAACGCGCATCCTCAGCCAGCCCCAGCGCACGCCGGGCCGCAGCTTTGTCCGGATGCAACGGCATTGCATCCGCCATGGTATGGCCGATAAAACGGCAAGGGACATTGAAACGATCGTAAAACGCTTTTTCGAACGGCAGAAACGCCAGCACCAGATTGGTGGCTTTACCGATTTTAAACACACGATTCTGCCGCCATGCCCACACCGACGGGCTGACATAGTGAATGGTTTTGATGCCATTCTGCTTGAGGCGGCCTTCCAGAGTAATGTTGAAATCGGGGGCGTCGATGCCGACAAACACATCCGGCTGCAATTCGCTGAAGCGCTGCGTCAGGTCGCGACGGATCTTCAGTAAGCGCGGCAGGCGCCCCAGCACCTCCACCACGCCCATCACCGCCAGCTCTTCCATCTCGTACCAGGCTTCGCAACCTTCCGCCTGCATACGCGGCCCGGCCACGCCGACAAAGCGGGCATCGGGCACGTGCGTTTTCAGCGCGCGGATCAGGCCTGCGCCAAGAATATCGCCGGAGGTTTCTCCGGCGACCAGTCCGATAGTCAGGGGACGCGGCGTCATAACTTAGCGAATAATGCCGCGCGTCGAGCGGGTAAAGAAATCAAGGTATGCCTGTACCGCCGGGTGCTCCGCCGCCAGCGCTTCGAGATCGGCTTTCACTTCGTCCAGCGTTCTGCCGCTGCGATAGATCAGCTTGTAAGCGTTGCGGATAGCATGCAGGGTTTCTTTTTCAAACCCACGGCGCTTCAGCCCTTCAATGTTGATGCCGAACGGCGTGGCGTGGTTGCCCTGCGCGATCAGATACGGCGGGACATCCTGCGCCACACCGGAGCAGCCGCCCACCATCACGTGCGCGCCAATTACGCAGAACTGATGCACCGCCGTCATGCCGCCAATGATCGCGAAATCATCAACGGAGACATGACCGCCCAGCGTGGCGTTGTTCGCCAGGATACAGCGATTGCCAATAACGCAATCGTGAGCGATATGCGTATTGATCATCAGCAGGTTATCATTACCGACTTTAGTCAACCCGCCGCCCTGCGCTGTGCCACGGTGAATGGTCACGCTTTCACGGATACGGTTACGGTCGCCCACTTCAACGCGAGTCGGCTCGCCTGCGTATTTCAGGTCCTGATTGACTTCACCAATCGTGACAAACTGATAGATTTCGTTATCACAACCAATCTTGGTGATACCGTTAATGACGACATGAGATTTCAGTACCGTACCCGCGCCGATTTCAACCTGCGCACCGATATGGCAGAACGGCCCAATATGCACACCGGCGCCGATAACAGCGCCGTCTTCAACAATCGAACTGGGGTGAATAAAGGCGGTTTGATCAATCACGAATCAGCCCTCCCGACGACGAGCGCACATCATTTCAGCTTCACAAGCAATTTCACCATCAACTTTGGCAACGCCCTTGAATCGCGCGATACCGCGGCGTTCCTTGAGGAACTCGACTTCCAGAATCATCTGATCGCCCGGCGCAACAGGACGTTTGAAACGCGCTTCGTCTACAGCGGCGAAATAGTACAGCTCGCCCGGTTCCAGTTTGCCCAGGCTCTTGAACGCCAGAATACCGGTAGCCTGAGCCATAGCTTCCAGAATCAGCACGCCGGGAAAAATCGGTTTACCAGGGAAATGCCCCTGAAAGAACGGCTCGTTAAAAGAGACATTTTTTACCGCGCGCAGGAATTTTCCTTTCTCAAAATCCAGTACACGATCCACCAGCAAGAACGGATAGCGGTGCGGTAGTAGATCCAGAATCTCTTCGATATGCAGAGTATGCGTGTCTGTATTCAAAATACTCTTCCTGTCAATAAAAACGATAGCATCAACAACACGGCCTGCACATTCCCCAACCAGGGAGGAACAACATGCAGGCCGCAAATAAAAATTGCGCACACGGCGCCAGTCTTGCGTCCGAAACGCAGGGTTGCAAATACGGGCGATTAACGCTCTTCGAGCTTACGCTCGACAGCTTTGAGCCGTTTGCTCATCTCGTCAATATTCATCACCAGCGCTGCAGTCTTACGCCAGACCTTGTTCGGCTGCAATGGGATACCGGAAGAATAAACGCCCGGCTCAGTGATAGGCCGCATGACCATCCCCATCCCTGTGACTGTAACCTTGTCGCAAATCTCCATGTGACCATTGATCACGCTGGCGCCACCAATCATGCAGTACCGGCCAATCTTCAGACTGCCCGCCATGATTACCCCGCCAGCAACCGCGGTATTGTCCCCAATCACAACGTTGTGTGCAATCTGACATTGGTTATCAATGATGACACCGTTACCAATAATGGTATCGTCCAGCGCGCCGCGATCGATGGTGGTACTGGCGCCAATCTCGACACGATCGCCGATGATGACCGTTCCCAGCTGGGGAATTTTGATCCAGTTACCGCGATCATTAGCGTAACCAAATCCATCCGAACCGATTACCGCACCGGACTGAATCAGGCACTGTTCGCCCAATACGACGTTATGGTAAATCGTGACATTGGCCCATAACCGGGTTCCAGCCCCGATACGGGCATTCTTGCCGATAAAGCAGCCCGCGCCAACGATCGCGCCATTACCCAGTTCCACGCCGGATTCGATAACAGCATTCGCGCCCACCGAAACCCCATCTCCTAAACGCGCATCAGGAGCAATCACCGCGGAAGGTGCGATCCCCTGTGCAGGCGCCGGCGTTGTATCCATCAACTGCGCCATACGCGCATAGGCCAAATAAGGATTCTTTACTACCAGAGCGGCCTTGTCGCAAAACGGCAAATCGGCCTCTGTCAGCACCACGGCGGAAGCCTGAGTGCTGCTCAGTTGCTCGCGATAGCGGCTATCGGATAAAAACGTAATCTGTCCTGCCTGCGCTGAATGCATAGAAGCAACAGCGGTGATGACGATATCGCCATCACCGTGTAATTGTGCATCCAACTGTTGAGCCAAGGCGTCCAGTCGAATTGAAAACATGAATTATTTAACCTGTTTCAGCACATCTGCAGTAATGTCTTTCGCGTTGTCAGCATAGGCAACCGCGTTAGCGTCGATAACCACATCATAGCCCTGCTTAGTGGCAACCGCTTTGACCGCGTCCTGAATACGGCTCAGGATCTTGTTGCGCTCTTCCATCTGACGACGACGGTTGTCCTGATCGAACGCCTGAGCTTTGCTGGAGAATTGCTCGCGCTGGGCCATCACGTCGCTTTCCATTTTGGAGCGTTCGCTGGCTTTCATGGTAGAACCATCACGCTGCAGTTTCTGCATTTTTTCCTGCAGAGCACGTTCCATAGACTGCAGCTCAGAGGCGCGGCCTTTGAACTCGTTCTCCAGCTGTTTGCCCACTGCTTCACGCTGCGGCAGCTGTTGGAAAATGCTGGAAACATTGACAATCGCAATCTTGTCGGCAGCCTGGGCGCCGGCAGATACAGCCAGCGTTAAACCTAAACCTGCGGCATACAACCACTTTTTCACTTTGAAACTCCTCACCCTAAGTATTTCTGCGCTGATCGCGCTTATCGTAATCGCGACATCGGCGGCCAAGCTGTACACTCAAGCCGCCGCCGGATGCCGGTACATCTTCCTTTCAACCTCGAACACCAGGCAGTTCTGCTTACCAGGTCTTACCGATGTTAAACTGGAACTGCTCGGAGCGATCCCCATCGTATTTCTTAAACGGCTGGGCATACGAGAACACCAGCGGCCCCAGCGGCGACATCCATTGCACAGCAAGACCTGAAGACATACGAATATTACCAGGCGTACTGTAATCCGGCACGCCGGCAGCCAGCGTCTGAGCGGTGTTTTCCCAGTGAGTATCCCACACAGTACCGGCATCGACGAAGAAAGATGTACGGATAGAACTGGAGTACTTGTCGCTAATGAACGGCGTCGGCACGATCAGTTCCGCACTGGCGACCGCCATTGCGTTACCGCCCACCGCATCTCTCATTTTAGTGGAGTCGATGCTGCAAGACGACACGCTCTCTGAACCGCACCCGGTGTAGTAGGCCGCTTTCGGACCGATGGTATTGGAGCGGAAACCACGCACCGAACTAGAGCCGCCCGCAAAGAAGTTGTCGTAGAACGGCACTTCCTTACCACTCAGACCATCGGCATAACCAGCTTTGGTTCTCGCCATCAGCACCCAGTTGTGGTTTTCGCTGAGCGGGAAGTAACTCGCCGAATCGAAGGTCAGTTTATAGTATTCGTTGTCCGAACCTGGCACGGTCACCTTGGCGTTCAGGTTGGCGCGGTTGCCCGCTGTCGGGAAGTAACCGCGGTCAAGGTTATTGTAGGTCCAGCCAGACGTCAGGAAGAAGTCGTTGGCGTCGAAACTGGCGCTCGACGTGGTACGTGGATCCGGATCCACGCCGGCTTTGTTCAGATAACGCCACATCGCCACCTGCGGCTTCATATCCGACAAGGAGTTGTGTACATAATCAAGGCCGACGCGCAACGAGTTGTTTTCGTTGATCGGGAAGCCCAGCGTCGTGCCCGCACCGTAACTTTGGTTGGTGTAGTCGGACAGGTCCGCATCCAACGCTTTAAAGTTGTTGTAGAAAATACGGCCGCCGAGGCTGACGCCATCCACCGTGAAGTATGGATCGGTCATCGACAGTTCGACATAGGTCTGGTAGTCGTTGCGGGTACCGCTGATGCCAACCGAGTTACCGGTCCCCAGCCAGTTGTCCTGCTGGACGCCGGCCTGGAAGCTGATGCCGCTTTCAGTACCGAAACCGACACCGAAGTTAAGGCTACCGGTGTTACGCTCCTTGACCTTGTACACCACGTCTACCTGGTCAGGCGTTCCCGGTACGCGCTGGGTCTCAACATCCACACTTTCGAAATAGCCAAGGCGGTTCAGTCGTTCTTTACCCTGCTGCACCAGATCGTTGCCGAGCCAGCCGCCTTCCATCTGACGCATTTCGCGGCGCAGTACGGAGTCTTTGGAAACATCGTTGCCGTCAAAGCGAATGCGGCGTACGGTGAAGCGGTTGCCGGCATCCACGTTGATGTTCAGGCGCACGGTCTTGTCGCTATCGTTGATTTCCGGCTGGGTCACCACGCGGGGATAGGCATAGCCATAACGTCCCAGCAGTTTTTTGATGTCCTCTTCCATCCGGGTCACTTTGGTGCCGTTATACAGCTCGCCCGGCTGGACGCGGGTCAAATCTTCGATTTCGGTGGCATGACCAACCAGATTACCGCGCACCACCACGCCGGACAGCTTGTACTGATCGCCTTCGGTGATGTTGACGGTGATGTAGATGCCTTTCTTGTCAGGCGTCAGGCTGACCTGGGTGGAATCGATGTTGAAGCGCGCATAACCGCGGTCGAGATAAAAACTGCGCAGGGTTTCCAGGTCGCCGGAAAGTTTCTGCTTCTCGTATTTACGATCACCGACCACGTTCCACCACGGCACTTCGTCACGTAACTGGAAGCGGGAAATCAATTCATCAGAGCTGAAGGACTTGTTGCCGACGATGTTGATTTGCTGGATCTTGGCGGACACCCCTTCGGTAAACACCAGTTTGAGGTCGACGCGATTGCGGGGTAGCGGCGTCACGACGGCTTTCACCGTGGCGCTGTATTTACCTACGCTGTAGTAGAAATCTTCCAGTCCTTTTTCGATGTTGGACAAGGTGGTGCGGTCCAGCGCCTCACCGACGCGAACACCGGAGGCCTCAAGATTCTCTTTGAGCATCTCCTCTTTCACCGCCTTGTTGCCGGAGAAGGTCAGGCTGGCAATCGTCGGACGCTCCTTGACCTGAATCAGCAGTGAATCCCCATCGCGCAGGACACGGACATCTTCGAAGTTTCCGGTCGCAAACAAAGCCCGAATGGTGTTACCGATATCCTCGTCAGTGACGGAATCTCCCACCCGGACAGGCATGCTGAGCAATGCCGCACCGACGGCAACCCGCTGCAGGCCCTCGAAATGAATATCTTTCACTACGAACCCGTCTGCACCGTATACGGTGGCGCTGCTAAACAGCAGCGACGCTATGAGCAACTTTTTCATCGCCATCGTTGTTATGCGTTTTTCCTAACCTGTTCCACACCTAAAGGCGGGAGAAATCATTGAAAAGTGCGAGTCCCATTAACATCATCAGCAACACCGTGCCAATGCGATAGCTAACGTCCTGCACACGCTCGGAAACCGGTCCGCCCTTCAGCTTTTCAATCGCCAGAAAGAGCAGATGACCACCATCCAGTACTGGCAGCGGGAACAGATTGATAATCCCCAGGTTGACGCTGATCAACGCCAAAAACATCAGGTAATACACCAATCCGTAGTCTGCTGACATGCCTGCTCCCTGCGCGATGGAGATCGGGCCGCTCAGATTATTCAGCTTCACGTCACCGGTAATCAGCTTACCCAGCATACTGACTGTCAGTTTCATCAACAGCCAGGTTTTATTCCCGGCTTCATAGATGGCGCTGAACGGCCCATACTGGCGCACGGTCTTGTACTCATCAGGCAAAGGGGTGACTTTCGGCACTACACCGGCAAACCCTTCCAGCCGGTTCTTCCCCACCGTTTTGCTATCAGGCGTCAGAGCAACGGACAGCGAGTCACCGCCTCTTTCCACCTCCAGCGTAATCGGTTTGCCTGGGTTATCACGCACGGCAATGACAAACTGCTGCCAACGAGCCAACAGCTGACCATCGACTTTAACGATCCTGTCCCCGACTTGCAAACCCGCTTTTTCAGCCGCGGAACGCGGCTGAACCTGCGTCAGTACCGCTTCGACCTGCGGTCCTTTGGGCACAATCCCCAGCGATACCGCCGGATCCTGCCTTTCCGGATCGAAATGCCAGTCTTGCAGTTCAAGCCGCTTACTCTCGGTTCTAGCGACGCCCAGCGGCGCGGTTTCAATCACCACGTCAGGTTCGCCAATCTTGCCAATCAGGGCCAAACGCGCGCTATCCCAGTCAGGCGTTTCGATGCCATCAATCGACTTTAGTTCCATCCCCGGCGAAATTTGGGCCTGTGCGGCAATCGAACCGGGTAAAACCTCGCCAACCACCGGGCGGACGCCCGGCACGCCAATAATGAACACCAACCAATAGGCGATAACGGCGAAAATGAAGTTCGCGATCGGTCCGGCGCTGACAATCGCCGCCCGTTGCCAGACGGTCTTATGATTGAATGCCTGGTGCTCAAGCCCCGCAGGCACCTCATCAACCCGGCCATCCAGCATTTTCACATAGCCGCCCAACGGAATCAGCGCGATCACATACTCGGTTCCCTGACGATCACGGCGACGCCACAGCGCCTTGCCGAAGCCGATGGAGAAACGTTCGACGCGAACGCCGCAACGGCGGGCAACCCAGAAATGCCCAAATTCGTGCACGGTGATCAGCACACCGAGTGCGACGATAAATGCGGCCAGGCTCCAGAGAATATTCAGCATAAACAGACTCTACCTGTATTCCTAAACGGCCTTGAACAGCAGCAGCATCAGGCAGGCAAATACCGGAATGGCTGCGGTCAGGCTGTCAATACGATCCAGTACCCCACCGTGACCCGGAATCAGATGACTGCTGTCCTTGATGCCGGCCTCACGCTTGAACATGCTCTCAGTCAGATCGCCCAATACCGAAGCCAGCGTCGCTACTACGGAGCAAACCAGCAAGGTAAAGGTAGAAACAGACAATGGCGCATAGTGGCTAAACAGTAACGCAATCATCGCCGACGTTGCCAGCCCGCCGATAAATCCCTCCCAGGTTTTTCCCGGCGAGACTTTCGGCGCCAGCTTATGCCGGCCGAACAGTTTGCCAAACAGGTAGGCGCCGCTATCGGCGCCCCAAACCAGCACCATCACATACAGCAACCACCAGGCGCCGCTAAAAGGGTTGGTTTCATATTCGAACTGGCGCAGCGCCACCATCCCCCAGAAAAAAGGCACAATGGTCAACAGGCCGAAACACAGACGCAGTACGCGGGAATGACGCCACACCGCAGCGGAAGACGGATAAAACAGGACCATCAGCAACGCCACGCCCCACCAGGCAAGGGAGAGCCATAGCGAAAGGCAAACCGGTACAAGCGCAACGGAATAATGATAATCAGGCAGAGTCAGCAGCATCGCCGCCAGCACGAAACCGCAGGCGATGGAAAGCCAGATTCGCTGTGTGTAAGAAACCAGACCAGCCAGTTGACCCCACTCCCAGGCGGCCAGCATACAGACAGCCAGCGTTACCAGAGAGAAAACCAACGGCGGCAGGAAAAAAAGCGCCGCAATAACCAAAGGAATAAGAACCAGCGCAGTAATCAGGCGATACTTCAGCAAAAATACCCCCTACGATGCACCCGCATCGTCAGGTGTGGTTCCCCCAAAGCGACGCTCACGTTGAGCAAAGGCATGAATGGCACCTTCAAAGGTTTGTTCGTCAAAATCCGGCCAGAGAACATCGGTAAAATAGAGTTCTGCATACGCAATCTGCCACAGCAGGAAATTGCTGATGCGATGTTCTCCACTGGTTCTTATTAGCAGATCAACCGGAGCCAGATCGTTCAAGCACATGTAGCGACTCAGAGTCGACTCGTCAATGGTATCAGGACGCAGCAACCCTTCCTGAACCTGTTCGGCGATTTTTCTGACCCCGTGGATAATATCCCAACGCCCGCCATAATTCGCGGCAATATTCAGAGTGAGACCAGTATTATTTTCCGTCACGGCCTCTGAGCGGCGAATAAGTCCCTGCAATCGACTACTGAAGCGACTGATATCACCGATGACTCTCAGACGGACATTGTGCTTGTGCAAATTCTTGACTTCGCTATCCAGCACGCGCACAAACAGTTCCATCAGCGCAGAAACCTCCTGCGCCGGACGATTCCAGTTTTCGCTGCTGAACGCATACAGCGTCAGTGCTTCAAGGTTCTGGCCGACCGCATAACTGATCGCACGGCGTACTGACTTCACTCCCGCCTGATGACCGAAGATCCGCAGCTTTCCCCTCTGTTTAGCCCAGCGGCCATTGCCATCCATGATTATCGCTACATGGCGCGGACCGTTAGGTAACAACTTCTGACTACCTTGTTGATTTTCGGAGGGCATAGCGTGTATTGATTTCCTCGAGCAAGAAAATGATTATTCCAGTCGCGCCAAACCTGACAGCATAAAAAAAGCTGTGAACACACAGCTTTCCATCACCGTGGCTTTTATTAATAACCACCTGCATCAAGCGGCGCAGACTATACCATTTCAGGCGCATGTGAACAAACACACCAGCGTAAGGTTACTGATAACGCCGCAATACATTTTCTGCGGCTTGTCTTGCCCAGGTATCGATAGACAATACATCATCAACGCTTTGCGGTTCAGGTAATGTCAACTGTTCCATCACGCTCTGATTGACTGCGGCGATATCGGTAAAACGAATACCGGATTGTAAAAATGCCGCAACCGCAATTTCATTTGCCGCATTGAGTGCCGTCGTAGCGGCTTGCCCCTGATTGCATGCGTCGATCGCCAGACGCAGACAAGGGTACCGCTGGAAATCCGGCGCAGAGAAGGTCAAAGCCCCTAACTGGCAGAAATCAAGCGCCGGCGCGCCGGAAAAAACGCGATCGGGGTAGGCCATCGCATAGGCTATGGGGGTCCGCATATCGGGCGTTCCCAACTGCGCCATCACACTGCCATCCCGGTAACGCACCATGGAATGGATGACTGATTGGGGATGGATAACCACTTCCATCTGTGCTTCCGAGGCGTTAAACAGCCAGCGCGCCTCGATATATTCCAGTCCCTTATTCATCATGGTGGCGGAATCCACCGAAATTTTTCGCCCCATAGACCAGTTTGGATGGGCGCACGCCTGATCAGGGGTGACGCAATCCAATGCGGCAAACGGAATCTCGCGGAATGGCCCACCTGAACCGGTCAGCACAACCCGCTCAACCCCGTATTGCTTCAGGGAAGCATATCCCAGTTGCCGTTGGATTGGCTCAGGTAAACTCTGAAAAATGGCGCTGTGTTCACTATCAACCGGCAACAGTTGCGCCCCGTTCTTCGAAACCTCGTCCATAAACAGACTGCCGCAGGTCACCAGAGATTCTTTATTGGCCAGCAGCACCTGCTTGCCGGCGCGAATCGCCGACAATGCCGGCAACAAACCGGCTGCGCCAACAATCGCCGCCATCACCTGATCGACCTCGTCCAGCGCCGCCAGCTCACAGGCAGCCTTCTCGCCTGACAGCACGGTTGTCCGACTCCCGGCTTCGTTTAAGCGGATGCGGAGTTCACGCGCGGCGTCTTCGTCTGCCATTGAGGCGTATGCCGGGCAAAACTCCAGGCACTGTTCCGCCATCAGGGAAACATTGCGTCCGGCAACCAGTGCCGTTATCGAAAATTTGTCTGGATTGGCCCTGACCACGGCCAGGGAACTGACGCCAATAGAACCGGTGGAACCGAGGATTGTCAGTTGCTTCATGAATATGACCTGATAAAACTGGGTTTGATAACAGGCGTGGTGCCAGTCTGTAACGTCAGCGCCGGCCTGTCGATAAGGCTGGCGTGAAAATGCGCGGCGTTACGCAAAACATCCCGCATCCAAAAGCTGAAAAACAAAACGCCGCAGGAGGCGCGGGCCTGACCCTGCACCTGCCGCGGCGCTGTGCCTGACTGACGGATTAGAAATCCATCAGTTCTTTTTCTTTCTCGGCCAGAACGGCATCGATCTTCTTGATAAAGCTGTCAGTGAGCTTCTGAACATCGTCCTGAGAACGGCGTTCATCATCTTCGCTGATGGTCTTATCTTTCAGTTGCGCCTTCAGCTTGTCGTTGGCATCACGGCGAACGTTACGTACCGCCACTCGGCTCTGCTCGGCTTCGCCGCGCACCACCTTGATCAGGTCTTTACGACGTTCTTCCGTCAGCGGCGGCAGCGGAACGCGGATAACCGTACCGGCGGACATCGGGTTAAGACCCAGATCGGATGCCATGATGGCTTTTTCCACCGCCGGGCCCAACGTCCGGTCAAATACGGTGACGGCCAGCGTACGCGTGTCTTCCACCACGATGTTGGCTAACTGGCGTAACGGGGTTGCGCTACCGTAATATTCCACATGAATGCCGTCCAGAAGACTGGGGGACGCGCGGCCAGTACGCACTTTGCTGATCTGGTTCTTGAAAGCTTCTACGCATTTGTCCATGCGCGTTTCAGCGTCTTTTCTGATTTCATTAATCACGTTGTGAACCCTTGAAAACTGGTTGCCAGTCAGGTCACGCGCGGCTTGCATGACCCAGCGAATCATTGATTACCAGCGGCAGGCTGGCAATGTATGGCGCAATCTTGTATACCCGTCATATTTCAAGTTGCAGGTGTGTTGGCTGCGTTCGTTCACCCGAATCACTTACCTGAGTAAGCTCATCGGGATTCTCTCTCTTGCCGCCTTCCTGCAACTCGAATTATTTGGGTATATCACCAAAACAAGATATTACCTTAAATTAGACGTCAGCCGTTATTACTGATCAACGTCCCTTCTTTTTCGCCCATGACGACGCGACGCAGCGCCCCCGGCTTATTCATATTGAACACCCGGATCGGCAGGTTGTGGTCACGCGCCAGCGTAAAGGCCGCCAGATCCATCACTTTAAGTTCGCGCTCCAGCACTTCCTGATAGCTCAACGATTCGTAGAGCGTCGCATTGGGATCTTTAACCGGGTCAGCCGAAAATACGCCATCCACTTTGGTGGCTTTCAGTACGACATCAGCTTCGATTTCAATCCCGCGCAGGCAAGCAGCGGAGTCGGTGGTGAAGAAGGGGTTGCCGGTACCGGCGGAGAAAATCACCACGCGGTTGTTGCGCAGCAGGCTGATGGCTTCAGCCCAGCTGTAGTTATCGCACACGCCATTGAGCGGAATGGCCGACATCAGGCGGGCGTTGACATAAGCACGATGCAGCGAATCACGCATCGCCAGACCGTTCATGACGGTAGCCAACATCCCCATATGATCACCCACCACACGGTTCATGCCTGCTTTGGCCAGACCAGCGCCGCGGAACAGGTTGCCGCCGCCGATCACTACACCGACCTGAATGCCCAACTCAACCAGTTCCTTCACTTCCTGGGCCATGCGATCGAGGATGCTCGCATCGATACCGAAACCTTCAGCTCCCTGCAGCGCTTCGCCACTCAGCTTCAGCAGGATACGTTGATATACGGGTTTTGCGTTGGTTGCCATGGTGTTCTTGTCCTAACAGGCTGTCATCGTACTGGGGGTTATTACTGCCACACCCGGCACACCATCGATAGGGGCCAGATGCCATGAAATTGCTTGTATCACGAATTACAGGTATCGCGAATAGTTTGGCTGGATAAAAAGGAACCGCCAACTGGCGGCTCCTTTTTTATTAAGACTGCTTGCTCATTGCTGCGACTTCGGCAGCAAAGTCAACTTCAGCTTTCTCGATGCCTTCACCCACTTCGTAGCGGATGAAGCTGCTCACGGAGGCATTGTGCTCTTTCAGCAACTGGCCAACGGTTTTGTTCGGGTCCATTACGAAGTTCTGACCGGTCAGAGAGATCTCGCCGGTGAACTTACGCATGCGGCCTTCAACCATTTTTTCAGCGATTTCGCGCGGCTTGCCGGACTGCATGGCGATGTCCAGCTGGATCTGATGCTCGCGGGCAACGACGTCAGCCGGCACGTCTTCAGCATGAACGTATTCCGGTTTGCTGGCGGCGATGTGCATGGCAACGTGCTTGATCAGCTCTTCGTCGGCACCGGTAGCGGCAACCATAACGCCGATACGAGCGCCGTGCATGTAAGAACCCAGCGCGTCGCCAGTCTGAACGGCGATACGACGGATGTTGATGTTTTCACCGATTTTCGCTACCAGCGCGGTGCGCTGTTCTTCGAATTTCGCTTTCAGAACTTCAACATCAGTGATGCGTTCGTTCAGCGCAGCGGCGATAACTTCTTCGCCAAACGCTTTGAAGCCGGCGTCTTTTGCTACGAAGTCAGTTTCGCAGTTCAGTTCAACGATGACGCCGTATTTGCCGTCAGCGGCAATTTTGGTCAGGATCACGCCTTCAGCAGCAACGCGACCTGCTTTTTTCGCAGCTTTAGCCTGGCCGGATTTACGCATGTTGTCGATTGCCAGCTCGATGTCGCCATTGGCTTCAACCAGAGCTTTTTTACATTCCATCATGCCTGCGCCGGTACGTTCGCGCAGTTCTTTTACCAGGGCAGCGGTAATTTCAGCCATTATCTTTTCCTCGGTTATCTCGTGGGGGAGATAAGTAAGAGATAAGTAAAAAGGGGGCCTGACAAGGCCCCCTAACCAACATATGTCAATACCTGGTTAATAAGGGCTCAACAGAGCTGGCCTTATTATTCAGCTTCGACGAAGCTCTCTTCTGCCTGTTCAGCCAGATCCTGAGAACGGCCTTCACGGACAGAGGCGGCAACAGCGCTCAGGTACAGGGTTACTGCACGGATGGCGTCGTCGTTACCAGGGATGATGTAGTCAACGCCATCCGGATCGGAGTTGGTATCAACAATTGCAAATACCGGGATACCCAGGTTGTTTGCTTCTTTGATAGCAATGTGTTCGTGATCGGCGTCGATAACGAACAGCGCGTCAGGCAGACCGCCCATGTCTTTGATACCGCCCAGGCTGTTTTCCAGCTTGTCCAGTTCACGGGTGCGCAGCAGCGCTTCTTTCTTGGTCAGCTTGTCGAACGTGCCGTCCTGAGCCTGAGTTTCCAGATCTTTCAAACGTTTGATGGACTGACGAACGGTTTTCCAGTTAGTCAGCATACCGCCCAGCCAGCGATGGTTCACGAAGAACTGGTCGCAACCGGTAGCAGCTTCTTTTACCGCTTCGCTTGCTGCGCGTTTAGTACCGACAAACAGGATCTTGCCCTTGCGGGAAGAAATTTTGCTCAGCTCAGCCAGGGCTTCGTTGAACATCGGTACAGTTTTCTCAAGGTTGATGATGTGAACTTTGTTGCGTGCACCGAAGATGAACGGTTTCATTTTCGGGTTCCAGTAACGAGTCTGGTGACCAAAGTGTACGCCCGCCTTGAGCATGTCGCGCATGGAAACAGTTGCCATGATTACCTCTGTAGATTAAGTATGGGGTTATGCCTCCACGTGTCCCATTGCGCCGACCTGAATGGAAAACCATTCTGGCACCCCGGCGAATGTGTCGACACGTGTGTGTTATACACATAGTGAGTTCAGTTTGAACCAGTCGGTATTCAGTTGCCTGAACGCCAGCCGGATCACCGGCGCGCTTTATACCATAAACCGCCCCCGGACACCAACTTTTGTTGCATTCTACCGTGACGCTCCAAGCCCCGGATGACAGCTTCGTGACGGAATGATGATTTGGCAGTGTCAGGCTGGGCTGATACCATAAATCACTATTTACCGACCCTCTTTCGCCGGAAAAGGCGATACCTGTGGACTGAATTCAATGGCAATCTCAATCAAAACCTCTGAAGATATCGAAAAAATGCGTGTGGCCGGCCGCCTGGCGGCGGAAGTGCTGGAAATCATCGAGCCGCACGTGGTTCCAGGCGTAAGCACCGGCGAGCTGGACCGAATCTGTCATGATCACATCACCAACAAGCAAAACGCGATTTCCGCCAGCCTCGGCTACCACGGCTTCCCGAAATCCGTCTGCATCTCCGTTAACGAAGTGGTGTGCCACGGCATTCCGAGCGACGAGAAAATCCTCAAAGACGGCGATATCGTCAACATCGACGTCACGGTGATCAAAGACGATTTTCACGGCGACACCTCCAAAATGTTCATTGTCGGCAAACCGACCATTCTGGGGGAGCGCCTGTGCAAGGTGACGCAGGAAAGTCTGTATCTGGCGCTGCGGATGATTAAACCGGGCGTCCGGTTGCGCACGCTGGGCCGCGAAATCCAGAAATTCGTGGAAGCGCAGGATTTCTCCGTGGTGCGCGAGTACTGCGGTCATGGCATCGGCCGTGGTTTCCACGAAGAGCCGCAGGTGCTGCACTATGACGCCGACGACGGCGGCGTGGTGCTGCAGCCGGGCATGGCGTTTACCGTGGAACCGATGGTCAACGCCGGCGATTACCGTATCCGCACCATGAAAGACGGCTGGACGGTAAAAACCAAGGATCGCAGCTTGTCGGCGCAATACGAGCATACTATTGTGGTGACTGAAAACGGCTGCGAAATAATGACGTTGCGTAAGGATGACACCATCCCCAACATCATCACGCATCAGGAATAATTGAGCATAAGCCGGCTGATGCCGGCTTTTTTTATGTTTATGGTGGCGCAACATGATCGACAGAGACCTTCCGCACGATATCCCCGGTTCCACCACCACGGTTCATCCGGCACCGGCTTCTCCCCTCACCTTCACGGACGACATGCTGAAATGTCAGACGCTGAAAACCCATCTGGAACAGTTCCAAAGCTGGCTGGCGGAGGAGTTCAAAGCCGGCGTCAGCGCGGAAGCGTTGATCGATGCCCGCACGCTGTTTATCGATCACCTGATGCAACGGCTATGGCGCTTTTACGGTTTTGAGAGTACGCCGCAAACCGCGCTGGTAGCGGTAGGCGGCTACGGGCGCGGAGAATTGCACCCGCTGTCGGACATTGACCTGCTGGTCCTGAGCCAGCACAAGCTGACGGACGCTCAGTCACAGACTATCGGCACCTTTATCACGTTGCTGTGGGATCTGCGGCTGGAAGTCGGCCACAGCGTGCGCACGCTGGACGAATGTCTGGAAGAAGGCCGGGCGGATATTTCCGTCGCCACCAACCTGATCGAATCCCGCATGATTTGCGGGGACGTCGCGTTGTTCCTGATGCTGCAAAAACACATTTTCAGCGACGCGTTCTGGCCATCGGAAACCTTCTTTCCCGCCAAGATCGCCGAGCAGCGGGAACGCCACCAGCGCTACCACAGCACCAGTTACAATCTGGAGCCGGATATCAAGAGCAGCCCCGGCGGACTACGGGATATCCACACCCTGCTGTGGGTCGCCCGTCGTCATTTTGGCGCCACGTCGCTCAACGAAATGGTCGGCTTTGGTTTTCTGACCGAAGCTGAACGCAACGAACTGAATGAGTGCCAGAGTTTTCTGTGGCGCATTCGCTTCGCGCTGCATTTGATCCTGCCCCGTTACGATAACCGCCTGTTGTTCGACCGCCAGCTTAACGTGGCGCAACTGCTGCAATATCAGGGCGAAGGCAACGCGCCAGTAGAACACATGATGAAAGACTTCTACCGTATGACGCGTCGGGTGGGCGAACTGAATCAGATGCTGCTGCAACTGTTTGACGAAGCCATCCTGGCGCTGGACGCCAGCGAGAAACCCCGTCCGCTGGACGAGGAATTCCAGTTGCGCGGCCAGCTTATCGACCTGCGTGACGAAACCCTGTTCGAGCGCAAGCCCGAAGCCATTATCCGCATGTTCTACCTGATGGTGCGCAATCAGGAAATCAGCGGCATCTATTCAACAACCCTGCGGCATCTGCGCCATGCGCGCCGGCATCTGAGCCAGCCGCTGTGCACTATTCCTGAAGCGCGCAGCCTGTTCATGAACATTCTGCGCCACCCGCGCGCCGTCAGCCGGGCGTTGCTGCCGATGCACACCCACAGCGTGCTGTGGGCCTATATGCCGCTGTGGGGCAACATCGTCGGGCAGATGCAATTTGACCTGTTCCACGCCTATACCGTGGATGAGCACACCATTCGGGTGCTGCTGAAACTGGAAAGTTTTACCGAAGAGGCCACTCGCGCGGCACATCCGCTGTGCGTGGAGCTATATCCGCGACTGCCGCAGCCGGAACTGTTGCTGCTGGCCGCCTTGTTCCACGACATCGCCAAAGGACGCGGCGGCGACCACTCGGAACTGGGCGCCAAGGACGCGCTGGAGTTCGCCGCGCTGCACGGGTTGAATTCACGAGAAACCCAGTTGGTCGCCTGGCTGGTGCGCTGTCATCTGTTGATGTCGGTCACCGCGCAACGCCGCGACATTCAGGATCCGGCGGTAATCCAGCAATTCGCCGAACAGGTGCAGAGCGAAACCCGGTTGCGCTACCTGCTGAATCTGACCGTAGCGGATATCTGCGCCACCAATGAGACGCTGTGGAACAGCTGGAAACAGAGCCTGCTGCGCGAATTGTATTTCGCCACCGAGAAGCAGCTGCGCCGCGGCATGCAGAACTCGCCGGACCTGCGCGAACGGGTGCGCCATCACCGCTTGCAGGCGCTGGCGCTGTTGCGCATGGACAATATCGACGAGGAAGCGCTGCACCACATCTGGAGCCGCTGCCGCGCCGACTACTTCCTGCGCCATTCCCCGAATCAATTGGCCTGGCACGCCCGCCATCTGCTGGAGCATGACGTCAGTAAACCGATGGTGCTGATCAGCCACCAGGCCAGTCGCGGCGGCACCGAAATTTTTATCTGGAGTCCGGACCGCCCTTACCTGTTCGCCGCGGTCGCCGGTGAACTGGACAGGCGTAACCTGAGCGTACACGACGCCCAGATCTTCACCAGCCGCGACGGTATGGCAATGGACACCTTTATCGTACTGGAGCCGGACGGCAGCCCGCTGGCGCCGGATCGTCACGAGATGATCCGCCACGCCATCGAGCAGGCGCTGACCCAACGGGATTACCAGCATCCGAGAGCACGTCGGCCCTCCTCCCGCCTGCGCCACTTTAGCGTGCCGACGGAAGTCGGTTTTCTGCCGACGCATAACGACCGCCGCAGTTATATGGAGCTAATCGCGCTCGACCAACCCGGCCTGCTGGCGCGGGTGGGCGAAGTGTTCGCCGACCTTAATCTGTCGCTGCACGGCGCCCGTATTTCCACCATCGGCGAACGAGTAGAAGACCTGTTTATTCTGGCAGATAGCGAAAGACGGGCATTAAGCCCCGAATTACGGCTTAAGTTGCAACAACGGTTGACAGAAGCCCTCGACCCAAACGATAAAGTAGCTTCTTAAATGTTAAGCCGCGTCCCGCATGGCGGCGCGCGGCCTGGTTTGATTAATCACGAAAGAGAAACAGGATGCAGCAATTACAGAACATCATCGAAACCGCATTTGAGCGTCGCGCAGACATCACCCCGGCCAATGTGGACACGGTGACGCGCGAAGCGGTGAATCAGGTTATCAGCCAGTTGGACAGCGGCGTGCTGCGTGTGGCTGAGAAAATCAACGGCCAGTGGGTGACGCATCAGTGGCTGAAGAAAGCGGTGCTGCTCTCTTTCCGCATCAATGACAACCAACTGATGGAAGGAGCCGAAACCCGCTACTACGACAAAGTGCCGATGAAATTCGCCGGTTACGACGAAGCGCGTTTCCAGCGTGAGGGTTTCCGCGTCGTGCCGCCAGCCAGCGTACGTCAGGGCGCGTTTATCGCCCGTAACACCGTACTGATGCCGTCTTACGTCAACATCGGCGCCTATGTCGATGAAGGCTCGATGGTTGACACCTGGGCGACCGTCGGCTCCTGCGCTCAGATCGGCAAAAACGTGCACCTGTCCGGCGGCGTCGGCATCGGCGGCGTTCTGGAACCGTTGCAGGCTAACCCGACCATCATCGAAGACAACTGCTTCATCGGCGCCCGCTCCGAAGTCGTGGAAGGCGTGATCGTGGAAGAAGGCTCGGTGATCTCAATGGGCGTGTTCATCGGCCAGAGCACCAAAATCTACGACCGTGAAACCGGCGAAGTGCATTACGGCCGCGTACCGGCGGGCTCGGTAGTCGTATCCGGCAACCTGCCATCTAAAGACGGCAGCTACAGCCTCTACTGCGCAGTGATCGTGAAAAAAGTGGATGCGAAAACCCGCGGTAAAGTGGGAATTAATGAGTTATTACGCACTATCGACTAATACCACTATCGACTAAACTGAATGGCGGGTTATGACCCGCCATTTTTTACGGCATCAAGCCGTCACGACCAACAATACTGGCCCAGTTTTTCAAGCCGACGTAAAACAAGAAAGGTGGTGTTATGTACGACAATCTGAAAAGTCTTGGGATTTCCAACCCGGAAGATATCGACCGCTATAGCCTCCGCCAGGAAGCCAGCAACGATATTCTGAAAATTTACTTTCGCAAGGATAAAGGGGAATTTTTCGCTAAAAGCGTCAAGTTCAAATATCCGCGCCAGCGCAAAACCATCGTCGCAGATAACGCCGGGCAGGGTTACAAAGAAATCAACGAGATCAGCCCCAATCTGCGCTATGTCGTGGACGAGCTCGATCAGATTTGCCAGCGCGATCAGGTTGAGGTGGATTTGAAGCGCAAGATTCTGTCCGACCTGCGTCATCTGGAAAGCGTAGTCACCAACAAGATCAGCGAAATCGAAGCCGATCTGGAAAAACTGACCCAGCGCTGAGTGGGTGTCGTCGACAAGGCTGTAACGCAGCCGATTCAGCATAAGAAACGGGGCCTGAAAGGCCCCGTTTTCACAACCGGCTCCCGGCATTACTTATCCAGCAACGCGGCCCAGGACTCCACCCACGGGCAGGAAACCACTTCGGGTTCCGGATGCTCGGCCGCATCAATTTCCAGCAACTCGCCCAGGCGCTTCGCGCCCATCTCCTGCAACAACGCATCAAACTGATGGCCGCCGCCGCAGAAGTTATCGTAGCTGCTGTCGCCCAGCGCAATCAGCCCGTAGCGTAAATCCGGCTGATAACCGACTTTTTCACGCAGCGCTTCGTACAACGGCACGATAGACTCCGGCAACTGCCCCTGACCGGTGGTGGAGGTCACCACCAGCACCGTCAGCTGGCTGTAAGCCAGCCAGTCATCTACCGAAGCCTCTTCGAAAATCTTTACCTCATGCCCGTGCGTCTTAAGGATGCTTTCCGCTTCCTCCGCCACCAGCAACGCGTTGCCGTACACCGTGCCAACAAAAATACCGACTTGCGCCATGACGCTGATTCTCCTGTTTATGCTGACGTCAGGCGTTATCCTGACCCGACGCCTGAGGAAACTCAACCCTTTCAACATCAGGGAGACTGCCTTGCCAGCCGAATTGCGTCATTACGCCCTGCCAGGGTTCGTCCCAGCGTGCCGATATTACCAGCGGCTCGTTGGTAACCGGGTGAGTCAGCGACAAGCGGCTGGCGTGCAACATCAGGCGGGCGCAGTCGAAGTGCGCCGCCATACCGCGGTTCTGGCGCAGGTCGCCGTGGGTAGTATCCCCAATAATAGGATGACGCAAATGCGCCATATGTCGCCGCAACTGGTGCTTGCGTCCGGTCCTGGGGCTCAATTCCAGCAGGCTGTAGCGAGAGGTGTCATAACGCCCGATCGCCACCGGCATCTCGGCACGCGCCAGTACCCGATAGTGGCTGACGGCAGGCTGCGGCGCTTTGTCGGGGTCGGCGTATTTATCGGCGATGCGATCCAGCTCTTCCGTCAGCGCATAATCAATCACGCCGTCTTCCATCACATAGCCGCGAACCACCGCATGATAGGTTTTCTCCATCTGATGCTGCTCGAACTGCTGCGCCAGTAGCCGCGCCACCTCAGGGGACAACGCCATCAACAGCACGCCGGAAGTAGGACGGTCCAGACGGTGCACGGTAAACACGTGCTGACCAATCTGGTCGCGTACCGTTTGCATCACCACCACTTTTTCCTTGCGATCCAGCCAGCTACGGTGCACCAGCCAGCCTGCCGGTTTATTCACCGCAATCAGATGCTCATCCTGATAGACAATCTCCAGCATCCTCATTCCTCAAACAATACGTCCAACGCACGCAACTGCGTCAGCAATTCACCGACATCATCCGAACGCCCGTCGAACGCCACCTCGAAGTAAGGCAGGATGGCAAGCCGGGCCGGCAACGGCGCACCGCTATCCAGTAACGCGTGCATACGCGGCAGAAATACCCATTGCAGCCACTGTTCGGCCGCCATCGTATCAATGCAGAACGGCTCCTGACTGGCAAACGCCGCCTCATCAGGCGCAGAAGACTGCCATAACGGGCTCGCCTTCAGGGCATGCTCGATAGCGAACAGCGATTGTCGGATGCGAATCTCTACACTCATGGGCCGGGGTCTCATCAGGCTTGGTAACAGGGCGGCAAAGCATAGCATCGTTGTCCTGTTCTGGCATCCCGGATGCATCCCCCGCAACCGGAATGCGCGTACTGAGCGGCAACAGGTAAAAACGAAAAGAGGGAACCGATTTCTCGGTTCCCTCTTAGTTCGTTTGCAGCAGTCCCGCTACCTTGTTGCTTCCCTGCTCGTCCTTGAAAACTTGTCCTTGATGGTCTTCCTAACCCACAATCCTTGCTGGCGATCCCTCTTTCATCCGTGACGGTCGATCCTTCATAATCATCCGTGATCGCATTCCTTTAGGCTCCTGCCCCACCGGCATTCCCAGGCCGGCTCTCATTCTCCTTCCTGGAGGTGTCCCTTATTTCATCCTGAAAAAAGAGTCTGGTTGTAACAGCAATTGACTCCCTGCCCTCCTGGCATGGTCGACATACCCTGTTACCGTGTTACGAAACTGAATAATAAGATGTATTAATTAAACCGAATCAGCAAGCCACCCAAACGCCCCAATAGCCGCATAAAAAACGCGGTTTATTGACGAACACCATTAATTCATTAATTAATAATGCAAAAATTAAACGGAAATCTTAGTTTAATATTAAAGATAAGAGATCGCTTACACGCAATGTAAGAGATCTCTCACACATCGAAAAGCGAAACGCGATTCAGCATTATGGAATCAATGGCAACAGCTTATACAGAAAATCAACCAGATCCGATGACAACACTCGACGCTGGCGTGTTCCGAATTCTTCCAGCACAACTTCGCCGCTCAGGTTGCACAAAGAGATTAGCGCCATTTCAGAATGCGTTGTCGCAAGAAATAACGTAGGTGACAATTTTAGTCGTTTTTGTGTCAAAAGGTGACCAATCAGGTTCTCCTGCAGACGGATAAAATCGTCTTCGCTCCAGGCCTGAAGCAGCGTGCATTCCAAATCATCAAAGCGAGCCGTCATGTCGCCGGCGAACTGGCTGGTGAAAAAGGCATGCGCATCCGGGTGCAGTTGAATCTCCAGCGCCCGTTCAACGCCATCCAGCCGCGCAGGCACGACCGGCGCCTGCGGCAACCAGTGCACCCGGCTATCCTGCGTGGCGACGATGCAGGGCGAGGCCACGCCGTACAAATCCTCGCTGGCTGGCGGATGGCCCGTTTCCCGTTGCCATAATTCGACATAACGCTGGGTGAATGCGTTCAGCGCCTGTGATACCTGCTGCTCCATCTTACCTCTCAATCTGAGTCTGTCGGATTTCACTGAATACACATTCTATCCCGACTATAGCGCCTGCCGTCGACAGAATACGCATCAAAGTGCGTAACGCCGCGCAACTTTATCGTTGGAAGGTCACCCTGCATTGGCAAAAGGCTCTTCGACACGTTAAGGTGAGATAGCAAAGAAACGTATCACACAAACGCATCGAACCTGCGTGTTGGGCAAACGTCTTGGACAACTGTCGTCGCACACTGCGTTTCAGGGAGTAGTATGATCACACATATCAGCCCGTTAGGGTCCATGGATTTACTGTCGCAGTTGGAAGTGGATATGCTGAAAAGCACCGCCAGCAGCGATCTTTACCGGCTATTCCGCAATTGTTCCCTCGCCGTCCTGAACTCCGGCAGTCAGACGGACAACAGCAAGGAGTTGCTCTCCCGCTACGAGGATTTCGACATCAACGTGCTGCGCCGTGAGCGCGGTGTGAAACTGGAACTGGTCAACCCGCCGGAAGAAGCATTTGTCGACGGGCAGATTATCCGTTCGTTGCAGGCCAACCTGTTCGCCGTGCTGCGCGATATCCTGTTTGTGAACGGCCAGATCGCCAGCGCCGGGCGTTATCAAAACCTGGATCTCGAAGATTCCACCCATATCACCAATCTTGTGTTCTCCATCCTGCGCAACGCCAGAGCGCTGCACGTGGGCGAGGAGCCGAATCTGGTAGTGTGCTGGGGCGGTCATTCGATCAATGAAACCGAATACCTGTACGCCCGCAAAGTCGGCAGCCAGCTCGGCTTACGCGAGTTGAACATCTGTACCGGTTGCGGACCGGGCGCGATGGAAGCCCCGATGAAAGGCGCCGCCGTGGGCCATGCCCAGCAGCGTTACCGGGACGGGCGTTTCATCGGCATGACCGAGCCGTCCATCATCGCCGCCGAGCCGCCCAATCCGCTGGTGAATGAACTGATCATCATGCCGGATATTGAAAAACGTCTGGAAGCGTTTGTGCGCATCGGCCACGGCATCGTAATTTTCCCGGGCGGGGTTGGCACCGCGGAAGAGTTCCTCTATCTGCTGGGCATCATGATGGACCCGGCCAACAGCGAGCAGGTGTTGCCGATTATTCTTACCGGCCCGCAGGAAAGCGCCGACTACTTCCGGGTGCTTGACGAGTTCATCGTTAGTACGCTGGGTCGCCAGGCGCGCCGTTATTATTCCATCATCATCAACGACGCCGCCGAAGTGGCCCGGCAGATGAAAAAAACCATGCCGCAGGTGAAAGAACACCGCCGCCACACCGGCGACGCCTACAGCTTCAACTGGTCGCTGCGTATCGCGCCGGACTTGCAACTGCCGTTCGAGCCGACGCACGAGAACATGGCTAACCTCAATCTGCATCCCGACCAGCCGGCCGAACAGTTGGCCGCCACGTTGCGCCGGGCGTTTTCCGGTATCGTGGCCGGTAACGTCAAAGAGGCGGGTATTCGGGCCATCGAAGAATACGGCCCTTACAAATTGCACGGCAATGCCGACATCATGAAAAGCATGGACCGGCTGTTGCAGGACTTCGTGTCCCAGCAGCGTATGAAGCTGCCTGGCAGCGCTTACGTCCCGTGCTACGAAATCTGTTCCTGACCATCAGTTCGCCGCCGGCGTTAGGCCGGCGGCGACTCACATGACTACCGCTTATGGCCGTACATCTGCTTATTGTCGACGCGCTCAACCTGATCCGACGCATTCATGCGGTACAAGGTTCTCCTTGCCTGACTGCCTGCCGGCACGCGCTGGGCCAGTTGATACAGCACAGTCAACCCACGCATGCCGTTGCCGTCTTTGATGACGAACAGCGGGATCAGAGCTGGCGCCACCAGTTGCTGCCGGAATACAAGGCCGGCCGCGCGCCCATGCCGGAAAATCTGTCGCAGGAACTGCCGCAGATCAGGGACGCCTTTCTGGCATCTGGGGTGGAGAGCTGGCACTCGCCGGGCAACGAGGCTGACGATCTGGCCGCCACGCTGGCTTGTAAAGTCGCCGCGCAAGGGCATCAAGCCACCATCGTCTCGACCGACAAGGGTTACTGTCAGTTACTGGCGCCGACCATTCGTATTCGGGATTACTTTCAGAAGCGCTGGCTGGACGTGCCGTTCATCCAGCAGGAGTTCGGCGTTCAGCCCGAACAGTTGCCGGATTACTGGGGGCTGGCGGGGATCAGCAGCAGCAAAATCCCCGGCGTGAGCGGCATTGGGCCGAAAACCGCCGCCCAGCTGTTGCAACAGGCTGGTTCGCTGGAGGCGCTATACCAGCAGTTGGAGCAGATACCGGAGAAATGGCGCCGCAAGCTGGAAGCCCAGCAGGACATGGCTTACCGCAGCCGTCAGGTCGCCACGCTCAGAACCGATCTGGTACTCAATGGCAACCTGCAGCAGCTACGCCTGCCCGCATCGGGTTAAACGGCGTTAACCACCGACACGTACAGGCATCACGCCCGGCAGCGGCAGAAACTCAACGTTCGTCGCGCCGGCCGGGAATCGCACCCCAGATACGCCGTGCATGAACGGTGACTTCTTCACGATCGTGATAGAGGTGTTTGGCATAAATCTCAAAATTGATGCCGTTCTCCTCCATCCGCTGCGCCAGTAAGGCCAGATTCTGGGTCACTTCTTCATAGCGCTTTTTCATCGGCAGCTTAAGGTTGAAGATCACTTCGCGACACCAGCCATTGACCAGCCAGTCAGCCATACGGCTGGTGACTTTGGCCGGTTTTTCCACCATATCGCACACCAGCCAGTAGATATTGTTACGCGGCGGCTCAAAGCGGAAACCGTCCGCCTGATGGTGGATCACCTGCCCGGTATCCATCAGGCTCGGCGCCATCATGCCGTTATCGACGGCGTGAACCATCATACTGCGTTTCACCAGTTGATAGGTCCAGCCGCCGGGGCAAGCGCCCAGATCCACCGCAAACATACCGCTGGAGAGGCGTTCGTCCCATTCGTCCGCCGGCACGAACACATGAAATGCTTCTTCCAGCTTCAGCGTCGAGCGGCTTGGGGCGTCCGCAGGGAACTTCAGCCGCGGAATCCCCATATAGAACGGTGAATTGTTATTGCTGTAGGAATAACCGACATAGCAGCAACCGGGAGCGATGAACAACACATGAATAACCGGACGGCTGGCTTTCTCCTGTGCCAGCAGGATGCGGTTTTCCCGCAGCGCAGCGCGCAGCGGCACCGTGAACTTGCGGCAGAACTTCATCAGTTCCTTGCTTTCGTTGGTATCCGGCACTTCAACCCGCAGCTCTCCGGCGCGCTCCAGCGCCCCGGTCAGCATCCCGACGATCGGCGTGATGCGATCCTCCGGCGGCAGATCGCGCAACAATTCGCCGCATACCATCATCTGACGCGCAAATATCAGTTCCTGGAACGGTAATTCCTTAATCAGCCGATCGGCGTCTTCGTGCTGGTAGCACTCAAACATCACATACCCGCTGTTATCCTTTACCCGTACAAAGCCATAGACGTTATAACGCGCCGCCTTGTCGGTAATTTCCGCCGCGCACTCTTTCTCAAACCCAGGGCGGCAGTACAAAATCACTTTATTCATGCTACTCAGCCTTTTTCTTTAAGCGTAAGGCTCCAATTAACAGTAACAGCCAGCCCGTCAGGAAGCACGCGCCCCCCACCGGAGTGACAAATACCCATAGTTTGAGGTGCGACAACGCCAGACAGTACAGGCTGCCGCTAAACAGCAGCGTACCCAGCGCCAGAAACGCCGCACTCCAGTAAAACCAAACATTCGCCCGTTGATGCATCGCCGCCGACAGCGCCAGAATCGCCAGCGTGTGAAACGCCTGATACTGGAGCCCGGTGTGCAGCCAGGACATTTCCGCTTCGCCCAGCGATTTACTCAACACATGCGTGCCGAACGCCCCCAACGCCACATATACAAACCCGCTGATAGCGGCGAATATCAGCATGAAACGGCTGTTCATCGTTTGATCTATTCCATATATCAAGAAAAAGAGGCTGAACCCGGCGGATTCAGCGCGCACTGTTGTCGTAGCGGAAGCGGAACTTTTCCTGTTCGCTGGCCGCACGAGCCAGAATCCATTGGCGAAAGGCGGCTATTTTACCCAGTTCCGCCTGACTGTCATGACAAACCAGATAAAACGCGTTTTTGCTGACCAGCACATCATTGAACGGACACACCAGTCTGCCCGCTTCAATTTCCGTCTGCGCCATCACATTGTTGGCCAGCGCGACCCCCTGGCCGTGAATCGCCGCCTGCAACACCATCGCGCTATGACTGAAAATCGGCCCTTGTTGCACATTAATCTGAGTTATCCCCAACTGGCGGGTATAGGCCATCCAGTCACGCCGCGAGGCGTCATGCAACAGCGTATGCCATATCAGGTCCCCCGGCGTTTTCAGCGGGTGCTCCCCGGCCAATAATTGCGGCGCGCAAACCGGCAACAGATACTCCGCGTACAGCTTTTCCACCCGTAATCCCGGCCAGTTGCCGCGTCCGTAGAAGATCGCCACGTCCACATCATCCGACAGTCGTTCCTCTTCCCGGTCCACCGCCTGAATTCGCACATCAATGCCCGGATATTCCGTGTTGAAACTCGACAGACGCGGCACCAGCCAGTGAATGGCGAAGCTAGGCAGCAGACTCACCGTCAGCGCGCCTTTGGCGCTACGAGCCTGCAGCTTGCGGGTCGCTTCATTAAGGGCGGAAAAGATTTCCTTGATGTCCAGAAAGTAGCTCTGCCCTTCTTCCGTCAGCAACAGCGACCGGTTACGGCGGCGGAACAGTTTCAGGCCGAGAAAATCTTCCAGCGATTTGATCTGATGGCTGACGGCAGCCTGGGTAACGAATAACTCTTCGGCCGCGCGGGTAAAACTGAGGTGGCGGGCAGCAGCGTCAAAGACGCGCAAAGCATTGAGAGGCGGCAATCGTTTCGACATAAACCGGATTCTTCGTATGCGGCTTACCCCGGTAAACACTACCGCGATTTGCCATTAGTTTTTGTAATCCGAGGCATTATAAATTGTCCGTTGAGGATGCACCAGCAAATACCTATAGTAGCGCCACTTCCCTGAGCCGGAACGAAAAGTGCGTAAGGTTGACCGATGTGCTTTTGGCTTGTGGTTGTGATGTTGTGTTTGCTATTTGTTTACTGTCTGCATTTCAGACGTGGTAGCGATGCTACCTTTTCATTTCCTGTACATTTACCCTGTCTGTCTAAGTGATTTTTGCATAGCACCGCGTTTTGCGGTGCTTTTTTTTGCCCATATTGCATTCACCAGAAAATATCGATCACTTCGCTTCCGTCATCGATCTCAGCGCATCACGATTAATCTGTTGATGATGACCATAGGCATCGGTGTAACTGATGAGGCCGGTCTCTTCATCCACCTTCGGCTTGCCATCGGCAATGATGGTCCGTCCGTCGGAGGTTTCCAGCACATAATGGCTGGAGCAGGCTGACAGCGATAATGCCAGGCCCAGAGCGACAAGAATTACAATTTTATTCTTCATACTTAACTCCTGGTATTTTTTAATGCCTCCATAAAGGCATTAGTCATTATTAAACTCCGAATCAAGCAAGGTTAAGGGTAGCAAGCTGAACGAGGTTTTCGTTCAGGATCGTCCTAAACTTGTTTCAGCCGCAAAAATGGGACAGGATCTGTCGCTCAACAGAGGATCGACATGAAACCGTTCAACGCCCCGTATTTTCGCCAGCAATTTCCCGCGCTTCGCCAGCCCGGCGTCTATCTTGACAGCGCAGCCACGGCGCTGAAGCCCGACGCGGTTATCGCCGCGGTTCAGCACCACTACGCCAGTGAAACGGGGAATGTTCATCGCAGCCAGCACCGCGCCGCCCGGCAGTTGTCGGAAGCGTTTGAGCAGGCGCGCGAAAAAGTAGCGGATTTCATTGGCGCAGCGCAGGCAAGCGGCATCGTCTGGACCAAAGGCACGACGGAAGCGATCAATCTGGTGGCGCAATGTTATGCCCGTCCGCGGTTACAACCCGGCGATGAGATCCTGGTTAGCGAAGCCGAGCACCATGCCAATCTGATCCCGTGGCTGATGGTGGCGCAGCAGACGGGAGCGCGGGTGGTAAAGCTGCCGATTGGCGCGGATAGTCTGCCCGATCTTCAGCTGTTGCCCTCATTGATCAACGCCCGGACCCGCCTGCTGGCTATCGGGCAGATGTCGAATGTGACCGGCGGCATGCCGGACCTGAAACGAGCGATTACGCTGGCGCATCAGGCCGGCGCGGTGGTGATGGTCGACGGCGCACAGGGCATTGCGCACACGACGACCGACGTGACGGCGCTGGATATCGACTTTTACGCGTTCTCCGGCCATAAACTGTATGGTCCTACCGGCATCGGCGTGCTGTACGGCAAACCGGCCCTGCTGGAAACCATGCCGCCCTGGCAGGGCGGCGGAAAAATGATGACGGCAGTGTCGTTTGACGGTTTCACGCCGCAAGCCATTCCCCAGCGCTTCGAAGCCGGTACGCCGCACATTGCCGGGGTGATCGGCCTGGCTGCCGCCATTGACTGGTGGCAGCAACAGGACCGCCCGGCGGCGGATCGGCATAGCGTCGCGCTGGCGAGCGATGCGGAACAGCAGTTGAGCGCGTTACCCGGTTTTCGCAGCTTCCGCGCTTCCGGTTCCAGCCTGTTGTCGTTCACTATCGAAGGCGTACACCACCACGATCTGGTGACCCTGCTGGCAGAGGACGGCATCGCTCTGAGAGCCGGACACCATTGCGCTCAGCCGCTGATGGCGGCGCTGGGCGTGCCCGGCACGCTGCGGGCCTCATTTGCGCCCTATAACCAACAGCAGGACGTGGACCATCTGGTCCAGACTACCCAAAAAGCGCTTGAATTACTGATGGATTGATTGATGATGACCGATTCTACACGCCATCCGTTTGGCACTGAAATTGATGAAGCGGCGCTGACGGCGCGTTTTGACGCCTGTCGCTCCTGGGAAGAACGCTACCGTCAGTTGATCCTGCTGAGCAAATCCTTGCCGTCGCTGCCGGACGCACGTCGTCAGGAACATATCGAACTGTCCGGTTGTGAAAACCGCGTCTGGCTGGGATATCAACGGCGGGCGGACGGCGCCTTGCATTTTTACGGCGACAGCGACGGCCGCATCGTACGTGGGCTGCTGGCAATCCTATTGACGGCGGTGGAAGGCAAAACCGCGCAAATGCTGCAACAGCAAGACCCGCTGGCTTTGTTTGACCGGCTGGGACTGCGCGCCGAACTCAGCGCATCACGCGCCGGCGGGCTGGCCGCGCTGGCCAGCCGCATCCACGACATCGCCCGTCACGAATCCTGATTCAACGCGACGGCCTGCGCCTGCCGGGCATCGCGTGCCATCATTTTTTTCAACGCATGGGAAACCGCCACAAAGCCAAAAGTGGCGGTCACCATAGTCGCCGCGCCGAAGCCTGAGGCGCAATCCATACGTTTCACGCCGTCAGCGGTGCTGCGAGACGCGCAAACCGAACCATCCGGTTGTGGGTACATCAGCGGCTCGCTGGAAAACACGCAGTCGATGCCGAGCTTGCCCTTGCTGTTTTTAACGATATTAAAATCGTGCTTCAACCGCTCGCGTAACTTGGCCGCCAGCGGATCCTGAATGGTTTTCGCCAGATCGGCGACCTCAATACGGGTCGGGTCAATCTGCCCTCCCGCTCCTCCCGTGGTCACCACCGGCACTTTATTGCGGCGACACCAGGCCAGCAGCGCGGCTTTGGGGCGCACGCTATCGATAGCGTCAATCACATAGCTGAAATTGTTGTCCAGCAGTTCCGCCACATTATCGGCGCTGATGAAATCATCGACGCAGGTCACCCGGCATTCCGGGTTAATCGCCAGAATTCGCTCCGCCATCACCTCGGTTTTCAACTGCCCGGTGTGCTGACGCAGGGCATGAATCTGCCGGTTGGTGTTGCTGACGCACACATCATCCATGTCAATCAGGGTAATCGCGCCGATACCGGTGCGCGCCAGCGCTTCCGCCGCCCAGGACCCTACCCCGCCAATGCCGATCACGCACACATGCGCGCCGGCAAACAGCGACAACGCCCGCTGACCGTACAAACGCGCCGTACCGCCAAAGCGTTGCAGATAACTCTCGGATAATTGCGTACTCATCGCCCACCTTCACTCAATCACAAACGGCAGCGATGATACCCCAGTCAGGACCATTTGCGCAGCGGATAACGGCAATCTATTCCACACGCTGCGTTTCTCCACAGCCGGCACTTGCACCCTGCCGTCATTATTTACCGTTTTGACAGGTGACGACTTTAGGTGAGCTGTGGCACTTTAACTGATGACGCTCATTAGGCGGCGCTCCGCCGGAGGAAACCATGCATCCTGAACTGATCCCCGCCACCGAATCGGATATCGATTTCCTGCTGCAACTGCGCAGGTTGACTATGGGGAAATATCTGGCGGACATCGGCGCATCGACAGACAACGACAGCCTGATGCGGCGCGTTCGCTACGAGTTTGAACACGCCCATATCGTGCGGGTGGAGGGGCAGCCCGCCGGGTTGTTCAAATATCGCTTCATGCCGCAGGAACAGCACTGGTATCTGATTCAGATTCAGATCCACCCGGATTTTCAGAACCGCGGTCTCGGCAAGCTATTGATTGAAAACCTGCTTGCACAGGCATCGGTTCAGGGGCAACCGGTGGTGTTGAGCGTGCTGAAAAATAATCCGGCGCGCCATCTTTACCACCGGCTGGGATTTCGGGTCACCGACCAAAACGACCGGGAATTCATCATGACCTGCCGCCCTCAGCCGCAATAAAAAAACAGACAAGGAGCCCCTGCATGAACATCGCCATATTGGATGACTATCAGGATATCGTCAGACAGCTGAACTGCTTTTCACTGCTGAACGGCCATCAGGTACGGATTCTGAATCAGACCTATACCGATACCGCCCAACTGGCAGCACAGTTGCAAGATGCTCAAGCGCTGGTGCTGATTCGTGAACGTACCCGTATTACTGATGAATTGCTGGCTCAACTGCCGAACCTGAAGTTAATCAGCCAGACCGGCAAGGTGAGCCAGCACCTCAGCGTTGACGCCTGTACCCGGCATGGCGTCGCGGTGGCCGAAGGCACCGGCTCGCCGGTGGCGCCCGCCGAATTGTGCTGGAGTTTGATCATGGCGGCTTCGCGCCATCTGCCTTGTTACCGCGACCAGTTAGCTCAGGGTCACTGGCAACAGAACGGCTGGTTGGGATTGGGAAGAACGCTGCATGGCCTGACGCTCGGCATCTGGGGATACGGCAAAATCGGACAGCGTATCGCCCGGTACGGCGCGGCATTCGGCATGACGGTGTTGGTGTGGGGCAGCGAGACGTCACGTGAACTGGCGCGCCAGCACGGTTTTACCGCCGCCGACAGCAAGGCTGCGTTTTTTGCCGACGCCGACGTGCTGTCGCTGCATCTGCGTTTGAACGACGCCACCCGTCATAGCGTAACGCAGCCGGACCTGGCATTGATGAAACCGGATTCGTTGTTCGTCAACATCAGCCGCGCCGAACTGGTGGAGCCGGGCGCGCTATGGCGCGAGCTGTCCGCCCATCCCGGCAAACAGGCCGCGCTGGATGTCTTCGACCACGAACCCGCAACGCCGGCAAACGAACCGCTGCTGACGCTGCCTAATGTGCTGGCCACGCCGCATATCGGCTATGTCGAGCGCAACAGCTACGAGCTTTATTTTAAAACCGCGTTCGAGAACGTGGCGGCATTTGCCGCCGGGCGCCCGGCCAATCTGGTCAACGGCCGGGCGCTTTTTACCCCCAGCCGAAACGCCGCAACAGGAGCCGATTGATGCAACCTCCCGCGATCACGCTGCGTAAAGCCCGCCGAAACGATGCGCAAACGGCGTTTGACCTGCGTAACCGCGCCATCCTGCACGGCTGCCGCCATGACTATGCGCCAGAGCAACTGCAGCGCTGGACCAGCGGCACCCTCAGCGAGGCTTTCGAGAACACCGTCACCCACCATTTTCACCTGGCGGAGAGAGCCGGCCGGATCGTAGCAACGGGTATGATCAACCTCCACACCGGCATGATCGACGCGGTGTTTGTCGACCCGGAGGCGATGGGGCAAGGGGTGGGCAAACGGATGATGCAACATCTCGAAACGCAGGCTCGCGCGGCAGGTCTGGCGGAAATTCGGCTCGACGCCAGCCTGAACGCCGCACCGTTTTACCGCTCGCTGGGCTTTTCAGGCGATGAAGTCAGCCTCTACCACTCGCCACGGGGCTTCTCGCTGGCCTGTATCCCGATGGTCAAAGTTATCGACTGACAATATCTCGACAAGCGATAGGCTGTTATTCCGGTTCCCAGCACGAGAAAAAAATGAGCGATATCATTATCAGACGTACCGAAGCACGCGATGCCGCCGCCGTAGCCAGCATTTATGAAGGGGAACATGCCTACTCAGGCACACTGCAACTACCTTATCCGTCACTGGCTGTGTGGGAATCGCGTTTGAACCACATGCCGGAGAATGTTTATAGCCTGGTTGCTGAATGGGAAGGCGAACTGGTGGGCAATCTGGGATTTGAAATATTCAGCAACCCGCGCCGCCGCCATGCCGGAACCTTTGGCATGGGCGTCAAGGATACGCATCAGCATCGGGGAGTTGGCAGCGCCCTGTTGTCAGCCTTGACCGACCTGACGGACAACTGGCTTAACATCCACCGTATTGAGCTAACCGTTTACACCGATAACGACGCCGCACTGGCGCTATACAGAAAATTCGGCTTTGTCGTCGAAGGCGAGTCCAAAGATTACGCCTTCCGTCATGGCCGTTTCACGGATGTCTTTCACATGGCGAGAATACGCCCGACAAATACAACCAACCGGTAGACCAGCGGAAGAAGAATGTCCCGCCGCGATACAGCAATAGTACGGCGGGACGAAAATCATTAGTTGGAACTACTGACCAGTCCACCAGCCCCGTTGCTGTTGCCTGCGCTGAGCAACGGCATAGCAGAAGAAGACTGCGCGTTTCTCAATACCCACACCCGACCGTAATGATTGTAGAACCCGGCGGCGTGTCCGGCATCCGTCCCAATACCCTGATAAATATCGAAATGCTGCCCTTTTATCGCACCGCCGACATCCAGCGCGACCATTAAACGCATCTCATATTTGCCGGTAAATTTGCCCTGATTATCCAGCAGCGGCACTTCCGCCAGCAACGTGGTGCCGGCCGGGATCAGCGAGCGATCAGACGCCACAGACGCTTTAGCTACCAACGGCACCGCGCTGGCGCCCTTCACCGGCATCGACGCCATCGGTTTAAAGAACACGAAAGAGGGGTTCTGCACCAGTAATTCCCGGACTTCCGCTTCGGTATGCCGGTCGGCCCACTGTCGGATGGCCTGCATCGACATCTCTTCTCTGGGCACCTCGCCGCGATCAATCAACACTTTGCCGATACTGCGGTAAGCATGACCGTTTTTGCCGGCATAACCGAAAAAGGTCAACGGGCTGCCATCGCCGAAATCCACATAACCGCTGCCCTGCACTTCCATCATGAAGTTGTCCATCAGCGAATTAGTCCAGGCGATAGCCAGTTCGTTGCTCAGCGCGCCGGAATAAATGGCGGAGCGATCCGGCAGACGGCCGTTCTTGCGTACGCGAGGCATGGCGTACAGTGGGAAACGGAACTCGCCCTGACGGTAGTGGCGCGCCTGCACCACCGGGGTGTAGTAGCCGGTAAACTGCACGTTGCCAAAGCTGTCGACGCCTTCCATCTGCCAGGCGCCGAGGCCGAACTGCGTCAGTTGACGGGTATCGCCGCCAGCCTGAATCCAGTTCTGGATGGCCTGAAAAATATCGCTGTTGCGGGAGTAGAGTCCGGGAGAGGATGCCTGAATCTGGCTGATCTGTTGGGAAAAATCGACCGTGTTTACCGGCTTGCCGTTAGCGTTCGGCGCGTTGACCCATTCCAGCGGCTGATCGAGACGGCCATCTTTATATTGCTGACCACGATCGCTGGGTCGGGTCTGACAACCGGCCAGTATGGCGATGACGACCCCGGTCAACACGTACTTCCCCCACCATCCTTTCATTTCCGTGCTCTCTTCTTGCTTGAGTGTGAAACCACGCAGAACGATAACAAACAGGCGGTGAGAATAAAACGCATCGCATCAAAACGACACTCAGCAGTCTAAAAAATCAACGCAATGCCGACATTTCCACCATCCGTCGGCAAAAGCGTAAACTATTTGCAAAAAGAGGTTGCATCGAAGCGAACGCGGAGTATAGTGCGCATCCACGGACGCGGGGTGGAGCAGCCTGGTAGCTCGTCGGGCTCATAACCCGAAGGTCGTCGGTTCAAATCCGGCCCCCGCAACCAATAAATAGACACCCGAACGGGTGTTTTTTTATGCCTGCAATTCAGGCATTTCTTTCCGGCACAGTACGCCTTTCGGCGCTTATCGCACCTGAGCCGCAAAATAGGCTTTGATCCCTTCCAGAATCGATTGCGCCACCTGCTGCTGAAAACGACTGGTGCGCAGCTTGCGCTCCTCTTCCAGATTGCTGATAAACGCCGTTTCCACCAGCACCGACGGAATATCCGGCGCCTTCAGCACCGCAAACCCGGCCTGATCGACGCTATTTTTGTGCAGATGATTGACCTTTCCCAGCCGATGCAGAATTTCTTTGCCGAATTTCAGGCTGTCGTTGATGGTCACGGTTTGCACCATGTCAAACATGGTGCTGTCCAGATAGCGGTCGCCGCTCAGGCTGACGCCGCCAATCAAATCCGATTCGTTCTGGGTTTGCGCCAGATAACGCGCCGCTGAACTGGTCGCGCCTTTTTTTGACAACGCAAACACTGAGGAACCGCGGGCGGCCCGGCTGGTGAAAGCATCGGCATGGATGGAGACAAACAGGTCGGCGCGCTGTTTGCGCGCTTTAGCCACCCGCACTTTGAGCGGAATGAACACATCCTCATTGCGGGTCATGTAGACCTTCATGTTGTGCTCACGCTCGATCAGCGCTTTCAGGCGTCGGGCAATTTGCAGCACCACGTCTTTTTCGCGGGTCCGGTTTTTGCCGATGGCGCCAGGGTCTTCTCCGCCGTGCCCCGGATCAAGCATGATAACCAGCGGCCTTTCGCGCCCCGCCTTGCCGTCTTTGGGCTTTTCCGGCGGCAGCGTCCGTTCCAGATCGCCTTTATTGTAATCTTCCAGCAACGCCAGCAACGGGTCATCAGCGTCGTCGTAACGACCGGCGGCGGGATACAAATCCATCACCAGACGGTTCCGGAAGCCGGCGACCGGCGCCAACGTAAACAGTTTAGGATTGACCTTCTGCCTTAATTCCAGCACCAGACGCACGGTATTCTTGTCGAACTGCCCGGCGCGCGCCGTTTTGATGAAAGGATCCGGCCGTTCGAATTGCCGACCGGCATTTTTCAGCACGCTATTCAACGAGGCATTTTCAATATCCACCACCAGACGATCGGGATTTTCCAGCATAAACTGGCGATACTTAAGCGGCTGGCTGGACTCCAGCGTCACACGGCTATAGGCGGAAGAAGGCCACACCCGCACGGCAATCACCTGCGAGGCGGCGGCCAGCCCGATGCCGCTGATACTCAGTAACCAGGTGGCGGCGGCGCCCTGTAATAAATGACGACGGGTCAGATGGTGCTTCGGATCAGACATGCAACTCCGGTAATGGCTAAAGAAATCAGGCAGATTGATAAAAACGTCAAAAACTTTAACCAATACGCATCAGACTGTCATGCAAAAATCATTTTTATGTTTTTTACTGTGATAAGCAGACTTCGCTGAACTATCGGGCCAGACCGAAAAGTTATCGCTTGCCTTTTAGTTTACGAAGAATAAAAATACGAAAATATCGAATAAAAATTCAAAGAGGGCTCGCAGTGAAGGAACGTAGTACAGAACTGGTTCAAGGCTTCCGCCACTCAGTTCCTTACATCAACGCACATCGTGGTAAAACATTTGTCATCATGCTCGGCGGCGAAGCTATCGAACATGAAAATTTTGCCAAAATCGTCAATGATATCGGGCTGTTGCATAGTCTGGGCATCAAGCTGGTGGTGGTTTACGGCGCACGCCCCCAGATCGATGCGAACCTGATGGCCCATCACTACGAGCCTCGCTACCACAAACATACCCGCGTAACGGACAGCACCACGCTGGAACTGGTGAAACAGGCGGCAGGCATGCTGCAACTGGACATCACCGCCCGGCTGTCGATGAGCCTGTTGAACACGCCGCTACAGGGCGCGCACATTAACGTGGTCAGCGGCAACTTTATCATCGCCCAGCCGTTGGGCGTGGATGATGGCGTCGACTACTGCCACAGCGGGCGCATTCGCCGCATTGACGAAGAAGCGCTGCATCGTCAGTTGGACAGCGGCGCCATCGTGCTGTTGGGTCCGGTGGCGGTTTCCGTCACCGGCGAAAGTTTCAATCTGACGTCGGAAGAAGTCGCCACCCAGTTGGCTATCAAACTCAGGGCCGAAAAGATGATCGGTTTCTGCGCCTCCCAGGGCGTGACCAATATCGAAGGCAGCATTGTGTCCGAACTGTTGCCAGACGAAGCCCAGCAGCGTATTCAGTCACTGGAGGAAGCCGGTGACTATAACTCCGAGATTGTGCGTTTCCTGCGCGGTGCGGTGAAAGCCTGTCGCAGCGGAGTACGCCGCAGCCACCTGATCAGCTATCAGGAAGATGGCGCGCTGTTGCAGGAACTGTTCTCCCGTGACGGCATCGGCACCCAAATCGTGATGGAAAGCGCCGAGCAAATCCGCCGGGCGACCATCAATGACATCGGCGGTATTCTGGAGCTGATTCGCCCGCTGGAGCAGCAAGGCATTCTGGTGCGCCGTTCGCGCGAACAACTGGAAATGGAGATCGACAAATTCACCGTGGTGGTCCGCGATAATCTGACTATCGCCTGCGCCGCGCTCTATCCGTTTCCGGAGGAGAGCATCGGTGAAATGGCCTGCGTGGCGGTGCACCCGGAATACCGCAACTCGTCGCGTGGCGATCAGTTACTGCACCATATCGCCGTACAGGCTCGCCAGCAGGGGCTAAAACGCCTGTTTGTGCTGACCACCCACAGCATCCACTGGTTCCAGGAACGCGGTTTCCAGCCGGCGGAAGTCGCCGTATTACCGAAACGCAAGCAGGAGCTTTACAACTACCAGCGTCGCTCCAAGATTCTGGTCATCGACCTGTAAGGCAAATAACGCGTGGTTCATCGCCACGCGTTACCCGCTCGGTTTCCCTGCTTTTCCTTGTGCCAGCCATTTCTCCTGGCGCAGGCATTCATACTTTCAGCAGCACCTACTGTCCGGCGCCTTACTGGGTTTCCGTCTGTTTTTGTTCCACCGGTTTCAACGTCAGCGTTCGTTGCAGTGCGGAAGTCGATGCATAGGATTGCCATTCCGACGGCCGGGCATAGTCAGCCTGCCCACTCGCACTGCCGGAAATCTGGGATAGAATCGCCAGCCCCTGTGGATGCAGCGCCTGCCGGAAAAAGTCGGTTAACTGCGCCGACGAAATAGACGCCAGTTGTCCAATCAACTGCTGGCGGGTATCGAAGGCAAAATTCTCCCGTTCCAGATCGCCGCGCAGGCGGGCCGCCTCTTCATCCAGCGTCTGAGGCGGCTGACTGAGCGCATTGATCAACCCCTGCTTATTCTGGGCAAACGTCTCTGCGTTCATGGCGCTCAGGCGCTGCTCCGCCTTGCCAAAAAAGTCCTGATAACGTTGATAGAGGTAGGCAGGCTGCTGGCTGTTGCTTTGCAGCAGGAAACCAATCCCCCACTGGCGATCGACAGAGATCGGGGTGGCGAACACGGCATAGCCCAGCTGTTCGTCAGTACGCAACTGATTAAAGAACCAGGGATGAATGATCTGACCCAGCAGCTTACTGTAAGCCGCGCTCTGTACTTCGTCATACCCTGTCGGAATATATACCGCCGCCAGCGCCGAATCGGTGCTGGTCGCGCTGCGTTGCAGCGTGGCTCGCTGTGGCTGGCTGATGCTGACGGATTGTCCGCGCCACCATTCGGTGCCGCCGCAGCCAAGACGTTCACGCAGGCTGTGCGACAAGCTAACCACCTTGTCCTGTTCCAGATTGCCGACCACCAGCATTTCCGGCGCAGCCTGATGCAGTAAGGCCTTGCGGTATTCCATCAGCTCCTGCAGCGTAATATCCTTCAGCAAGTTGCGCCGCTCGCTTCGTTCGCTATAAGGCACGCTCGACAACCCCTTAATCGGGAACATCGCCTGCTCGTACGCTTTGGCCTTCTCGGCTGCATCCAACTGCTCGGCGTACCAGGATTTTGCCTGTTCCAGCTGTTCTTCCGTCGAGCTGAAGCTGGCGTATTGTTCCACCAGCGTCAGCAATAGCTCCGGCAGATGTTGGGTGTAGCCGCTGGCCGTCATCATCAGCCCGTCATTGCTGCCGGTGGAGAAACTGATGCCGCCCACCGATGCCTGGTAGCTGAGCGCATCCAGCGCCACGCCGGCCAGATAATCATTCAGGGCGAACAGCACCTGATGACGGGCGGAATCGCTCGCCATCCGGTTACGCAGCATCAGCGTGATATCGGCTTTGGGTTCGCTGGCGAAATGGCGGCTCGGCATGTAAAACACGCGCAGCCCCGGCTGGTCGACCACTTTCTTCGGATGCGTGATGGCGGCATCCGCGGCAATCAGCGAAAAACTATCCGGGATGTAAGGGTTGGGCGTCGGCAGACTGAGCGCCAGCGACTGTGCCGTCTTCTGCCACAGCGCCATCCGCTCGTCGCCAATCTTGTCTACCTGATAAGGCGCGCCAACAAAATACGCCTCTTTATTGTGGGGCTGCTCCGGGCTTATTACCCAGATACGCGCGTTTTGCGGCGTCATGGCCGACAGCCGCGCCTTGATCGCCTCAGGATCGAACCGATCCGCCAGATAAGGTCCTTCAAGGGTATATTCCACCGGTAGCCGCAGCATGGTATCCGCCAGCCACTCCACATAGCTCATATCGCGGGTAAGAGAGGGGTAGCGGAAATCAATACCCAGCACCCGTGATATCTCATCGAAGTAACGCGGCTGAATCCCTTCCTTACGCAGTTTTTCCAGATAGCTGAACACCCCGGCGATCACGTTATCCTGCTGTGCCAGTCCTTTGTCGGTCAAATCAACGCTGATATTGAAGACGCCGCTGTCGCGCTCGGACATGGGATCAGAACTGGCGCGTACCGACTCGGCCAGACCTTGTTTTTGCAGCCAGTCAGAAAGCGTGTTCTGGCTGCGATTGCCGATCAGGTAGCTGATGTAGGTATCCGTTTTGCTGCGAAACGCCGGGCTGTTGTTATCGATCCGAAATTCAATCTTCAACTGCTTGCGGGGTTGCGCCGGGACATAATGAATGAATAACCCGCGCTGTTCATCAGTCACCACAGGTGCGGCAATCGGCGGTACGCTGGCCTGACGATTGGCTATCCGCCCGAAGGTCGAGGCGGCGATGGCAGCCAGATCCGGCAACGGTAACTTGCCGTAAATCACGCCTTTCATCAGGTTGGCGGAGTAGTAGCGCTGGTAGAAATTGACCAGTTCATCATGCAGTTTACTACCAGGCTTATCACTGAGGGTTTCCAGGTTGCCGCCGGCGAAGCGGGAGCCGGGATGCGCCGGGTTAATGGTTTCGGCTTCCACCTGCTCCATGCGCAAGCCATCGCGAGCGCGGGCCATGGTCAACTCCGCATTTACCGCGTGTCGCTCACGATCGGCGTTGACCGGATCGAGCAGTGGTTCGGCAATCGCATCGGCCAGCCGGTCGACGGCGGGCTGCAACGCATCGTTTTCCACTTCGAGATAGAAAGCGGTGCGATAAGACGCCGTGCTGGCATTATGGCTGCCGCCGTGCATTTTCAGAAATTCGGCTAGCCCATCCGCCTGCGGGTAACGCGTCGACCCCATCAGCAGCATGTGTTCCAGATAGTGGGCCAGACCCGGCTGTTGCGGGGGATTATCCAGCGAACCGACCGGTATCGCCAGCGCCGCCAACGAACGGGTGGCCTGCGTATCGGACACCAGCAGAACCGTCATACCGTTATCAAGCCGTATCGCCTGATACTGTCGAACGTCATTCTCACTCTTTCTTATCGTCTCGGGTAGCGGCTGCCAGCCATCCGCCGCCTGACTGATCGGAAACCAGAAACACAGCAATAAAGCGCTTAACCAAATACAAGATTTCCGCATCAACATCTCCAAAGGCGTTATACAGGCAGTTATTCCAGGCTATGGGCTGTCACGTTGCACAACTGCGTCAGGGGTATCACAAAACCAGCGGCCGAGCACCGCACGATAGCGATAGGGCGTCACTACGGTCACCGTCACACGGCGACAGGCCGGAGGATGGCGTTGTTCTTCCCGGCTCACACGCCATCCGGCGGGAACGCTCCGCGACGACGATGAAACGCTGTCTGCGCCTTCAGTTTCCAGTTGCTGATGAGCCAGCCGCCACGCCTGACGCTGCTGCATCTGATGCAACAACGATTGCTGAAGTACCTGATGATATTGCAAGAGGCCGACCAACGAAACCGCAAATAACAGCGCGGCGACCAGCGTTTCCGGCAGACTGAACCCAGCGCAGGGCTCACGACGCGACCTTTCATTGCGCCGGGACACAGGCCGGCTCCGCCGCATCCGGGCAAAAATCCAGCCATCCGCCCGCGACGGGCCGGATGCCGCCGTCGGCCGCTGCGGCATCGGCCATGACCCGGTGATAAAACGCCAGTGGCTGCGGATTACCGGCTATCCGCCCCTCCCCCCGCAATAGCCCGGAATGGTCTTCGCCACTTATACGCAGACAGGCGCGTAAATGCGCCGACTGCTGAGCCTGACACTGCCACTCGCCGGTGGTTTGCCAGCGCAACCCCATTCCCCAGTTCAGCGACGACAGCCCCTGATTGAATGCCTGCCAGAAGCGCTGTTCGTCAATTCCCTGCTGCAACTGAATATCCAGTTGGCGCTGCAATCCGCCCAACATTAACAAGCCGATCATCATAACCAGCATCACTATCACCAGTATGCTGCCCTGCTGCCGCCTACCCTGCATGATTCCTCCCTGCCACCAGGCTGTCGACCTGCCGCCGCCGTGTCGAACGCGCGGTCCAGTACCCCTCCAGCAATATCCGATAACGCGGTTGCGCGCCGGACGTCTCCTTCGTTACCTCAAAACGGGCGATGGTCACTTCGCTGGGATCCAGCAATTTCTCCCAGCGGTTGCCCTGACAACGGGGGCCGCCCGTTTGCACCTCCAGCGTGCCATCGCGCAGGCGATAGCTGAAAAACTCCGGCTCCGACTGTTCCCCCGTTTCCCAACGACCATTGCGGTTGACGTCATAAGCCACCGACAGGCAACTCACCTGTTTCGTGGCGCCGGCCTCCAGCGTCAGCGCGCTTCCCTGACAGCGGCCGGCGCAAAATCCGGCGCGCCGAATGTCTTTCTCTATTCCGAACAGGGTCTGCCCCAGCAACTGTTCCAGCCGGATCAGGCTGGCGCTATCCTGCGTCTGGGCCCGCAGCAACGGCAGCAGTTGCGCCACCGCCAGCATGATCAGGCTACTCATCCCCATCGCCAGCATCACTTCCGGCAGGGTAAACCCGCCTGCGGCTTTCCCGGTTAATCTGTTCAACATAACGGGATCCCCTGTACTGGCCGGGACTCGCTGCAAAGGCGCAACCGCCCGCGTGCCGAGATCACCAGCCTCACGCGCCCAGCCGGGTTGCTCAGGGTGAGATGCCCAGCCTGTGCGGCATTACGCAGGCCGTAAAACACCAGCCGCTCGCTGGTGGTTTCGGCGATCGCCGTATCCCGCACCGCGCGGGTAAAAACGAAAGCGCTTTCCGGCGGACAGGAAGCCGGTTCGGCGCCATTCCCAATACACCAGCTATCACCCGCCGACTTGAACCACAGACTTTCGGTCTGATTGCGCCAGTAGGCGTTGGCCTGTATGCGCGTCATGAATGCCAGCAGGTGCCGGGCGTGCTGCTCCAGCAAAAGCGCCTGGCGATAAGCCAGCCAGCTATGCAGCCCGCCGCCTGTCAGCAAAGCCACAATGGTGATCACCACGATGAGTTCCAGCAGGGAAAAACCCTGTTGCCGTACGCTGTTTCTGTTCATGACCGCCATTCTAAAGCGCGGTATCAGCGTGAATAGCGCCAGAGGATGGGGTTACGAGGCGCTTCGCAGGCAAGATGCGGGGCGGCGGCAACATACAGAGAAACTGCGCGGCCGCTCGCAAATCAGGAGAGAGGACAAAAAAACCGCCCAACGGCAAGATGTCCGACTGATCAGCAGGAAACCGCGATTTCCATTGTCAGCAACATCCGCCGTTGGGCGGTATCAGGTGATATCAGAGCAGGATAAGACTCAGACGGCTACCGGCGCCTTGATGGCGGGGTGCGGGTCATACCCCTCTATGTCGAAATCGTCAAACTGGTAATCAAACAGCGACGCCGGACGGCGTTTGATCACCAGTCGCGGCAAAGGACGCGGCTCGCGGCTAAGCTGCAGACGAGTCTGCTCAAGGTGGTTGTTGTAGAGGTGGGTGTCGCCGCCGGTCCAGACGAAATCACCCACTTCCAGGTCACACTGCTGCGCCATCATATGCACCAGCAGCGCGTAGCTGGCGATGTTGAACGGCAGACCGAGGAAAATGTCGCAGGAGCGCTGGTACAACTGGCAAGAGAGTTTGCCGTTCGCGACATAAAACTGGAAAAAAGCGTGGCAGGGCGCCAGCGCCATTTTGTCCAGCTCGCCCACATTCCAGGCGGAAACGATGATGCGGCGGGAATCCGGGTCCTGTTTCAGCTGTTTTAGCACCGTCTGCAACTGGTCGATCTGACGGCCGTCCGCCGCCCCCCAGGCGCGCCATTGCTTGCCGTAAACCGGCCCCAGGTCGCCATTTTCATCCGCCCATTCATCCCAAATGGTGACCTTGTTGTCATGCAGGTAGCCGATATTGGTATCGCCGTTCAGAAACCACAGCAGCTCATGGATGATGGAGCGCAGGTGGCAACGCTTGGTGGTCACCAGCGGAAAGCCATCCTGCAGGTTGAAACGCATCTGATGGCCGAAAATCGATAACGTCCCCGTGCCCGTGCGGTCATCCTTGGGAGTCCCTTCTTCAAGCACCTTTTTCATCAGTTCCAGATACTGTTTCATACCACCTCACCTACTTAATTTTTATCAACATTTACTGCCGGGCAGACTGGCGACGATACGCCCAGACCATCATCAGGATTCCGGCCAATACCATCGGCACCGACAGGATCTGCCCCATACTGACGCCGCCGAACAGCCCCAGTTGAGCATCCGGCTGGCGGAAGAATTCCACAATAATGCGGAAGCAGCCGTAGCCGATCAGGAACAGGCCGGATACGCTGCCCATCGGGCGTGCTTTGCGAATGAACACATTCAGAATGATAAACAGCACTACCCCTTCCAGCACCAGTTCATACAACTGCGACGGGTGGCGGGGCAATACGCCGTATTGATTGAAGATCGCCTGCCACTGCGGGTTGCCGGCCGCCAGCGCCATGTCTTCGCCGCGCGACCCCGGAAACAGCATCGCCCACGGCGCATCGGTACTGACGCGGCCCCACAGCTCGCCATTGATGAAGTTGCCCAGACGCCCGGCGCCCAGACCAAAAGGAATCAGCGGGGCAATGAAATCAGATACCTGGAAGAAATGACGTTTGGTGCGATGCGCAAACCACAGCATGACCGCGATGACGCCCAGCAGGCCGCCGTGGAAAGACATGCCGCCGTCCCACACGCGGAACAGATAGAGCGGGTTATCCAGAAACGACGGGAAAGCGTAGAACAGCACATAACCCAGACGACCACCTACAAATACGCCGAGGAACCCGAAATAGAGCAGGTTTTCCACCTCTTCCTTGCGCCATCCGCTACCCGGTTTGTTCGCCCGGCGTACCGCCAGCCACATGGCAAACACAAACCCGACCAAATACATCAATCCATACCAGTGCAGGGAAACCGGCCCTAACGAAAAAATTACCGGATCAAACTGGGGAAATACCAGATAGCTCGTCGTCATCGATCACCACATTATCGTTGCTTTGTCCCTGATTTCGGGGCTATTCAAGGGCCGGAAGGAAGGCAGGGCTTCCGTCAGCCGTCCGCGGTTGCGCATGATAGCATAGCCAATGGAAACAGTTGGCGACGAGGGGATAAAAGAACTGTAAACATTTCCGGCATGGATCCGGTATGAAAATGGGGCGACGCCGCGCTCAGCGCCCGCCGCGAATCAGGCCGCCCAGCCCGCGTTCTTCAATGAAAATCGACGCCCACTGGCGCACTTCGCTGGCGGTTTGCGCCCTGAGCACCTTGTCCGTCAACTGGCGGGTCTCTTCCTCGCCAATCCGGCGCAGCAGGTATTTGATGCGGGCGACGCTACGACCGTTCATGCTTAGCGTGCGATATCCCAGCCCGATCAGCAGCAGTGCGCCCATCGGCTCGCCGGCCATCTCGCCGCACACCGATACCGGCAACGAATATTGTCGGCAATGAGTGATGATCATGTTCAGCGCCTGCAGCATCGACGGATGCAGGCTGTCGTACAGGGCGCCGACATGCGGGTTATTGCGATCCACCGCCAGCAGATACTGGGTCAGGTCATTGGTGCCGACGGAGACAAAATCGATGCGGGACGCCAGATGCGGCAACAGAAACAGCACCGACGGCACTTCGATCATAATGCCGATGCGCGGACGCGGCTGCGGAAAACCGAGCATTTCCGACACTTCCGCCGCGGCGCGATCGATCAACCGCTTTGCCTCATCGATCTCATCCAGGCTGTTGATCATCGGCAGTAAAATGCTCAGGTTGCCGATATGCGCATTGGCGCGCAGCATGGCGCGAACCTGAATCATGAAAATTTCCGGCTGATCGAGCGTTACGCGAATGCCGCGCCAGCCCAGACAAGGATTTTCTTCACTGATAGGCAGGTAAGGCAGTTGCTTGTCCGCGCCGATATCCAGCGTACGCAACATCACCGGGCGGGACGGATAAAGCCGCAGCATGCCTTCATATTGCGTCATCTGCTCCTCTTCCGAGGGAAAACCGTTTTGCAGCATAAACGGGATTTCGGTGCGGTACAGCCCCACTCCGTCCACCTGATTGATGAAACGCTTTTCATGTTCGGCGCTCAGACCGGCGTTGAGCATCACGTCCACCCGCTCGCCGCTTTTCAGCACCGCTGGGCGTTCCATGTCATCTTCCGCCAGCCGGGTAAGCTCGTTTTCCTCGCTCAGCAGGCGCTGGTACTCCTGCACCAGCACCGGTTCAGGGTCCACCAGCAACTCGCCGCGATAGCCATCCAGCACCAGCAGACGCTGATGCAGCAGTTCGGGTTGAATATCGGCGCCCATCAGCGTGGGAATGCCCATCGCCCGCACCAGAATGGCGGCGTGGGAATTGGCGGCGCCGTCGTACGCGACCACGCCGGCCAGGCGCTCCTGCGGCACCTCCGCCAGCAGCGTGGCGGTCAGTTCATCCGCCACCAGAATGAAACGCTCCGGCCACTGACCGTTGCTCTGGGCGTTGTCATCAAGATGGAACAGTAGACGCTGACCCAGCGCCCGCAGATCGCTGGAACGATCGCGCAGATAAGGATCCTGCAGGCTGGCGAACTGCGCGGCAAACCGTTCGATCACCACTTTGACCGCCCATTCGGCCACGCTGCCGGTATCCACCTCCTGAAACAGTTCGCGTTTGAGGCGCGCGTCGTTGAGCAGGTGGGAATAGAAATCGAAGATCGCCGCGCTCTCTTTCTGCGCACTGGCGCTGAAACGCTTACTGAAACGGCGGAACTCCGCCCCGGCCTCCTCCATCGCCATCAGCAGCCGGGACCGTTCGCGGTCGCTATCCAGACTGGAGGCCGGAAATACCAGCTCCAGCGACGGCTGGCTGCGGTCCTGCCAGCCGGGGGCGATCGCCACGCCGGAAGACGCCGCCATCGCCTTGATGCGCGTCTGCCGGTATTGCCCGAACAGCGCTTTCATCTGAGACTGGGACAGAATGGCCGCCATCTGGGTGGCCAGCGTCACCATGAACGATTCTTCGTTTTTGTCGAACTGCCGGTGTTCGCGCTGCTGGACTACCAGCACGCCCAGCAATTGACGCCGGTGGATCACCGGCACGCCCAGAAACGAGCGGAAATGTTGTTCACGTACGGCGGGAATGAATTTGAAACTGGGGTGGCTTTGCGCATCCGCCAGATTGATGGGCTCCGCCCGTTCGCCGACCAGGCCGACAATCCCCTGACCAAACGCCAGCGTAATGGTGCGGCCGCGCGGCTTTTTCAACCCGCGCGTCGCCATCAGGTAATAACACTGACGATCGTGATCGGCCAGATAGATGGAGCAGACTTCCGTATCCATCGCCAGACAGGTTTCATTCACCAGAATATCCAACGCATCACTCAGTCGGGCCGCGGCCGCAACCTTCTCAATAATTTCTCGCAGTCGCGTGAGCATCATGATGTGTCGGATTATCCTCGTTTTCGTCTGGTTCCTGATGACATTCGGGTAGCCGAATTCTCCTGTAGCTGCATCACGGCGATGACAAACTCCTTCATCACCTTTCGATAAACGTCACGTTTGAACGACACCACCTGGCGTACCGGATACCAGTAGCTCACCCAGCGCCACCCGTCGAATTCCGGGGTGCCGCTGCTTTGCATATTGATGTCTGATTCATTACACATTAACTGTAGCAGAAACCATTTTTGCTTTTGGCCGATACATACCGGTTTTGTATCCCAACGCACCAAACGTTTTGGCAATTTATAGCGTAACCAGCTTCGGGTGGAAGCCAGGATACGAACATCCTTTTTCCGCAGCCCAACCTCTTCGAACAGTTCGCGGTACATCGCTTGTTCCGCGCTTTCTCCGGGGTTGATTCCCCCTTGAGGAAACTGCCAGGAGTGCTGACCGTAGCGACGGGCCCACAATACCTGACCCTGCCGATTACAAATTACAATACCAACATTCGGGCGGTAGCCATCATCGTCGATCACCGGACTACCTCGATAAACTAGAATGCAAAGATGACTCGATTGTTTCACACTACTGACAGACGGTAAACTACCGCTTTACATCCCTTTTATTGATGCTGCTTCCGGCTATCACGCCGGACATCGGCGGCTCAGGCCGCCGCCTCGCTGCTCCCGCTCCACGCTGATAAATCGACGTTAACCCACAGATAGGATCAAAGTTATAAACATTCATACGGCAATTCCGTCGGTTTATTCACTTTTTCTGTGGACATCTTTGTGAAGAACATCATGAAAAAGTGCGTAAAACTCATTTCAACCTTCACGCCCTCGTGATCTCACCCGCTAAATTGCCATTCCCTTTCAACCAATTAACCTGCCTTTCCCCGATTTCTCCACCGCCTGATGCAGCCCGATTCCGATGTGGTTCTCGGAGTGGCGAAAGATCGCACTACACCGGTGTTATCCACAGGCAACCGCCGAAAACCAGCCAAAAAATCGGCAAAACCAGCAAAAGCAGCGCCAGTCAAGGCTGTAAATCAAAACAGTGATCCCGAGTTATCCCGGTTATCCCAAAAAACTGTGGATAACATAGTGTAAAATCCTGTTCATTGTCGGTGTCTTGTCATGAACAAAAACCGACAGCGTGTTTTTCCCTGTGGAGACAGGGAGAAAAATCATAAAGGAATCATGCTATTATTATTTTTTATCTGAATAGCTGAATGCCTGACGTTATCCTCCGTTATGGCTGTACTTTTTTTAATCACCCTTGTTATCAGTAACGGATACGCAATCCATGCAGACACCCATCCCCCATCAGGACGCGCCGGACAGTGAACAGGCCCTGCTGCTGCGGGCGCAGGCGCTGGCCGGCTATTCGCTGGCGGAACTGGCCCGAATCGCCCAACTGCCGCTACCCGCCAACCTTAAGCGAGACAAAGGGTGGATCGGCGTACTGCTGGAGCGCTTTCTGGGCGCCAGCGCCGGCAGTAAGCCGGAGCAGGACTTCCCTGACATCGGGATTGAGCTGAAAACCATCCCGGTGGATGAACAGGGGCGGCCGCTGGAAACCACCTTTGTCTGCGTGGCGCCGCTAACCGGCAACAGCGGCGTGACCTGGGAAAGCAGCCATGTGCGCCGCAAGCTGACCAGAGTGCTGTGGATTCCGGTGGAAGGTTCGCGTCCTATCCCGCTGGGGGAGCGCCGCATCGGCGCGCCGTTGTTATGGAGCCCCAGCCCGGAGGAAGAGCGGCAATTACAGCAGGACTGGGAAGAACTGATGGACTTGATCGTGCTGGGCAAAGTGGAAAGCATCACCGCCCGTCACGGCGAGGTGTTGCAGTTGCGCCCCAAGGCCGCCAACAGCCGGGCGTTGACTGAAGCCATTGGCGAGCACGGGCAACCGATTCTGACGCTGCCGCGCGGCTTTTACCTGAAGAAAACCTTCACCACGCCGTTACTGGCCCGGCATTTTCTGCTGTAATGCCCTCCGGGCGGGACACAGCCTAAATCCTCTTGCCTGTACGGCAGCAGGCCAGAGATAATGGTCATTTACGTTTCGTTTAAGGAAGCACTGAGATAATGTTCGATTGGATCGCGGATCCTAACGCCTGGCTGGCGCTGGGGACACTCACCATACTGGAAATCGTACTTGGCATCGACAACATCATCTTTTTGTCGCTGGTCGTCGCCAAGCTTCCCAAACATCAGCAGAACAAAGCCCGCCGTATCGGCCTGATGGGCGCGATGCTGATGCGCCTCGGTCTGCTGGCGTCCATCGCCTGGGTTATCAGACTCACCAATCCGCTGTTTAGCGTGTTCGGGCAGGAGGTTTCCGCCCGCGACCTGATTCTGTTCCTCGGCGGCCTGTTCCTGATCTGGAAATCCAGCAAGGAGATCCACGAAACCATTGAAGGCGGCGCGGAAGACCATACCTCGCAGGTGCATTCCTTTTTTGGCGCTATCGTGCAGATTATGCTGCTGGACATCATCTTCAGCCTGGATTCGGTAATTACTGCCGTAGGTCTGTCCGACCATCTGTTCATTATGATGGCCGCCGTGGTGATTGCCGTCGGCGTGATGATGTTCTCCGCCCGCACCATCGGCGAGTTTGTCGATCGCCACCCGTCGGTGAAAATGCTGGCGTTGTCATTCCTGATTCTGGTGGGCTTTACGCTGATTCTGGAAAGCGTCGATATCCATGTGCCGAAAGGCTACATCTACTTCGCCATGTTCTTCTCCATGTCGGTAGAGGCGCTGAACCTGATGCGCGGCAAGAAATCCGTCAAAAACCGGTAATTCCTCTGCGGGAAACGGCCAGCGCGCCGTTTCCCGCCCCATCCTTACGTATCTTTTTAATTTTTTTGCCATAAATCCTAACCTCGCCCGGACAACGCTTTGCTAGACTGAAAAGACGTTCAGTTTTTTTGCTAAATAACAGGTAAATTCAGCATGCGATTTCGGATAAAAACCGCCGTTGCCCTGACTTTTGTCGTCCTGCTTTCCGGCTGCGCCAGCCACTATGTTATCGCCACCAAAGACGGTCAGATGCTGCTGACCAAGGGAAAACCGACGCTGGATCCGGCTACAGGTCTGCTCAGTTATACTGATGAAGAAGGCGTAAAACACCAGATCAACAACGACAACATTTCCCAGGTGATTGAACGCTAGAGCGGTTATTCGCATCAGCCGGGCCAGATTCGGAGATTCTGTTTGGCCCCGCCATCCCCATCGCCTTCCCCGTGTGGGGGAAAACCGTTTTTCCCCGCATTAATGCCCGGCCTTCCCGCACAAAGAGTCTTCCCCCCTCGTCACGGCTTGGTTATAGTCGAAAATGCGGTGCCGTCGCACCCGCGTTACTCAGAAGAATAAAAAGGACACTGCAATGCTCTATCACCGTATTCCCCACAGCAGTTTGGAAGTCAGTACGCTGGGTCTGGGCACCATGACCTTTGGCGAACAGAATAGCGAAGCGGATGCCCACGCCCAGTTGGATCTCGCAGTCGCCGCCGGCGTTAATCTGATTGATACCGCGGAAATCTACCCGGTTCCGCCACGTTCGCAAACGCAGGGGCTGACGGAAAGCTATATCGGTTCCTGGCTGAAAAGCCGCGGCGGGCGCGAAAAACTGATCATCGCCAGCAAAGTCGCCGGACCGGTGCGCGGCAACGACAACAGCCTGCGTCCGCAGCAGGCGCTGGATCGCAAAAATATCCGCGCCGCGCTGGAAGACAGCCTCAAGCGTCTGAACACCGACTACATCGATCTGTATCAGTTGCACTGGCCGCAGCGCCAGACCAACAGCTTCGGCAAACTGAGCTATCAGTACACCAGCGAAAAGCCGGCCGTCACGCTGCTGGAAACGCTGGAAGCGCTGAACGAGCAGGTGCGCGCCGGTAAAATTCGTTATATCGGCGTGTCGAACGAAACCCCGTGGGGCGTGATGCGCTATCTGCAACTGGCGGAAAAGCACGACCTGCCGCGCATTGTCTCTATCCAGAATCCCTATAGCCTGCTGAACCGCAGCTTCGAAGTCGGGCTGGCGGAAATCAGCCAGCATGAAGGAGTGGAACTGCTGGCCTACTCGCCGCTGGCGTTCGGCACACTGACGGGCAAATACCTGAACGGCGCTAAACCGGCCGGCGCGCGCAATACGCTGTTTAGCCGCTTTGTGCGCTACTCGGCACCCCATACCCAGCAGGCCATCGCCGAATACGTGGCGCTGGCGCAAAAACACGGTCTGGATCCGGCGCAGATGGCGCTGGCGTTTGTACGTCAGCAGCCGTTTGTCGCCAGCACCCTGCTCGGCGCCACCACGCTGGAACAATTAAAGATTAATCTGGGCAGCCTTGACCTGACGCTCGGCGAAGACGTGCTGACGGAACTGGAAGCCATCCACCGTCGCTTTACCATTCCCGCGCCCTGACCTCACAACACGCCTTCCTTTCGGGAAGGCGCGTTTTACCTCAAAACGCCATGCTGTCAGAACGCCATACTGAACAGGGCCTGCGCGCTGTCGTCTTTAACCCGGGTTGCACGATCGCCCTGATACCCCAGCGACAGGTGGATGTTGCGGGAGAAGTCCACCGCGACGCCCGCCCGCATCAAGCGGGTATTGTCCGCCAGCGGCAAACCTTCGGTGGTAAAGGCATCGCCGCCGGAAACAAAGCGCAGCCGGACCTGATTATCGTCGCGGGTTAAGCGGCGCTGATAGCCGATATCCCCATACAGTGACACCGGCAAGCGTGACAATGGCTGTACTTTCAGACGCAGGCCGCCGGTCGCAAAGGCCGCGCGGGTGGTGTCCTTCGCAAATGCCAGCGCCGCGCCGTTTCCGCTCTCCTGCCCGCTCTGATTCTGTAGCCAAACCCAGGCGGTGTTGCCATACGGCTCTACGCTCACGGTATTAAAGAAATCAAACCGATGGCTGGCTTCGACAAATCCCTGTACCAGATTAGCGCGATAATCGCCCGTCGCCTGACCGCTCAGCCCGGAGACGTTGATGCCGCGCTGGCTGTCGAGGGTGAGATAGCTGTAGCTGAGTCCGGAGCGCAGGTCGAGCGCCAGCGCCCGTCCGGACAGGTAAACGCCGGCATGCCAGGCGTCCAGATCACCGCGTGACGCGCGATCGTCCATGGTGATCCGCCCTTTTTCCGCTCCAACGGCAAATCCCAGCGTCCCCTGTTCCCCCCAATGCCCGCCGTTGCCAAGCAGCAGACCATAGCCATTGTATTTCATGCCCGCCTGCGCGCCGTCGCCGTCCTGACGGCCGTCATACCCCCAGCTACTCACCCAGGGCTCGGCGCCTTTGCCCGCACCGCTCATGGTGCTGTTCAGGATATCGCGTACCGAGCGGCTGTTTCGAATCAGCGCATTGCGCGCCGTGGCGTAGAACTCGCCGTTCAGATTATCAAAGGCACGCCGCGCGCTGTCGGCATCCTGCTGGTCGGCAATGGCGTTCAGCACCGCGGTGCCCGACTGGTTGTCAATGGCGTTTGCGACCGATTTCTGATTGGCGGTTTGCGCCACGTCGCTGAAACGGACGTTGTTACGCACCACGCTGACGAACGCGCTTTGCGGGTTGTAGGTAAGCGCGTCGGCCAAAAACAGCGAGTTGTTAGTCGACTCCAGCTTGTCGAACGCGCCGCTCAGCGTTCCTCCCGCCTGCACCAGCGCGAACCGATCGCCCAGATGTCCGCTGGTCTGCCCGACCAGCTTCACGGTTCCCGCCAGTTGGGCATTATTAGTTACCACCAGTTGGTCGGCGTTGCCCTGCGGATCAATCTCAAATTCATAAATCGAGCCGGAGTCAAAGCGTACATTGCCGACCGTCAGCGTCCCGACCGAATTGCCGGGCGACAGCGTACCGCCATTCTGCACTACCACCGAGCCGTTGATGGCGCCGTGCCCGCCCAGCACCGCGCCGGATTGCACCCAGGCGTCTCCCGCCAGGCTGCCGGAGCCGCCAGCGACCTTGCCCACGATCAACTTGCCGCCTTCCACCACGGTCGGGCCGGCGAAAGTATCATTGCCGGTCAGATACAAGGTACCGGCGCCCTGCTTACGCAGGCCGACGTCCAGCCCGGACAGCGCGCTGCCGCTGGCGGTGTTTTTCACCTGACCGATATCGTTGCTCCAGGTGCTGTCGATGCCTTTGGTATCAATCGAATAGAGAGCAAAGTTCCCGCCAAAGGCGCCGCTGCTGAGATCGCTGTTCACCAGACGTTTGGCGTTCAGCAGGCCGGGGCCTTGCACCGCTTTGAAGGCATTAACCACCCCCTGACCGAACAGCGCCTGATAGTCGCTTTGCGTCATCACGGTAATATTCTGGTCGGCGGCGGCGCTCAGAATCGCGGCGCGAACCTGGTCGTCCGTCATGACGCTATATGTGCTGTTAATCTTCAGCGAGCTTATCAGCGTGGTCAGTTCGTCGTCGGTAAACGTAATGCCGGTATGGGTGGAGTAGACCTTAACGGCGGAGCTGGTCAGCGACTGGTTTTCATCATACTGCTCGTTGGCCAGCACCACCGCTTTCGGCAAATTACTGCCGGTCAGCGGCGTCGCGGTAGACAGCAGCACATCGGCAATCTGCTTGCCGCTCATGTAGGGAAACGCCTGGCTGAGCAGCGCGCCGACGCCGGCGACATAGGGTGAGGAAAACGAGGTGCCGTTGATCCGAACATAGGTATTGTTGGTGGAGGAGGTTATGACGTTCACGCCCGGCGCCAGCAGGCTGTAGTCGGTCGCGCCCTGCGCCAGGTTGCTGAAGGTGGCGATGAATGCCGCGCTGCTGGTGGGCTGAGACGGATCGTACGCTATGACGTTAATCCAGGTGTTGGCGATGCTGTTTTGAAGGCCGTTATTGTCCAGCACCGTAGGCAACGCAGCAAACAGCGCCGGCGTCAGGTGCCCTTCGTTCCCGGCCGACATCACCATTAACTGCCCCTGACTGGCCAGCACATCCGCCGCGCTGGTATATACCGGCACCATCGTATTTAACAGAAAATCCTGCATGACGGCGGAATAAGAGGAAATCTGGTCGGGATAAAACAGAAAGTTCCAGCTGTTGCTGATGATTTTCACATCCGGGCGGTTGCCCATATCGACCATGCCCTGAAACAGATCATTGACGGAGTTATCCGTTCCCAGCGTTAGCAGGTTCGAATTATAAGCCACGCCCTGCATGCCGAAACCATTCCTTGCCGCGCCAATGACCCCGGCCACCCAGTACCCGTGCGGGCTGGCGCTGCTGGGGTCGCTGATCCAGTGCGAACCGGCATCCACCTTACCATTGAATTCGTTATTACTGGACAGATCGCCGACGCGGTTAATAATCCCGACCGTTACCCCGGCGCCACTGTATCCCAACGCGTAGGCTTCGGCGACATGCATGGAATCCAGCGCCGCGCCGTTAAACATATATTCGCGGGTCCGAAAATCCTCAGCGGTAGCGGCCAGCGCCGGATGTAATACGGAGCCCGTCAATTGGGCCAGCAGCAGCGCGGCGATCAACCGCCTGTTAAATCGCTTTTTATCTTGCGCGTTCCCACTGTGATGAAAATCCGTTTTTATACGGTGAAAAACTACTGATTTTCTGACATAAGAAAACCCTAACGTATTAAACGTCATGCGCATATGACACATCCTGGCGATATTAAAGAATAATAAAATCTCAATAAACGGATCGCGAGATCCAATAATCAAGCATTACGGGTGCATTTATCTGCTGTGCGGGAAGCGTCGCTTTATCCGATATATTCGCCACACTTCAAGTCGCAGATGCGCAAGACATCCTGCATACCTGAGTTATTTAGGGCATACATTCGAAAAAACGATACTGAATAAAGAAATAAAATTGATGATTTTCGTTGAACGAAAAAACGCACACACGCCATCATCTTATTGATGAAAATACCATTTATCTGGCAATAACCTGCAATCATCGACCGTCATCCCTTGTTAGACTCACACATTCCATTGATTCAGCAACACACTATTTTTATCTTTTACGCCATTGTCCTATGCCGGACTATGCGCCGTAGCGCTATGCCGCGCGACAACCAAACGACATGTCGTGCTGCATGCCGTACTACATGCCATGATTATGTGCATGACTTTATGCATAACGAAAACCTGCGTTTCTTAACGATATCTTTACACGACAAAAATGAACAAAACAAGCCCTTTAATTTACGTTTTGATGAATTAAATAAATTTCCAATCCACAGGAAACAAATAGAAAAATAAAGCAACATTCAGGGACAGAGAGGAAACATTGTTTATAAACAAACGCACCTCGTTAATACATAACGCTCATGAATATAACTACAACTTAATCATTCCAGATAGATCTTCAGGTGAAAGGAGAAATGATGGCTGGCACACTAAAGCACTATTGTCGCTTTGGTGAGGCACACGATAAGCGATACCTGCCATTTCCGTTTACTCCTCAACACGATAACGCCACAAGCGTAATTAGCATTGCCAACTGGCTGATAAAGTATTTTCCATTCGTTGTCGGTATTGTCGGGATACAGTTATGCAGACAGGATGCTACAGTTCGGAAGAATTAAGGAAAGCATATCTGAATAATCAGGCAATCAAGGGCAAACGCGCAAAACGGCATTTGCCCTTTTATAAAGAAGGGTTATTTAATCGACTGCAATAACGTCTGGCGTTGATTTTCCAGCGCGGTCACCCGATTGCAGACATCGCGGCCGAAGCGCTGAAAATCCATTTCCTGATTGTTCCACTCGGTCTGGATCGCTTTCTGCAGACCGCCCAGATTACCCATCATTGCCTGCAGCGGATTACCGCCGCCACCGCTGCCCATCTGTTTGACGCCCATTTCATTCAGGCTGTCCTGCAAGACGCCGCCCAGACTGCGTTCGACAATCTGCCGTCCGTCCTGCTCAACCTGCTTAATCGCCTGATGATGAAAGGTCAGGCCATCGCTACGGTGTTCGATAATCCGGTTCATCTGCTGCTTTAACTGTTCGTCCAGCGTGCCGAGACGGTTGCGCACATTACTGTCGCTGCCCAACTGTTGCACAATCACCTTGTCCAGCGCCTGACGAGCTTTCTCCAGATGTTGCTTTGCGCCTTCGTCAATCCACGGCAGTTGCTGACGCAGTTCAGACTGGTACGCTTTGGCCTGTTGACGCTGTCCGGCATCGAGATTCAGCGCGCTGCCGTTGCTCAGCATGTCGCCCTGCGGCGAAATCTGCAGATTGCCGCTGGCACCGACCACTTTCACACTCTGCGGGCTGATGATGATGTCGTCCTGAGGTTGAACATTGCACTGATAGGCCGCCTGCGCTTGCCAGGCCAGCAACATCAATGCACCCAAGGTCATTTTACGCAACATAAAGACTCCTGAAAAAACAGCGCCCGACGCCAGCCGAAACGACCGGCCGCCAAGACCGACAGCCGTCATCACCGGCTGAACCGCCGGTGATGACGAAGAATGCGCGGTTTAACCGAGGTTGGCGGGCAGATCCCACCAGATGTCAAACAGATCGCTGACCGTCACGTCCGTCATCTGGTTCGCGTCCAGCCATTTGTGTACCAGTTCACGATGTTCATCGGTGCAATTACCCAGTTTTTGCAGGCACACCAGCCCTTCCCACTGCAGATAACCGCTACCTTCAAACGCCAGCCCATTCGGCTCGATCACTTCATCAACGAACAGGTCCAGCGAGCTGTCGATCGCTTCTACGCTGGTCCCCTGCGGGAAACGCCAGCTTACCGAGAAGCCGAATTCCTGAAATTCATCGATGTGCAGCTTTTTACGTAAACGACGACTCCGATTCTTAGCCATTATTGATTCCTCTCAAACATCAGATCCCAGACACCATGCCCCAGCCGCTGGCCGCGGGCCTCAAATTTGGTCAATGGCCGCGACGCTGGGCGCGGCACATAATCATTATGGTCCGACAGGTTGCGATAACCTGCGAGCGAACTCATCACTTCGAGCATATGTTGCGCATAAGGTTCCCAGTCGGTCGCCATATGGAACACGCCGCCGACGGCCAGCTTGCTGCGCACCAGCTCGGCAAACGGCACTTGCACAATGCGGCGTTTATTATGGCGCGCCTTGTGCCACGGATCGGGGAAAAACAGCTGCACCATAGCAAGCGAACCGTCAGGGATCATGCGCTCCAGCACTTCCACCGCGTCATGGCACATCACCCGCAGGTTGTCGACGCCCGCTTCCTGCGCCGCGCCCAGACAAGCCCCTACGCCGGGCACATGCACTTCTATACCGATAAAATTCTGTTCCGGATGCTGCTGCGCCATCGTAACCAGAGACGCCCCCATCCCAAAACCGATCTCCAGCACCACTGGCGCATCGCGCCCGAATAGCCGGGCGAAATCCAGCGCCTCATTCTGATACTCCACGCCCATCACCGGCCAAAAATCATCCAGCGCCTGTTGCTGCCCTTTGGTCAGGCGGCCCTGGCGGCGCACGAAACTGCGGATTCTGCGCAGCGGGCGTCCGTTTTCATCAAATTCCGGAGAGATGACGTTATTGATCATAATGCTTTCTGTAAGTCTGATTGGGTTGGGAAAACGCGCATTATCCAAGGATACGGTTGTTTAGCAAGTAGCCGGAGGCGGAAAGTTCCGGTTTACAGTACATTCACTCTGTGCTGCAATCGCTGTCAAATTTTTACCAGCCGGATAACGACGCCTCTATGATGCAAGCGCAACAGTTCGCGCAACAGGTACTGGAGTGGTACGAGCGCTACGGCCGTAAAACCCTGCCCTGGCAACTCGAAAAGACCCCCTATAAAGTCTGGCTGTCGGAAGTCATGCTGCAACAGACTCAGGTGACCACCGTCATTCCCTATTTTGAACGGTTCATGGCGCGTTTTCCCACGGTGGCTGAACTGGCGGCGGCGCCGCTGGATGAAGTGCTGCATCTATGGACCGGGCTGGGTTATTACGCCCGCGCCCGCAACCTGTACAAGGCGGCGCAGACCATCGTCGACCGCCACGGCGGCGAGTTTCCGACCCGTTTTGACGACATCGTCGATCTGCCCGGCGTGGGCCGCTCCACCGCCGGCGCCATTCTCTCGCTGTCGCTCGGTCAGCACTACCCGATTCTGGACGGCAACGTCAAACGGGTGCTGGCGCGCTGCTACGCCGTAGCCGGCTGGCCGGGGAAAAAAGAGGTCGAGAAACGGCTCTGGACGCTGAGTGAAACCGTCACGCCCGCACTCGGGGTCGAAAAATTCAATCAGGCGATGATGGATCTGGGTGCGATGGTCTGCACCCGCAGCCGCCCGAAATGCGAACTGTGTCCGCTGAGCAACGGCTGCGTCGCTTACGCCAACCATAGCTGGGCAGAGTATCCCGGCAAAAAACCCAAACAAACGCTGCCGGAAAAAACCGCCTGGTTTCTGCTGCTGCAAAATGCGCAGACGGTGTGGCTGGAACAGCGCCCGGCGGTCGGCCTGTGGGGCGGTCTGTATTGCTTCCCGCAGTTCGCCAGCCCGGATGACCTGACGCAATGGCTCGACCAGCGCGGCATCCGGCGGCAGGCGTTGCGTCAGGGTATTGCTTTTCGTCATACCTTCAGCCACTTCCATCTGGATATTGTGCCGATGTGGCTGGATCTTTCCGACCAGGGTTCCTGCATGGATGAAGGTGCCGGTCTCTGGTATAACTTAGCGCAGCCGCCGTCCGTAGGGCTCGCCGCCCCGGTGGAACGGCTGCTACGCCAGTTGGCTCAGCCGCAATCGATCTTCGCTGAAGCCTGCGCACATGATGAGGAATAAGCATGAGCAGAACCATTTTCTGTACCTTTTTACAACGCGACGCCGAAGGGCTCGACTTCCAGCTCTACCCCGGCGAGCTGGGCAAACGCATCTATAACGAAATTTCAAAGGAAGCCTGGTCCCAGTGGCAGACCAAGCAGACCATGCTGATCAACGAGAAAAAGCTCAACATGATGAATGTGGAGCATCGTAAGCTGCTGGAGCAGGAGATGGTGCAGTTCCTGTTCGAAGGCAAGGACGTGCATATCGACGGTTACACCCCACCGCAACATTAAATGACAGGGGCCGCCAGGCCCTGACGCGTCCCTGATCCCGTACGGCTTGATACGATGAAGAAACTGTTTGCTTTGCTGCTTATTGCCCCGTTGTTGATTTCCTGCTCCAGCAAAAAAGGAGGCGAGAACAACGAGGCTTTTATCAAAGACACCAACGCCTTCGACATTTTGATGGGGCAATTCGCCAACAACATCGAAAACATCTGGGGATTGAACGAGGTTCTGATCGCCGGCCCCAAAGACTACGTCAAATACTCCGACCAATATATGACGCGTAGTCACGTCAACTTCGACGCCGGTAGCATCACCATCGAAACCATTTCTTCTACCAATTATCAGGCCAGCCTGCGTCAGGCGATCATCACCACCCTGCTGATGGGCGATAACGCCAGCAACACCGACCTCTATTCCGACGCCAACGACATCCAGATCAGCCGTGAGCCGTTGCTGTACGGTCAGGTGCTGGATAACACCGGCCAGCCGATTCGCTGGGAAGGCCGCGCCGGCAACTTTGCCGATTATCTGATTCAGAACAAGCTACAGCGCCGTACCTCCGGCATGCGCGTGATCTGGTCGGTCACCATTCAACTGGTGCCGAACCACCTGGATCAACGCGCGCACAAATACCTGCCGATGGTGCGTCAGGCCTCCGAACGCTACGGTATCGACGCCTCGCTGATCCTGGCCATCATGCAGACCGAATCCAGTTTCAACCCCTACGCGGTCAGCCGTTCCGACGCGCTGGGGTTGATGCAGGTGGTGCAGCACAGCGCCGGCCGCGACGTGTTCAAAATGAAGGGCAAATGGGGACAGCCGAGCCGCAGCTACCTGTTTGACCCGGAAAACAACATCGACACCGGCACGGCTTATCTGTCAATGCTGAAAAATGTCTACCTGTCGGGCATTCAGGACCCGACGTCGCAGCGCTACGCCGTCATCACCGCCTATAACGGCGGTGCGGGCAGCGTGCTGCGAGTGTTCTCCAGCGATAAGGACGCCGCGTTCAGCCGCATCAATAGCATGTCGCCCGGCGAGGTCTACCAGACCCTGACGACGCGCCATCCGTCCGCTGAATCGCGGCATTATCTGTATAAGGTCAACACCGCGCAGAAAAACTATCGCGGTTACAGTCGCTGACGGCACAGCGTCAGCCCCGAACAAGCGGTGTTCCTGTCCGGCACAGGACACCGCTCGCCGGCTCCCGGTCAGCGTTTTTCTGCTAACCCCTCTCTCGCCGCCATGATTACATCAGCAATGATTAACAAATAACCAATGCAAACGATTGGTTACAGTCATAAGCAAACACTATCTCAACAGCATTTAATAGCCTTAAAGACTTGAAAATAAATAATTTACGGATTAATCGTTTGATATAAATAAAAACCAAAGCACACAAACAAAACAAACCCACCGGATTAGCGCAGAGAATTTTTGCCTCTCGGGTCAGGAAACGGTAGCATCGCTGACGTTTTTTGGCCCGGCCCCGGCAGGGAGTCCGGTTCCGGCTCGGCCCGAAAAACACCATCCACTCAATGAGCCAGGCTGTGACACAACAGCCAATTTCATTCTCCTGAATGACAGACAAGGGAATCAAACGGGCAATGAATCAACACAAAAATGAGACCGAACACCACGCCAAACGACGCTGGCTCGATTCACATGAAGCGGGTTATCACAAAAGCATGGGTAACCGTCAGGTGCAGATGATCGCCATCGGCGGTTCGATTGGCACCGGTTTATTTCTGGGCGCAGGCGCACGACTGCAGATGGCCGGCCCGGCGCTGGCGCTGGTTTATCTGGTGTGCGGCATCTTCTCTTTCTTCATTCTGCGGGCGCTGGGCGAACTGATCGTACACCGTCCGTCCAGCGGCAGCTTTGTTTCCTACGCCCGCGAGTTTCTGGGTGAAAAAGCTTCGTATGTCGCCGGCTGGATGTACTTCCTCAACTGGGCGATGACCGGCATCGTCGATATCACCGCGGTCGCGCTCTACATGCACTACTGGGGCACTTTTGCCGACGTACCGCAATGGATGTTCGCGCTCGGCGCGCTGGCGATCGTCACCACCATGAACATGATTGGCGTGAAATGGTTCGCCGAGATGGAGTTCTGGTTCGCGCTGATCAAGGTCGCCGCGATTTCCCTGTTCCTGGTCGTTGGCACCATTTTCCTCGGTACCGGCAAAACGCTGGACGGCAACGTGCCGGGGCTGCACCTGATTACCGATAACGGCGGCCTGTTCCCGCACGGCCTGTTGCCGGCGCTGGTGCTGATTCAGGGCGTAATTTTCGCCTTCGCCGGGGTAGAGCTGATCGGCACCGCCGCCGGCGAGTGTAAAGACCCGGAAAAAACGCTGCCCAAAGCGGTCAACAGCGTGATCTGGCGTATCGGCCTGTTCTACGTCGGGTCGATCATTCTGCTGGTGTGCCTGCTGCCGTGGAATGCCTACCAGGCCGGGCAAAGCCCGTTCGTCACCTTCTTCAGCAAACTGGGCGTGCCTTATATCGGCACCATCATGAATATCGTGGTGCTGTCGGCGGCGCTCTCCAGCCTCAACTCCGGGCTGTATTCCACCGGCCGTATCCTGCGTTCGCTGTCTCAGGGCGGTTCCGCGCCGAAATTCCTCGGTAATATGAACGCGCAATCGGTGCCTTACGCCGGGATTCTGGTCACCGTCTGCATCCACATTATCGGGGTGTTTCTGAATTACATCGTGCCATCGCAGGTGTTTGAAATCGTCCTGAACGTGGCTTCGCTCGGCATCATCACCTCCTGGGCCTTCATCATCATCTGCCAGATGAAGCTGCGTCAGGCCATTAATCAGGGCAAAGCCAACCCGGTCGCCTTCCGTATGCCGCTGGCGCCGTTCTCTTCCTGGCTGACGCTGGCGTTTCTGTTCAGCGTGCTGGTGCTGATGGCGTTGGATTACCCGAACGGCACCTGGACTATCGCCACCATCCCGGTGCTGGCGATCCTGCTGATTGCCGGCTGGTACGGGCTGCGTAAACAGAAAGAAGAAGTTAACCGGCTGAAAGCGGAACACGAGAAAGCCGCGGTCTGATGACCGATAGCGATAAAAAAACCGGGGATTTCCCCGGTTTTCTTCTTTGGTGCATACGGAACGAATCGATTAACGAGCAATCACATTCGCGCACAGGCGTTTGCTGCCGTCTTCCTGCGCCACGCTGTAGACGCCCTGTAGCTCCGGCGCAAAACCCGGCATCAGGTTGATGCCTGCCTCCAGCGCCTGGAAATAACGCAGCACCGCCCCGCCCCAGACTTCCCCCGGCACTACGCACAGCACGCCCGGCGGGTAAGGCAACGCCCCTTCCGCCGCGATGCGCCCTTCCGCGTCGGCCAGCGGCACCAGATCCACCTCGCCGCGGATATACGCAGTGTGAGCATCCTGCGGTAACACCACCGCCTGCGGGAAAGAGGCTTTGCGGAACATCTCTTTTTGCAGCCGCTTCACATCGTGGCTGACGTAAAAATCGTGCATTTCCTGACACAGGCGGCGCAAGGTATAACCGGCATAGCGCTGCTCATATTTGTGATACAGGTTCGGCAAGACTTCGCTTAACGGCGCATCCTGCTCGATCAATTGCTCGAACTGCACCAGCGCCGCCACCAGACGCTCCATCTTCACGCTGTCTTCCGCCGGGGTCAGCAGGAACAGAATCGAGTTAAGATCGCATTTTTCCGGAATGATGCCGTGTTCACGCAGATAGTTGGCGAGAATGGTCGCCGGAATACCAAACTCGGTATAAGCGCCGGTCACCGCGTCAATCCCCGGCGTAGTCAGCAGCAGTTTGCACGGGTCGACAAAATACTGTTGCTGCGCATAGCCTTCGAAGGCGTGCCAGTTGTCGCTCGGCTCGAAGTTGAAGAAACGCACGTCCTGCGCCATCACGTCGGTGTCATGGTCCTGCCAGCGCATGCCGCCTACCGTCGGCGGCACGAACGGCTTGATCAGGGAACAACGCTCCAGCAATTGCTTGCGCGCCTCGATCCCCAGCCTGACGCACTCCATCCACAACCGGCGGCCGCTCGGCCCCTCGTGCATTTTGGCGTTGACGTCCAGCGCGGCGAATAACGGATAAAACGGGCTGGTGGACGCGTGCAACATGAACGCATTGTTGAGGCGTTTGTGCGGGCAGAAGCGCTTCTGTCCGCGAATATGGTTGTCTTTCTTGTGAATCTGCGAGGTCTGCGAGAAACCGGCTTGCTGCTTATGCACCGACTGGGTAACAAAAATCCCCGGATCGTTCTCGTTAAGGTCCAGCAACAGCGGCGAGCACTGTTCCATCATCGGGATGAATTGCTCGTATCCCACCCAGGCGGAGTCGAACAGGATGTAGTCGCACAGATGACCGATGCTGTCCACCACCTGCCGGGCGTTATAGATAGTACCGTCGTAGGTGCCTAGCTGAATCACCGCCAGACGGAACGGACGGGCTTCATCGGCACGCTCCGGCGCGACTTCGCGCACCAGCTCACGCAGGTAGCCGTCGTCAAAACAGTGCGCGTCCACCCCACCGATAAAACCAAACGGGTTGCGGGCGGTTTCCAGATAAACCGGCGTCGCGCCGGCCTGAATCAGCGCGCCATGATGATTGGATTTGTGGTTATTGCGGTCAAACAGCACCAGATCGCCGCGCGTCAGCAAGGCGTTGGTCACCACTTTGTTGGCTGCCGAGGTACCGTTCAGCACAAAATAGGTTTTGTCGGCGTTGAACACGGTGGCCGCGAACTTCTGCGCCTTTTTGGCCGCCCCTTCATGAATCAGCAGATCGCCCAGCTTCACATCCGCGTTGCAGATATCGGACCGGAACAGGTTTTCGCCGTAGAAATCGAAAAACTGGCGACCCGCCGGATGCTTGCGAAAAAACGCCCCGCCCTGATGACCCGGACAGGCAAAAGTGGTGTTGCGCATGCCGACATACTTGGACAGCGTGTCAAAGAACGGCGGCAACAACCGCGCCTGATACTCCGCCGCCGCTTTTTCCAACTGGAGCGCGTGATCCCCGCCTTTATCCAGACTCAGCCACTCGCTGCCCGGCGGCAGTACTTCCTGACTGGTATGCCACGACTCCCGCACTACGAATGCCGGAATACCGAAACCGGAGTGATGCATCACCGACAGGATGCCGCTGCGCGCCTCCTCAACCGATACCACCACGGCCGCGATATCGGTAAAATCGGTTTGACTGAGCGCCACAACCGGACGCAGGGTGATTAGACGGGAGGCAACCGCCGCATTAGCCGCAATTTTTAACTGTTTCATGTAACCAAACCCAAACGGTTAAGAATGAGTGCACGTGTCTAAAAGACACCTCGCAGGGATAACGCCACGCTTTAAGCGTAACGCACCCGATCAACTACTGCCCAAAACGACGAACAGCATGCCGGCCAACCACGACAAACGTATGACCCGCGCTGATAGCGCAGGCAAACATCACATCATCTGGGACCAGCACCGTCCGATAGACATCAGTAAAATCAGAGACCGGCTCTATTTTTAATCATGCCTAACAGGGAGCGTCAGCACGCCTCACCGCATAGTGGCGAGGGATAATCGGGAAAACAGGGACGGGGTTAACGCAGGGCGTTCAGGGTGCGGCGACAGCAGCAGAGATCCGGCGCACGGCGTCTGTACCATGAGCATTGAATCCGACATATCCGCAACCCTCTAATAACCGCAGGTGAAAGGTAAGTTAAAAACCGCGCAATAGTGGCATTATTTTTCGCCGAATTCAAGAAAACGAATGTGACAGTATTTATCGGCGCAACACCGCGCGCCGTCTGGCCTGCCGCGTCATCGCAGGAACGTTCCGGCACGCCGGAAACCGGCTGCCAATGGAGGTAACTGACTGAAAATAGACCAACCGCAGCGTTTATGACAGAAACTCGTTGACGCTCCCCACGATATACGGTTTAATGCGCCCCGTTGCCCGGATAGCTCAGTCGGTAGAGCAGGGGATTGAAAATCCCCGTGTCCTTGGTTCGATTCCGAGTCCGGGCACCACTATTCTTTTTTTATGCCTTCCTATGAATTCCTATGTTGTTGCAATTCAACAGGTTGGGGTAAAAAGTCTTTCTGATACGTTTTGATTTATCCCTTCGTATCCGGAGAATTTGGGGTCAGATTGCGGGTCATTCAGTTCGACAACTGGAGTGACCCTCACATGTTAACTGACAGCAAAATCCGCTCAGCAAAACCTCTAGCAAAATCATACAAACTCACCGACTCGCAAGGCCTGTACCTAACGGTATCGACCAGTGGCGCTAAGTTATGGTATTTCCGCTATCGCCTCTGTCTTAAAGAAAGCCGTCTGGCCTTTGGTCCCTATCCTCAGACTACGCTGGCGGAAGCCCGTGAAAAGCGCAATGCGGCGCGTAAATTACTGGCGTCCGGCATCAGCCCTTCTCAGCTTCGCAAGGCGAACAACTCCGCCGTTGATGAATCCCGAACATTCCAGTATGTCACGATGGCGTGGCACACCAACAGCCTCAAGCTCTGGTCGGACGCGCACGCCGATAAAATCCTCACCTGCCTGAAACGCTACGTTTTCCCCACCATTGGTACGATGGATATCGCGCAGGTTGAAACCCGCCATCTGGCGCAGTTGGTTAAGGCGATTGACGATAAAGGCGTGCATGACGTCGCCGGACGGGTGCGCCAGCATCTGACTAAAATCATGCGCCACGCCGTCCAGCAGGGCGTCATCAAATACAATCCGGCTTACGATTTGGACGGCGTCGTGACCCCGGTTGTGACCCAACATCACCCCGCTCTGCCGCTGAAACGCCTGCCTGAACTGCTGGCGAAGATGGAGAACTACAAAGGCCGGATGCTCACCCGTCTGGCGCTGGAGCTGAATCTGCATGTTTTCCTGCGCTCCAGTGAACTGCGGTTTGCCCGCTGGGATGAATTCAATCTGAAAGCGCATATCTGGAGCGTGCCCGCCCAGCGCGAAACGGTAGACGGCGTGCGGTTCTCAGAGCGTGGCGCCAAGATGAAGGATGAACATCTGGTGCCGCTGTCACGGCAGGCGGTCACCCTGCTGAAACAGATTCAGGCGCTTTCCGGCGAATCGGTCTTCGTTTTTCCCGGCGCACATACCCTGAACAAGCCGATGAGTGAGAACACCATCAACAAGGCGTTGCGCGTGATTGGCTATGACACCAAAACCGAAGTCTGTGGGCATGGTTTCAGAACCATGGCCTGTAGCGCCCTGAACGAGTCCGGACGCTGGTCAAAGGATGCCATTGAGCGGCAGATGAGCCACAAAGAGCGCAACGGCGTGCGGGCGGCGTATGTGCATAAGGCGGAGCATCTGGAGGCCAGAATCGAAATGATGCAATGGTGGTCGGATTATCTGGACGTCAACCGTGAGGGCTACGTCGCACCGTATATCTATGCGCGGAGTCATTCGGCTGGCTAACGCGCTGCGCTTGTTGGCTCCTGACGGGCTTTCTATGTGATAGAAACCCCGTCAGGAGCGTTGTCGTAAAACCATTCGAGCATTCTGCCAAATGTTTCTTATACGTTAGGATTTCACTGGCTTATCGCGTTTTGACGCTGCCAATTTTTGGTTGCAAGCATCCAGAACCCAGGCTGAAAAATTAGCATCGGGATCTTCCGTTTTCTCCTGCGCAACGCTGGCGTTTATTTCTTCGATAAGCTCATGCGGGAAGCGAATTCCCTTTGTGGTTGAACGCTTGTTTTTAGAACCTGTAGGCATGCCGTTTTCCTTTCTCGCTGAACGCACACTATACAAGGAAAAATATTTTTAAACACGTTGACGTGTATGTGCACCTAGCGTTAAGGTGTATGAACACCAAGAGCGAATTCATGGTGAAAAACGAAACCCGGCAGTGCGCCAACACTAACCGGGCTTCTGACCACAACATTATGAGGACTAATGCTATGGCTGACACCGATAGTAACACGGGCGCGTCTTATCAATCACTGCCGGATTATGAGAACCGTTACTCCGCCATGAGTGCCGCGCTGGCTCGTCTGGACTTTTCGCACATGGACAATGACGAACTCTCGCGGGTCACAGAATATTGCGCCGAAACACAAGCCGGGCTTTGCCATTGCCTGAATTTCATTGGCGATGCGCTGATTACCTTTGCCGATAATGACGTGTGTGAATCGACGCCAGAAAGCCTGTGCCAGTTGGGACACGGGCTAACCGCAATCAGTTTGCTCATCCCTGCCCTTACCATGATGCAAAAACGCGCACATTCACTCACCGCCAGATAACCATCTGAATATGTTCTGCCTGATTAAAGCTCTGCCGTTAGGTCAGAGCTTTTTTGCGTCCGACGCTGAATAACCATAATTCTTCCCGTCCGATATTGAGTTGTTTGCAGGCAGCCTCCTCCTTTCCCGATAGTCTCCTCTACTGGCTAATTCCAGCATGGGAGAAGACATGCCAGCATGTTTTATTTTCGCAACACTGACCGCGCTCAACAGACCATTCAGCCACAACGCAGAACGCGACGGGGTTAGGCGGTTGAAGGCCTGCGCCTCGCGGGCATTCAACCGTGGCGTGAGGCGAGTAAATTCAATTTCACAGAAATGGCTAATTTGCGTCGCCCGAACCCACCCGCGAGCGTTTCCCCCAAGGGAAACCGAGCAGGCCGGGGGGAGCCGAATAAATTTTGCCGCCCCAGCGAGCAAAAAGACGCGCCCACGCGTCGATTTATTTGGGGGGCTTCAGCCCCGCACACCGTCGTGGCTAAGTCTCCGGCCACAAGCCGGTAGCGAGGCGCGACTACCCACTTTGAAGGCGTTTTCCCATTTTTTCGCTGACCGGAACGGGCAAAAGAAAAAGTGGGCTAAAAACGGCGTCTCAAAGGGGGTAGTCGCGCGTAGCGCGCGACGGTGTGCCGCTGTTGACGTTGGGGGTTTTGGCGTGGCTTCCAGCCGCGACATTACCCCCATGCGACAGGCAATAAGGGCGTCCAGCCCGCATGAACTGGCGCACGCCGTTTTGTGCCGGGAAATGTATTTTCCGGCGCATGGCTGCGAAGCTGCCACCTCTTTATCCCCACAAGATCGCCTCATGACGTCGACTCATGCCAGTGGCCGAAGGTATGCGCCCATGTAATGAGGCGATAAAGCCGAAAGAGCGAACACCCCAGTAAAATGCGAAGGAGGAACCATGCTGATTTCTGATTACCATGAACGCCGGGCGCGTAGTCACGAAAAAATGCGACTTCTGCTCACCTTTCTGAAAGAAGAAACCTACAGCGATTTTAAAACCCTGATGCTGCTTTTTGATTATAAAAATCACAAGCCGCTTTATCTGTTGCTGGCAAAAGCCATCGACATGGGATTGATCCAAAAGCATGAAATAAACACCAGAATGGTGAAAACCTCTCTGTGGGGGATCACCAATGACGGATTATCCGTTGTTGCCACACCCCATGAGGATGGTTTTCCTGCACGGTTTGAGCCCTCGAAAGTCACTGGCTGGACGCTGATGCAGCGCCTTGATCGTCAGCTAGCACGGCTCCTTCTTGAGAAGAAAGGCGCTTATGGGTGGATCAGCGGCGCTGATTCAACATTCCGCAGCCGCTATGAGGTATATCATCGCCCGGCCGGAGTGATAACGTTACCAGACGGAACCGTCATCGCCGTTGAGACTGAACGCCATCTGAAAACCAAGGCCCGTTATCAGGCAATTATCACCCAACATTTGATAACTCGAACTCAAAAACGTTGGATGTACGTCTTCTATATCGTGCCCGATCCACAGATAAAGCGAGCTATTGAGCGGATGTTCAATAGCGTGAAATACGCCATCGTCAGCCATCAGCGTATCCCGCTGGAAGCGAAGCACCGCCATGTTTTTCGGGTTTATACGGTTGATGAGTTGAGGGGTTTGGATTTGAATCTTGGCTAATTGCTGAACAACCACACGAAGTATATACTCACAGTATGCATAAGAGAGGAGCATTATCATGAAACACCGCGTCAGCGTTACCGTGGACAAAGACAATTATCAGGTTCTGAGTGCTGCCGGAGTCAATATTTCCGGGCTGGTGAATGATGCCATTGGCAAAGAAGCCCGCCGCATCAAAGCTGAAGCGTGGAGAAAGGAAAACCGCGAAGGGATGGAGGAAGTCGCCCGACTCATCGCACAGCATGGCTCCTTTGCGGATGAAAACAGGAACTGGTGATCATGCAATTCATTGTTTATGAATACAAACGCGCCAGTCATTACAAAATGTTTGTCGATGTGCAAAGTGATATTGTCGAGACTCCCAAGCGGCGTATGGCTATCCCGCTTATCGAATCGCACCACCTGTCTGAGAAAGTGAATAAAACGCTGTTCCCGCTGATTCGCATCGATGGGGAAGATTATCGGCTGATGACCACTGAGCTATCGAGCGTTCCTGTTGAGGTCATTGGTGAAGTTATCGCGGATCTTGGCGGCTACGCAGATGAGATCAAGGATGCTATTAATCTTATGTTTTGGGGGATATGAGAGGAGTTCAGCGTGTTCGCATTGAATCTTACGTTTAGCGCTCCCCCGACTGAACATTACTAGCATTTCATAAATGATATTAAATTTAATAACTTAGCTATGAGCTAACACCATTACCCCGCGCTTTTGATGGACGCCGCCTTATTGAGGTATTTACTCATGGATATGTGGATAAAAACCAACTTTCTATTCAATCCGGTGCGTGACGTCATTCCACTTCCAGCCAGCCCCTCAGCCAGCTATATGATAAACAGCATGATTTTAACACCTATCGGAGGCATTCAACCATATTGATTAAATTTAATTTAAATACAACAACTTAAAAAATATTTTTTACCTAGAAGACGCACCGGATTGAATATCCGCTGACTGGTATTACACGACCCAAGTCCTGCCCTCAGCATAATAAAATTGGACAGGATCCTGACTAATGCCAACGTTAAATTGGATCGGCAAAGAAGCCGTTATTAAGCATCACAAAGATGTTCCCTTTCGTTTGCTTGAGCATGATGCGGATTTATCACATGGACAAGACGATAGTGGAAATATTATTATTCAAGGTGATAATCTACACGCACTAAAAGCATTATTACCACGTTATGCAGGCCAAGTTAAATGTATTTATATCGACCCCCCTTATAATACTGGAAATGAAGGTTGGGTATACAACGATAACGTCAATAGCCCTGAAATTAGAAAATGGTTAGGGGAGGTTGTCGGTAAAGAAGGTGAAACTTTAGATCGTCATGACCGCTGGCTATGCATGATGTATCCCAGATTAGTATTGTTAAAACAATTTCTTCGTAATGATGGTGTTATTTTTGTATCTATTGACGATAACGAAATTTCATCATTACGACTATTAATGGATGAAATATTTGGAACGGAAAATATCGTCGGCACGATAGCATGGAAAAATGCCACAGACAATAATCCAACTAGAATTGTTCCTGAGCATGAATATATAGTTTGTTTTGCACGAAAAAAATCACAATTGGATAGAATCTGGAAATCATCCACTATAGCAAGTAAAGAAAAAATGCTTGAGATAGAAAAATTAATTTTATCCAAAACAATAGACCAAGAAAACAGAGATATTAACTTCAGAAATTGGTTAAAGGATAATAAACCATACATATGGCCATTTCAAGACTATAAGTTTATAGATGAACATGGAATATATACAGGAATTCGTGGTGTTCACAACCCAGGGAAAGAAGGTTATCGCTACGATGTTATTCACCCAGTGACTAAAAAACCGTGTAAAGAGCCTTTGATGGGATATCGTTTCCCACAAGAAACAATGCATAGGCTTATTGAAGAGGAACGCATCATTTTTGGTAAAGATGAAACCAAGATTATTGAGCTAAAGGTTTATCTTAAAGATTATCAGGCAAAGTTATCTAGTGTTTATGAGCTTGATGGTAGGACAGGAACAAATGAAATTAAAGACATTTTCCCTGAGAGCAAACGTCATTTTGACTATCCTAAAACAACTCAGATAATAAAAGATCTTATATCTTTCTCAACCAGTAAAAATGACATTATTTTAGATAGTTTTGCTGGTTCAGGAACTACGGCTCACGCAGTATTACAACAAAACTCCGAAGATGGCGGGAATCGTAAATTTATTCTCGTAGAAATGGATGAAAATATCTCAAAAAATGTAACATCAGAAAGAGTAAGGCGTATCTGTGCGGGATATAAAAATGCCAAAGGAAAATATACTGCCCCATTATATGGTGGTTTCAAATATTTTCGTCTTTCTAAAGACCCATTATTTCTACCGAATGGCCCTATTCGCCATGATGTGACATTCAATCAACTACGTGAATTTATCTGGTTTATGGAAACCGGCTCAGGCTTAACGGTATCACCTTTAGCCAAGGAACAGCCAGCCACACCATTCCTCGGTGTACATCAGGAAAAAGCCGTCTTTCTTCTGTACAACGGCATATTGAAAGATCGCTCAGATATTGGCGGTAATGTTCTTAATCATCGTTCCCTGAAGTTTCTTGATGAAATCACTCCACCACATTTTTCCGGTACGCGAGTCGTATATGGTGCTCGCTCCCGGTTTGATAAGAAGAAACTCAATCAGTTAGACATTACCTTCCATCAACTTCCCTATGAACTGGCGGTGAAAACATGGCTCTGAACAGTCTGAAATCATACCAGGAACAACTTCTTGATGATTTCTCTTCGTACCTTTCCCGCTGTAGGGAATTGCAAGATCCAGCAGAGGCTTTCCGCGAATTCACACTCAAAGGTTTCGGCCGAGCACTGCCTTATTACCCCTTACCTGGCGCAGAAGCGATACCTTATATTTGTTTACGGGTTCCAACCGGTGGCGGGAAAACCCGTATCGCCGGTCAGTCGATAAAACGCGTTAACGAATATTTTCTTGGTATAGAGCACGCCCTAATCTTATGGCTGGTTCCATCAGATCCCATTCGTGAACAAACACTTCACTCACTGAAAACGCCCGGGGAACTACTATATCAAGATATGCGTGATCTGTTCGGTTCAGTACATGTGTTGGATATTCACGAAGCTTTATATATACAACCAGCCACGTTAAATACCGGAAACACAATTATCGTCGCCACGATGCAGAGTTTTAAGCGAGATACTGACGATGGTTTGAGAGTCTATCGTCAAAACGGCAGCCTAATGCCGCATTTCTCTGGTACTTCGTCAGAACAAAAGGGGGAACATTCACTCATGGATGTCATCCGGCTACGCCACCCTTTTGTTATTGTTGATGAAGCGCATAATCAGGGAACACCCTTGGCTGTCGACACTCTTGTCCGCTTTAACCCCGCGTGCATACTTGAGTTGACCGCCACCCCTGACCGTGCGAATCAACCATCCAATGTCCTCAGGAGTGTCTCCGCTGCAACCTTGCAAGCGGAAGATATGCTGAAGTTACCTTTGGAGCTCACTGTTCATCCAGAATGGCAGCGGTCTATGGCAGAAGCTATTAGCCGACTACGGCAGTTGGAAGAAGAGGCTGCTCAGGAATTCCAGCAAACCGGTGAAGTAATCAAACCTGTTGTGATGTTGATACAAGCCGAGCGCCAAGCAAAAGAGCAAGAGACATTTACGCCGGAGCGCGTTAAACAGCATCTGATTAATGATTTCAACATACCCGCTGATACCATAGCTGTAGCGACAGGAGCTCACGATGAATTATCGGGTAAAAAACCGGGGGATCCTGACTATCCTCAGTTCATCATTACTGTCGATAAACTACGTGAAGGATGGGATTGCCCTTTTGCGTATGTACTATTCTCTTTCCGCAATACTACTTCCGCTACGGCGGTAGAACAAATCCTCGGCCGAATATTACGTATGCCGCATGTTAAAAGAAAATTACATGAGGCACTTAATCGTTGTTATGCCTACGTCGTATCATCAGAATTTGCGGCAACAGTTCAGGGATTGCGTGATGGATTAGTTCAAAGTGGTTTTGAACGGCTCGAAACACAAAGTTTGATTCAAACCCACGGAGAACCGCCATCAACAGGAGATCTCTTCGCGCCCCAAGGCGATTTGGTTATTCCTTTACCCGAATCCGATAATAGTCTCGTCCTTCCAGATGAAAGCGCTCTGGAAACCTTACCGAAATCACTTCGTGACAAGCTAGAGATCTCACCAGAGAGCGGTACTCTGACATTAAAAGGTGGCGCTAATAATAAACAGATCCAACAATTGGCCGACACATTCAAGCATCCAGAAATTGCTAAAGACATTCTCAACCGGCTTGAAATGGCGTCATCCAGACAAAATGCATCACTACAAAAGGAAATAACACCCGCAGATCGGGGACATACTGCGCATATACCTTTACTCACATACCGACAATCTGGGTTCTTTGATGTGTTTGATGAAACTCCACTTTTAGATGCTGACTGGGAAATAGAGGATTTTGACCCAGTGCTTTCTGATAGCGAATTCACCCATGATGTAGAAACCATGTATCGCGCTGCATTAAATATTTCTCAATTAGAGAAAATCGAATGTAGTGTTTATGAACGATTAGATAATCAACTGGCATTATTCGGTAAAGAACATGGCTGGGAAGCTACTGATCTGATCTATTGGCTGGACCGCAATCTACCTTTCCCTTATTCCGAACGGGACAAAAAGGTCGCATGGATCAATGTAGTGGTTGATTATTTGTTGGAAAAAAGAGAGTTCTCTCTGGACGAATTGGCCTACCGAAAGTTTCGTTTGCGCGGTGCGTTGGAACGAAAAATGGCAGCAGGGCTAGTGCTCGCCAAGCAACGCATCTTCAACGACTTGTTTGATGACGAATCACAATTCGCAGTGCTAGACGAACATGCCATTTCGTTGGAGCCTGGGCGATATGCTTACGATTTTCGTTATGCAGGGTTTATTCAGCTCAAACGTCATTTCTATCCCGTTATAGGTAATCTGAAAGATGTTGGAGAAGAATTTGAATGTGCCGAATTTATTGCCAACAGGCTCGAGGGTGTCGATTGGTGGTTACGTAATGTGGAGAAAAAACCAACCTCTTTATGGTTGCAAACGGCCTCAGACCGATTCTATCCTGACTTTTTGATACAAATGAGCAATGGCCCACTCGTTGCTGTTGAGTATAAAGGATCGCATATCAGTGATACCCGAGATAGCCGAGAAAAGAAACGAATCGGAGAACTGTGGGCCAGACGCAGTGAGGGTCGATGCCTCTTTGTCTGGGTTGAAAATAAAGACTGGTCAATAATTCGTGAGGCTGTATCTCATGTAATCTCCTGATACAGAAATCTGGTAAACCTGCCGTCAAAGAGGCAGGTTTACCACTGATTATCCAGCCTATTCCTCACAGGCCCATACCGCTACAGCAGACACTCAGATATTCCACTGTTCAGGTACTGAAACCGCATACTCGATGCCAATTTCTCTGAAGTGTGCCTCGGCAGACTTGATTTTGGCATTTTCGGAGGGTTTCCTTTTTTGTTCATCCATAGTGCTCTTGGTTTCACGCACCATGTAGATTCGATCCTCGCCTTCTTCGGATTTGATGATGGCCCAGTCGGGGTTATAAGGGCCAACCGGCGTGTCGATCTGGAATCTTGGAGGAAGCTTCATAAACAGCCTGATATCCTCGCGGTGATCGAGAAACTCGGCGAACTTTCGCTCCGGGCCGTCCGGCCCGCCATCAAACACGACGTAATCAAAATCGGTTTTCTCAGGGTGTTCGACGCGGTACAAATGCTCTTTGAAGAAATCCTTTTCGGCAAGGCCATCGGCTTGCAACTCGCGGAGTTCATAGATGGAGCCGCCGATCTTTTCATACTGAACGCCTTCAACAATGACGCGCTGTAGTTCACCCTCTACGCAACGGCGTACCATCGCCATGAAGTCGTTCGGATTGGCAATGAACTCATCCAATCTTCCGCTACCAATGAGAATATCCACCAGCGTCTTGCGTGTAAGAGACGTACCTTGCTGCAACTCACCGATAATGTCCGGCAGGTCATAACTGCCTTTGAGATCAACAGTTCGTGCCCCCAGTTCTAGCCCTTGCGTGCCGCCACGTAGCACCCTGACACCAGCACGAGTGACATCAATACGTAACGGCTGGATTTTGGGTTCAGCCTTGATCGCCTTTATGCACGTCTCAACCAGCATAGGGTGTTTAACTGTCACCCGATAAGTGGTTTTCTGGCTGATAGCGCTCCAAAGCCTCTCAAAATCCGGCGAGGCGTAGAGCTCTTTGTTGAATTTCCGTTTGGCCCGCGCACTTACGGGCTTCACATATTTCTCAATACCCGCATTAAGGATGCAGTGGATAATATCTGTTTCGTAGGGCCTGAACTCAGTTGGCAAATGTAATGAAAATCCTGCTGCATCCGGCAGAAACATGGAAGTTGTCTTACCATCCTTGATGAATCCTGCGTTTTCCAGATGCTTGAATATGGCAGAAGACATCCTGAACCCCAGCATGTCATCGGTCATCGCGCCATGGGTATCCCGCTTCATCAATTTGGCAAATTCATTGGGTCGCACCTGTCCGATGGCTACGCCCGCATCTTTGTATTCGGCTTGCAGATTCTCAGCGAAAGTAGCATAAGACTCATTAGCAACCACCGTGAGTTGTGCAACGCTGCGGTCGGTAACGCGCTCATAACCTTTTACTGTTTTCGCTACAGGCAGACGCAGCCCACGCCCCAGCGTCTGCCGACGTTCTGCTTCCGCCCCCATTTCACGCAGCGTACAAATCTGAAACACGTTGGGGTTATCCCAGCCCTCACGCAGTGCGGAATGGCTAAAGATGAAGCGCACAGGCTCATCACCATCCAGCAAGCGCTGCTTATCTTGCATGATGAGTTTGTAAGCGTCATCATCTTTGGCCGCCGTACCAGATGAATCCACAAAGGTCGTTCTGCCACGCGCTTTGAGTTGAGAAAAATAGGCGCGTCGTAACTCGCAAGGATCCTGCGGCAGCAGTTTTTGGTAGACGTCAGACTTACTACGCTCTTCTTTGAATACCTCATCGAACCATTTCACGAACTCGCCGTTAGCGTCTTCGTTGTTCACTCCGTCGCCGAGAAAACTCGCCACCTTATCGACGAAAAACAAACTCAATACCTTGATCCCTTTTGGGCGTAACATCGCTTCCTTGCGCAAATGCTCACGCACGGTTTCCCGAATCATCTCCTTGTAAATGACGCCCGTTGTGCCCCCCAAGGACTCACCTTCGTGCAGCAGGTTTCCATTCGGCGTCAGTTCAATGTTGGCTGGCTCACCAAAAGCGGCGATGCTTAACGCATTAATACGCCAGCCTGCATAAGCCGGGTTCCCCGTGACGACTGACAATTCCTGATGCAGCTTGACCTTTTTGCTACGACGCGCGATAGATCCATCGGCCTTGCGACAAGCCAGTTCAAGCTTCGCGGCTTTTGTGTCTTTCACTTCGAGCAACTTGACGTAAGGTGCCACATCCGCACCGTGCTGTGCGACTTCAGCCACGACGATCTGTTTCACCAAACCGAGATCGTGGGCATCAACCGGATCGAGCCGATAGACCTGATTTCTCCGTTGCCTGTGCGTGGCCGAGTAGCGTAGCGTGAATACGGGGTCGAATTCACCCACAGCGGACTGCGATAGCAGTGATTCCATATTTTGTGGTTCATCCATGATAACCACAGGATGCGTGCCTCTTAGGTAATCCAACGGACGCAAGCCATTGAGCTTGTCATACGGTTTGTGAATGATGCGCGTATTCTTATTCTCATTTTTACTCTTGTCGCTACGTATCGCATCAATCGTCATGACTAAGATTTGCACGTTGGTCGAGGTGGCAAAGGCCTGTACTTCCTCAGCCTTGTCGCCGCGGTAGACATTCGCATCAAAAGGCTGCGCCGGATAAAGGCTGCGGAAGTGCTCGCGCATCAAGCGAATACTGGTGTTGACCCCCTCACGGATGGCGACGCTGGGAACGAGGACGATAAACTTGGTGAAACCATATTTCTTGGCCAGTTCGAAAACAGTGCGCAGATAAACGTAAGTTTTGCCCGTACCGGTCTCCATTTCGATGTCGAAATCCAGTTTATCATCAACCAGCTTTTCGCTGACCTCCAGCCCGTTGCGATCCTGCACCGTTTGTAAGTTAGCAAGGATAGTGCCTTCATCCAGTACCAGATTATTGCCGATAGCGCCGATCTCCTGTTCGATGCCTAAATCCAGTTCACCTTCCCGGCTAGCAACATTGCCACGCAAGGCAATCGCGATCTTGTCGGCATCCTTTGGCTGACCATCGAACAAATCCACCACGGCGTTGATGGCATCAAGCTGATATTGCTGATACGAATCAAATTGAAAGCCCGTATTTTGAGAATGACTGTTCATCACGCCGTCCTCAGCTCAATACCTTTGCTTCTGGCATATTGAGCAATATTGGTTTTCAGTTCGTCGTCACCGTGGAAGGCATCTTCCAGAACGATCAGGCGCGTAGGTTCGGCATTCACCAGTTCCCGCAATTGTTCCAGTGTGGGTTTAGTTCGCTCGTTTAAGTACGCCAGCAGATGGGGCTTGTCTGCGTCGCCAACGATGGCATGGATGTCCAGCCCGGCGATAGTCTGTACACTGAGATGTTCGTTCAACGAATAGCCGAGTTTCAGCAGCAGCTCAGTAAGCAGGTCATCGGGACTGGCCTCATCAGTGCTACTGCCACGCAGGTCGAGCAAATGCTGGGTTAGCTTATCTGGTTCGATATCGCTGGTGACGCGCCATTTGGTGAAATTGGTGTCCGTCAGCTTATAGGCGCGGAAGCCGGTATCTATATTGCTTTCTGCAACATCGGATTTTATTTTCTCGCCCGCTAGTTCGATGCGCTTGCGCGAGATATCAGCAATAGTGGCAAAGCCTGCCTTGCGCGCTTCTGAAGCTTCAGGAGTAGGTTCAGGTAGTTGTACCATGATAAAACGACGTTTGCCGTTGTCTTCAGCATTAAGCTGCATTACGGCATGAGCGGTGGTGGCACTGCCAGCGAAGAAATCAAGGATGATGTCTTCATCACTCATGATTTGCTCGGCAAGTGAAAAAATAAGCGAAACAGGTTTCGGAAAACTGAAAACACCATTTCCAATTAGTCCGTTTGTTTCCCTGGTTCCCACAGCGGTATTTGAATCAGTTATTACCGAACTCATATTCTTAAAAAGACTTCGCATTTCTTTAAGAAACAATTTATGTCTGGGGCGACCACCAGAAGTCGCTGGGAATAAGATTCTGCCTTCCATGATCTTTTTTCGCATGGTTTCCGGTTCGAATCGCCATCCTTTCGGTGGGCACCCATAATTTTCGCAAGTGGCAGGGTTTATCAGGTCATAGTGTAAGTTGGGTCGAGCATCTTTTGCCGCTAATCCTGTAAGATCGGCACTACGCCATGGGCCACGTGGATCATTGTCTGGATTATTAAACTTCGTTTTGTCTTTTTCCGTTCCACGAAAAACAGCATTCTCAGTTTTTGAATAAACGAGAATGTACTCGTGGTCAGTTGAAACACCCGTCGTAGCTCGAGTATCTTCGCTTACTCTAGACTTCCAAATAAGTTGCGCAATAAAGCGCCCTTCACCAAAAACCTCATTGCAAAGTTTACGAAGGTTCTCCTGTTCATTGTCATCAATCGAAATAAAAATCACTCCATCATCGGTGAGCAAATTACGGGCTAACTTAAGGCGCGGGTACATCATGTTCAGCCAGTTGGAGTGATAACGCCCTTCGGTCTCGCTGTTGGTGGAAACTTTCTTACCTTCCTCGTTCACCTGCCGCGTCCATTCCAGATAACTGTCCAGCCCTTCCTTGTAGTTATCGGGATAAACAAAATCCTTTCCGGTGTTGTAAGGCGGGTCGATATAAATCAGCTTGACCTTGTTGTGATAATGTCGTTGCAGGATCTTCAGTACTTCGAGATTGTCTCCCTCGATAAACACATTCCGCGTCGTGTCCCACTCTTTCGAATTGACGGGATCTGGTTTTAGGGTGGCGGTAGTCGGTGCCTGTGCGGCGCGCAGCGCGCGCTTTTTGCCCGGCCAGAACAGGCCAAAGCGCTCATTACTGTCAGCCACATCATCGGCCAGCAGTTCACGAAGTTTTTCGACATCCAGCTTGCCATCCGCAACAACCTCTGGAATTAGTTCGGCAAGCTGAGCAGCCAGTTCGGTACGGAAATTCGGGGTAGTGCTCGGGATGTCAAAGAGGTCGCTGCTGATATCGGAAGGTGATGAACAAAACTCATCCTGCTGACCCTCAGCCAAGGCATCAATACTGCAATGTTGTTCCGCATTTTCTTTCTGTTTAGCGCTAAATTCAGTAATACGTTCATTTGCCATACTGATAATCCGGTGTGACATCAGTCAGAATCAGCAGGCATCCTCACTCTGAAGTGCTAAATTAAGTTTTGCTATCGACTCAATGACTCGTAACATCCATATGTTATGTACAACAATCACTAAAACACACCGGATTATCAGTGTGATATGTAAAACGCGTCTTCTAGATAGACAGTCTGGTTAGTCGAGATTCCCGACATAAAAATGACGATATTTAGCTCAACATCGTCATCTAAAAGTTATCTACATCGCTACAGTGGGCTGATAAGAACCCTATCAACCGAATTCACTGAGATAGCGCCGGGTGGCGGAAGCCTCTTACCGTTTTTCGCTGCTATAGCCTGAAATCGAAGTAATTCCACAGAGGCAATTTTCAGGGCATCATCATGCGTTGAAGCCGTCACAGACAGGTTATCAAGATCGGAGAATTTCAGCGTAACCGTTGTATCATCGACATCAATATCCGCTGGGTAAGGAACAAAGATGGATGCTAGTTTTTTAGCTTGTTTCTTATGTGCATCCAGTTTTCCCACGAGGTGTGCTGCACGAAGGTGGGTATAGCGTTTCAACATATTCATTGATTTATGACCTGATATCGCAGCCACTTCCATAACATTTAACGTTCCCAGTTCAAAGAATCGGCTGATTGCCTCATGTCTGAGATCGTGAAAATGTAGATCGTCGATAGCCAGAGCCTTCAAAGCCACACGCCATGCGCTTTTAAACCCACTCGACGTGTAGCTAAAAATATAGCCATTCTCATGATGTGGCCGTTCACCCAGGCCACACAGAATTTGTCGTGCTTTTGATGACAATGGAACGTCTCGCGATGTCCCATTTTTCGTCAAAGGTAAATGGGCAACACCGAGGCGAAGATCGGTATATTCCCATCTCAACGACAAAATTTCGCCTTGCCGCATTCCCGTTTCCAATGCGATCTGAAAAATAGCCAATAATTCAGGATTTTTATCTTTGAAGTATCTGGTTAGCTGTCGTTCTTCCTGAGTGGTTAACCTTCGGTTACGGCCTGACGATACGGTAGGCTTGCGAACATTTTCAACAGGGTTTATAGAGCATGTGCCCCACTCAACTTTTGCCAGATTATAAAGCGCCGATAACAATGCTAATTCCAGTCGCACAGTATTCGCACTTATCGGCTTTTGCGTTCTGGCATTAAATTCCGATAATCTATTATCTCTATATTCTGCAATGTCTATGGATGAAATTTCATCCATATTTCTATTAGCCAAACGCGAACGCTTGATAACATTGATTCGATAGAACTCCTGCAATTGTCCTCGTTTATGTCGCGAAACCGTGGAAAAATACTTATCCAGCGCCTTACTTAACAGTATCTTTTTTATACGTTTCTTCACTACTCTTGTCTTCCCTATTGGTCAAAGGGAAGACAATACAACAAATTAGAGAGCGCATTTAGGTCTCTGCTCGCATGAACCTTCCAATGCGGCGTGGGGTGACTCAGGGGCTGAGCTCATTTTTTCTGTTCCCACAGTGCAAGTGTTTGCATGGTGTTGCAAAGTGAGGCATTTGGTGCAGGAGGCTGATCCAATCGTGTAAGAAACTCTTGGTAAGCATCGGGATTTGTCATGATGATGCGCTGATCGATCAACGTCTCCTCAGTAACGGCTTGTTCATCGGGCTCGGTACGTAAATTTAACGTCACACGTTTATCAGAAACGTCTTTTTCTGCCGGCATAATGTCATCCACCAACCTTCTCTTCGGTAGAGTAATTATACAGCTCAAGTTGGGCTTATCTCATTATGATTTACAAGTGATATAGGGAATCGAACCGAAGGAACGAACGGGGCATTTCTTTATCGCATGTGACCCATCATTCTGATCTATCTATAAAAATACGGGTCAACCTGCGGGTCTTGACAACAGCCACGGTTAAAATTTATGCTACATTTCAACTTAATAGAAAGCTGAATGATCCCGAGTCCGGCACCACTTATTCAGAAAAACCAGCCTACAGGCTGGTTTTTTGCTTTTCAGCTTGCGGACTCTCCATCGAACTAGGTTCGATTGTAAGCGCACCCGTTTTAGTTCCACACACTTTTTGAGATTTCCGGGTCTTCAGCCATCAGCCGATATTCCTCCGGCGTCAGGTTATTCAGCGATTCATGGGGACGCTCGCTGTTATATTCATGCAGCCAGCGCTCCGTAATTTCCCGCGCTTCATTCAGTGTCCTGAATAGGTAAAAATCCAGTATTTCTGTCCGGTACGTCCGGTTAAAACGTTCGATAAAGGCATTCTGTGTCGGCTTGCCGGTTTAATAAATTCCAGTGCTACACCATGCTCTTCCGCCCATTGTGCCAACGTCAGCGAAACCAGCTCCGGGCCGTTATCCATCCGCATCTTTAGCGGATACCCTCGGTTTGCCACTATCCTGTCCAACACCCGAACAACGCGTTGTGCCGGTATATTCAGGTCAATTTCTATCGCCAGCACTTCACGATTAAAATCATCCACCACGTTAAACGTACGAAAACGTCTGCCGCATACCAGCGCATCATGCATAAAATCCACTGACCAGCTCTGATTCAGGTGTTCCGGCGTCGCCAATGGTGCTGGATCACGCACGGGCAAACGTTGCTTTCCTTTACGACGAAAATTCAGTTTCAGTAAGCAATAAATACGATGAACGCGTTTGTGATTCCATGCATGCCCCTGCCTGCGTAGCTTCTGGAACAACTTCTTGAAGCCGTATCGCGGATAGCGTTCCGCCATGTCGGTCAGTGCCTGAATGACCGGCTCATCACGCCGGGTGTCAGGCTGATAAAAATAGACCGTCCTGCTCAACGATAACGTCCTGCATGCCTGGCGGATGCTCATCGTAAACTGCGCGGTCAGATAACTGACGAGCTCACGCTTTATCGCTGGTTTTAAAGCTTTTTTTCAATA